>Ga0335073_10016945_pt1 | contig 10190 bp, 9 predicted proteins | sample Lox_Sample_22_FD_207093 | JGI IMG/M metagenome (GOLD analysis project Ga0335073, IMG submission 207093) | Soil microbial communities from Loxahatchee National Wildlife Refuge, Florida, United States - Lox_Sample_2.2 | ecosystem: Environmental > Terrestrial > Soil > Wetlands | place: USA: Florida... | reverse complement strand
CGACCAGCTTGAGCAGCTCAGCTGTCATCTCACCGGTGAAGTTGCTGTGACCTGCCGGGAATTCGACGACGGCGTAGTCGACGGGACCGAGCTCGTCGAGAGATGTGTCTTGGGGTGTGTCGAGGGGTGTGTCGAGGGCCGTGTCCGTCATGTCTTTCCTCTCGTTTAGCTGGTAGAGCATCGGATTGCGATGGCCGCCGGTCTCGTATCGACGCCGGCAGTTTGGTGCGGGTGAGTCCGTCAGTCGGTGCTCGGCGGCCGATATCCCGGTACCTCACCTGCGGCTGGCGTGAGCCGCTTCGATGCGAGCTGCTGGTCGAGCAACTTGAGCATCTCGCGCTGCAGACGGCGTGAGGCGTCGCTGGCGTGGGTGGGGTGCGCGAGGTTGCGTTGCTCGAGCGGGTCCGTGGTGAGGTCGTAGAGCTCGTACTCGTCGGGCGCGGGTTCGGTCACGGTCGTGGTTTTGCGGCGATGCAGCCGTTCGTCGTGGTGGCCGGGGACGGTCCAGAATTGTTCGTTGTCGAAGTACCGCGACAGCTTCACGAGGTGCCGTTCGCCCTCGATGTCGACCTCGGCGATGACCGTCTGGATGTGGTTGGGCTGAACCACGGTCGAGTAGATGCGCAGCTTCTTCGCGAGTTTTGCGACTGGGCTGGCGCCCGTCGCGGAGCCCTCGCTGATCTCGTCGTCGCTCATGAACAGCAGGGGCTCAGAGGGATGCTCCGCGCCGTGCAGGATCACTGCCGAGAGGTCGCGACCGACGAGCGGATGGGCGTCGCTGTGGTCACGGGCGAGTTGTTCGCGCGCGAGGTGTGGGTCGATTCCGGCGAACCCCATCAGCGTTGGGATGAGGTCGGCGTGGTTGGTCGGAAGGTCAACCTCGCGCGCGCCGCCGTTGATCATCGGGCCCGCCACGACGAACGGCACGTGGATGGACTCTTCGTAGGCGTTGTGCCACTTCTCGTGCATTCCCCCGTGGGCGCCGAGCATGTCGCCGTGGTCAGAGCTGAACACGACGATCGTGTTCTCGTAGCCTCCGGTTGCCCGCAGCGCGTCGAGCACCCGGGTGATCTGGTCGTCGACGGTGTGCTGGCACTGATAGTGGAACTTGCGATGCGTTTCGATCCACGGCTGCGGAGCTCCGATCGTCTTCCACTCATCGACATAGCTCTGCTGACACGCCGGCTTGGTGGACAGGTCCTCGTCATGCGTCGGCGGCTTCGGGATGTCCGGCACCTCTGACGGGTGGTAGCGCATACCCTGCAGCAGCCCCACGACACCGAAGTAAGAGCTGTCGTGCGGGTTCAAGAATGAGCACACCGTCAGCCACGGCTGCTCGCTGTCGTCGCCGTCGATCCGCTGCAGCAGCGCGATCGTCTCGTCCGCCGTGAAGACGTCCTTGAGCAATCCGGTGTTGTGCTTGCCCAGCCCGTGCGGCTCGGGCCCGACCCACTCCGAGAAGCCGAACTGATCCAGCAGGTCGGCCTTCAGATACGCGGCGATGTTCTCCTCGTTACGGTTGCCCTCGTCGTCGATCGAGAGCAGATAGCCCTCGCCGCTGGGATCGGGGAGCGCCACGTGCGCGGCGTGCCACTTCCCCTTGAAGAACGTTCGATAGCCCCCGGCGCGGAACCAATCGCCCATCGTCGGGACCGTGTCCGGGGACAGCCAGAACATGTCGTCGCTGTCCACAGCCTTCCCCAGCCCGTCGGTCTGGCTCACGCCGTGCAGCGACGGATATTGCCCCGTGAGCAACGACGCCCGGCTCGGCGCGCACGCCGTCGCCATCGAATAGTGCCTCGTAAAGCTGACGCCGGTGTCGCGAAGGGTGCGCTCGGCGGCGAACTCGTCATGGCGCCACTGCCGCAGTCCCTCCGGCTCGTAGGGGGTGGGGAACCGTTGCTGGTCGGTGAGGATGACCAGGATATTCGGGCGCTTCGGCAGCTCGCTCATTTGATCCTCCCTCTGTGAATGCCCCGCAGCTGGAGGCTCATGTGGGCCGCACGTTCGACGCTGGCTCGGCCAACCAGTTCGCGAGTGTGCCGGCGAACACGCGTCCCTCGGCAAGTTGAGCGTCGGTGAGATTCGTCCGCGGGATCGGCACTCCGAAGTAGCGCGCGCGATACGTGCCGCTGCCGAGATAGCTGATCAGCGACATCAGCGAGCGGATCTGGCCGCCCGCGTACGCGAAATGAATGCCGTCGACGTACTCGCCGCCGCCCTTGACGCCCAGCTTCTTGACCGTGCGGTGATTTCCGCCCCAGTAGCGGCGACACACGACCACGTCGGTAAAACGCGCACCATCCAGCACGGCACGTGTCGTCGGACTCTTGAGGAACGACCGGACCGGCAAGCTGGTCGTCAGCCACCACGTCGGCGAGAACACGCAGACCAGGTCATAGCCACCCGCCCGAGCTTCCGGCCCGATTTGGATCTGGCCCGTCTTGCGCAGAAGCTGCGCTGGCAGCATCCGCAGGACGCCCCAGAACGCGTTGTCCATCGGAAACCGCGAGAACCGCGGGGCGTAGCGCTCATCGACAAGCTCGATCGCGGACTGGGTCACCTCACAGCCCTGCTCCCGAAACGCATCAGCCATCGCGTCAGACATAGCCCGCGACTGCTGGGTGTAGGTGTAGTGGACAAGCAACACCCGAGCGCTCGTTCCGTCCATCCGCGGACCGGACTCGGCGGGGTCTCTCGCGGACGGTGGATCAGGCATGGTTGCAGAAGGCATCGTGGTCCTCGATGGCACTGTGAGGCTATGTGGTGCGTACTCGCAGTAGGCGAGCACCAATCCATGTTGCCTTGGCGGCCATGCGCCTACGCCCCGCTCGTGGCGGTGCGCGCCGCGGCGCGCTGGGTGGGGGCGATCAGGGCGCCGATGATCCACAGGATCGGGAGGAAGAAGCCGATCCAGAACATCCAGTAATGCCCCTTACGGAACGTCGTCAGCCCGAAGTAGAGCCAGCACGCTATGTAGACGATGCCCAGCAGAATCCAGAGAAAAGTCATGTCGGTCCCTTCGAATTTGCGCCAGGGTCGTAGCTGAGCCCGGCTGGTGCTGTATGCGACGGCGCGTCAGCCCGTGCGTCCTCGGTATCGAGCGGGTTGAGGCTGTGCACGGTGAGCCCAAAGCCGGCGATCCGATCGAGCAGCCCGTGCAGGTGCGACGGGTCGACGATCGGCCCCACAATGTCCGTCCTGCCGTCGTGGGCGCAGAGCGTCATCCCGTCAAAGGCGGATGCGTAACGCGGCCCGAGCTCTCCCTCGACGACGACGCGGTAGCGGTGCGCTGACATGCGAGTACCACCATGCCCGACGGTGGCCGCGCTTTGGGCGGTCAGCGCCCGGGATCACCCGGGTGATTCTGTCCGTTTGAGCAGACCGAGCGCTTCTGCGCGGGCGACCGCCTCCGCGGCCGATGTCGCGCCGAGCTTGCGGTACAGCTCCCGGGTGTGGGTCTTGACCGTGTTCAGCGAGATGTACAGCCGCACACCGATCTCGCGCCGGGACAGCCCGGCAGCAAGGCAGCGCAGCACGGCAAGCTCCGCCGCGCTGGGGTCCTCGACGACCCGTCCGTTTCCGACATTAGCTCTGGCGGTGGCGAGTTCCTGCTCGACGGTGGCTGCGATCGCCGGAAGGCGCCCCGGATCGGGAAACTCCCCGATCATCGTGCGCGCGCGATTGAGGTCGCTGTTGGCCGGCCCCAGGCGTGCTCGCGCGACCCGGACTTTTGCGAGGACGAGGAGCGCGTGAGCATGACCAACGGTCGGGTCGGGCGTGCGTCGCAGGCGCTCGCCGCGTAGCGCCTCGCGCTCGGCCTCGTCGAGGCGTCCCGTGGCGGCGCACGCCAGCGCGAGCCCGAGGTGCGCCAGCGACGCAACCCAAGAGTCCGCTGCGCCGGCCAAGTCGATCGCCTCGCGAGCCACCCGCTCTGCGCTGTCGTTTCGCCCTTGCTCGGCGTCGATGAGCGCACGTAACCCCAGGCTACCGAGGTAACCCTCAGACCCGTCGGGAGCATCGGGTCGTTCGATGGCCTGCGCCGCGATCCGGCGCGACTCGTCGAGGTCACCGGCGAAGAACAGCGCTTGGGACAAGATCGCCAGGACGCCCACACTCAGGACGTCCGCGCCCGCGCGCGACGCTGACAATGCACGCCGTCCGTGTTCGACGGCCGCGCCCACGTCCCCCCGCTCGATCACCTCCGCTCGCGTTAGTTCCACCACCGCCTCGACGTACGGCGACCACGCGTCCGGGCGCTCCCGGCGCGCGCGTTCTGAGATCGCAAGCAGCCGCTGGATCTCCACCTCCGGACGGCCGAGCAAGGCTGCCGCGGCGGCTCCGGCTGCCGGCAGCAGAGGATGCTCGACGAGGAGCTCGCCAGGCAGCCGGCGCACCCAGCCAAGGAACTGACCGGCCCGCCCGCCCCTGATGAACACAAGATGGGTTTCGAGAAGCAGCTCAGCCATCGTCTCGGCGTCGCCCGCGGCGGACGCGTGCTCGATCGCCTCCTCGACCAGCCCGTGCACCCGACACCAGTCCGCCGCGCGCCGATGTAGCTCACGCGCGGCGTCGCGCCCGAGTTCCAGCTGTAGAAGCTCGCCGAACAGATGGTGATAGCGGTACCACTCCGCACGAGCGTCGAGAGCGACCAGGAACATATTCGAGCGGGCCAGCTCCGCAAGCACCGCGGCCGAGTCCTCGCGGCCGAGGACCGCGTCGCACAGCTCCGGAGTGAAGCGCCCCAGCACCGAGGTCCGCACCAGGAAGTCCCGGGTCTCCGCCGGGAGCGCGGCCAAAACCTCGGCGGTCAGGTAGTCGCCGATATGCCGAGCGCTACCGGCGAACGCCCGCACCCCCTCGTCGGGGTCCTCGAGATCGCGAAGCCACAACGCCGCGAGGTACAGAGCCGCGGGCCAGCCCTCGGTGCGCTCGACGAGCAAACCGATGCTGTCGCCCGACAGCTCGACGCCCTCACGAACAAAAAGCTCCCGGGCCTCGTCCGCCGTAAAAGCCAGGTCGCGCGCGCGAACCTCTATCAGCGCCCTGCTGGCGCGCAGTTTCGCGAGCCCGACCGCCGGGTCTGAGCGGGTCGACACAACCACCCGCGCACCGGGCGGCAGCCGTTCGATCGCGTGCGCGATCGAACCTAGCGATGCCTCACTTCTCACCGCGTGGAGGTCGTCGAGCACGATCGTCACCGGACGCCCGTAGGCAACCACGCCGTTCATCAGCTCATCGACGGCAGCCTCGACCTGCACCCGGCGGACCCCGAGGCGCGTGAGCGCCCCCGCTCCGAGACCCTGACCCAGCCGGTCCACGGCCGTCGCCAGGTGCATCCACAACCGCACCGGATCATCGTCAGCCTGGTCAAGCGTCAACCAGATAACGGCCTCCGGGCGCTCGATACACCACGACCTCACCAGCGTCGTCTTGCCGTAACCGACCCCCGCGTCGAGCACCGTCAACGCCGAAGCGCCGTGGCCATCGAGCATCTCGAGCAGGCGCGTGCGGCGCAACATCCCCACGTGCACCCGCGGCAGCATCAGCTTCGGCTCGATCACCCGCAGCCTCTGACCAACCGCCTGCGCTGTCTGGGAGCTCACCCGATACCCCGATCCAACCGTCCGATCCTCACCCCAGCGATCACCCACGCCGCGACAGGCCCGACGGCGCACCCGAACTCGTTCGGACCTTTCGTCGGCTGCGCGAACGAGCAACCCATCCGCACCACCATGGCACGCTCGGGTGAATGAATGATCTGAGGTCTGTCCAAGAGGAGGACTTTCTCGGCCAAGACACAGGCCCCCGACGCCGCGAACCCGGCCGCGCGGCCAACAGAAAACCGCTAACCCGTTTCGCTTCGAAAAGACGCAACCCCGAGCGCGATCAACGATCGCCCATCAGGAATCCCGTGGGCCGTACCCTACCGCCCCGCCGCCAGCGGCCCTCCGTAACTTCCCGCAGCGCTCCGCGATTTACCGCGCAAGCCGACCGGCACGCGCCAGCATCGGAGCCCGAGACCGTACCGACCCGCTCCACGGCAGCCGCGCGCCTCCACAACCGCCCCGGGATGCACGTCGGCCGGTCGAGCGAGCGCCGTCCTCCCGACGGCCGCGGCGCTCGACACACCAGGACCGCACGAGAGTGCTCGTGGCATTCCACCGGCGTTGACCACCGTCAGCGCGGACCCGCCATCGCCGTCGAACATCTCAAGCAGACGCGGCCCCGGACAGAAATCTGAGTTCCACGCGGGGCGCTGTCTTCAGGCACGACGGGCGGGGCTCCGGACGGTCTGCCTGCTCCATCGGAGCGCACCCAATCAGCGCGGCCCGTTCACCCACCAAGCATCAAATCACCCGGGTGAGCGTCACCTCGCGCCAACGACACGCGGCGTATTTGCCGTGAACATCTTCGCGGTCGACGGATCGGCTCACCGGCGAAGACGCAGCATCACAGACCCACATCCCCGACCCGGAGCGAAAGTGGCCAAATCCAAAATTGCCGAGCCAACCGATGCACAGCTGGCCATCGCAGCGAGCACACCAAGCCACCAGCTCGCTGGCGCGCACGGGGAGCGTGACGCGGCAAGCCAGCACCGCGCGCTGCGATCCCTGTTGCTGTCGATCAGCGACTCCGAACCGATCCAGACGCGACGGCCACCACGAGCGCCCGCCGCTATCCCGCTTGCAGACGATCGACGGCGGCTGGAACGTGACCTACACGACGGAGTTCAGAACGAGCTGGTGGCGCTGATCGTCACGCTCGCGCTCGCACAGGAGGATCCCAAGACCCCGCCCCCGCTCGTCGAGACGCTCGCCGGGCTGGAAGCTCGTGCCCAGGCGGTGCTCGACTCGGTGCGCAACATCGCCCGCGGTATCTACCCTCCGCTGCTCGCCGACTTCGGCCTCGCAAAAGCGTTGCGCGTGCAGGCTGCGCGCGCTGCGGTGGACGTCGGCCTGATCGGCAGCGCGCCTCGCGGCACCGCAGCAGCCGAGGACGCCGTCTACTTCGCCTGCTCAGAGGCGATCCAGAACGCCGCGAAACATGCCGGCCGTGGGACCCGAGTTGCGCTCCGATTGCACTATGACCCGGGATCGCTGGCCGTGCGCGTCGCCGACGACGGTCGCGGGTTTGACCCAGCTCACACCCCCAGGGGAGCCGGGCTCCAGAACATCCGCGATCGCATTGAGGACCTCGGCGGAACCTTCAAACTCGCCTCCCGCCCCGGACACGGCACAGCGGTCATCATCTCGCTGCCCTGGCCCGCGCCCGCCGATCACCGGCGATGAGCCAGGTCATCCTCCTGTCGCTGACCGCCTCGCTCAACCCGACGCTCGTGGCCGCTACAACCGTGATGCTCCTGCTTCCGAGCCCGAAAAAACTGATGCTCGGCTACCTACTCGGCGCGTACATGACCAGCATCACGATCGGACTGGTGATCGTGTTCTCGCTGCCGAACTCGAGCGCGACCAACATCACCGAGAACACGATCAGCCCGGCAGTCGACATCGGGCTTGGAGCCGTCGCCCTGGCCGTCGCCTTTGTCCTCTACACCGGCCGCGCCGAACGCCTAAGGGAGCGCAGGCAAGCGCGCAAAGCGGACCAGCCGGACAAGGGTGCGCCGCGCTGGCAGCGGGAGTTGAGCAAGGGATCGGCAAAAACCACGTTCGTCATCGGCGCGCTGCTCTCGCTACCCGGCGCGTCATACCTCGCCGGTCTCCACGAGATCCACAAACTCAAGTACACAACCGCAACGACGGTCCTGCTGGTGATCGGCTTCAACCTCGTGATGATGTGGCTGCTCGAAGTCCCCCTCGCGTCATTCCTGGTCGCTCCCGGCTGGACGCCGCGCGCGATCGAGCGAGCAAAACTGTGGGTGAGCCGACATGCCCACACGTTCGCCATCAGGGGATTCACCGCCGTGGGGGCACTGCTGATCATCAAGGGCCTGATCGGCCTAGCGGGCTGAGGCGCGGCCGCGCAGCCGAAGAACGCCCTGATGAGCCAGCACGAACCGAACCTCGACGCGCTCGCTGCCGGTGCGAACAGGTCACGGCGCCCGAACGAGCCGCTCCAAGCGTCAAGCAGCACAACTCCGCGCTCGCCCTCAAACGCACGATCACACGAGTCCCGCGGCCCTGCTTCCTCGCTGACAAGCACATTCCCAGCCACGATGTGCGCCCCGCATCGCTTGGAATCCGTTGGTCCAAGACGCTAGCTCCAGGTCGTTGGCCGGCTAGCACTGGCCGACAGCGGACGATCGCTTTGCTCGAGTGAGAAGGTCGAGGCCGGCTTGCGCTTTGCCACTCTATGACTCAGCACTGGGCGGCGGCTCGAGCTGTCGCGGTGGTCGCCATGCCATGCGTCCCGACGCCGATGGCGCAAGACCGTGCAGACAGTCCGCTTCACCTGAACGCCGGGCCTGCCAGACATCCGAGGTCCCCGGGTCATTCCTGGTGCGGCGCAGCGGAGTTGTCGACGAGCTGAGCGATCTCCACGAAGTCGATCGTGGGTTCGACGCCGTACAGGCGGGTCACTCGCTCCCGCATCTCATCCGAGAAGAAGCTCTTGGCAGCGTCCGCCGATTCCCAGACATAGAAGTTCATGGCGCGCTGTCCCGCGTCGTCGACGGTGAAGACCTTGGACCTCAGCCCGGGCATGCCCTCAAATGTCTCGCGAGCGTTGTCCGCAATGGCGACCACGCGGGCGTGATCGAAGTCGTCGCGGTATTGGAAGGTGACGCTCACACCGATCACTGTGCTTCTCCCGAATATCTAGGCGAGACCGCGAATCGGGTCAGCGGCTCGCACATTTGCGTTCGGGTGTGACCCTATAACGACCGACGACTCCGGTCTAGCGGCCGGGAGCTCGGCAGACGCCCTCAGTTGGCCCCGGCAGAGGCCCCGACCAGCTGGGAACGCCGACGCTCCAGCATCCCGCGACCGCATTCGTGTTCCTCCCCTTGAAGATCCCGCTTTCGCTTCGGCGACGACTCGGTAGCCCCACCTAGCGCACAGCCGGTGCCGAGTAGCAAGCACTCCGGGGAGGCCGCGGGTGGGCGCGTTCCTCGTGCAACCGGCCGGCGGGTGGCGGGATGATCGTGGGGCTAGCCGTCCTCTTCTTGGCGAGGCGACCTGGGGCGACCAGTTAGGGGTGTGATGGCCGGCGAGGTCCTGCGGGCCTCTATAGCAAGGGCAGTCGCGCGCGGTCGTATCAAATCGACCGCGTGGCGTCTCATCTGAGTGGGCGTGCCTGGCGAGAACCGGATCCCGATCTCACGCGTATCGCTCTCACAGAAGATCAATCACTCCGGGTATGACAGGAACACTCGCATGCTGACCGACTTCGCAACCCGACATATGCCTCGAGCAGGTGATGGCCATGCCTGATGTCGCCTGTTTCTGCGGCCGTTACTACCGGTTTGAGGGCGACATCGGCGTGTGCCCGCCGTGCGGCGAGTACGCGAGCCTGGGCGCGGTCTCTCCCGAGGAAGAGCACCAGATGCGCGATGAGCTCGACCTCGTGTTGGCGGCGCACGAGCAGAGCGTCAGCACGAAGGGATCGGCCGAGCGCCGATCCGATCTCGGCCGGTAAGCGACGGGTAGGGGCGATTACGGTGTCGAAGATCATTGTGTTGGGCGCTGGGGTGTGCGGGCAGGCCGCGGGGATGGTGTTGCGCCGGGACGGCCACGACGTGACGGTTCTCGAGCGCGACTTCGAACCCGTACCGCGTTCGGCAGAGGAGGCGTGGTCGTGTTGGGAGCGTGACGGCGTCGTCCAATTCCGCCAGCCCCACTTCCTTCTCCCGCGTGGCCGGATGCTCCTAGAGGAAATGCTGCCGGACGTCGCCGTCGCGATCGAGGACGCAGGCGGGCTGCGTTTCGACCTGCTCAGCCTGCTACCTCCGTCGATCACCGACCGGACGCCGCGTGACGGAGACGAGCGGTTTCGCACGCTCACCGCGCGTCGGCCCGTGCTCGAGCACGTCCTGGGCCGGGCGGCGCACGCCGAGCCCGGCCTGGAGATACGTCGTGGCGTCGTCGTCGGCGAACTGGCCGTGCGTGCTTACAACGGCACGCCACACGTGGCCGGCGTGCGAACCAACGACGGCGAGGATCTGCGCGCCGACCTGGTCATCGACGCGATGGGCCGCCGCTCCCAACTGACGCGCTGGCTGATGCAGTCGG
>Ga0335073_10016944_pt1 | contig 10190 bp, 11 predicted proteins | sample Lox_Sample_22_FD_207093 | JGI IMG/M metagenome (GOLD analysis project Ga0335073, IMG submission 207093) | Soil microbial communities from Loxahatchee National Wildlife Refuge, Florida, United States - Lox_Sample_2.2 | ecosystem: Environmental > Terrestrial > Soil > Wetlands | place: USA... | reverse complement strand
CCCGAGCGTGCCTTGGCGGACGCCGACCCGGTTGCGGTCGTGTACCGGGACGGCCGCGCGCCGCTTGCGATCGTCGCGCTCGAGCCGACCGTCGAGGGTCTGCGCACCGCGGCGGCGCGGGCGGTGCGCGCGTGCCGACGTGGCGGCACCGTCGCGTGGATCCTCGACGAATCGCTGCCTTTCGCGACCGCGGAGCAGGTGAGCGCGCTCGCCGAGGGCGCCGTCATCGGCGGCTACGACGGCCGCCGGTGGCGCAGCGGCGAGCCACCGCGGGGAGTCGAGCGGTTCGTGATCTGCGGGTGCGCCGAAGACCTCGCTCCGGTCGCCGAACGCGCGGCGCTCGTCGCCCGATGGACGAACGTCGCCCGCGAACTGGTCGACGCGCCGGCCAACCTGATCACGCCGGCGACACTGTCCGATCGGGTAGTGAACTTTGCCCACCTGGACAGTGAAACTATCCACCCGGGTGACGCAGGACTGTCCGCGCTGGCTGCGGTCGGCGGGAGCGGCCCCATCCCGCCGCGTCTGATCGTCGTTCGACACGCGCCGGCCGAAGCTCCCGACGCGCCGCGCCTGGCGCTGATCGGAAAGGCAGTCACCTTTGACACGGGTGGCTACTTCCTCAAGCCGCAATCCGACATCGTGCGCCAGAAGGCGGATATGGGTGGCGGCGCCGCCGTCGTCGCGGCGCTCGGCGCGATCGCCGAGCTCGGGCTCCCGTTGTCGGTCACCGGGTTCGTTCCCGCCTGCGAGAACATGCTGAGCGGGACCGCGATCCGTCCCACGGACGTGATCACGACCGCGGCCGGGCTCACCGTCGAGGTCAACAACCCCGACGCCGAGGGGCGCCTGATCCTCGCCGATGCGCTCTGGTACGCGCGCCGGGAAGGCGCGACGCACATCGTCGACCTGGCGACCCTTACGGGGGCGATGCGCGCCGGCATGGGCGACGTGTACGCCGGGGTCTTCTCGCCCGACGACGCCTGGCGCGACGCGGTCGTCGACGCCGGCAATGCGAGCGGCGACCTCGCCTGGCCGTGGCCGCTTCACCCGCGCTACCGCAGGTTGATCGACTCGACCGTCGCCGACCTGCGCAACACCTCGGGCAAGAGCTTCGGTTTCCCGATCGTGGCCGCGACGTTCCTCCAGCAGTTCGCGGGCGACGGACCGTGGGCGCACGTCGACATGCTCGGCCCGGTCCTCGTCGACGAGGACCGCGGCGACGCCTTCGGCGCGGGCGCGTCCGGCTACGGCGTCCGCATGCTCGTCGAACTCGCGACCCGCCTGAGCGTTACGCTGGATTAATGGACCAGCGCGACGACGGCGATGTGAGGGCGGTGGCCCCGGCGACGCCCGGTCGCGTCGTCGACACGTCCAAGCTCGATCTCGCCGCCGCCGAGCGAGCCACCCGGGACCTGCTGCGCGCGATCGGCGCCGACGCCGACGCCCCCGATCTGCTCGACACGCCCCGCCGGGTCGCCGCCTCGTTCGCCGAGCTGCTCACGCCGGCCGAGTTCGGCGCCACCGTGTTTGCCAACGAGGGCTACGACGAGCTGGTGCTGGTCCGCGACATCTCGTTCCAGACGCTGTGCATGCACCACCTGCTCCCGTTCCACGGCGTCGCCCACGTCGCCTACCTGCCGGGCGACAGCATCATCGGGCTGTCGAAGCTCGCGCGCGTGGTCGAGTTCTTCGCCCGGGACCTGCAGCTGCAGGAGCGGATGACCGTGCAGATCGCCGACTGGCTCGAGCAGGAGCTCACGCCGAGGGGCGTGGGCGTCGTGCTCAGCGCCGAGCACATGTGCATGACGATCCGCGGCGTGCGCAAGCCGGGCGCGCGGACGGTGACCTCGGCGCTACGGGGCTCGCTGCGCACGGACGCGCGCACGCGACAGGAGTTCTTCAGCCTTGTCGGCTGACGAGCAGTCGCCTCTGATCGAGACCGTGATCACCACAACCGGGAGCGACGGCGCGGTCAACTGCGGGGCGATGGGAGTGCGGTGGGGCGAGGAGGAGCTCGTGTTCTGGCCGTTTGACGCCACGCGCACGCTGCGGAACCTGCGCGTCCACGGCGAGGCGGTCGTGCATCTCACCGACGACGTGCTGCTGTTCGTGCAGGCGGCGCTCGGCCGGCCGCGCCCGGTTACGCGCCCCGCCGCCGCGATCGACGGCGCGGTGATCGAGGACGTGCAGTCGTGGCGCGAGGTCGTGGTCACCGAGATCACGCCCGCGGCCGGCGAGCTGCCGCGGTCTATGGTGCGCGCCCGCGTGGTCGCCTCCGGCATCGGGACGCGGCAGCCGCTCGGCCTGTGCCGCGCCCGGCACGCGGCCGTCGAGGCGTCGATCCTCGCGTCGCGGCTGCGCTGGCTAGGCGCCGAGCATGTGTCCGGCGAGCTCGAGCGACTGCAGGAGCTCGTCGACAAGACCGCCGGACCGCGTGAGCGGGCCGCGATGGACTACGTCCGGCGCTACGTCGCCGAGCGGACGTGACCGAGGTCGTGGTCACCGCGCCGGCGCGGCTGCACTTCGGGATGCTCGATCCGGCGGGGATCGGCTCGCGCCGGTTCGGCGGCGTCGGCGTGGCCGTCGAGTATCCCCGGGTGATGGTGACGGTCAGATCGCGTTCGGACGACCGCGTGGTGGCGTTCGAGCGCGCGGCGACGTTCGCGGGGTTGGCGCGCTCGGCGTTCGGTTATCGCGAAGGCATCGAGGTCGACGTACGCGAGGCGATCCCGCCGCACGTCGGGCTCGGCTCGGGCACCAAGCTCGGCCTCGCGGTGGCGCGTGGTGTGGCGGAGCTCGCCGGGGTGTCGGCCGGGCCCGCAGCGCTCGCCCGCGCGACCGGACGGGGCGAACGCTCGAGCGTGGGCGCCTGGACGTTCGCCGCGCCTGGTCTCGTCGTCGAGGCCGGCGTGCGCGACCGCGACTCGATCAGTCCATTGGTCGTACGCCATCCGATGCCCGGCCGCTGGCGGTGCGTGCTTGCCCTGCCCCTGGGGGCCGAGGGTCTTTCCGGGAATGCTGAGGAGAGATTTTTCGGTTTGCTGGCAGCGGAGGGGTCCGCCATCGAGCCGCGGGTGTCGCGCTTGGTGCTGACCGAGTTGCTTCCGGGACTCGTGAGCGAGGACATCGGCGAGTTCGGCGCGGCGCTCACCGAGATCCAGCGCGAGATCGGGTCGATGTTCGCGTCCCAGCAGGGCGGCGTGTTTCACCCGCAGGCGGCGCCGGTCGTCGAGGCGCTCCAGGCGCTCGGCGTCGGAGCCGTCGGGCAGAGCTCGTGGGGCCCGACCGTGTACGGGATCGTCGACAGCCCCGAACGCGCGGCCGAGGTCGCCGATCGGCTGCGCGGCGAGGTCGGCGCCGGCACCGACGTTCGCGTGGTCGACTTCGACCGCGTGGGAGCCGTGGTCGCGCGCGACGGCTCGGGGCAGGCCGCGGCATGAGGCTGCTCGTCAGCGTCGTGTCGCCGGTCGAAGCGGAGCGCGCCGTCGCCGGAGGAGCCGACATCGTCGACGTCAAGGATCCGGGCGAGGGCGCGCTAGGTGCGCCGTCGCCGCGCGTCGTGTCGGATGTGGTTCGCGTCGTCGATGGCGCCGCGCCGGTCAGCGTCGCCCTCGGCGACCTGCCGGATCTCCCCCACACCGCGGCGCTCGCCGCGCGCGGAGCCGCTGAGTGCGGCGCCTCGTTCGTCAAGGTCGGGCTGCGCGGGGTGCTGGACGTCGACCGTGCGGTGGCGGTGATGGGTGCGGTCGTTGACGCGGTCGGAGATCGGCTTGCCGTGATCGCCGCCGCCTACGCGGACGCCGGCGCGCTCGATCCGCCGGCATTGGCGCCGGCGTGGCTCCCGGAGGTCGTCGAGCGGACCGGGATCGCGGGGGCGCTCGTCGACACGTTCGTCAAGGATGGGAGCGGGCTGTACGGGTGGCTGTCGGAGACCGAGGTGTGCGACCTGATCGCGCGCACGCGCCGCGCTGGTGGGACGTTCGGCGTCGCCGGGCAACTGCGGCTGGGCGAGCTCAGGCGGGTCGCGGCCGACATCGTCGGTGTTCGTTCTGCCGTGTGCCGTGGCGGCGACCGCGCCGCGCACCTCGACACCGATCTGGTAGCCGCGGCGGTGGCCGCGCTACAGGCCGATGGCGCTGAAGGTGCGCATATGCCACCCCCATCGCCATCGGCCGCTGTTTAGCGAGGGGTGACGCGGGTGCCGGGCCGGCCGCCCGGTACGCGGATAGTCACCGTGACGCCGGTCCGGCACACCGCCTCGGGGAGGTACGCGTCCACGCCCCCGCCGCGCACCGGCTTGAGCAGGATCGCCTCGTCGGCGCCGATCGCGCCCGCCGCCAGCACGGCGAGCGAATCGCTGGTCACATCCCACGACTCGGGCACGCCGGGTCGGCCCTCGAACGCCGGCGCGACAAGCAGCAAACCCAGCGAGGCCGGCACGATCAGACGATCGAGGAGCTCGACCCCCGGCAACATGGGCACCAGCAGCACCCCGAGTTGATCCATCGCACGCAGCGCGAGCACATGCGCGACGTCGTCGCCCAGCCCGACCCGCGCGTCGAGATCGCGCACGGCGTCCGCGAACGGGCCGCCGCCGGGCACGACGAGCACCGGGCGGTCGCGAGCCAGCTCGAGCACCTCGGCACACCCGCGGCGCAGCCCGTCCAGACCCTCGGCCTGCAACAGCCCGCCGCCGATCTTGACGACGAGCGGGCCGAGCTCACCCACGGCCGAGCACCGACAGCGCCACCGCGGCGGCCACCTCTCCACTCTCGCCGGCGAAGTGCTCGCGCACCACCAGGCCACAGCGCTCAGCCGCCGCGCGGGCCAGAAACTCGCCAACGCCGACCGCGACGACCGGCGCACCGGCGGCCACTCGCGCACCGACGCGCCCGAGGGCCGCCGCGATCGCGGCGGTCTGCGCCTCCTCGACGGCGCCTGCGATCGCCTCGAGGTCGCCGGTGCCGAGCTGCTCGGGATCCGCGCACACGACCCGGGCCAGCCGCGCCCGCACCTCGTGGCCCGCGGTGCCCCGACCATCCGGGAATGTGCAGGTGCACTGCTCCGCGGTCAGGCTGCCGCGCAGCAGGTGCGCGTCGGCGCTGATCGCGAACAGCTCAGACGACACCGGGCACGGCCGCCCGCCGATGGGCACCTCCGAGACCACGACCGCGATGTTCGTCCTGAGCGCGCCGGTGTACACGAGCTCCCCCTCGAGCAGCCGCTCCACATCGGTGTGTCCCAGGGCGATGACCGCACCGTCCCGGATCGGGATCACGTCGGTGGTCGTCCCGCCGCAGTCGACGAGGACCGCGTCGGGCGTCGAGCGCGCGACCAGCATCGCCGTCGCCATCCAGTTGGCCGCGGCGCACTCGAGCGGCGCGGCTCGCGCCTCCTCGAGGCCGATCAGCTCGCCGGCGCTCGTCAGCACCCGAAGCCGGCGTCCGGGCAGCGCCTGACGCGCCGCCTCGAGCACGTGCAGTACGCCTTCGCGCTTACTCGCGAACGCGTCGACGAGCTCGGCGGTCGTGGTGAGGGCGACCGCGGCGCCCTCGACCCCGAGCCGCCCGACGACCGACGAGATCGCGCCGGCCAGCGCGTCCGGGCGGCGCCACACCTCGAACGGCTCGGAGGCGATGCGCACCGGCTCGTCACCGTCGACCACGGCGGCCTTCGTGTTGGCGCCGCCGATGTCAAGTCCGATAGCCACCGACGAGCGCATCGGCGTCGGACACTAACCGTTGATCAGCTCCATGTCGGCGTCGCGGCAGCGGGCTCCGACGGCCGACCCGGCGGGAATCGCCTGATCGAGCGCCGCCACGTCCTCGCGAGCCGACAAGCGAACCGTCGATCCTGGTAGATCAGGTGCCACGGTGCGCATCGTTCCGGTCATCGACCTGAAGGGCGGAGTCGTCGTCCACGCCCGCCGCGGCCGGCGCGACGAGTACGCGCCGCTGCTGAGCCCGCTCGTCGCCGGATGCGAGCCGGTCGCGGTGGCGCGAGCGCTGTGCGCGATCTGCGCCACCACCACCCTGTATGCCGCCGACCTCGATGCGCTCGCCGGACGACCGGTCGACGAAACCACACTCGCGGCGCTCGCGGCCGGGTGGGAGCCGTGGGTCGATGCAGGTGCCACCAGCCCCGAGCGCGCGGCGGCGCTCCGCCGCGCGGGCGTGGCGCGCAACGTCATCGGGACCGAGTCGCTCGAGCCCGGCCCGCCGGCCGGCGCGGGCGGGACACCGCCGGTCGCCCTGAGCGTCGACCTGCGCGACGGGCGCCTGATCTCGCGCGACCCGCTGCTCGCGGGCAAACCGCCCGCGGCCGCCGCGCCGCTGGCCCGATCGCTGAACGTCGACGAATTGCTCGTGATCGACCTCGCCCGCGTCGGCAGCGGCTCCGGCCCGCCGCTCGACGCGGTGGCGCAACTGGCGAAAGCGCTACCGGACGTCGCGATCTACGCCGGCGGTGGCGTGCGCGACGACGCGGATCTCCGCGCGCTCGAGTCCGCCGGCGCCGCCGGAGCGCTCGTCGCCACCGCGCTCCACGAGGGTCGCCTTACGCTGTGACCAGCGCCTCGCAGGCGCTCACCACGTGCTCGGTCAGGTCGTGGTCGCACACCGACTGGAGCGCCTGCCAGCCCGGGATCCCGTTGACCTCGAGCACGACCGACTCGCCGTCGGGGCCGGTCAGCATGTCGACGCCGGCCACGTCCGCCTCGACCGCGGCAGCCGCGGCGAGGGCCAGCCCGCGCTCGTCGGCGCTCAGCGGCACGGGTCGCGGATGCGCTCCGCGCGCCACGTTGGCGCGCCAGGAGTCGGTGACGCGCTCCATCGCGCCGGCCACCTCGCCGGCGACCACCAGCACGCGCAGGTTATGCCGGCCCGCCGGCGGGAGCGTTTGCTGGACGTAGTAAACGGTCCGCTCGAGCTCGAGCGCGCGGAACACCCGGTGCGCGACGTCGCGATCCTCGACGCGCACGATCCCGTTGCCCATCGCGCCGAACAGCGGCTTGACGACGACATCGCCGCCGAGCCGCTCGAAGGCGTCCATCGCGTCGTCGTAGCGCTCGCACACGACCGTCGGCGGGGTGCGCACGCCGGCGAGCGCGAGTGCCGCGCCGGCCCACGACTTGTCGATCGTCCGCTCGATCGCGCGCGGATGGTTGACGCACCGGACCCCACGGTCGGCGAGCACGTGCAGCGCGTCCATGCGAAAGATCACCTGCTCGAGCGAGCCGCGCGGAAGCCCGCGCACGATCAGCAGGTCGAGCGCATCGAGCACGTCGCCGCCGGGCCCGACCACATGCGCATCCCCGTCGTCGTCGATGATCGACCGAAGGCGCGTGGCCGGGATCTCGAGCACGTCGTGGCCCCGCTCGACGAACGCATCCACAAGCCCGCGCGAGTGCCAGGAGCCACTCGCGCCGAGGACCCCGACTCGCAACGCGTTGGTCACCGCGCGAACGAACGCTCGAGCACGTCGGGCGCGAGCCCGCCGCCGTGATGCGCCCGGCCCGAGTCGGTGCTGGTCAGCGTGACCGCCGCAGGGCTGAACAGCATCGGGTCGACGTCGTAGAAGTTCCAGTCGGCGGCCTCGAGCAGCTCTCCGAACGGGGTGCCGAATGCGTCCGAGTCGGCCGACGGCAGCCTGAACGCGAGATCGGCGATCTCGTCGTCGGCGCCCTCGATCCACAGGTGAACGGTGCCGCCGTACAGCACCGCGTCGTTGGTCCGGCCGATCGCCGCCGGGTCGCTCTTGGCGACGGGAGCGATCGGGCAGCACCCCCAGCCGTGGCGGACGCGGGCCGGGTCCACGCCCAGTTCGTGCAGCTTGTGGAGCGCGGTCTCGACCACGCGGGCGCTGATCTGGACCGAGCCACAGACCGACGCGGTGGGCGCGATCAGGAACGTGACCGCCGACGGCTCGACCCCGCACCGCCGAGCCACCTTCTCGACGATCTCGGCCGGCGGATCCTGGCTGGTCTCGAGGCACAGCACCGCCCGGTCGGCCTGCTCGCGCCACGCCAGCTCCTCGAACAGATCCTCGGCCCGAGCGAGCGCGCGGCCGGGACCGCTGGCCATCGCGAAGAAGTCTTCGTGCTCGAGCTTCCACCCGGCGTATTGCGAGGCCAGGCACGCGGCGGCGGGATCGTCGGTGGCGACGCCCACGCCGGGCCAGGTACGGTCTCCGACCGTCACCGGGACCGGGTCGAGCCTCCCGAGCCCGCCCATGCACGCGGCCGCAAAGCCGAGGCCGGCCTGCAATCCACCGCGCGCCTGGGCGCCGCAGTCGACGACGCGGGCCCCGGAGTCGAGCGTCCGGAGCTCGATCCCGAGCGCGTCGGCGTTACCAACCATCGCGTCCACGAGCGCCGCGGCGCGTTCGTTCATCGACAGACTCACTGGCCCTCCTCCTCACCGTCAAAGATCAGGATCTCCCCTCGGCTGAGCTCGGTCCGGTCGCCCGACCACCGTGCCCACGCCCCGCGCAGCAGTGCGTCGTCCACGGTCAACCCGAGCTCGCGCACCCGGATCAGCTGGAGACGGAGGGCGGGTGGCTCCAGGCGGGTGGCGTACGCATAGCTCGGCAGGGGCTCGAGCGCACGACCAGAGGCGAGGGTGCCGCGCTTGTTACCGAGGCCCGCCCCGTCGCCGATGCCGCCGAGCGAGATCACCGTGCCCGCCAGCATTCGCAACCCCGCCCCGGCCGCCGTCCGACCGCCTACCGCCACCAGACCGCGTCGCATGCCGGCGCCGGCCTCTTCGCCCGCGTCTCCGGTCACGACGATCTCGCCGCCGGTCATCCCCACCCGCGTCCCGGGATACGCCGACCCGAGCCGCGCACCGGCGTCTCCGAAGATCCGCAGCACCCCGCCGGCCATCTCGGCGCCCGCCCAGGCGCCGACGTCGCCATGCACGTCGATCGTGCCGCTACTCATTCCGGCGCCAATCCAATCGAACCGGCGCAGGTCGCCGCGGAGCACGAGCGCCTCCTGTTCGCTGCCCGCACCGGACACCTCGAACAGGTCGCCGACGGCCACCGTCTCGCCACCGCAGCGCAGCGGCACCGCCGCCACCGCGGAGCCGTTCAGCGCCCGCAACCGTTCGGGGATCAGCGGGTCGGAGAGCACCTGGGCCGGCGGGTCGGTTCGCAGTGTGAGGGTGAGCGTCACGGCGGGTCGCGCAGGTCGGTGAGCGGGAAGTGGAATTCGCCGAGCTTTCCGCCGAAGTTGGCCGCGGTGACGTGGGTCGCGCCCGCGCCGGCGGCCGCGTGCAGCCCGCGGCGCATCGCCTCGCGCACGGCGTCTTCGGACACGCCGTCGATCACGATCTCGAACAGCGCCGCGACGCCGTCCGGGACCAGCGTGTCCGCGATCTGCGCGCGCAGCGTCGGCGCCATCTGGTGGTTGGTCGAGGCGGGCATCGACTTCGAGGTGAGCGAGCCGACCTTGCTGCCACTGCGGACGATCCCGCCGGGAAACGGCAGCGCGATGCCCTCGCCGCGCATCGCGTCGGCCGCCGCCTCCGCGGCCGCGAGCGCGGCGTCCTCGTCGGCCGCGCCGATCACGACGTTCCCCCCGCCCACACCGTGCCCGATCCCGACGGACTCGGACACGAGGAACTCGCCCTCCATCACCGGAATCCGCCAGAAGCGCTGCCCGGCGATCACCTTGCTCGCCTGGAACCCGTCGCCGAAATAGCGGAGCGTCCCGCCCAGCGGCGCCGTCCGCTCGGCCCCGGGGAGCCCGTCGAAGCACGCGGTCGTCGGGCAGGTCATGACGCTCTGGCCGACGCGCTCGACGATCCGCTTGCCGACGCCCTCGCGGTCCATCGCGAACAGCAGCACCGCGATGCCCGGCCGGCCGTCCGCGGTCTCGCCCTCAGCGACCGCGCGCTCGATCGCCGCCTCGCACTTGCAGCCGATCACCGAGGTCGCGAAGCCGGTCATCGAGCGGGCCGCCTCGAGCGCCCACGCCCCGGTGGCGCCCGTGATCACGACGCGCGCGTAGCGCATCGGGAACGCCTCCGCGAACGTGTCGACGACCTCGGCGGCGCCAAGTGTGAACGAGCTCATCAAGCGCCGGCCTCCACCACGTGCGCGGGCTCGCGCAGCGCCGGGTCGCGAACCGGATAGTGCTCGAACGCCACCGTGTAGCGATCGCCGAACAGCGGCTCGAGCGCGCGACT
>Ga0335073_10016942_pt1 | contig 10190 bp, 7 predicted proteins | sample Lox_Sample_22_FD_207093 | JGI IMG/M metagenome (GOLD analysis project Ga0335073, IMG submission 207093) | Soil microbial communities from Loxahatchee National Wildlife Refuge, Florida, United States - Lox_Sample_2.2 | ecosystem: Environmental > Terrestrial > Soil > Wetlands | place: USA: Florida... | reverse complement strand
CAACGACTCAACTCTCACCGGCCCGGCTCGCCACCAGAAAATCATGGCCATCCGCCGGGATGCCGATCAGCAGATTGAGGCTCTCCTCACTCCCGATCAGCTCGCTACCTGGAAAGAAATCCAGGCCGAGCACCGGCAGAATCATCCCGCGGGCTCCGCTTCCGGCGCATCCGCCGCGGCCGGACGCCAGCCGCGCGGCGGCAATGCTCCGTCCGGGAACGGCTCCGGCTCCTCCGCCGGCGGCAACTCCGGCGGCAATGGCGACACCGGCGCCAATCCCACTCCCGTCACGCCCGAGTAGTTTTCCTTTTTCGCGCGGGCGCCGCGGTCCTCCTCGCGCCTCTTTCCCGGCAGCGAAAAAATTTTTCCTTGCATGCAGATTTCTCTTGCATCGCAGCACAGTTGTCTTATTCTGCGATTTGCGAGCACGCTCCGGGTGCGCGGCTGTGAGAGAGCGTGAGTCGCTTTTGGAGGACGCGACAAAAAATTGAGTACCTTATCCCTCCCAGCCCAATTTCCTGCCCGGGCAGTTTCTTCCACAAAGAAGAAAGTCGCTAAGCTCACACTCTGGCCGCTCGTCGCTGCCACCTTCTTCATGGTCTCTGGCGGCACTTACGGCACCGAAGACATCATTCACGGCGCCGGCTACGGCATGGGCATCCTTCTCCTTCTCGTCACGCCGCTTCTTTGGAGCCTCCCCACCACCTTCATGATCGGTGAGCTTTCGAGCGCCTTGCCCGAAGAGGGCGGCTACTACGCGTGGGTTCGCCGCGGGCTCGGCAATATCTGGGGCTTTCAGGAAGCCTGGCTCTCTCTCGTCGCCAGCATTTTCGACATGGCCATCTATCCCACTCTTTTCGTCGCCTATCTCACCCGCCTCGTCCCCTGGTTCGCCGTGGCCCATCGCGGCGTCATGGTCGGCCTCGGCGTCGTCATCCTCTGCGCCCTTTTGAACATCGCCGGCATCCGCGTCGTCGCCACCACTTCGCTCTGGCTCTTTTTCCTGCTTTCCGCGCCTTTCGTCCTCATCATTCTCATGGCCCCCATGAAGATCGGCGCGCTCTCCGGCGCCGCCACCACGCCTTCCGCTTCCGACGTCGGCCTCGTCGGCGGCCTCCTCATTTGCATGTGGAATTACATGGGCTGGGACAACGCCTCGACCATCGCCGCCGAAGTCCGCCAGCCTCAGCGCACTTATCCACGCGCCATGCTCGTCGCCGTCGTCATCGTCGCCGCCACCTACATCATTCCCTTCGCCGCCATGTGGCTCACCGGCGTGCCCGCCGCTTCTTTTGAGACCGGCTCCTGGGCCGACCTCGCCGGAATGCTCGGCAAGCTCGTCGGCGGCCCCGTGCTCGGCAATGTCATGCGCGTCGGCCTGGTTCTCGGCGGCATGATGAGCGCTTTCGGCATGTTCAACGCTCTGGTCATGAGCTACTCGCGCCTGCCCCTCGCCATGGCCCAGGACGGCCTGCTCCCCAAAGTTTTCGGCAAGCTCCAGCCGCGCACCCGCGCTCCCTGGGTGGCCATCATCGTTCTCGCCACCGGCTGGGCTCTCTGCCTCGGCCTCGGCTTCGAGCGCCTCGTCACCATTGACGTTCTTCTCTATGGCTCGAGCCTCGTCCTGGAATTCGCCGCCCTCATCGCCCTGCGCATCAAGGAACCGAATCTCCCTCGCCCCTTCCGCGTTCCCGGCGGCAAGTGGGGCGCCATGCTCATCGGCGTCTGCCCCGTCCTCCTCCTCGGCTTCTCCGTAGTTCACGGCGAAGGCGAGCGCATCCTCGGCATGAGCGGCGTAACCTTCGGCGCCATCCTCATCGCCGCCGGCTTCGTCACCTACGCCATCATGCGCGCCGTCCGCTCCTCCCGCTGGCTCGCTTCGGCAGGCAAACCCCACAAGCAAGCCGCCTGATCCTCAATACAAGCTCCTGGCCTTCGTCCCCGATTCCTCGGAGTGCGGCCTGGCCTGAGCGAAGTCGAAGGGCAGCCTGTCCTGAGCGAAGTCGAAGCGCCCCTTACCGGCTCTTCGTCTTTGCCGCAGCTTTTTGGGAGTGCGACGGCCTGTCCGCCGCAGGCGGACTTGACGTCGCTTTGCCTCACCGCCCTCCCACCTTCTTCACTGCAAATCAAATGTCCGGTTACGCCGTTTACCAGGTCTTCGCTCATCTTGCGGCCTCGGCATTTCATCGTGGCTGTGTTGGCCGGTATCAGGAAAGCGCCACACCAAGCGATCGAAGTCAGATAAGTCGCCGGCATATGTCGCGGGAAGGCACGTTCATGGTGAGGCCGCGTGGCGTCGAGCGGAAAATCCCCATGACAATCGCTATCTCCGCCGTGCGGATCAAGCCATACAAGCTGTCCTGGTGGCCAATTCCATCAGGTCTTGCATCTCATAGCGGTTGGTTGTATGTTCACTCTCGCCCCGGTACTAGACGCGAAAGTCTTCGTCCCAGCTCCTGCACGTTCGCTCTCCTGCGACGCCTCTCTTTTCGCGCCTCCATTACAGCCATCCCCACTGAGCGGAGCGCAAGTTGACGTTCCAGCTCTTCGGAGTGTTCATACCCAAAGGAGGGAGAACATGAAATCGCCCGGGTCTTTCTCTCGCAAGAATAAGGGGACGAAAAATTCTTCACCGCTCGTCCCGCACTCAATATTCCGTCGCAAAGCATTTTTCCGAAATCCGTTTGCGGAGCTTTCTCTCGCGGTCCTGCTTGTCGCGCTGTTTGCCCTGCAAGCGAACGCACAGAACCCCCCGCCTCCACCGCCGCCACCACCTCCCGCCGCTGCTCCGCTGCCGCCTCCGCCGCCCGGTCAGCCGCTGACGGGAAAGGAGCTGGATAGCGTTGTCGCGCGCATCGCGCTTTACCCCGATCCACTTCTGGCGCAGATTCTCACCGCGTCCACGTATTGGGAGGATATTCCCCCCGCAGCCTCGTGGGCCAACGAGCACAGCAACCTTAAGGGCGATGCCCTGGCCGACGCAATCCGCGCCGACAATTTGCAGTGGGATCCCAGCGTGCTCGCGCTGTTGCCGTTTCCGTCGGTTCTAAACATGATGGCTCAAGACCCGGCCTGGTGCCAGCAGCTGGGCACCGCCGTTCTAACGCAGCGTGCCGAAGTAATGGACGCCGTCCAGCGACTGCGCAAACAGGCGCGCCGGTACGGCTACCTTCGGACGAACCCCTACTGCACGGTTGTCGACTCGGCAGGCTACATCGAAATCCTGCCGGTCAATCCCGCGTATATCTACGTTCCCGCCTACGATCCTTTGATCGTGTTTGGGCCGCCGCGTGCCGGCTTTTTCATCGGCGGCGCCATTTCGTGGGGTCCGGCAGTGGTAATTACCGCTGGTTTCGCTCCGTGGGGATGGGTGCATCCATATTTCGCTTGGGGCGCACATGCCATATTTTTCGATGCGACGCCGTGGAACCGCGTTTGGGTGAATCGGCGCTACTACTTTCAGCCCTACGCCGATCCCTGGGTGCGTCGCCCCGGACCTCGTGTTGAGGTGCATGAGCACTTAGTGCCGCGGCATTAAAAAACCCGCGTATGGCCCGTCAGGGAGAGGAGGAGCTGGCTTGTTAAGCCCAAGCGACAGGAAGCTTGCGCCTCAAGGCAGTTCTTTCAGTTGCGGGAATTGAAGGCACACAGCCGGAAGAATCGGGAAACACGTCTGTCCAGGTTTGCTTAGTCCTCGCCGGCGACGCTGTGTTCGATGGGCTTGCGTGCAGAGGTGGCGGCGATCAGAGCGTCTTTGAGGTGAAATAGTCTGCATTCGCCTCAGGAGTTGCGCTCCTCTTCGCAGTGGAGCACGTGTGCGCCATCAGGAAAGGCGAAGTCGAAGCGCGCCTTACCGGCTCTTCGCCTTCGCCATAGCTTTTTTGGAGTGCGACGGCCTGTCCGCCGCAGGCGGACTTGACGTCGCTTTGCCTCACCGCCCTCCCGCAAGTCTCTCCTTCCTGTCAGCTCCCCGCCCTCTCTTCCCGCCGCGTCTCCCCGCCTCCCACCTTCACCCCAATCCAAATGTCCGGTTACGCCGCTAATCGGGACTTTCAATTCTATGCACCGCAGTAGCGATCCACTCCGATCAAGGAACATAGTATTCTCAGCACAATGCGGCACGATCTAATTATTGGCACGCTTGTCATTTCAAGCGGTGTGGCATCGGATCATGACCGCTCCGCGCTGAGCCAGGGTACAGTCTAAGTGACTGAAAATGACTTACAGCTGCTAAAAGCCAGCATCGACAAGCTCGTCAAAATTACGTGTTCAGACGGCGAAATCTTGTTTGCAAAAGTACATGCTGTTTCGGATGAGGATGAGGATGTCATCTACGACCTTGTTTCGACGACGAAGGAGTCCCATTACGAAAAACGCGATGAGCAACCAACTTATTTGATCGCTTTTCGGAACATTGAGCGAGTCGAACCACTGGGGTCTTGACCAAGCTACGGCGTGCCCGCGTGTGGGCAAATGCCTCGTGAGTCGCGTAACCGGAAACTTGTCCGCCGACCACGGATGGCCGGTCTGACGGTTAACCAGGATTTTGGCGAATTCCAACCAGGCAAATATTTTGCAACGGGACCCGAGCCAGGCCACTATTCGTCCATCTGGAATGAAGACTCTAGACAATTGTTCGCTCATGGTAATATCCCCGGAAAGGAACGCAGATTTGGAGCAAAACTCACGTCCATGGCGAAGCTGGATCCGGACGGGTTTCGGACTTGCCGTATGGCTTTTTTGGCTCCATCTTGCAATTGCCTCGGTCGAGCCACGCTCTAGTCGCACCCTCGCTATTGTGGCATCCTTCCTGATAGTCGCGGGAGCATGGGGGATTGCCTATCTTCCAAATCGCCCGTTGTGGCCCCTGAAGTTAATCTACGCCGTTAGTGCGGCCCTTGTGTTCAGGCATTTCAATCTCTTCCATTTCCGAGAGGACGTACCCACGGTCGTCTTTTCTGCCTCGGTCCTTTTTTTGCTTACAATTCTCTCCGAGTACAGAGAAGAATGCATACGGCAGCGTCAACCGTGGTGGCCGGCCGTCAAGCGGACGGCTCGCCGCCTTCGCGGTGATTGGCAGGAGGACAATGCCGGGTCCGCCGAGAGGGTCTTCGGCGGTAAGAAACAGTAGTGGCAGTTCTCCAACATCAGACGAATCCGCCGATTACTGTTGATAAATCGCCACTCACGGCAGTTGGCCCAAGCAGCGGCAGGCAAACTCCTGTGTAGTCGAGTAACCGGACAATTGGCCGCCGGCTCCTCGTGCCAGACTCACTCCCCAATCTATCCCGGACTCTGGCGGTGCCTAAGCCAAGCCTCTAAGAAAATTTCTGCAATCGTCTCTTGGCGCGCTGCCTGTCCTTTCGTACAGTTCTATACGTACAGTCCTAAAACTCGACCAAATCCCTCCCTTCGTACAAATGTTTTCCCATTTCTTTCGTGATACCGTTGTCCCCGGCCATGGCGCACACAAAAAAATCCGGCCCTCACCAGATCGCGATCCTCCGCGCGCGCCTTCAATCGCTACCCTCGTCGAAACCGCGCCGCCCGCAAATCCCTGAAAACACGCGCGTGGCCACGTCTTCGATCGCTACACTCCCGCGGCCCTCCGGTGTGAGACCCGGGCCCCGCTGACTCCCATGCCCACTCGCCACAACTCGTTCGATTACATCGTCGTCGGCGCGGGCTCCGCCGGCTGCGTCCTCGCCGCGCGCCTTACTGAAGACCCTTCCTGCCGCGTCCTTCTTCTCGAAGCCGGCGCCGACAGCCGCCGCCTGGAAATTCGCGTTCCCGCCGCCTTCTCGAAACTCTACAAGACCGAAGTGGATTGGAACTACTCGACCGAGCCCGAAGAAAACCTCTTCGGCCGCCGCCTCTACTGGCCGCGCGGAAAGGTTCTCGGCGGCTCCAGCGCCATCAACGCCATGATCTACATCCGCGGCAATCGCGCCGATTACGATTGCTGGCGCGACTTGGGAAATTCCGGCTGGGGATACGACGACGTCCTTCCCTTCTTCAAAAAATCCGAAGACCAGCAGCTCGGCGCCTCCGAATTTCACGGCTCGGGCGGGCCCATGCGCGTCGAAAATCTGAAATGCGTCAACCTGCTCACCCGCGCGTTTCTCGCCGCCGCCGGCGATCTCGGCTTCCCCGCCAATCCCGATTTCAACGCCGCCGCGCAGGAGGGCGCCGGCCTCTACCAGGTCACGCAGAAAAACGGCTCCCGCCACAGCGCCGCCGACGCCTATCTCCGCCCCGTGATGCGCCGCCCGAACCTCACGATCGAAACCAACGCCCTCGTCTCCCGCATCGCCCTCGAAAACGGCCGCGCCGTGAAAGTCCACTACCGGAAAGAAGGCCAGACCCGCGACGCCCGCGCCGAAAAAGAAATCCTCGTCGCCGCCGGCGCCGTCAATTCCCCGCAGCTCCTTCTCCTCTCCGGCATCGGCCCCGCCGAAGAACTTCGCCGCGCCGGCGTCGCGCCGGTCCATCATCTCCCCGGCGTCGGGAAAAATCTTCAGGACCATCCCATGGTCTCCGCCGGCTACCTCTCGAAGAAACCCGTCACGCTGATGAGCGCCGAATCGCTTCCCCGCCTCCTCCAGTACCTCGTCACCAAATCCGGCCCGCTCACCTCCAACGTCGCAGAAGCGGGAATCTTCATCCGCACCCGCGAAGGTCTCCGCGCGCCCGACCTTCAGCTACTCTTTGGCCCCGCCTATTACGCCAGCCACGGCCTCCGCAAGCGCCGCGACCATTGCTTCGGCTTCGGCCCCACGCTCATCGCTCCCGAAAGCCGCGGCGAAGTCACCCTCCGCTCCGCCAACCCCGCCGAATATCCCGCCATCCGCGCGAATTACCTCTCGACCGATGCCGACCTCCGCGTCATCGTCGAAGGCGTCAAAATCTCCCGCGAACTCGCCCACACCAAATTCTTCAAAGAGTTTCGCGGCGACGAGCTTCATCCCGGATCCTCCGCCCAATCCGATCGCGACATCGCCGAATTCGTCCGCCGCGAAGCCGAAACCCTCTACCATCCCGTCGGCACCTGCAAAATGGGCCGCGATGAATTGGCCGTCGTTGACGATTCGCTCCGCGTCCGCGGCATCGAATGCCTTCGCGTCGTGGACGCTTCCATCATGCCCCGCGTCATCGCCGGAAATACCAACGCCCCTACCATCATGATTGCCGAGAAGGCCGCGGAGATGATTCGCCATGGCCGCTAAACGAGACCTGCGCTCCCTCTTGCCGCCCGGCGGAAGATTTCTTTCTGATATCCTTAGTTCCGTGACTCGCTCGCGACTTCTCTTCTTTCCGGCCCTGATTCTTTTCGCAACTCTGGGCGCTCTCCCTTCCCGGCAACAGGCAGCCTCTCCCTCGCCCCAAGACCAGCAGGCTCCCGCCGGCCAGCCCGCGCCTGCAGCGCCTCCGCAGGAAGCGGCGCCGCAACAGATTCCGCCGGCCGCGGCCGCTCCCGCGAATCCTCCCGCGCAGCCGCAGGCGCCGCCGCCGCCTCCCGTTCATTGGGGTCCCGTCGTCGTTCTGGATCCCGAGCACGGCGGCACCGACGACGGCGCGCGCGGCGCCAACGGCCTGGTCGAAAAAGACGTCGTCCTCAAATTCGCGCAAACCCTTCGCGCCGAACTCGAGCGCCAGGGCTATCGCGTCGTCCTTACCCGCAATGACGATTCGGACCCCTCTTACGACGACCGCGATGCCGCCGCCAACATGTACCGCGACGCCGTCTTTATCAGTCTTCACGTCGGCACGACCGGCGCTCCCGGAACCGTCCGCACCTACTTCTATTCTTTCTGGACTCCGATTCCTCCTTTTGTCGCGCCCGTTTCCGCCACGTCCGGCGCTCCCGCCACGCCGCCGCCCGCGCCCCCGGGATGGATTCCCTGGCAACAGGCGCAGCGCAATTTCGCCGAGCCGAGCTCTCGCCTGGCCGACGCCCTGCAAAGTGAGCTCCTGAAACAGTTCGGAGGCTCGCCGGCGAAATCCATCGGCGCCGAGGTCCGCGAGCTCCGCTCCGTCGCCGCGCCCGCCGCCGCCGTCGAAGTCTCGAGCGTCCTCGTCAGCGATCCCGCGATGCTCGCAAACATGGCCCAGCCGCTCGCCTCCGCCATCGTCAAGGGCCTGCAGGATTACCGCCCGCGCGGCTCGCAAGGCGGCGCCCAATGACGAAGAACGCCAAGATCGTTCTCGCCATTCTGGGCGTTGCTGTCGTCATCGGCCTCGTCAGCCTCAAGAGTCTCCGCCGCCGCGTCGAGCGCATCACGCAGGAAACGAAGACCGAAGAGCAGGTCCGCCACGAGCTGCTCGCCCCCACGGTCTCCACGTCCACCGACACTCCCACGCAAGCCCAAATCTACTGGGCTTCCGGACAGGACCAGCTCGCTCCCGTCGCCACCCAGCTCATGCTCTCCGCCGATCCCGTCCAGCGCTCGAAGCAAGTGATTCAGGCGCTCATCCTTCAACCGCCCACCCCCGAGCAGCGCACGCTTCCCGCTTCCACCACGCTTCTCGGCTTCTACCTCCTCCCCGACGGTACGGCCGTCGCCGATTTCTCCGATTCCCTCAGCTCGGAAACGCCCTCGGGAATCCTGAGCGAAACCATGGCCGTGAATTCCATCGCCCGCACCCTGGAATCCAACGTCCCGGGCTTGAAGCGCCTCAAGATTTTGATTCACGGCGACGAAGTGGATACGCTCGCCGGTCACGTGGATTTGACCGGCTATTTTGATTTGCATGCGGCGGCCGCGGCGCCGCCGCCGGCTCCGTCAACGGGAAGCGCCGCTCCCGCAAATGCTCCGCCCGTGAAGCCGGCCGCGCCGGCGAACCCTCCGGCGGGAAAGCGCTAGGTAAGGAGCGAACGATGAAACCACAATTAGAAAGACGCCGGCTCCAGGGACGCGAACTCCTCTACCGGCCGGAGTTCAACAAGGGCACCGCCTTCACTAATGAAGAGCGCGCCGAATACGGCCTGCACGGTTTGCTCCCGCCGCAGGTCGAATCCCTCGAAGAGCAGGTCGCCCGTGCCTATCGCGCTTACCTTCGCAAGGACGAAGACCTCGAGCGCCACATCTATTTGCGCCAGCTTCAGGACACCAATAGCGTCCTCTTCTACCGCCTCCTCCTCGACCACATCGAGGAGATGATGCCTATCGTCTACACGCCCGTCGTGGCGCTCGGCTGCCAACAGTTCAGCCAGATCTATCGCCGTCCGCGCGGCGTCTTCGTTTCTTATCCGCTGAAGGATTCGATTCCCACGCTCCTTCGCAACCGCCCGCGCGACGAAGTGGACGTCATCGTCGTCACCGATGGCGAGCGCGTCCTCGGCATCGGCGACCAGGGCGTCGGCGGAATGGGCATCCCGATCGGAAAGCTCTCGCTCTACACGCTCATCGGCGGCATACATCCCACGCGCACCCTGCCGATCGTTCTCGACGTCGGCACGAATAATCAGCAGCTCATCTCCGACCCACAATATCTCGGCTGGCGCCACGAGCGCGTGATGGGCGATGACTACATGGATTTCGTGGATCGCTTCGTCGCCGCCGTGAAGCAGGAAATCCCCACGGTCCTTCTTCAGTGGGAGGATTTTGCGACGCGCAACGCCCGCCCCATTCTCACGAAGTACCGCGGGCAGCTGCTCACCTTCAACGACGACATTCAGGGCACCGCCGCCGTCGCGCTCGGCGCCCTGCTCGCCGGCGTCTACGTCACTTCCAAAAAACTCTCTGAGCAGCAGATCGTCATGCTCGGCGCCGGTTCCGCCGGCATCGGCGTCGCCGATTACCTTCGCGCGGCCATGGTCAAGGAGGGCCTCAGCGATCAAGACGCCGCCCGCCGCTTCTGGATCGTTGACATGGAGGGCCTGCTGGTCAAAGGCCGCACGGGCCTTTCGCCCGAACAAGCCGTCTACGCCCGCGACCCCGGCAGTATTTCCGGATGGCGCGGCAATGGCAACGGCGTGATCGGCCTCGAAGAGGTGATCGAGCAGGTTCCCGCAACGATGCTCATCGGCCTCTCGACTGTCGCCGGCGCATTCAACGAAAGAATCGTTCGCAAGATGGCCAGCCGCGTCGGGCGCCCCATCATCTTTCCGCTCTCGAATCCCACCGAGCATTCCGAAGCGAAGCCCGAAGACCTGCTCGAATGGACCGACGGCCGTGCGCTCATCGCCA
>Ga0335073_10016940_pt1 | contig 10191 bp, 10 predicted proteins | sample Lox_Sample_22_FD_207093 | JGI IMG/M metagenome (GOLD analysis project Ga0335073, IMG submission 207093) | Soil microbial communities from Loxahatchee National Wildlife Refuge, Florida, United States - Lox_Sample_2.2 | ecosystem: Environmental > Terrestrial > Soil > Wetlands | place: USA... | reverse complement strand
GGCGATGCACTGCCCGATAGCGCAGCAGAGCGAAGCGATTGCCAGCGAGTTCGTCCGTCGGCCTTGCAGCTGAGGCCAGCCTGCGCCCTGGGCGTAGGGACCGGGCGGCGGAGGGGCCTGCCAGCCGGCGCCCTGGGCGTAGGGACCGGGCGGCGGAGGGGCCTGCCAGCCTGGCGGCGCGACGAACGGGCCCTGGCCGAACTGATCCTGCCCCGGCTGGTCTTCTGGACCTGAACTCATCGCTGCCCCCTTGGGACGGCCACCCGCGCTGCGCTGCCCAGTATCGACTCTGCCCAGAGTCGGCCCACACGGTATCGGCCCACCAGTATTGGCCCACCCAGTATCGGCCCACCCAGTATCGGCCCACCCAGTATCGGCCTGAAGTAGCGAAACAGCGAAACACATGGACTGAGATGTGCACGCTCACCCGGATATGGGTTCGACGGTCATGCCGGCGTCAGCTAGCGTCAAGGCATGCCAGGAGCCCAGGTGATCTCAGTGAACTCCGGCCGCGAGGCCGACCTTCTCATCGACGGCAAAGCTGCCCGTTCCGCCATTAACAAGCGTCCGGTTGGCCACCAGGTAGCCGTCCGGCTGCTCGGTCTGGACGGCGACGAGCAGGCCGATAAGGACCATCACGGCGGGTTCGAGCAGGCTCTGTACGCCTACGCGAGGGAAGACCTGGACTGGTGGACCGAGCAGCTTGGCCGTGAGCTGCCCGATGGGATCTTCGGCGAGAACCTCACGACGGCGGGCATCGATGTCAGTGCCGCCCTGATCGGGGAGACCTGGCGTGTTGGCACTGCGCTCGTGCAGGTCACGGCGCCGCGAGTCCCGTGCGTTACCTTTAAATCCTGGCTAGACGAGCCGCGCTGGGTGAAACGATTCGCCGCCGCAGGCCGGCCAGGCGCCTACCTGCGGGTTCTCGCGGAGGGAAGTGTTCGGGCCGGGGATGACCTGACCGTGCTGAGCCGCCCGGACCAGCCGGTTACGGTGGCCGAATCGATGCGGGCCTACTACGGCGATCAGGAGATCATGAGCAGGCTGCTGCAGGTAACGGGACGAGGCGCGAAGTGGGACGAGATCGCCGCGGACGTGCTCAGCAGGGCGTGATGACCAGCGGAGGCAGCTGAGATGGCAGGGCAGCCGCCAGGTGGTGAGGCAGTTCCGGCGGACGGCCGCCTGCCGGAGGCTTCGATCGGGCGGCTCGGCGGAGCGCCGTTCGGGGTCTACGTGCACGTGCCGTTCTGCCTGACCAGATGCGGTTACTGCGACTTCAACACCTACACCGCGTCGGAGCTCGGCTCGGGCGCTTCCCGCGAGACCTACGCGGCGCTGGCCATTGACGAGATCAGGTTCGCGGCGAAGGTGCTGGCGGGCCGCGCCGGGCCGGTGCAGACGGTTTTCTTCGGCGGCGGGACTCCGACGCTGCTGCCGCCTGCCGACCTGACCGCGATCCTGCGCGCCATAGACGGTGAGCTCGGGCTTGCCGACGGTGTCGAGGTGACGGCCGAGGCCAACCCGGAGACCGTGGACGAACGGACGCTGGCGCAACTGCGAGCAGGCGGCTTTACCCGGATCTCGCTGGGCATGCAAAGCGCAGTGCCGCACGTGCTGGCCGTGCTGGACCGGGTGCACCAGCCCGGTCGGCCGGAGCAATGCGTGGCCTGGGCGCGGGCGGCCGGATTTGGCCAGGTCAGCCTCGACCTCATCTACGGAACGCCAGGCGAGAGCGACGCAGACTGGGAGACGTCGCTGGACCGTGCGCTGGCGGCCGGACCGGACCACATTTCTGCCTACTCGCTGATAGTGGAGGGCGGCACCCGGCTAGCGGCGAGGATCCGGCGCGGTGAGCTGCCGATGCCCGATGACGACGTGCTGGCCGACCGGTACCTGATGGCCGATGCCACGCTCGGCGCGGCTGGCCTGGACTGGTACGAGGTGTCGAACTGGGCAGCCAGCCCGGAGGCCGAGTGCCGGCACAATCGCCTGTACTGGACAGGCGGGGACTGGTGGGGGATCGGGCCGGGGGCGCACAGCCATGCAGGGGGAACGCGCTGGTGGAACGTGCGGCACCCGGCGGCCTACGCGGAGCGGGTGAGCGCGGGCCTGAGCCCTGGCCAGGCTCGGGAAGTCCTGACCGATGCCGAGCGGACGACCGAGAAGATCATGCTGGCGACCAGGCTGGCGTCGGGCTGCCCGGCGCAGGAGCTCAGTACGGCCGGGCTAGCCGCCGCGCGCCGAGCGGCCGCCGATGGCCTGGCCAGCCAGGAGGCGCTCGACCAGGGAATCGTCCGGCTGACCAGGACTGGTCGCCTGCTGGCCGATGCGGTCATCCGGGACCTGACCGACTAGGCCGATCAGTACCGGGCTTACCGTACGTCGGGCCATATATACCTTATTGCCGACTCGCTCTACTCGCTGATCTGTCCCGTGGCCTGAGATCGGCCCTACAATTGGCACTCAGGACCCAGGAGTGCCAAGGGGGAGGTGCCGCGTGCTCGACGACAGGAAGCTGGCTGTTCTGCGCGCCATCGTGGAGGACTTTGTCTCCACGAACGAGCCCGTTGGCTCCAAGACGCTGGTTGACCGGCACAACCTGGACGTCTCACCGGCCACCATCCGTAACGACATGGCCGTGCTGGAAGAGCAGGGCTACATTGTCCAGCCGCATACGAGCGCTGGCCGGATACCGACTGAGCAGGGCTACCGGCTGTTCGTCGACCGGCTCTCTGGCATCAAGCCGCTGTCGGCTGCCGAGCGTCGGGCGATCGAGACGTTCCTGGCAGGTGCCTATGACCTGGACGACGTCGTGATGCGGACGGTCCGGCTTCTCGCGCAGCTCACCAGGCAGGTCGCTGTCGTGCAGTACCCGTCGCTGACCAGGTCGGCTGTGCGGCATATCGAGCTGGTTCCGCTGACCGACCGCCGGGTCCTGCTGGTGCTGATCACCGACACCGGCCGGGTTGAGCAGCGGACCATCGAGCTTCCGGCTCGGATCGGCGAAGAGTCGATCACCCAGTTCCGGGCGGTGCTCAATGCCTGCCTGGATGGGCGCAAGCTGGCTGATGTCCCCTCTGTAGTGGCTGAGCTGCCAGAACGCGTAAGCCTGGTCGAGCGGCCCAACGCCGCGGCGATCTTCTCCGTGATCGTGGAGACACTGGTCGAGCGGCACGACGAGCGTGTCGTGGTAGGCGGTGCCGCAAATCTCACCCAGGCCGACTTCTCCAGGGGATTGCGCGAGGTCCTCGAGGCGTTGGAGGAACAGGTAGTTCTCATGCACCTGCTCGGCGAGTCGGGCGACCAGGCGACTGTCACGGTCCGCATTGGATCGGAGAATGAGGTGCAAGGGCTGCAGAGCACCTCGCTGGTGGCTACCGGATACGGCGCCGGCGATCAGGTTCTAGCCAGGCTCGGAGTGCTGGGTCCGACCCGGATGGACTACCCGACGGCGATGGGAGCGGTACGCGCAGTGGCACGATACGTAGGCCAGATCCTGGCGGAGTCCTAGGAATGCCGGTGGCAAACGATTACTACGGGATTCTCGGCGTCCGGCGCGATGCGGGCGCGGACGAGATCAAGAAGGCCTACCGACGGCTGGCCAGGGAGCTGCACCCGGACGTCAACCCGGACCCGCAGCTGCAGGAGCGGTTCAAGGAGGTCACGCAGGCCTACGAGGTGCTGTCCGACCCGGAGAAGCGCCAGATGTACGACCTCGGGGCCGACCCCTACGCGCAGCGCGGTGCAGGCGCTCCCGGCTTCGGTGCGGCCGGATTCCCGTTCAGCGACCTCATGGACGCCTTCTTCGGCGGCGGAGCTGCGCCGCGTGGCCCGCGCAGCCGGGCCAGGCGAGGGCGCAACGCCACGATCCGCGTTGACCTGGACCTGTCCGAGTGTGCGTTCGGTACGACCAGAGATCTGGTCGTCGACACGGCGGTGGTCTGCCCGACCTGTTCGGGCGAGGGCTCAGCGCCCGGGACGCACCCTGTCACCTGCGACGTCTGCAACGGCCGCGGCGAGGTTAGCCAGGTCACCAGGTCATTCCTCGGTCAGATGATGACCTCGCGGCCGTGCCCGGGCTGTGGCGGCTTCGGCACCGTGATCCGCAGGCCGTGTCCGGAATGCGACGGTGACGGCCGGGTCAGGACCAGGCGCACGATCAAGGTCCGGATCCCGGCCGGCGTCGAGGACGGCACCCACATCCAGCTCGCCGGAGAAGGCGAGACGGGCCCTGGCGGCGGTCCGCCCGGCGACCTGTTCCTGGAAATCGTGCAGCGGCCGCATCCGATCTTCGAGCGCCAGGGCGACGACCTGCACTGCACGGTCACCATCCCGATGGTTGCCGCCGCCCTCGGCGCAACGCTTCAGGTCGAGACCCTGGACGGCCCCGCTGACCTGGACATCAGGCCGGGAACGCAATCTGGCTCGGCCATCCCGATGTACGGCCACGGCACCGAGCGGCTCAACAGCTCCGGTCGGGGCGACCTGATGATCCACATCAGCGTCGAGACGCCGACCAAGCTCGAGCCTGAGCAGGAAGAACTGCTCCGGCAGCTGGCCAAGCTTCGCGGCGAGGAGGCTCCGCCTGGTAAGTTCGCGCCCGGCCAGCAGGGCTTCTTCAGCCGGCTGCGAGATGCGTTCAACGGCCGCTGACCTCAGGGCTGGCCGGTCCTGAGGCCGCCGGTCTTCGTCGCGGCCGCGGCCGACCTGGCCGGCGAGCAGGTGATCCTGCGCGGGCGGGAGGGCAAGCATGCGAGCACGGTTCGCCGGCTTGCCCCCGGTGAGCGGGTCGATATCACCGACGGCGCCGGAACCGTTGCCGAGTGCGTAGTAGCTGCGGCCCGGCCGGGCGAGCTCGAGCTGACCGTGCTTACCAGGCAGACGGTCGCGCGGCCCATGCCGCAAGTCACCGTGCTGCAAGCGATCCCTAAGGGGGACCGCGGTGAGCTAGCGGTGGAGCTGCTCACCGAAGTTGGAGCGGACATCATCGTGCCTTGGGCGGCTGAGCGGTCGGTGGCGGTGTGGCGCGGTGAGCGGGCGGCCAGGTCGCGGGGCCGCTGGAGCTCGGCAGCCGAGGAGGCTGCCAAGCAGAGCCGGCGGGCCTGGTTCCCCGAGGTAACCGACCAGGCGGATCTCGCCGCCGCGACGCGACGTGTGGCTGGCGCATCGCTCGCAATCGTGCTCGATCCGGACGCCGCCGAGCCGGTGGCGGCGATGAAGCTGCCGGCCGCAGGCGAGATCGTCCTAGTCGTCGGGCCCGAGGGCGGGATATCCCCAGCCGAGGCTGACGCCTTCCGAAGCGCCGGCGCAAAGCCAGCGCGGCTCGGCCCGACGGTCCTGCGCGCGTCGACTGCCGGCGTGGTGGCGGCCAGCATCGTGCTCAGCCAGACCACGCGCTGGGATGGCGCCCCGCGCTGAACCTATGGGTTTAGTGCACGGGGGTGCTGCATTGGGCTCACTGCCGGGCGGCTCATGGCAGCCGGGGCCTGGCTACCCCGGGGCCTGGCTGCGCCGCTAGGCCGCGAAATGCTCGTTCAGCCTGGCCGCCAGAGTTGCCGTGGTCAGCCGGGCTGCCGTCAGCTGCGCGCTGGCCACCGTAATCGCTTCGCTCCCGGCTGGCCGAGTGAGCGCCGCCGTAGTCTTGCTGGCGCACGGGCTTGCCGAAGGCTTGGCACCGTGCCGCTTCGAGCTTCGGGTCGTGGCCGCGGTACTGATTGCCGGCGTGCCGATCGCCGTATCAGCCGCCGAACTGACAGCAGCGTGCGGCTGGCTGGTGCTCGCGGTGCTGTCGGTGCCCGCGCCTGTCGCTGCCGTGGTGTCGGCCGGGTCCGGGGTCGAGCTAGTCGAAGGCGTCGGCGTTGGCGAGGTCAAAGGTGAGGTGGACGTGGGATCGGCTGACGGTGACGGCGACGGCGAGCCCGGCGAACTGCTCTTCGAACTCGTTGGATTGGAGAAGTGGCCATTCGGCTTGCGGGTCTTCTTGCAGTCCGGCGACGTGGTTGAACTGCCCGGCTGGCTCGACGAGGGGACTGCCGATCCCGAGCCATCCGGCTTCAGGTGCCCAGGACCGACGGGCGTGGTTGGCCCGGAGCCGTAAGTCCGTGAATTTCCCGCGGTGCCGGTAGTGAACAGAGTCGAGCCATTGAGCCCCACGTACGTGCCGGCTGCGACGACGAAGATCGCGAGGCTGAGGGCGGCGGCCGGGCGCAGCCATCTCAGTCTTCGCCCCCGGTCTGGCACCGAATCAGGACCGAACCGCTGCCACACATGGCGCATCCCCTGCGCCAGCATCGGACCGGCCGTCTGCAGGGCGGCTCGAGCGCGCAGGAAGAAGTCCGTCCAGGCTGCCTCGAGCCAGGCGATGGCCAGCGGCCGTGGACGCCGCAGCCTGGCCTGGATGCGCTCAAGGCCATCCGGCGCCGGCTCGATACTCGCGGCTGCGCTCTGCAGAGCCCTGCGGAGGGCCGCCTCGCGCTCACTGAGCGTGCTCATACGTCACGCTCCAGCACGGTGCGGAGCGCCTGCATCGCCCTGGCGGTGTGGCTCTTGACGGCGCCACGGCTTATCTGCATCGCGTCGGCGATCTGCGCTTCGGACATATCAGCGTAAAAACGTAGCACCAGGGCTTCGCGCTGGCGGGCCGGAAGCGTCCGCAGAGCGGCGATGACGGCCGACCGCTCGAAGAGAGCAATGGCTCCGTGCTCGGCGCTCGGCATGTCCGGTGGCGGCGCGGGCGCGTTCCGGTCCACGACGACCCGGTGCCGGAGAACAGAGCGTGACCGATTCACTACCGCCTGGCGAAGGTAGGACAGGGCCTTCTCGCTGTCACGCAGGCGGCGCCAGCCACCATGCATAGCGACAAACGAGTCCTGCACTACTTCCTCCGCGGTTCCAATGTCGCGCACCAGCAGGGCCGCGAGCCGCACAAGAGAGCGGTAGTGAGCCGCATACAGCTCAGTCACTGCCCGCTCGGCTTCCACGTCGACCGGTACTGAACCCAGGGCGACATCCGCTACCAGGGTTTCGGTCACGTGTATTGGACGCGAAGGCACGTCCGAAGGTTCACCGGCTGTCATCACGGGTATGACCGACGTTTGCTCATCGGACCCGCTTGCCTCAAGATCTGCACTTCCCCCCACACCCACATCCCAATGCCTTCGCAGCAGCGCCCGCGCATGACCGTCCCTGAGCGACGGAGCCAGAAACTGGCGAGGCCGTTGCACCAGAGGGGGTGGTGCACCGTGGGTTCGCAGTACTGCAACCATATATGTCGGCGGCGCCGGGGACTTGGCACACGTTAAGATCTTCCGCGTGCCTGACTGCCTGTTTTGCGCCATTGCCGCCGCCGAGATACCGGCGACCATAGTCTCGAGTAACGAGCGGACGGTCGCATTCCGCGATATCAATCCGCAAGCACCTGTTCACGTGCTCGTTATCCCGCGGGCGCACCACCCCAATCTGGCCGAACTCGCTGCGGCCGAGGCCAGCCTGCTGGCTGCCGTCGCAGCTCACGCCCATGAGGTCGCAGTCGCGGAAGGCATCGCAGACGACGGTTACCGGGTCGTGTTCAACACTGGCCCCAATGCCGGTCAGACAGTCGGGCACGTCCACGCGCACGTCCTCGGCGGGCGCCCGATGACGTGGCCGCCGGGCTGAGCCGATTGGAGCAGGCGGATATCATGGCGAGCGGGCCGGGCCAGGAGAGCGCCGCGGCAGGGAAGAGCCATTGACTAACAATCCGACCGATTCGCGCAGAGGCGGGCAGTCCCGCGGTCGCGGTTCAGCAAACACCGGTGCAGCAAACACTGGTGCCGCAAGCACTGGCGCTGGAAACGGCGGTACGACAAACGGCGCTGCTGCAAGGACCGCTGCTGCAAACACCGGCCCAGCAAACACGGGCCCAGCAAACACGGGCCCAGCAAACACCGGAGCCGCACTCCGGGGCGCTGCAGGCGGTGGTGCTGGAAGCGGCGGCGTTCGGGCTAGCCGCGATCGGGGCAGCAGCGATCGGGCCAGCAGCGAGCCCGCCCAGGTCAGAATCGTGATCCCGGACGAGCACTCGATGGTGGCCCTGCTCGGCTCGGGTGATGAGCTGCTGCACGTCATCGAAAATGCGGTCAATGCGGACTTTCACGTCCGAGGTAACGAGGTCACGATCACCGGTCCCGCCGCCGAGACGGCAATGGCGTCCCGGCTGTTTGACGAGCTCATCCAGCTGGTGGCGGGCGGTGCCGAGCTGACCGCAGATTCCGTCGAGCACAGCGTCTCCATGCTGCGGCGGAAGACCGGGGCCCGGCCGGCCGAGGTGCTGAACCTGGACATCCTGTCCAGCCGCGGCCGGACCATCCGGCCGAAGACGCTGAACCAGAAGCGCTACGTCGATGCCATCGACGTCCACACCGTCGTCTTTGCGATCGGCCCGGCTGGCACCGGCAAGACGTACCTGGCCATGGCGAAAGCGGTCAAAGCGCTGCAGGCCAAGGAAGTCAACCGGATCATCCTGACTCGCCCGGCGGTAGAGGCCGGGGAACGTCTTGGCTTCCTGCCCGGAACCTTGTACGAGAAGATCGACCCCTACCTGCGCCCGCTTTATGACGCCCTGCATGACATGGTCGATCCCGACTCCATCCCGCGCCTGACGGCAGCGGGGACCATCGAGATCGCTCCGCTGGGTTATATGCGGGGTAGAACCCTTAATGACTCTTTTATTATCTTGGATGAGGCGCAGAACACCTCGGCCGAGCAAATGAAGATGTTCCTGACCAGGCTCGGCTTCGGGTCCAAGATCGTGGTCACTGGCGACATCACCCAGGTGGACCTTCCGAACGGGACAATCAGCGGGCTCCGGCAGGTTCAGCACATTCTCGATGGCGTCGAGGATGTGTACTTCTCCCGGCTGACCAGCCACGACGTGGTCCGGCACAAGCTCGTGGCTGACATCGTTGATGCCTATGAGAGGTATGACGCCCAGCAGGCGGCCGCCGAGCCCGGTCGGCTGCCGGCCGGACGACAGCGGCGGGACGGTTACCGCGGCCGTTGACCGGCCGAGTGGCGAGTCACGAGCCCGAGAGTTCCTGGACACGAGACCACGCGGCCAGAGGAGTTATGGCCAGAGAAGCTGGGGGACCGGATGAGCCGGGGGACCAGATGAGCATTGAGATCGCTAACGAGTCGGGCATCGACGTCGACGAGTCGCTGCTGGCAGGCCTCGCCCGGCATGTCCTCGATGACATGCGCGTGCATCCGCTGGCCGAGCTCTCGGTACTGCTGGTCGACGAGCCGGCCATGACCGAGTTGCACGTCCGCTGGATGGGCGAGGAGGGCCCGACGGACGTGCTGGCGTTCCCGATGGATGAGCTGCGGCTCCCGCAGCCGGGCGGCGGTCACGGCGATCATGGCTCGCCGGACGCGGATGCCGCTGAGGTCCTACTCGGTGACGTGGTCATCTGCCCGCAGGTTGCGGCGGCGCAGGCAGCCGAGGCCGACCACGATGTTCAGGACGAGATCGACCTGCTGTGCACGCACGGGATCTTGCACCTGCTGGGCTATGACCACGCCGAGCCGGAGGAGCACGCCACCATGTTCGGGCTGCAGGACCGGCTGCTCGCGTCCTGGCGGGCGGAGCGGGACGACGGCGATGAGCAGCGCACTCAGGGACAGAAGGCCTGGGGGAAACCAGAAGGGTCGGTGTGACGGCACCGTGGGGTGGCTGCTTTTCGCAGCGCTAGCGCTCATGCTGCTGGCGGGCTGGTGCACTAGCGCCGAGACGGCCCTGCTGCGCGTGTCTCGGGCGGGCGCCAAAGAACTGGGCCGATCGGCCGGTGAGGCTGCGGAGCCACTGCAGGCCGCGCTGGCGGATGTGCCTCGTTACCTCTCGGTTGTGCAGTTGATTCGGGTTGCCGCTGAGATCTGCGCTGCGGTGCTTGTCACCGCTGTCCTGGTGCACTGGCTCGGCGTGAGCTGGCTAGCCTTCCTGATCACGGCCGTCGCCATGATCGTCGCCAGCTACCTACTCGCCGGGGTGATACCGCGCAGCATCGGACGGCGTACGCCGGTCAAGGTGGCCAGCGCCGCCGCGACTGTGCTGCGGCCACTGATGAGGCTGCTGGCGGCGGCCGGGTCAGTGGTCGCGCCAGCCCAGGGGAGGCGGGAACGGGACGCCCAGTCTGGCGCGGAGGAAGACCTGCGCGG
>Ga0335073_10016938_pt1 | contig 10192 bp, 11 predicted proteins | sample Lox_Sample_22_FD_207093 | JGI IMG/M metagenome (GOLD analysis project Ga0335073, IMG submission 207093) | Soil microbial communities from Loxahatchee National Wildlife Refuge, Florida, United States - Lox_Sample_2.2 | ecosystem: Environmental > Terrestrial > Soil > Wetlands | place: USA... | reverse complement strand
GTCAGGGACAGATTTCAGGATGGGAGGCGATCGACCGCGGATCCGATCCGCCCAAAGCTTACATGCTGCGCTACGCGCGCGAGAAAGATCTCGCGCTGTTCGCTTCGGCGTCGCTGACCACGCGGCCGGCGAAGCCGGACGATCTCCCGATGCGCGTCGTGGTCCCTGCCTACATCCTCAGCGAGCTGAAGGCCGGCTTTGAGATCGGCGCGGTGTTGTTTCTTCCCTTCCTGCTGGTGGATATGGTCGTGGCTTCCATCACCACCTCAATCGGCATGTTCCAGCTTCCCCCGGTCGTGATCTCAACGCCGCTGAAGATTCTGCTTTTCGTCATGGTCGACGGCTGGAATCTGCTCGCCGGCTCATTGCTGAGGAGTTTCTGATGGGACCGGACACAGCCGCGGAGCTGATGCGCAACCTGCTGCGCGAAGCGCTGATCCTCGGCGCGCCGGTATTGCTGGCGGCCTGCGTGACGAGCTTCCTCATCAGCCTGCTGCAGACGCTCACCTCCCTGCAGGACCAGACGATTTCGACGGTGCCGCGGCTGCTGGTGGTCGCGGGGCTGCTGCTGGCCGCTCTGCCCTGGTACCTCGACCGGCTCATGCGCTACACGCTTTCGCTGTTTTCCGACTTTCACCGCTTTCTGGGGATGGGATGAAACCGGACTGGGCAACCACGCTTGCGGCGATGACGCTGGTGCTGGTGCGCGTCAGCGGTCTGATGGTGTTTGCGCCGGTGTTTTCCTCCGAGGCGATCCCGATGCGGGTGAAGGCGGCGCTGGTGCTGGCGGTTTCGTTTCTGGTCGCGCCCGTGGTCGCGACCTTTCCGCGCGCGCACGTGGAGCTGGGCCTGATCGCGGTGCTGGGCGAGCTCAGCGTGGGACTGGTCCTCGGGCTGACGCTTTCGCTGGTGTTTGAGGCCCTCAGCTTTGCCGGGCAGGTGATGGGCTTCCAGTTCAGCTTCTCGCTGGTGAATCTTCTCGATCCGAACTCGCCGGTGCAGACGCCGCTCATGGGACAGATGTTCTCGCTTCTGGGCACGCTGACGGTGATCGGCGCGGGTCTTGATCGCACCGTGCTGGCCGCGCTGCTGCGCACGTTTTCGTCGGCGCCCGTGGGCGCGGTGACGCTCGATCCCCGCGTGGGGCTGGCGCTGGTACCGATGGCTGCGGGCATCTTCACCGCGGCGGTGCAACTTTCGGCGCCGGTGGTGGCTGCGACGGTGCTCGCCGAAGTTGCGGTCGCGCTGGCGGGAAAGATGGCGCCGCAGCTGCCGGTCATGTCCATTACCGTCCCGGTGAAAGCCATTCTCGGCTATGGCGTGCTGATCGGGTCGCTGGCATTGTGGCCGCGCTGGATCGAAGCACGCTTCACGGCGTTGCTCGATACAGCCGGTCACTGGCTGGCCGGCGCGGCCGGGGGAGCCTGATCGATGCCTGGCGACCGCACCGAGAAGGCGACACCGCGGCAGAAGCAGAAGGCCGCCGCGCGGGGAGACCGCGCGCGCAGCCGCGATCTGATGGCGGCTGCTGCCATGTTGGCGGGAGTGTTTGCCCTTGGCCATGAGGCCGGCGCGTGGGTCGCCGACTGGGGCAATGCGTACCGCATGTTTCTCCGCCTCGGGCAGCCGGCGGCGTGGGCCAGCCGGTCCGCCGCGCAAACAGCGATGGCGTTGCGGCAGGCGCTGCTGGCAGCGTGCCGTCCTTTGGCCCTGGTGCTGCTGGCCGCCTGCGCCGGCGCCGTGGCCGCGGGCATCGCGCAGGGCGGGGGATGGTCCTTCAACTTTGAGGCGCTGGCGCCGAAGCCGGAGCGGGTCAATCCCGCGGAGAACGTGAAGAATGTGTTGTCGCTGCGGGGCCTGGTGCGGCTGGCCAAATCGCTGGTTCCGCTGGCGGCGCTGGGCTTCTTTACGGCCCACGCCATCGCGGAGCAGACGGCGGAGCCGGCCATGAGTCTCGAGCGCTATCCCGACCTGTTTTCGCTGGTCTACAGTCTGCTGCTGAACGGTGCGTGGATTCTGCTGGGCTGGGCCGGGATCGATTACGTGATGGAGTGGCGCAGCCGCGAGAGCCGCCTGCGCATGTCGAAGCAGGATTTGCGCGACGAGTTCAGGGAGATGGAAGGCAGCCCGCAGATCAAGGCGCGGATTCGCGGGCTGCGCCGCCAGATGCGCCGCCGCCAGCTCAAAGCCGATGTTTCCCGGGCATCGGTCGTCGTGACCAATCCCACGCACTACGCCGTGGCGCTGAGCTTCGACTTCGAAACCATGGACGCGCCCAGGGTGCTGGCGAAGGGCCGCGACCTGCTGGCTGCGCAGATTCGCGAGGAGGCGCAGTGGGCGGGGGTGCCCATTGTCGAGAATCCACCGCTGGCGCGCTCGCTCTACCGCCAGGTCGAGCCCGGGCAGGCGATCCCGCCGGAGCTGTATGCGGCGGTTGCCGGCATTCTCGCCTGGCTCTACCGGCGCGAGGTGGAACAGCGCATGGAACGCGAGCGGGCGAGAGCAGCCGAGAGGATGCGGGAAGCGAGGGCAACGTGAAGCGAGGCACGCAATGAGCGCGGCGGCAACAGCAATGCGAACGGGCGGCCAGTCCGGGCAATCCGGATGGAAGATGCTGCGCAGCCTCACCCTGCCGGTCGCGGCCATCAGCGTGATCTTCGTGATGCTGGTGCCGGTGCCGGCCTTTGTCATGGATATGCTGCTGGCCTGCTCCATGGCGGCGTCCATCCTGGTGTTTCTCTCGGCGGTGCAGCTGCGTCGCGCCGTCGATTTTTCCGTTTTCCCCACGCTTCTGCTGCTGCTCACGCTCTTTCGCCTCTCGCTCAACATCGCGTCGAGCCGCCGCATTCTGCTGCACGGCAACGAAGGCACGGCGGCCGCGGGACGCGTGATCGAGGCCTTCGGCCAGTTTGTGGTGGGCGGTAATTACGTCGTGGGATTCGTCCTGTTCCTCGCGCTGATCGCCATCCAGTTTCTGGTGGTCAGCCACGGCGCCGTGCGCACGGCCGAGGTGACCGCGCGCTTCACGCTCGACGCGCTGCCCGGCAAGCAGATGGCGATCGATGCCGATATGAATGCCGGCCTCATCGATGAAGCCACCGCGCGCAAACGCCGCCAGGGGATCGCGCAGGAGGCGGAGTTTTACGGAGCCATGGACGGGGCGGCGCGCTTCAATCAGCGCGACTCTCTGGCCACCATCCTCATTACCGCGATCAACATCGTCGCGGGTCTGCTGATCGGAACGCTGCAGCAGGGCATTGATCTGAGCGAAGCGGTGCGTACGTACACGATCCTGACCGTCGGCGACGGACTGGTGACCATGATCCCGTCGCTGCTGGTTTCGGTGGCCGGCGGTATGGTCCTGACGCGAGCCTCGTCGGCGGGAGCGCTGACGACGGAATTGGGCTCGCAGTTGTTCGGACGAGGGACAACGCTCTACGTTGCCAGCGGCGTGCTCGGAGCTCTGTGTCTCATTCCCGGATTGCCCAAGCTGGCCTTCCTTCTGCCGGCGGTGATTCTTGGCTATGCGGGATCGCGCGTGGCCGGGCGCGAAGCCGCGGCGCCGGAAGCAGAGACCGCGAAGAAGACAGCGGAGAAGCGCGAGAACCTGGCGCTGCCGCCCCGTCTCGACGAGCTGAGCCTCGAGATTGGATTCCAGCTCATCCCCCTGGTGGACGAGAAGCAGGGCGGTCCCATGCTCGAGCGCGTGCGCACGCTGCGGCGGCATCTGGCCGGGGAACTGGGCTTTCTGATCCCGCCGGTGCATATCTCGGACAACCTGCGGCTGCGCGCGCGGGAGTATGTTTTCTCGCTGCGCGGAGCGGAGATCGGGCGCTGGCAGACGGAGGGCAACCACCTGCTGGCGGTGAGCACCGAGGCGCAGCCGCGTACGCTGCCCGGCAAGGAGACGCGGGAGCCGGCCTTTGGCGCGCCGGCGCGCTGGATTCAGTCCTCGCTCGAGAACGAGGCGCTCGCCGCCGGATACTCGGTCGCCGACGCTGTGACCGTGATTGCAACTCATGTCGGAGAGATGATCCGGCGGCATGCGCATGAGCTGCTGGGCCGCGCGGAGACGAAGCGCCTGCTCGATTCGCTGAGCGAAAGCCACCCGAAACTGGTCGAGGAGCTGGTGCCCAAGATTCTCTCCCTCGGCGAGGTGCAGCGCGTGCTGCAGCAACTGCTGCGCGAGCAGGTTTCCATCCGCGATCTGGGTACGATTCTCGAAGCTCTGGTGGAGACGGCGGCGCAGAACCGCGCCCTGCCGCATCTGGTGGAAGCCTCGCGCCAGGCCCTGGGGCGGCGTCTGCTGCAGCCGCTGCTGGAAGCGGATGGATCGCTGAAGGTCATTGCGCTCGATCCCTCGCTCGAAGAGGAACTGGCCGACCTGGTGGCGCCCGAGCCGAGCACGCGCCTGCTCGCAGCAGGAAACCAAACTCCGGTCCTGCGCCGGATCAGCGATTCTTTGAAGCGGCTAATCGGATCCGCCGGCGCTGCGGCCCAGCCCGTGCTTCTCTGTTCGAGTCCGGCGCGCTATCACCTGAAGCGGTGGCTGGAGCCGGTGTTGCCGCGGCTCACCGTCGTTGCGCCGGCGGAGGTTCCGCCCGAGATTGCCGTGCGGGCGACGGGAGTGGTCCGAGCGACCTGAGCAGAGACCGGCGATGCGTGGAGAGGCGATGGAATACGCGAGCCAGATTGTGGGAAAGGGAGGGAGGCCGGCAGCGGCCCCCGCACCGAGCGAAGCAGCCGCTCCGGAGTTCGACGAGACGCTGGCCGCGCTGCCGGCTACCGAAGCGGAGCGCGAGCACATGCTGCTGGAACAGATGCCGGCCGTGCGCTGGCTGGCGCGGCGCATTCATGAGCGCCTGCCCCAGCATGTCGATCTCGACGACCTGGTGAGCGCCGGGACGCTCGGCCTGCTCGACGCCATGAAGAAATACGATCCGGCGCGCAAGGTGCAGTTTCGCAGCTACGCGCAGTTCCGCATTCGCGGCGCCATCCTCGACAGCCTGCGCACGCTCGACTGGAGCCCGCGCGATTTGCGCCGCAAGGGGCGCGCCGTGGAGGAGGCGATCCGCCGGCTGACGGTGCAGTTCGGCCGCGCGCCTGCGGAGCCGGAGATCGCGCGCGAGATGGGCCTCGCGCTCGAAGATTACCAGCAGCTGCTGGGTGAGCTGAAGGGGCTTGAGATCGGCACGCTGCACGTCGAGCGGTCCGAAGACTCGGGCGAAGAAGAGCTGGCCTATATTCCCAGCCACGAGGAGGACGATCCGTTGTTCCGCTGCCTGCGCGGCGAGATGCAGGAGCGTCTGGCGGGCGCGATCGACCAGCTGCCGGAGCGCGAGCGGCTGGTGGTAACCCTCTACTACTACGAGGAGATGACCATGAAGGAAATCGGACTGGTGCTGGGCGTGGTTGAGTCCCGGGTGTCGCAGATTCATTCCTCCGCCGTCGTGCACCTGCGCGCGCGGCTGGCCGAGTATGGGCGGCGTTAGCCGGAGGCGGCGATGGAGAAAGAGCTCGGCCAGGAAGAGATTGACGCCCTGTTCCAGGCAGCGCGCGCCCGCAGCGCAGCTGAACCGGCCGAGCAGCGCGTGCAGCCGTGGAGCTTTGCGCGCTCCGGCCAGATTTCAAACGATCAGCTCCGCTCCATCAGCATGCTCAACGACATTTTCGCCCGCAACCTCACCCATCATCTGAGCGCATGGCTGCGCAGCCGCGTGCAGGTCAGCCTGGTCTCCGCCGAGCAGATTTCCTTCAGCGAGTTTCTGGAACGCATCCCGGAGCTGGCGTACGTGTGCTCGGTGCGCCTTGAGCCGCTGCGCGCCGTTTCCGTCCTGCAGATGGATCTGACCACGGCTCCGTCGATGATCGACCTGCTGCTGGGCGGCGACGGCAAACCGTCGGAGCCGCGGGAACTGACCGATATCGAGGAATCGATTTTGTCGGGCGTGGTCGAAGCGGTATGCCGCGAACTGACCACGGCCTGGCAGCCCGTCGGTCTTACCTTCACCTTTGAAAAGCGCCAGATGCAGACCCAGGCGCCGCGCCTGATTCCGGTGACGGAGAAATCGCTGTGCCTCAGCTTCGAGCTGCGGCTGGCGGAAGTGAGCGGACTGCTCAATCTGGCATTTCCCGCCGTCGTATCGAATGCCATCCTGCGGCGTTTGGCCGGCGAGAAGTCGCGCCAGCAGCGGCACTCGGCCGAAACCCGCCAGCGGCTGGCCGAGCTCACCGGTCGCTGCCGCGCGGAGGCGACGCTCGAACTGCCCCGGACCCCGATTCCGTCGGAGCGTCTGGCCGGATTGCGCCCCGGGTCGGTTCTCGATTTCGGCCTCGGCGCCGGCGCGGCAGCCGAATTCCGCGCCGGAGGCGTGCTGCTGTTTCGCTCCGCCGCGGTCGGCCAGGGGGGTGATCGCGCTGCGCAGCTGGGAGAGCGGGCAGAGGTGAAGCCTTGAGTGCCGTGAACTGGATGACGAGACTCGAAGCCGAGATCGCTCGCGAGCTCGGGCAGCCGGTGTCTCTCGTCGCCGGCGGAGAGGCGCCCGAGGCGGCGCGCAGCCGCCATGATGGACTGCAGGTGCCCGGAGCCCGGCTGGTGCTCTCTGCCGACGCCGAAGATCTGGCCGTCATTCTGATCGAAGGACGCCTGATCGATGCCGGAGGAGCCGATCGGGAGACCGTGGCCGAGCTGTGGACGGGCATTCTTTCCAGCGTTGCAGCGCGCCTTGGCGGAAAGCTGGCCGCGGCACCGCCGGAATCGGATTCCGCCGACGAGCCCTGCGCGCTGCGCCTGGGAGCGGCAACGCTGCGCATGAGCCTGCGGGTGGAGACCCCTGCGGAGGACAGCACCGCGGGCGATCGGCCGAGTGATCCCGCGCCGCCCGGGCCGGCGGGCAACTTCGATCTCCTGCTCGAAGTCGCGCTCGAGGCCACCCTGCGCTTCGGCTCGCGCGCCCTCGAGCTGCGCGAGCTGCTGGAACTGGGCCCCGGCGACGTGGTGGAACTGGATCGCCATCTCAGCGATCCTGTGGATCTGATCGTCGGCGACAAGATTGTGGCCCGCGGCGAGGTGGTCCTCGTCAACGGTAATTTTGGATTGCGCGTGACCGAGGTAGCGGCTCCGATGCGGCGGCTGGAGAGCATTCGATGAGCGGAAGCGCCGCCCAGCCGCCGCGCAGCGCCGCGGCGCCGCCCTCTCCGCTGCCGCGCTCTCCCTTCTCGCACTGCGCCAATCCGCTCTGCGCGACCGGGTGGATGCATCTGTGGCGGAGCCGCCGCGCGCCGGTGTTTGAAGGCCGATGGGCCTGCTCGGCGGCTTGCATGGCGGAGGTGGTGCGGGCCGCGGTGCGCCGCGAAGCCTCCATGGGCTCCTCGGCGCCGTATCGCCATCGGATTCCCCTCGGGCTTCTCCTGGTCGATCGGGGACACATTTCCCCCGATCAGCTGCGGGATGCGGTTCGGCATCAGGCGGAAAGCGGCGGCGACCTGCGTTTGGGGCAGTGGCTGATCGAGAGCGGCATCCTGAGCGAGACGGTGCTGACGCGCGCGCTGAGCCTGCAGTGGAACTGCCCGATTTTCTCTCCCGCCATCTTCCGTTCATCGGATGTGGCGTCGTCGATGCCGCGCTTTCTCGCCGAGGCGCTGTGCGCGCTGCCCTTGCGCGTTCCGGGCGGCTCCACGCTGTGCCTGGCCTTTCCCGAGCGCATCGACCGCGCGCTGGCCTATGCCGCCGGGCGCATTCTTGGTTTGCGCGTCTCTTCGGGCATTGTCGGCGATGCGGAGTTTCTCGCGGCGCAAAGGGACTTTCTGGCCGCTCCGGCGCCTCCGGCCCGCTTCATCGAAGTCTCGAGCACCCCGGCGCTGGCGCGACACGTCGCCTCGCTCATCGAAGCCGAGAAGCCGCTGGAAGCGCGGCTGGCTCGGGTCCACGGCTTCTGGTGGCTGCGCCTCTGGCGGCGCGCTCCGCGGGATGCGGGCCTGCCCGATTGTTCCGATGTGGAAGACATTCTTTGCTCCTCCGGGGAATCTCTCGCGGTTCCGGGATCGTGAGAATCCGGAATTTGCCGATGACAAGGCCGGGAGGAGATCGCGAGCGATGCCAGGACTGACAGTGCTGATCGTCGACGACTCGTCGGTGATGCGGAAAATCGTGGAGCGGGCGCTGCGCCAGGCGGGACTGGACCTGACGCGGGTGATCGAAGCGGGCAGCGGGCGCGAAGCGCTGACGATGCTGGCACGCGAGCGCGTGCAGCTGATCGTTTCCGACATCAACATGCCCAATATGGACGGGCTCGAGTTTTTGCGCCAGGCGCAGAGCCAGTCGCTCGCGCAGGGCGCGCCGATCGTCATGATCACCACCGAGAGCGGAGAAGAGCATGTGCGCGAGGCGCTCAAGGCCGGCGCGCAGGGCTACATCCGCAAGCCCTTCACGCCCGACCAGGTGCGCGACCGGGTCCTGCCTCTGATTACTCCGGGCTAGATCCACGCGGCACGCCGGCCGCTGCAGGCAAGGGCTGCGAGGACGCAGGGGAGAAGCAGTGGGAGACAGCACAGACGAAAGGGCGCGAAAACGATTGCCGCGCATCGCACGAATGCGCGCAGGGAGGGAGCAGAGATGACGGCAGCCACTGCAACGCAGGCAGGCCGCATGGCAGCGCAACTGGATGGGGCCGTCCGCGAGGTGTTCAGCACCATGATGAGCGTCGCCTGCGAGCCGGTCGATGACAACCCTTCACAGGAGCGGGAAACCCTCTCGGCTGTGATTGGCATGGCCGGAGCGCTGAGCGGGTCCATGGTGCTGCATTCCGGCAGCTGCGCCGCCATGTCGATGGCCGAGCGGCTGACGGGCCTTGCGCCCGACGGGGTCGATGCCATGGTCCGCGACGCTGTGGGCGAGGTTTGCAACATGATTGCGGGCGCGTGGAAGGGCGTGGACCCGGTGCTCGCTTCCGGCTGCCTGCTCTCGACGCCGACCGTCGTCGCCGGAAGCAGTTACGAGCTGTTCAGCCAGCGCGCGCCGCTGCGCCTCGAACGCAGCTATCGCTTCGCCGACTGCGTTTTCAGCCTCACGCTGTTCTGCGAATCCTGCTCATAAATCTCTTCTAATCTTTTTCCCCCTCCTCCGGTCCCCTTTCTGCATTCACTTCCTGCCGGAGGCCATCGAGGTGGGCAGCGGATACTATGCGGCGTTTACCGGACTGCTGGCGCGCAGCCAGGCGCTGGATCTGGCTGCCGGGAACCTGGCCAACGCCGGCACGGCCGGATACCGTGCCGAGCGCGATTACTTCCGCTCGGCGATTCTGGGGCCCGAAGCGCTCGATTCGCAGCTGAATACCACGGTGAACAGCTTTGGCGTTTTGGGCGGCAGCCGTCTCGATCTGGGACAGGGGGCGCTGACGCCGACCGGCAATCCCACAGATCTCGCCATCGAGGGCGACGGATTTTTTGCGATTCAGACGAAGCAGGGCGTCCGCTACACGCGCGACGGGCAGTTTGAGCGCGCGCAGGACGGCACGCTGACGACCCAGGCCGGAGAGCCGGTGCTTGACGCGAAGCAGCAGGCGATTCGAATTCCTGCCGGCGAAACGATTGTCGGAGATGACGGCGCGGTTTCCGTGAACGGGGCGGTGGCTGGGAAGATTGCCCTTTTTTCCTTTGCATCCGGCGACGCGCTCACCGCCGAGGGCGCAAACCGCTATGCGGCGGCCGGGGGAGTGCAGCCGGCCGCGGCCACGGGGGCCATCCATCAGGGGGCGCTCGAGGCTTCGAACCAGGACGTGATCGGAGGAAGCCTGCAGCTGGTGCTCATGCAGCGCCAGGCCGAGATGATGCAGAAGGCAGTCTCGATCTTCAGCAACGATTTCGACAAAACGGCGACAGAGGAACTGCCGCGGGTGCCTTAGGACCAGGCGGCGCGCGAAGGAGGCACAGATGATTCGAGCGTTGTATACGGCGGCCAGCGGCATGAGCGCGCAGCAGCTCAATCTCGACACGATCGCCAACAATCTGGCGAACTCGTCGACGGTGGGCTTTCGTCAGCGCCAGCTCCAGTTTCAGGACATGATTTACCAGAATCTGGTGACGCCGGGCGCGGCGCAGAGCCAGGAGACGGTGTCGGCAGGCCTGCAGATCGGCCTCGGCACGAAGTCGGCGGCCAGCGAGATCATCATGTCCCAGGGAGACATGAACCAGA
>Ga0335073_10016937_pt1 | contig 10193 bp, 5 predicted proteins | sample Lox_Sample_22_FD_207093 | JGI IMG/M metagenome (GOLD analysis project Ga0335073, IMG submission 207093) | Soil microbial communities from Loxahatchee National Wildlife Refuge, Florida, United States - Lox_Sample_2.2 | ecosystem: Environmental > Terrestrial > Soil > Wetlands | place: USA: Florida... | reverse complement strand
GTCGCGGCGTTTACCGGGCACGCTGTCGGCAGCGATCCATGACCGCAACAGCGCCAGGGCCAGTCCCATTTCTGCGCCTGGGCGCCGGTCTTCTAATCGAAACATCTGGCGATAGACCTCGTCCATCAACCGGTTCATCCGTTTCGATTCTGGTTTGCGCTTGCGCGGCGCCATTGTGGTCGACTGTTTCACGCTGCCCTATCCGGGTCACTTCGGCAGGCAGCTTGCGTCTTTCAGGCCGAGCGCGCGGAGGAAGATCATCCCCGGGCACCAGTTGGTAAAAGCCGACTGGAGCAGGTTGAGCCCGACGAACGCCGTTAGCCACAGCCAATAGCGGGAAAAGGAATAGGCCAACGCGAGCGACAGCAGGACAACGAGGCCTGCCATGAGGCGCAATCCACGTTCAACGGTCATTGTGCGACTCCTTCGTGAACCTCGGGTTCACAGGTGATTTCGCTTTCACTCCGCGAGTGAACGATGTAGTAGAGGATGGGGATCGTCGGCCACGAAAGGAATGTGGACGCAATCGCTCCCGCGATCAGCGATACGGCAAGCCCCTGGAAGATGGGGTCGGTGAGAATGACACTTGCTCCGACCACGACGGCCGCGGCGGTGAGCAGCATGGGCCGGAAGCGAATGGCTCCGGCATCGATTACGGCCTGGGCAAGAGGTGCTCCCTGGCGACGGCGCAACTCGATGAAGTCGACGAGGATGATGGAATTGCGCACGATGATGCCGGCTCCGGCAATGAACCCGATCATCGATGTCGCCGTAAAGAACGCGCCCAGCAGCGCATGTGCGGGCAAGATGCCCACCAGCGTCAATGGGATGGGAGCCATGATGATCAGCGGCACGATGAAAGACCTGAACCACCCGACGACGAGGACGTAAATGAGAATGAGCACCGCGGCGAAGGCAAGCCCGAGATCGCGAAACACCTCAATGGTGATATGCCATTCGCCGTCCCACTTCATCGAGTAGTGGTCAGTGGATTCAGGCTGCACGGCGTTGTAGCGTGCCAGGGTGTAGCCGGCCGGCAGCGTCAGGTGATCAAGCTCCTTGTTCATTTTGAGGATGGCATAGATGGGGCTCTCCTCCGCTCCCGCCACGTCGCCCGTCACGTACACCACACGGCGCAGATTCTTGTGGTATATGCTCTGCTGAACGGTCTCGTGATCGACTGTTACGAGTTCGCGAAGAGAGATCATCGAGCCATCGGATCCCGGAAGGCGAATGTTTTCGAGTGCCTGCTCAGAAGAGCGGTCCGGCCGCGCGAATTCGACGACAGCTGGGATCGGCTCGCGAGCGCTGCTGTCGTGCAAAAGACCGACTTGCATGCCCGACGTCGCGAGGGCCAGCGTGCGCGCCACATCGGAGACGGCGATGCCATGTTCGGCGGCTTTTGCTTCATCCACACGCATGGCGAGTCGCGGCTGAGGGTCTTCGACATACCAATCGGTGTCGACGACTCCCGCGGTGTGTTGGAAGATCGACTTGATTTGTTGTGCGACGAGTGTCTGGCCGGCCAGATCGGGCCCGTAAACCTCGGCGACAAGCGTTTGAATCACCGGAGGGCCGGGCGGCACTTCGCTGACTTGTATCCGCGCACCGTACTGGCTGCCGATCGCGACCAGCAGCGGCCGCAGTCGCCTGGCAATGGCGTGGCTTTGGGCGTGGCGCTGCCTGGACGGCACAAAGTTGACCTGGATATCGGCCTGGTTAGGCATGCGGCGCATGTAGTAGTGGCGCACCAGGCCATTGAAGTTGTAAGGACCCGAGGTTCCTGCGTACTCCTGGTAGTTCAGTACATCCGGCTGGCGCGACAATTCGTTGCCGATCGCCTGCGCGACGCGCGCGGTCTGCTCCAGAGGCGTGCCGTCGGGCATGTTGATGACAACCTGCAACTCGCTCTTGTTGTCGAAGGGCAACATCTTGACGCGAACGAGTCCGAGGGGAACGAGGATGACGGAGATCAGGAGCAGGGCGAGCACGCCGATAAAGAACAGAAGCCGATTGCGCGCCGAAGCAATCAGCGGCGTCATCACCTTGCGATAAAGCCGGGTTCTCCAGTTCTCGCGCTCCGGTTCGAGTAGATGAGCCCCGCCAAGGTGCTTGCCGAGCAGACGCATGGCTGCCCAGGGCGAGACAACAAAGGCCACCAAAAGTGAAAAGAGCATGGCTGCCGAAGCGCCAACCGGAATCGGGCGCATATAGGGCCCCATCAATCCCCGCACGAAAGCCATGGGAAGAACAGCGGCAATGACCGCAAATGTCGCAAGGATGGTTGGATTGCCAACCTCGGCAACCGCTTCGACGGTAACGTCGCTGCACGAGCGGTTTTGATTTTCGGGCAGGCGGAAGTGGCGCACCATGTTTTCGACCACAACGATGGCATCGTCGACAAGAATTCCGATAGAGAAGATGAGCGCGAACAGCGTGACCCGGTTGATGGTGTAGCCGAGCAGATAGAAGATCGACATGGTGAGCGCGAGCGTGACGGGAATGGCCAGCAGCACCACGCCCGATTCGCGCCAGCCCAAAAAGAGCGCGATCAAAAACGTGACGGAAAGAGTTGCCAGAAGCAGGTGCTCGAGTAGCTCGTCCGACTTCGCCTTGGCCGTTTCGCCGTAGTTGCGCGTGGTTGTCACGGTCACATCGCTGGGGATCTGCACGCCCTGCATCTCGTGCACGCGCTTGAGCACGGCATTGGCGATATCCGTGGCATTCGTGCCCTTGCGCTTGGCTACCGAGATGGTCACGGCCGGATACTGAGCGGGGGCGCGATTCGCACCCGCACCGGTGCTGGTCGTCCCGAAGACAACGTAGTCCGCCGGCTCGGCGGGCCCGTCGATGAGTTGATCGGCAACATCGCGGAGATACACGGGGCGGCCATGATCTACCGCAACCACAACGGACTCGAGATCTGCCCGGCTGGTGAACAGGTTGCCGGCGTCGACCCGGATTTCACTGTTGTTCTCAGCGAAGCTGCCCGCTTGCAGACCGGCATTGGCTGCCTGCAAACGCCCGACGATCGTCATGGGCGACAAGCCGTAGGCGTTGAGCTTCGGCGTGCTGAGCACAACGCGCATGGTGCGCGGCAGGCCGCCGATCACATTTGTCTCGGAGACGTCCTGGACCTGGTTGATGTTGTGTTGAATCTCATCTGCGATGGCGCGGAGTTGATAGCCGTTGTAGTGCTCGCCCCACAGCGTCAACGAAAGAATCGGTACATCATCGATCGACCGCGCCTTGATGATGGGCTGCGACACTCCCGGAGGCATGCGGTCAAAGCTGGAATAGAGCTTGCTGTAGACCTTGATCAGAGCGTCTTCCTGCGGGGTGCCGACCAGGAAGCGAACGATCACGAGGCTCCGTCCCGGACTTGAGGTCGAATAGACATATTCGACACCCGAGATCTGGTGCACGAGCATTTCGATTGGCAACGTGACGCGTTGCTCCACTTCCGCGGGAGGAGCGCCGGGCATGGCGGTCGTGATATCCAGCATCGGGACGAGGATCTGCGGCTCTTCTTCGCGCGGGATGATCGCGACCGCGAAAACCCCCAGGGCCAGCGACGCGACGACGAACAATGGCGTCAGCTTCGAGTTGAGAAATGCATGCGCCAGCCGTCCCGCAACTCCCAGCCCGGCCATTCCTGGGTTCTGTTTCATGGCTGGACCTCGATGCGCTTCCCCGCGAAATCACGATCTGCGGGGTGATCGACAAGCTTTTCGCCGGCCGAGACGCCGGACAGGACCTCGACGAGATTCCCGTGCGTAGAGCCCAGCGTGAGATAGCGCAGCTGTGCCGTACCGCTCTGATCGAGCACATAGGCGCAGGGAAGCGATCCGCGCAGCACGACGGACGAACTGGGCGCAAGGATCGCCTGCCGGGTTCCGATGGGAAGCTCAGCCGTGCCGTACATGCCCGCGCGCAGTTCTTTGGATGGGACCAGGTCCAGCTTGACCAGAAACGTGTGGCTGGCGGGATCGGCGGCAGGAAGAATCTGCGCAACTGTGCCGGCTGTCGCCCCCGAGGCGCCGGCCACGTTCACCGGAATCTTCAGGCCCGTGCGGACAGAGCCGATCGCGGACTCATCGACCGTTGCGTCGAGTTGCAGAGGCCCGGCACTGTCGATCTGGAGAAGGGACGTGCCCGGCGCAGCCAACGCACCGGGGTCGACCGAGCGCGCCGTGATCACTCCGGCAAAGGGAGCCCGGATGCGCGTGTACTCCAGCATGGCATGAGCCCCGCTTGCCTGCGCTTTGGCCGCATTTCCCTGCGCCTTGAGTGCATCCACCTGTGCCGCCGACGCCTGCGCGCGGCGTGTGACTTCGTCCATCTCCTGCGGACTTACGCTCTTTTGGGCCTGTAACTGCTTGTAGCGCGCGAGTGTGCTGGCAGCCAGGTCACTGTTCGTCTGCGCCGCGGCTTCCTGATTCTCGGCCGCGCTCACGGCCGCGTCTGCCTGTTCCGCCGAGGCTCGCAACGTCGAGTCGTCGAGGACTACGAGGATCTGGCCCGCTTTTACGGCATCTCCTTCTTGGACAAGAACACGTTGAACGCGGCCCATGACCTGCGCGGAAAGAACCGTCGTCTCACGGGCATGCAAGGTTCCAGTGGCCCGCAGGTTCATGGGAGCCTGCTCAAGCCGGCTCTCGACAACGCTTGCCCGTACGGTCTCCGCAATCCCTGGTTTTGCGGCTTCATCCGAGTGGCAGCCCGCCACGCATACCGTGGCTGCGGCTAGCAAACAACCAGACAAGACAACCTTCATTGCAACCCCTCCGCCGCGTCAGGAGTCAGAGTTCCCTGCGCGAAAAGCAGCTGTGCATAGGCAACGACATCGCCGTAGACGGCCTGCCAATAGCTGTTTTGGCTCTGCCGGTCGGCGTCTTCGGCTCGCAGCAGATCGGTCATGGTGGCCAGGCCCGCGTTATAGCGGTTATTCAGGATCCTCAGGCTCTCAGCGGATTCATCAAGCGCTGCGCGCGCCGTTTTGAGCAACAGCTGCGCGGTCTGCATTTGAATGTGCGACTGCGTCACCTGAAGCTGAACCTGCTGCTGATAGGCCGACACCTGCGCATCCACGCGGGCTTTCGCTGCTGCTTCCTTTGCCCGCTGCGCCCGCTTGCTGAACGGGGTCAGGTCGATCCCCACCTGGACGCCGGCGACCCAGTTGTTCCCGCCGGAACCCGCAAAGGTGGGCCGGTCCTGCTCCCAATTGCCATATGCGCTCACGCGGGGCCCGAGATCGAGCTTGGCGGCGCTCAATGCGGCGGCCTGCGCCGACTGCGCCTGGCCAAGTGCAGCCAAGTCCGCACGCGATTTAAGTGCGGTTTCAAGTTCATCGCTGAGAGCCGTCTGCGCGAATTCGTGCGCTTCGATGGGCTCGAGCCCTTGTTCCATGAGATTTGGCGCGCCCATCGCCACGCGCAGTTGCTCCCACGCCAATTCCAGCCCGCCTTGCGCAGAGATCAGTTCCTGCTGGCGCGCAGCCAGATTCACCTGAGCCGACATGCGGTCGGATTCAACCGCGAGCCCGGCCTTCACGTGATCTTCAGCAGAACTCAGCAGCGCCTCGGCCGTTTCCTGCCCGTGTTGGGCAATGGCGATTTGCCGCTCCGCGTAGAGCACTGCCTGATATGACTGGACCACGTCGAGCACAATCTTCTGGTCCACGGCCCGCGCCGAGGAGTCGGCGCTCTTGTGCATCAGGTCGGCGCAGTGAATCATTTTCTGGGTTTTGAATGAGTCAAACACCAGCCAGGATCCTGAAAAGCGGGTTGCAAAGTTGCCGACCGGTTGCGGTCTGTTCAGGGCGTTCACGTCAAAATCGGCCTGGGTGAAGATCTGCTGCCGCAGCTTGGCTCCGAAGACATAGACCGGGTCGTCACCCCTCGATATGTCCTCGGTGAAGTTGATTTGGGGCAGCAGCCGGGTACGCGCCAGGGCTGCGCCCGCTTTGGCCTCGCTGCTGTCTGCGCTTGCCAGCGCGGCCTGGGGGCTCGAACCGAGCGCCTGCTCAATCGCCAGCCGAAGTGTGAGAGATGGCTGCTGCGCGCCGGCGCTCATGACGCCAAAACAGGCCATGAGCACAAGGTTTCCACCCCTGCCAAAATGCAATTTCATCATTGGGCTTTCCTTGCTGGGTGCATTTATAGATAGAAAGTCCGGGGCGGGAAGATTCATTACAGGAAATCGACAGAACTTTCTCCAGAATCACATGAAGCCGGTTAAGCCGGGCCTGGAAGCCGCGTCCAAGCCCCTCCCCCAATCGGCAACACCAGGATTCCTGGTGCCTGGCCGGCTTTGGGGGCAAATTGGCCGCCTTTGTGAGAAGCCAGGCACGCCATGGCTTGCCATTCATCGCGCCCGAATTCTAATCTCTGCCAAATGGGAGGCCGGATGCGTCCGCCGACGCGCAGCGTTGAAATCACACAGGTGACCGAGTGGGACGATGGCGCGGTTCACTCGCAGCAGGATTCGCTCGCGGCAGAAGAGCCGCTGGAGATTCGGGTTGACGGAGCCCCTCTGACGGTAACGATGCGAACCCCGGGGAACGATGTCGAATTGGCTGCTGGGTTCCTGCTGACCGAGGGCATTCTCGAGTCGCGCGGCCAGCTTGCCGGCATTCGCGCAGCGGCGCTGGATGCCGCCGCCAAGAGCAACAGGGTGGAAGTGAAGCTAGTGGACGCCGAATTCACAGCCGAAAAGCAGCAGCGCAACTTCTTTGCTGCTTCGAGTTGCGGCATCTGCGGCAAGGCTTCAATCGACGCCATTCGCCAACGTGGCCTCCGCGCGCCCAATCCCGACTTCCGCGTGACGCCCGAGGTGTTGTGCCGATTGCCGGAGGTGCTGCGCGCCGACCAGCCGGTCTTCGATCGCACCGGCGGCCTGCATGCTGCCGCGCTCTTTGATGTGCAGGGAAACCTGATCGCGGTTCGCGAAGACGTGGGCCGCCACAATGCAGTCGACAAGCTGGCCGGCTGGGCCTTGCTCGAAAATCTCTTGCCGCTCAGCAATTCAGTCCTGCTGGTCAGCGGAAGGGGAGGGTTTGAAATCGTTCAGAAGGCGCTCGCGGTCGGCGTGCCCGTCGTTGTGTCGGTCTCAGCCCCTTCCAGTCTCGCGGTCAAACTGGCCCGGGAGTTAGGCCTGACCTTGGTTGGCTTTCTGCGCGGGCAGCGGTTCGTGGTTTATTCAGGAGCTTTTCGCTGCCTTCCCAATATTCCTTAGCGAAGAACCTCGAGAATTTGGATTTCGCCGTGCCCTTCAGCGGGTCAAATTCCGTCAGGCGTTAACAGGGACCGCGAGACTATGCAAAACGGCGCTTTACGCCGGCATGTTGTGCGTTCTAGCATCCAACAATCGATGAAGGGAGATTCGCTTCCTTGGCGGTGATTGTGAACAGCAAGCCTCAGGAGATCAAGCCTGGAGAGCGCCTGATCGACACCATCAACCGAAGCGGAATCTCGATTCCGCAGGTCTGCTATCATCCCCAGCTCGGAGCGATCCAGACCTGCGACAGCTGCATGGTTGAGATGGACGGCCAGCTCGTGAGAGCCTGCGGAACCCATGCCGTCGACGGCGCGCGGGTCGAAACCGCGTCTCCGCGGGCACAGGCAGCGCAGCGCGAGGCTTTTGATCACATCCTCGGCAATCATCTGCTCTACTGCACGGTTTGTGACAATAACAACGGCAACTGCACCGTGCACAACACCGCGGTCCTGCTCGAAATCGAACACCAGGATACGCCCTTCAAAACCAAGCCCTTCGAAGTCGATTCGAGCAATCCTTTTTATCGCTACGACCCCCAGCAATGCATCCTCTGCGGGCGCTGCGTGGAAGCCTGCCAGAACCTGCAGGTGAATGAGACACTCAGTATCCGCTGGGAAGACCCACATCCGCGCGTTCTATGGGATGGAGGGGCGCGCATCGGCGAGTCGAGTTGTGTCTCCTGCGGCCACTGCGTCACCGTCTGCCCGTGCAACGCGCTCATGGAGAAGTCGATGCTCGGCCAGGCCGGCTACTTTACCGGCCTACCTGGCGCGGCGCTGAAGGGCATGGTCGACATTGTCAAAGGCGTAGAGCCAGAGGTGGGATTTGGCTCGATCATGCAGCTCTCTGAAGTGGAAGCTTTCATGCGCGAATCGCAGAACAAGCGCACGAAGACGGTCTGCACCTATTGCGGTGTGGGTTGCTCTTTCGACATCTGGACCAAGGGCCGCCAGATCCTAAAAGTCGAGCCGCTCGACGGACCGGCCAATGGCGTTTCCACCTGCATCAAGGGCAAGTTCGGCTGGGACTACATCAACAGTCCCGATCGCCTGACCAGGCCGCTCGTCCGCGAACAGGACAGGTTTCGTGAAGCGAGCTGGGATGAGGCTCTCAATCTGGTGGCGCGTCGCTTCAGAGAGATCAAAGCCGCGCATGGTCCGGACGCGCTCGCCTTCATCTCGTCGTCCAAGTGCACCAACGAGGAAAGCTACCTGATGCAGAAGCTGGCGCGCGCGGTAATCGGCACCAACAACATGGATAACTGCTCGCGCTATTGTCAGGCGCCGGCTACCACCGGCCTTTTCCGCACCGTTGGATACGGCGGCGATTCGGGTTCCATTGAGGATATCGAGCAGGCCGACCTGGTTGTCATCATCGGCAGCAACACCGCCGAGAGTCATCCTGTTTTGGCCACGCGCGTCAAGCGTGCGCACAAGCTGCGCGGCCAGAAGCTCATCGTCAGCGATCTGCGCGAACACGAGATGGCCCGCCGCGCCGACGTGTTCCTGCATCCTCGTCCCGGCACCGATCTCATCTGGCTTTCCGCCGTCACTCGTTACCTGTTCGACCACGGACTGGCAAACCAATCGTTCATCGACAAGTGGGTGAACAAAGCGGCCGACTACCGCAAGAGCCTCGAGCCTTTCACGCTGGAAATGGCAAGCGAGCGCAGCGGCCTGCCGCAGGAAACCATTGCGAAGGTCGCCCACATGATCGCCGAGGCCGGCAGCGTGTGCATTCTTTGGGCAATGGGTGTTACGCAACACGTAATGGGCTCGGACACTTCGACCGCCATCTCGAACCTGCTGCTGGCCACGGGCAATTACATGCGGCCCGGCACCGGCGCTTATCCGCTGCGGGGACACAACAACGTGCAGGGCGCCAGCGATCATGGAGCCATGCCGAATTACTTCCCCGGATACCAGAAGGTGGATGATCCGGTCATCCGCGCCAAATTCGAAAAGGCATGGGATGTGACTTTGCCTTCGAAGCCCGGCCTCGATAACCACATGATGATCGATGCCATCCACGACGGCCGCCTCAAATCAATGTATGTCTTCGGCGAAGAGATGAGCCTTGTCGACTCCAATGCAAATTACGTCGCGGCCGCACTGGAGAAACTCGATTTCTTTGTGATGCAGGAGATCTTCTTCTCTGAGACTTGCCGCTTCGCCAACGTGATTCTGCCGGCGAGCCCAAGCCTGGAAAAGGAAGGCACGTTCACCAGCACAGAGCGGCGCATCCAGCGTCTTTATCAAGCCATGGAGCCGCTGGGCGAAAGCCGTCCCGACTGGAAGATCCTGATCGATCTCGCCAACCGGCTGGGCGCCAACTGGACGTATAGCCATCCCGCGGAGATTTACGCGGAGATCGCGCAGCTCACGCCCAGTATGGCGGGTGTGACTTATGAGCGATTGGAAGGATACAAGTCATTGCAGTGGCCGGTTGCGGCGGATGGCACCGATCAGCCTCTGCTCTACACGAAAGAGTTCAAGACACCCGACGGCAAGGCAACGTTCTTTCCGGTGCCCTGGACCGAGCCCAGCAATCAGTCCGATGAGGAATATGACCTGCACCTGAACAACGGCCGCCTGCTTGAGCATTTCCACGAAGGCAACATGACGTACCGCACCGACGGCATCCGCGAAAAGGTGCCTTGCACGTTTGTTGAAGTCTCTCCGGAGCTGGCGTCGGCACGCGGCATCCAGACCGGAGCCTGGGTGCAGCTTGCCTCGCGCTTCGGCGCCGTCAAGGCCCAGGCGGTCGTCACCGAGCGCGTTCGCGGCAGCGAACTCTACATGCCGATGAACTCCTCACTCGAGCCGGTGAATCGTCTCACCAGCAGCTGCACCGACAAGGTAACGCACACGCCGGCTTACAAAGAAACCTCGGTCCGTCTCACTGTGCTGAGCCAA
>Ga0335073_10016936_pt1 | contig 10193 bp, 6 predicted proteins | sample Lox_Sample_22_FD_207093 | JGI IMG/M metagenome (GOLD analysis project Ga0335073, IMG submission 207093) | Soil microbial communities from Loxahatchee National Wildlife Refuge, Florida, United States - Lox_Sample_2.2 | ecosystem: Environmental > Terrestrial > Soil > Wetlands | place: USA: Florida... | reverse complement strand
GCCTCTGTGAAGGCGGCTGGCCTCTCTGGATACGGCTGGCCTCTCTGGGTACGACTGACCTCTTTGGAAACGAATAGCTGCTGGCCCAAACCTGGGACAGCTGCATGTGCATGTGGTACATCCTCCGAGACTATAAGGTCTTAAACTGGGTATCCTGGCTTCGGAGGCCCGGAACTAGGTCTTCTATTTCTACTACAGTAGTAATGACCCAAACTTGGCCTCTTGCCGGTGAAGACAAGGATCCAGTTCGGGGCACCAGGTCCCAAATCAGTGTCTACTCAGGCGGAATCAAGACTGCTCACGACTGCATAGCCACAGCTGTGAGCTTGCCTACGGTAGTCATAGCTCAGTTTTAAAACAAGGGATGCTCAGGTCTAGAAGCGGAAATGGACCTTTGGTGAGGTCGGTTTCTCCGTGAGTATCTGAAGAACTTGAGTCCGTGCGAGATTGAGGTATAAATAGTATGTATTTATGCGATCTGGAGCGCTATTCTTTAGGAGAAGCGCTCCTCTTATATACCTAGCTACCCAGTACCTCTGAGGCAATACTGAGACGTATTTGAAGCCTGAATGGCCTCATATTGAGCTTGAGACGGTATGCGTTAATGCGGTGTATGATCTTGAGGTATGAGGCGTTGATGCCTTGTGGCCTTATATCGTAAGTTCTTCAGTATCCTATGGCGTAAGGAGGCGGAATAGAGCACAATAATAAAAGAGACGAACCCAGCTGGGCCTCGGAAGGCCCAGCGGTTCACACTGTTTACTCATGGTACATAACGCTCCGTCTTCGTGACCTCCTGCTACTACATGCTGGCGATAACTCCATAAGTACCGAAGGGGCAAGTAACTTCTTAACAATCAGCTCCTCAGCTCAGCTCCGAAACTTAAGATCAGCTCCACAATCGAGTTTGCTCATATGTCAACGAGATTAACCTTCTCTGCCGCTTTGCTTTTCCAAAATGGACCCTATGAGCGCACTGACAGTGGCCACGGCGGTGTTGCAGGCTGTGACCTTTTTCGCCCATTACGGCAATCGCATCTACGAGTTCTTCAAAGCACAAGTGGAGCTTCCCAAAGCTTTGAGCCAGACACGAGAACGGCTTGGTATGGTAAAGGTCGCTCTTGAAAAAGTTGCAGAGAATATCAAAGCCAATCCAGATGGATACTCAGCTTCGTCTTTGAACGAGTTGCACGTCTTTACTCAAGGTCTTGCGTCGCGTTGTAAAGACATGGAGAGCATTTTGGACAAATATCTTCCCACCAACAATGCTTCAGGCCTAGAAAGGTTCAAAATGGCCGTTTTAAGCATCGGCAAGGACAAGAAAGTCGAAGATTTTGCGAATCGTATGACGGTGGACGCTTTATATCTCATCCCTTTCCAGATGCCGACAGCGGCTGGGATTGGACGCAGTGACCCATTTGCCCACCTTACCGGTCAATTCATTTCCAATGTTCCTCATCGGCTAGTACATGGTTTTGTTGGCCAAGCCGAACTATTGAAAAACATCACTGAACTCTTTGCTGGAGAAGCAGAGAGCGAACCATCCGTCGTGATCTTACAAGGGATGGGCGGCCTCGGTAAAACGCAAGCGGCACTCGAGTATTGTCGCCAAGTGAAGAGGGACGGAATGTATTCGGCTATCCTTTGGATTGATGCCAGCGGCAAAACCACTCTTGTACAAGGCTTCGAAGCCATTGGTGGTATCCTGAAAGAGCCGGATCAAAGTTTGGCGGACCCAGATGCTCACATACAGTATGTGATGACAACATTATCCGGTTGGCAGAAACAGTGGCTATTAGTCTTCGACAATTATGACGACCCGGCTTCGTTCCGCATCAAAGACTACTTCCCGGCAAGTCGAAATGGTAACGTCCTGATCACTACTCGAAGCCCAGATCTTCGCAGGATCGGCCGTATGATCGAGGTACAGGGTATGAATGAAGAAGATGCTCTTGACCTCCTCTTCAACCGGACAGAAATTGACCTGACTCCCGAAAATCGTGAGGATGGAGTAGCGATTGTGTCCAGGCTAGGATACCTTCCGCTCGCAATCGATCAGATGGCAGCATACACCAGAGAGCGAAGAGAAACGTTCTTATTGAAGCAATTTATACCTTACTACGATAACCATATGAAAGAAATGTTAAGCACAACGCCAAATCTATGGGATTATATGGATGGTTCGTCTTCCAACAATAACAACTTTAAGAGCGTTTTTACGACCTGGGACATGTCTTACTCTCTTCTTATCAGCTCGAGCGACACCACGCCAGGAGATATCGGAGTTCTCGATTGCTTTGGTTACTTTGATGAGAAGGACATTTCAGAAGAAATGTTTTCGAAGTACTTCAGCGACATCGATAACAGTCAACTGCCACCATGGCTTAATGCCTTCGCGGATAGGGGCATTTGGTCGTCCGAGAAATTTGGCAACACCATCCGCAGATTGAAGGCATTCTCCTTAATTTCAAGCTTTCAAGAGGCTGATGGTTTTCTGCACGTCTCGATCCACCCGTTGGTTCGAGACTGGATCAAACTTCGACAGAATGATGAGTCAATGTCGGTGAATTTCATTCTAGCTGGAAGGATCCTCTGTTGCTGGCTCATTCAGCAATTCTGGGCCCATTTTGATCCTGACCCCTTTGTGCCCTGGGGTACACACTTCAAAGTATCTGAATCACACAAGGGAGCCTATTTGGCACATGTTACAGCGTGGGAGAATCAGTTTAAGATCCTTCGTCCACAGTGTCAACCGAGTTTTTTAAAACCTAAGACCGAAGTGTATCCTCGCACTCTTTGCGTAGAGTTATGCTTCGCAGAATTTTACAAGGTCTCCGTGCGGTTTTCAAGTTCTCTGAGTATTTGTGAATGGCTGTGGAATCAAGGCGGGGATCAAAATGATATCACACGACAAACACAAGCATGGGCGAGCAACTGCCTGGTTGAACTGCATATATTGCTACGTCAGATACAAGAGGCCGAAATCAAAGCCCGGCGTGCAGTACAAGGCTGGGAACTTATACTGGAAGATAACGACCCGATACTGTTAAGAAGTAAACAAATTTTGATCGCCGCTCTGAATCGATCCTATTGGGCCGCACCTTCCAGTCTGCAGAAGGACTTAATTGATGAGATGGAAGATAATTGTCGCGAACTTGTGGCCAAGTCCTCCGAATTGGAAATACTGCTTCCATTCCAACATGTTGAGCAAATGTATGAGCTTGCACTGGTGCTGGCCATAACAAATGATGAGCAAAAACAAAGAGAAAGGAAAATAATACTAGACGATCTTATTTCTAGGGCAAAATCGGCGCCACAGCAAGTAAGGCAATGGAGTTACCGCACCTTGAACGGCCTTTCTCGACACTGCGCGAAACTTGAAGATAGGGATATTATGAGTCAGCAATGCCTTGAAATCATGACCTCTCGCTTTGGAGAGAACCACACACTCACCATTAGCGCTCTGCGTGATCGAGGAGAGGTTTTGGTAGAGCTTGGCAAGCTAGACAAAGCCGAAGTCATTGCACAGGACTGCATCAAATACGTTCAGGACTCTCCTCCACAGGATTCTCTACCTTATGACTCCTTCCGACTAATGGCCAGAATCTACGCCGCAAAGGGTGAGCACCAAGCAGCCGCATCCTTCTATATCGAGGCTTTGCGTCGTTTACAATCCACATATAAGGAACAGTCATTCCTCTCAATTCAGCGTTTAGATTGCCTCTTGGACCTGGCAAGCTGTCTTTATTTAGCTAAAGACTATGCCACTGCTGAGAATGTTTGGAGATTGCGATTGGACATTGCCAAGCAGCTGGCCTACATTTCGGAAGTTGTAACCTCTTTACGAGGCCTTGGGATGACCTTATCGTGTTCCGGAAAGCCGCAATTGGCTTTGCAAGTCTATACTGAGGCGCTTCAAAACTTCTATGAAACGTCTATTTCTTCACAGACATCCATTCCTAACCTAGATGTCGCTTCTGCCTCTTTCGGTGCTCCGCAACAACAAGCACCCGATGATGAGAAGGCACTGCGGAGACAGATTAGAGTCCACGGCTTTATCATCGTTCTCGATAGAGCGATTGCATTTGCTCGATTGGAAACCATTGCTGACGCGGATCGAGAATTTAGGAGAGCAGTAAGCGCTTTCGAAACACTAAATCCTGTGGAAGCAGACTGTGCAACATACTTCTTAAACATGATTGTAGATTTGTCCACTTGGATGACAGACGAAAAGGGAGTACCGCTAGAATTAGCAATGGAGTACGCCCGGTGGGCATTACATCAGGCGAAAGCGAGACTCGGAGATGATCATGAATTGGTGGAGGAAATCTCGAGCAAACTTGCATATTACGCAACGGCTAGAAAGCACGCTGAACAAACTGTTACAACGTCAGCCATGGCCAATCCAAGGAGGAGGAAGAGAGACATTTTTTCCAAGCTGATACTTCGCCGCAAGTCTTGATATGTTTAGAATCAATTTTCAACACCAATATGTTACTATTAGCGGGACTGCTACTGATGTAGAGCATTGCTTACGCTGCGTTAGATCCACGTTTTGCTTTGGATTAATGGATGTGGCATTCCGCATTGGTTCCTGCTTAATGAGCCTAAGATTATTTCCAATGTCATTGAGTATGCCGAAAAGTCCGGCGGTAGACCATCTGGCTCAGTGGACTCTTACTAAATCTTTCAATTGAACAACTTGATGGTGTTGAAAGCGTGGTGGGGAGATCTATCAAGGAACCATCGCGTTGTTTTATATGACAACTTTGGGTTCGAGGAGGTTCAAGATGAAGCTTTTCCTATAGAAGTGCTTGATTAAAGGTAGTAGAGGGTGGTCTGCATCTCGGTCCGACATCAGGCCATACTCGTCGCGCCGCGGGTACATGCCGTACGTAGTAGGGTACGCTGAACTGCACTTCTCGACTTGTGACGAGTCATTCTCGTATTCGAAATGCTCGTTAACGTGAAACCCCTTTGCTTCTCACTCAACTCCTCTCTCCTCCTGCTTCCTTCGTTGCTTATCTTCTTACTCTCCAAGTTTGTTGCCGTATCATGTTGAATCACTTTACATGTGCCCCGCACGAGCACGCTGCCGCTTTACGTCCTACTCTTTTCTCAGCCGCAACGTATTCAACCTGAGTAAAAGTATTGCCACAATCTAGTCATCATAAGTCGGACTTAAATACAGAGATCGTAATTGACTCAACACTCCTTTCCAACCCATCTTTGGCTTGGGCTCACACAATACGAATTCATAAGCCAATGTTAATTTTGTGTGTGGATTAGACTCTTGTAGTGCTGAGAATAAGACTTTCGGAAGCACGATTAGTGGGAACACTTAAGAAAGCATTTCAGCTTGATTCATAGCTCGGCCGGATTGAAAGCTATCTCCAAAGGCGGATAGACTATCGGAATGCATTTACCGACTAGGCTTACGGTCGCAACCTACGGCATCTTTGCTGTGTGGTCCCTGTTAAGCGTCGAACAGCTCTTCGTCCCAGACCACTGGACAGATAAGGCTGAGTCCAACCCACTCTACCGCCGAACTCAGTGGGCAGCGGTGAAACGACCTTACAACGGCAAACACCCAGCAGAATGGCTTTATTTCCCCTGGTTGCTGGCTGCTATCCTCCCCAGCGTCCTAGCGTGGCGCGGCGGTCGGACTAGGGGACGTTCGTTCATCTATCAGGTTGGGCTCTCGAGCCTCGGGTTTCACGGTTTAAAGATTTTGTTTCGCAGTTTAGCATTCCAAGCGTATACGCCTGGCCTGTTGGTGGGTCCTACTATAGTAACGCCATTTGCGGTATGGAGCTGGTGGGTGCTGCTTGAGGAGGGAGTAATGGATCGGAACGGACTGATAGATGCAGCCCTATGGGCTCTAGCCATAGATTATACGAGTATTTTGGTGTTCAAATCGAGTTCCTTGGCATATCGTCGAGGCGGAAGGTTTATTGGCAAGCTTTTTGGATGGCGTTAGCAGAGACGTATAACGTTTGTTCGATACCTCACCACTCCGTAAATCAAGACGGTGCAATCATAAAGTTGCAAGGAGGAATTGAGATGACAGCTATGCTCTATACCAAAATCAGGACATCCTCCATTTGAAAAACCTCTATCCACCACGAATTTTCCCATTTGAATTCCCTTAGCCGCATTATGTCGCATCATGAGGACTCCAATTCACCCACCCATCCACCCTACTCCATACCTTCCTTCCACTAACCCACGTCTCTCGAACACTTCCATCCTCCTCCAAGACTACAAAATCCGCTCTCTGCCCTTCAGCGAGCCCTCCCCTCTCAGCGGTGCCCATCAAGCCCGCGACATTCTCCGTGACGGTCCTCGCCGCCGCCGCAACGCCGCACCCCGACCACGCAACGAGATTCTTCACAGCGTCAGCGACCGTGCCACACGCACCAATGAGCGTATCAGTGCCCTCGATAGTGGCGACAGGCCCGGCCTTGCGCTGGCGGTGCGGAATCTGGGCGTGACCGGGGTAGACGCCGTCGGGCAGGCCAGCCAGCTCGATGGCGTCGCTGATGAGGACGGCGCGGTGGGGCGCCGCGCGGAACAGCAGCGTGGCCACGCTCGGCGCCACGTGGACGCCGTCGGCCAGCAGCGAGAAGAACGGCGGCGGCGGCCGCCCGTCCTCGCGCTGCGTGATCAGCCCTGCGAGCCCCGGCGTGCGGTGGTGCAGGCTGCTCATCGCGTTGAGCGTGTGCGTGAGGCTCGTGGCGCCTGCTTGCAGTGCTGCCAGGCCCTCTTCTAGCGTTGCGCCGGAGTGGCCGAGTGATACTTTGATGCCTCGACGGACGAAGTCCTCGATTAGAGATGCTGAATTCGGCAGTTCTGGCGCGAGAGTAACTAGCTTTGCATTAGAGAGACCGGGTCCGTAGAGTGATTGTGGTGAGACTGATGCTTGTTGGAAAAGTTTCTCGTTATGTGCGCCTTTCTTTGAAGGAGCCAAGTAAGGACCTTCGATATGTGCGCCGAGGAGTGTCGCTCCTCCGGGAATGCAACGGGGTGTGAGACACGGGAGAATCTTTGCAGAAGACGTCAGTATTGTCTAAAGTTTTCCTATAAGGACAAGATATTGCAGCGCCGATGATTAGGAAGGAATACATTAACAGAGAGATGTGATACATTTTTGGAGAACCAAAGGGAAGAATGAACAGAGTAAACGAATTCTGTCGGCAATACCTTTTTATAAACATCTTCGGCTACAGTTGGGATTGTGACCCAGAAAGCTGTAACGCCTTGGCTTAGGTAGAACTTGGCTGTGTCTTCGAGTCGCTTGGTGTATTGCTCTTGTGACTCGAAATGGGTGAAGTGAAACCCATTGACTCCATTTGTTTGGAGTTCTAGGAAACCGGGAGCGATGATTCCATCATCTAGATCGATTATTTCACCGCCAATGTAACCTGTCTCTTGGAGAAATTCGCCACTGTCTTCGGAAAAGACAAGACGTTCGCCTTCGGTGAGAGAGCCGTTCTTGCACAGACGGCAATTGGTAATGGTGGTAAAAAGCATGTCAATCCAAAACTGGGGCGCAATCCGAGTTTGAGATATCTCCTTGTCCCGTCAGTAATATGGGATCAGGCGATGAGGCGTCGAACGCATTTTGGTGTTGATAGCTTGCTGTGGACGCTGTGGATGAGATGAGTGAGATCTGGAATACGGGGTAGAGTACGATATGTAGATTGTGGGTCTTGATGTGCGGCTGCATCGTAACGCACCCTACGCATTATGGGTCGATCGTAACCTAGACCCAATGTATTTCCGACTTTCTTTGCTGCGTGGAACCTTTTGTGGACGAACTTAATTTAAACTGAATAACCGTCAATTCGAAATTTTCTATGTGAGTGGCACAGTGTCGATCGATGGACGAATTGATGATCCCGCCTTACTCTGGGCTGCAAACCTTCGATGCTGGAGCTTGCAGCCACTGACGTAGTTAACCAAACAAAGTGATGGACACTCCACCTACGCATTCAATCTGGTTTCTATCGATCATTCTATTATTTGTTTCACGCTCTCTACTTGATTTCGTTGTTTTGTTCATCTTTTCTACAATTTGTCTGCTCTCAATTGACAACTTCTGTCTGCCGTAGAACTCGAACAAACACTCAGCCATGGCTGAGCAAATGCAGCAGACTGCTCCAGGTGGGCATTATTCTGGAAAGAATCCAGTGCCTACTATTCAAAAATTCATTGAGAGCCTCGACAAGGATAAGAAGGATCGAGATAAGAAGATTGACGACGAAGAACTCTCCAAGTTGAAAACTGAAAATCAAACAAACGGCGATATTGTTGCCCACGCTCCAGAGAAGCGTAAGACAGGACACCAAAAAGAAGTCACTGATCCCACTACTGGTAAAACGGTGATCATTGAGAACGCAAAGAAGTCAGACTTTAAGCATGTTGACAATCCCACACTCTCAGTACCAAATGCCAATATCGGGAGGGATACGCATTTAAAAACGGAAGCCTCTCAGTCAAACCCAGAATACAGCCGCATCCAAGACATCACAGCTCCACCTGATCCCATCGAACCAGGAACTACCTCTGATGTACCTATCCGCGGCGAGAAGACAAATATCCTCTTCCATCCTACTCCATCCGTATCCTACGAGCCTACCTTCGCCAGACTTGAGAAACAGGCGGGCATCGTATGCGTCGTAGTGTTTATCGCAGTCATCGTACTCGGTAGGACATTTGGTGGTAAACTTATCGGTCTTATCCCACTCGCTATGTGCTTGACATCCGGTATATGGCTATGGATGAAGGAGGTTGTTCGCAGTGGCCGTGAGGTGGAGTGGGAAAGCGAGAAAGAGCGTGGAGAAACGGCAACAGCAAATCTACTCCCTGAATCTGTCGAGTGGCTGAATACTCTTCTTGGAGTCGTCTGGCAACTTGTTAACCCGGATCTGTTCCAAAGCGTTGCCGACACGCTCGAAGACGTCATGCAAGCATCGGTACCTGGTGTCATTGAAAACGTCCGTGTCGCTGAGATCAGTCAAGGATCGAATCCGATCAGAATCCTCAGCTTGAGAGCTCTCCCAGATGATCAAATGAAAGAAGTTAAAGAGGCAATCCATGAAGAAAACAAGAAAATCAAAGATCCACAGGAAGCAGCTGCTGATGAAGAAGGTGGCGAGTACTACAATCTCGAGGTTGCATTTGCGTACCATGCTGCACCAACTGGTAAGAGGTTGAGTGAGAAGGCTCGAAACATGCATATGAATCTCGTCTTCTATCTTGGTGTCAAGGGTCTCTTTGGCATTCCTCTTCCCATCTTTGTCGAACTTCAAGGACTTGTTGCAACCGTCAGACTTCGACTAGCCATGACTTCAGAACCGCCATTCCTGAAGAACCTTACCTTCACCTTGATGGGAGTTCCTCATGTCCAGGCAGGTTGTATTCCGATGGTCGAAAAAGGAGTCAATATCCTCAATTTGCCGCTCATCAGCAATTTCGTCAATTACGCGATCGGTGCAGCAGCATCTATGTACGTCGCTCCCAAGTCAATGAGCATCGACATGCGAGCGATTCTTCAAGGCGATGATATCCAGAAGGATGTCCAAGCCCTTGGAGTCATGTGGATCCGCATTCATCGTGCCCTTGGTCTGTCCAAGCAGGACCGTCGTGGTTCCAAATACGGAGGAAGCGACCCATATATTACGCTCACTTTCAGCAAGTATTGCAAGCCAATGTATTGTACTCGCGTCATTACAGATGACTTGAATCCGATTTGGGAAGAAACCGCCGCGCTTCTCGTTACTCCAGAACTGATCAAGGCCGACGAAAATCTGAGCGTTGAGCTTTGGGACTCTGATCGCTACTCCGCTGACGACATTGTAGGCAAAGTTGAACTTAGTATGCAGAAGATGATTCAGCATCCCGGAAAGATGTATCCTCAAGTCTCCAAATTGGCCGGTATGGATGAAGGTTCCGAGATGCCTGGAGAACTTCATTGGGAAGTCGGCTACTTTGGCAAGCCACAGTTCAGACCAGCTCTTCGAACTGACGGTAAGAACAAAGCATTGCCAAGTGAACTTCGTGACCATCCACATCTTCAAGACGAAAAAGGTGTCGCCAATACAGCAACCGATGATGCTGTCATGCACACTCCTCCGGACCCGTTGTGGCCATCGGGCATCTGCTCCGTTGTCATACACCAGATCGTCAAC
>Ga0335073_10016935_pt1 | contig 10193 bp, 5 predicted proteins | sample Lox_Sample_22_FD_207093 | JGI IMG/M metagenome (GOLD analysis project Ga0335073, IMG submission 207093) | Soil microbial communities from Loxahatchee National Wildlife Refuge, Florida, United States - Lox_Sample_2.2 | ecosystem: Environmental > Terrestrial > Soil > Wetlands | place: USA: Florida... | reverse complement strand
GTCCGGCCGGACCGAGGGATCCGAGGCGGTGGCTGACCAGGCCGTTCGGGCCGCGCCAGCTGGTCACCTTGGTCCGCGAGGTGCTGGCCGAGCCGCCGCGGCCGGCGGCCGGCCCTCACCAGCTGGCCGAACGAGCGGGCGGGACGCTCCGGCTGACCCCGGGTGAGTCCGCCATCCTGGCCGCCCTGCTCGAGCAGCCCGGGCGGGTACTGTCCCGCCGCCAGCTGCTCGCCGCGGCCGGACGGCCCGCCGCCGGTGACCGGGCCGCGGACGTGTACATCGCCCAGCTGCGGGCCAAACTGGGGGCGGCCGGAGAGCCCGGTGCGATCAGGACAGTACGGGGCGTCGGCTACGTTTCAGGGGGGTAGTCACGGCGGGCTCCGGGTAGCCGGGCTACCATCGGTGGCGCAACAGTACCGATTTGAGGGGACGAGCGAACCGCGTGAGTGTGCTCGACGAGATCCTAGACGGCGTGCGTGCCGATCTCGCCGACCGGCAGCGGCGCGTCTCTCTTGACGAACTGAAGGAGATGGCGCGGCGAGCGCCGTCCCCGCGGGACGCGATGGCCGGGCTGAAGGCGGAAGGCGTCAGCGTCATCGCCGAGGTCAAGCGGGCCAGCCCGTCCCGCGGCCAGATGGCGGACATCGCCGACCCGGCCGCGCTGGCCGGGGAGTACGAGGCCGGCGGGGCCAAGATAATCAGCGTGCTGACCGAGCAGCGGCGCTTCGGCGGCAGCCTGGACGACCTGGACGCGGTCCGCCGCGCCGTGCAGGTGCCGGTGCTGCGCAAGGACTTCGTGGTCAGCTCCTACCAGCTGTGGGAGGCGCGCGCGCACGGCGCCGACGTGGTGCTGCTGATCGTGGCCGCGCTCGAGCAGAGCGCGCTGGTCTCGCTGGTCGAGCGGGCGGTCTCGATCGGCCTGCTGCCGCTGGTGGAGGTGCACGCCGAGCCCGAGCTCGACCGGGCCCTGGACGCGGGCGCCACCGTCATCGGCGTCAACGCGCGCAACCTGGCCACCCTCAAGGTGGATCGCGGGATCTTCGGCCGGCTGGCCGGCCAGATCCCTGAAGGCATCGTCAAGGTCGCCGAGTCCGGCGTCCGCGGTCCGCGGGACCTGCTCGCCTACGCCGCCTCCGGCGCGGACGCCGTGCTGGTCGGCGAGAGCCTGGTCACCGGGAAGGACCCGCGGTGCGCCGTCGCCGACCTGGTCACCGCGGGGTCGCACCCCGCGCTGCGAGGAGAACGAGGTTGACCGAGACCGTCGCGGCGGCCGGGCGTCACGCCCAGCCCGCCGAGCCCGATATTTCCCCCGTCCCCGACCTCGCGGGCCACTTCGTGGTCGGCGCGGTCGGGATCGCCGAGGAGGGCGGGGCCCGGGAGGCGCCCGGCGTCGCCTACGGCGGCCGGTTCGCGCCCGAGGCGCTGATACCGGCGCTTGACGAGCTGGCCGCCGCCTACGAGCAGGCCCGCCGGGACCCGGTCTTCCGGGCCGACCTGGACGCCCTGCTGCGCGGCTACGCCGCCCGCCCGACCCTGCTGTACCCCGCGGAGCGGTTCAGCCAGCAGGCCGGCGGCTGCACGGTCCTGCTCAAGCGCGAGGACCTCACCCACACCGGGTCCCACAAGATCAACAACGTGCTCGGCCAGGCGCTGCTGGCCCGGCGCATGGGCAAGACGCGGCTGATCGCGGAGACCGGAGCCGGCCAGCACGGCGTGGCCACCGCGACCGCGGCCGCGCTGCTCGGCCTGGACTGCGCCGTCTACATGGGCGAAGAGGACACCCGCAGGCAGGCGCTCAACGTCTCCCGGATGCGGATGCTCGGTGCCGAGGTGGTCCCGGTCACGGCCGGTACCCGGACGCTGAAAGACGCCATGAACGAGGCCTTCCGCGACTGGGTGACGTCGGTCGGGCACACCCACTACTGCATCGGCTCGGTCGGCGGCCCGCACCCGTTCCCGATGATGGTCAGGGACTTCCAGCGGGTGATCGGCCTGGAGGCCCGCGAGCAGGTCCTGGAGACCACCGGCCGGCTGCCCGACGCGGTGGTCGCCTGCGTCGGCGGCGGTTCCAACGCCATCGGCATCTTCCACGCCTTCATCGGTGACGCCCAGGTCCGGCTGATCGGCTGCGAGGCCGGCGGCGACGGGAAGGATCGGCACGCGGCCACGCTCACCGGCGGCTCGCAGGGCGTCCTGCACGGGATGCGGACGTTCGTGCTGCAGGACGACGACGGGCAGACGCTCGGCACCCACTCCATCTCGGCCGGCCTGGACTATCCGGGCGTCGGCCCCGAGCACGTCTGGCTGGCCGAGACGGGCCGGGCCGAGTACCGCGCGGTGACCGACGCCGAGGCGATGAACGCGTTCTCCGTGCTGTGCCGGACCGAGGGCATCATCCCGGCCATCGAGTCCGCGCACGCGCTGGCCGGCGCGCTCGAGATCGGCCGCGAGCTCGGCCCCGACGGGCTCCTGGTGGTCAACCTGTCCGGCCGCGGCGACAAGGACGTCGACACGGCGAGCAAGTGGTTCGGGGTGTAGCGGCATGACGAGCGCGGTTACCACAGCCTTCGGCAAGGCCGCCGCCGACGGGCGCGCCGCCCTGGTCGGCTACCTGCCCGCCGGGTTCCCCTCGGTCGACGGCGCCATCGAGGCGGCCAAGGTCATGGCCGCCGCCGGGGCCGACGTGATCGAGATCGGCCTGCCCTACTCCGACCCGCTGATGGACGGCCCCGTCATCGCGGAGGCGGTCCAGCGCGCCCTGGCCGCCGGGACCCGGGTGGCCGACGTGCTCCGCACCGTCGAGGCCGTCGCCGCGTCCGGCGTGGCCGTCCTGGTCATGACGTACTGGAATCCCGTCGACCGGTACGGCGTGCGCGCCTTCGCCCGCGACCTGGCCGCCGCGGGCGGCTCGGGCCTGATCACCCCCGACCTCACCCTCGAGGAGGCGGGTGCCTGGCTGGACGCCGCCGCCGAGCACGACCTGGACCGGGTGTTCCTGGTCGCGCCCAGCTCCACCGGCGAGCGGATCGCCGCGGTCACCGGGGCCTGCCGCGGCTTCGTCTACGCCGCCTCGCTGATGGGCATCACCGGCACCAGGGACGCGGTCAGCGGCGACGCGTCCGGCCTGGTCGCGCGGACCCGCGAGCACACGTCCCTACCGGTCGCGGTCGGCCTCGGCGTGAGCAACGGCGCCCAGGCCGCCCAGGTCGCGACGTTCGCGGACGGCGTGATCGTGGGCTCCGCCTTCGTCCGCCGCCTCCTCGAAGCCGACGGCAGCGCCGCCGCCACCCGGGCCATCACCGACCTGACGGCCGAGCTTCGCGAGGGAGTTTCCCGCAAGACGCGGTAATGTCCGAAGATGCCGCTCGCGTCGATTCCGAGCCCCGGCCATGCGGCCTGGCATCTGGGACCGCTGGCCATCCGGGCCTACGCCCTGTGCGTCGTGGCCGGCCTTGTCGTCGCCGTCGCGCTGGCCAGCCGCCGGTACCGGCGCTCGGGCGGGAAACGGGGAACGATCCTCGACGTGGCCGCCTGGGCCGTCCCGTTCGGCCTGGCGGGTGCGCTGGCGCACGTCATCCTGCACCGGCTGGGGGAGGCGGGCACGGCCGGGATCGCCGCCATCGGCGTGCCCGGCGCGGTGGCGCTGGGCGCGCTCGGGGCCTGGATCGCCTGCCGCCGCGCCCGCACCGGGCTGGGGCCGGTGGCCGGCGCGGTCGCGCCCGCGCTCGCGTTCGGGCTGGCCATCGCCGGCCTGGGCAACTGGTGGGCGCAGCAGTTCTACGGCCCTCCGTCCACCTGGTGGTGGGCGGTGCAGATCGCCCCCACCCACCGGGTTCCCGGTTACGAGAATTACGCCACCTTCCAGCCCGCCTTCCTGTACCAGTCGGTGTGGGAGGTCACGCTGGGCTTCGCGGTGATCTGGGCCGCCCGGCGGTTCGCGCTCAGCGGCGAGCGCACGTTCCTGCTGCTCGCGGCCGGCTACGCGGCCGGAGGGGTCTGGGTGGACCTGCTGCGGGTCGGCCCGGTGCCGCACGCCCTGGGGGTGCGCTCCGGTGTGCTCGGCGATATCGTCGTTTTTGTCCTCGCGGCAGCGGGAATGTACCTGACCAGACCCGGACGCCGCCCACCAGCGCGCGCGCAGGCCAAGCGAGCGGTGGTAGAGGATTCTTCCGGTGATGTAATGTCTGTGTAACAGGGCCAGTGTCGTCCCGAGCGCACTGAAGTGGCGTTTAGCGAGAGACGACAGGAGAGCCCATGGCGGGTGCTGGCCTTTACGACCCCCGGTTCGAGCATGACGCCTGCGGCGTCGGTTTCGTCGCGGACCTGTCTGGCCGCGGCGGTCACGATGTAGTGGCCAGGGCCCTGCGGGTGCTGTGCAACCTCGAGCACCGGGGCGCCAAGGGCGGCGACCCGGGCACCGGGGACGGGGCCGGGATCCTGACCCAGATCCCGGACGAGTTCTTCCGCGCCAACTGCGCCTTCGAGCTGCCCGAGGCCGGCGCCTACGCGGCGGGCATGGCGTTCTTCTCGGCTCAGCGGCACCTGGTCACCCCGGCCCTGGCCCGGCTGGCCGCCGCCGAGGGCCTGGTCATCCTGGGCTGGCGTGAGGTCCCGTTCGACATCACCGCCTGCGGCGACAGCGCCCGGGCGGTGCTGCCCGACGTGCTGCAGCTGTTCGTGGCGGGGGCCGAGGGCCAGCGCGGCCTGGAGCTCGAGCGGATGGCGTTCTGCCTGCGCAAGCGGGCCGAGCGTGAGGCCGGGGTGTATTTCGCCAGCCTGTCCTGCCGGACCATCGTCTACAAGGGCATGCTGTCGGCGGTGCAGCTGGAGCCGTTCTTCCCTGACCTGTCCGACCCGGCCTACGCCTCGTCGCTGGCGCTGGTGCACTCGCGGTTCTCCACCAACACGTTCCCGTCCTGGCCGCTGGCTCACCCGTACCGGTACGTGGCCCACAACGGCGAGATCAACACCGTCCGCGGCAACCGGAACTGGATGCGGGCCCGGGAGGCCATGCTGGCCAGCGACCTGATCCCGCCCTCGCGGGACGGGCGCGGGATCGAGCGGCTGTTCCCGGTCCTGGATGCCGACGCCAGCGACTCGGCCAGCTTCGACGAGTGCCTGGAGCTGCTGCACATGGGCGGCCGCTCGCTGCCGCACGCGGTGCTGATGATGATCCCCGAGCCGTGGGAGAACCACGAGGAGATGCCGCCCGAGCGGCGGGCGTTCTACCAGTACCATGCCGCGCTGATGGAGCCGTGGGACGGCCCGGCGCTGATCGCGTTCACCGACGGCTCGGTGATCGGCGCGGTGCTCGACCGCAACGGCCTGCGCCCCGGCCGCTACTGGGTGACCAGCGACGGCCTGGTCGTCCTGGCCAGCGAGGTCGGCGTGCTCGACATCGACCAGGCCACCGTGATCAGGAAGGGACGGCTCCAGCCCGGGCGCGTCTTCCTGGCCGACACGGCTTCCGGCCGCCTGGTGGAAGACGAAGAGGTCAAGGCGGCCCTGGCGGCCGAGCACCCGTACGAGGACTGGCTGCACGCCGGGCTGCTCCGGCTGGACGACCTGCCCGACCGCCCGGCCGGCGAGGCCCCGCCGGAGGTCGCCGATCTGGTGACCCGGCAGCGTATGCACGGGTACACCGAAGAGGAGCTCCGGGTCATCCTGGCGCCGATGGCGCGCAGCGGGGCCGAGCCGATCGGCTCGATGGGCACCGATACGCCAACGGCGGTCCTGTCCGATCGGCCGCGGCTGGTGTTCGACTACTTCACCCAGCTGTTCGCCCAGGTGACCAACCCGCCGCTGGATGCGATCAGGGAGGAGCTCGTCACCTCGCTCGGCACCATCACCGGCCCCGAGCAGAACCTCCTCGAGCCGGTCCCGGCGTCCTGCCGCCAGATCGTGCTGCCCTACCCGGTGATCAGCGACAACGACCTGGCCAAGATCGTGCACATCAACGACGACCGCAACCTGCCCGGGTTCGCCTCGCACGTGGTGGACGGGCGCTACGACCCGGCGGGCGGCGGCACGGGCCTGCGCGCCCGGCTCGAGGAGATCTGCGCCGAGGTCTCCGCCGCGATCGAGGCCGGCGCCCGGCTCATCATCCTCTCCGACCGGATGCGGGACGACGGCCAGTCGCTCGTGCCGATCCCGTCGCTGCTGCTGACGGGCGCGGTGCACCACCACCTGATCGAGCACAAGTCGCGGACCAGGGCCGGCCTGGTGGTCGAGGCCGGGGACGTGCGCGAGTGCCACCACGTGGCGCTGCTGGTCGGCTACGGCGCCGCCGCCGTCAACCCGTACCTGGCCATCGAGTCGGTCAGGGACCTGGTCCGGCGTGGCATCGTCACCAATGTCACCGAGAAGCGGGCCGAGGCCAACCTGCTCAAGGCGCTCGGCAAGGGCCTGCTCAAGATCATGTCCAAGATGGGCGTGTCCACCGTCGCCTCCTATACCGGCGCGCAGATCTTCGAGGCGATCGGCCTGGGATCCGAGGTGATCGGGACCTGCTTCGCCGGGACCACCTCGCGGCTGTCCGGCGTGGGCTTCGGCGAGCTCGCCGAGGAGACCAGGCTGCGCACCGGCCACGCGCTGCGGCCGGGGGCCGGGATGGAGTTCCGGCGGCTCGACACCGGCGGGGAGTACCAGTGGCGGCGCGACGGCGAGCCGCACCTGTTCAGCCCCGAGGTGGTCTTCAAGCTGCAGCACGCCACCCGCAGCCGCCGGTACGAGATCTTCAAGGAGTACACCACGCTGGTCGACGACCAGTCGCGGCGGCTGATGACGCTGCGCGGGCTGCTCCGTATCCGCGGGGTCGACCCAGGTGTCGACGCACCGGAACGAGATGAGGATGCTGAAGCCGTTCGTCTTGATGATGTTGAATCGGTCGCCAGCATCGTGCGGCGGTTCGCCACCGGGGCCATGTCCTACGGCTCGATCTCGGCCGAGGCCCACCAGACCCTCGCGATCGCGATGAACCGCCTGGGCGCCCGGTCGAACACGGGCGAGGGCGGCGAGGACCCGGACCGGTTCAGCCCCGACGCCAACGGCGACCTGCGCCGCTCCGCGGTCAAGCAGGTTGCCAGCGGGCGGTTCGGCGTCACCAGCGAGTACCTGGTGAACGCCGACGACCTGCAGATCAAGATGGCGCAGGGGGCCAAGCCGGGGGAGGGCGGCCAGCTGCCGGGGAACAAGGTGTACCCGTGGATCGCCAAGACGCGGTACTCCACCCCCGGCGTGGGCCTGATCTCGCCGCCGCCGCATCACGACATCTACTCGATCGAGGACCTGGCCCAGCTGATCCACGACCTGAAGAACGCCAACCCGGCGGCGCGGGTGCACGTCAAGCTGGTGTCCGAGGTCGGCGTGGGCACGGTCGCGGCCGGGGTGTCCAAGGCGCATGCCGACGTGGTGCTGATCAGCGGGCACGACGGCGGCACCGGGGCGGCCCCGCTGACCTCGCTCAAGCACGTCGGCGCGCCGTGGGAGCTCGGGCTGGCCGAGACCCAGCAGACGCTGCTCCGCAACAAGCTCCGGGACCGGATCGTGGTGCAGGCCGACGGGCAGCTCAAGACCGGCCGCGACGTGATCATCGCGGCCATGCTCGGCGCCGAGGAGTTCGGGTTCGCCAGCGCCCCGCTGGTCGTGTCGGGCTGCATCATGATGCGCGTCTGCCACCTGGACACCTGCCCGGTCGGCGTGGCCACCCAGAACCCCCAGCTGCGGGCGCGGTTCAGCGGCAAGCCGGAGTTCGTGGTGAACTTCTTCGAGTTCGTCGCCGAGGAGGTCAGGGAGTACCTGGCCCGGCTGGGGTTCACCCGCCTGGAGGAGATCATCGGCCGGGTCGACCTGCTCGACAGCGTGCTGGCGGTGGAGCACTGGAAGGCCTCGGGACTCGACCTCTCGCCCATCCTGTTCCAGCCCCCGCTGCCGGACGACGCCGCGCTGAGCTGCGTCACCAGCCAGGACCACGGCCTGGACAAGGCGCTGGACAACACGCTCATCCAGCTCGCCGAGGGCGCCCTCGAGGAGGGCCGTCCGGTCCGGCTCGACCTGCCGATCAGGAACGTCAACCGGACCGTCGGCACCATGCTCGGGTACGAGGTGACCAGGCGCTGGGGCGGCGAAGGGCTGCCGGAGAACACGATCGACGTCTCGTTCCGCGGCTCGGCGGGCCAGTCGTTCGGCGCCTTCCTGCCGCGTGGCATCACCTTGCGCCTCGACGGCGACGCCAACGACTACCTGGGCAAGGGCCTGTCCGGCGGACGGCTCATCGTCCGGCCGCCCGCCGCGGCCACGTTTGCCGCCGAGGAGCAGGTCATCGCGGGCAACGTGATCGGCTACGGCGCCACCGCCGGGGAGATCTTCCTGCGCGGCATCGTGGGCGAGCGGTTCTGCGTGCGGAACTCCGGCGCGCTCGCGGTCGCCGAGGGCACCGGCGACCACGGCTGCGAGTACATGACCGGCGGCCGGGTGGTGGTCCTGGGCCCGGTCGGCCGGAACTTCGCGGCGGGCATGTCCGGCGGCATCGCCTACGCGCTCGACCTGCCGCAGATCCGGGTGAACATGGAGATGGTCGACCTGGACCCGGTGGAAGACGACGACGCGAAGTTCCTGCGCGAGGTGACCGAGCGCCATCACGCCGAGACCGGCTCCGCGGTGGCGGCCCGGCTGCTGGCGGACTGGGATCCCGGGCGGTTCACCAAGGTCATGCCGAAGGACTACAAGCGGGTGCTGTCCGCCGCCTCGCAGGCCGAGCGCGAGGGCCGCGACGTCAACGAGGCCGTCATGTCCGCGGCGCACGGGTAGGGGGACCGAGCTATGGCTGACCCGAAGGGCTTCCTGTCCACGCCCCGCGAGCTCCCGGTCCGGCGCCCGGTGGACCTGCGGCTGCTCGACTGGCACGAGGTGTACGAGCCGTTCCCGCCCAGCCGCCTGGAGCGCCAGGCGGGCCGGTGCATGGACTGCGGCATCCCGTTCTGCCACAACGGCTGCCCGCTGGGGAACCTGATCCCCGAGTGGAACGACCTGGTCTGGCGGCAGGACTGGCGCGACGCCGCTGACCGGCTGCACGCCACCAACAACTTCCCCGAGTTCACCGGGCGGCTTTGCCCAGCGCCGTGCGAAGCCGCCTGCGTGCTCGGGATCAACTCAGATCCCGTCACGATCAAGCAGGTCGAGGTGGAGATCATCGACCGCGCCTTCGCGTCCGGCTGGGTGGTGCCGCTGCCGCCGGACGTGCGGACCGGGCGGACCGTCGCCGTGGTCGGCTCGGGGCCGGCCGGGCTCGCCGCCGCCCAGCAGCTGACCCGGGCCGGGCACGCGGTGACGGTCTTCGAGCGCGACGAGGCGCCCGGCGGCCTGCTGCGGTACGGCATCCCCGAGTTCAAGCTGGAGAAGCGGCATCTGGACCGGCGCCTGGACCAGATGCGGGCCGAGGGCACCGAGTTCCGCTGCGGCGTCGAGGCGGGCACCGACGTTTCCGCGGAAACGCTCCGCGCCTCCTTCGACGCCATCGTGCTGGCGGGCGGCGCCCGGGTGCCGCGCGACCTGCCGATGCCTGGCCGCTCGCTGGACGGCATCCACCAGGCCATGGAGTACCTTCCGCCCTCCAACCGCGCGGTCGCCGCCGATCCGGCGGCTCCGGCCGACCCGGCCATCTGCGCGCGCGGGCGGCACGTGGTCATCATCGGCGGCGGCGACACCGGCGCGGACTGCCTGGGCACCGCGCACCGGCAGGGCGCGGCCTCGGTGACCCAGCTCGAGATCCTGCCCCGCCCGCCCGCGGCCCGGCCGGGCCACCAGCCGTGGCCCACCTACCCGATGATCTACCGGGTATCGAGCGCGCACGAGGAGGGCGGCGAGCGCACCTACGCGGTGACCACGCTGGAGTTCCTCGGCGACGACGCGGGCCGGGTCCGGGCGCTGCGGCTCGCCGACGCCAAGGGGTTCGACCCGGTGCCCGGCTCCGAGCGCGAGCTGCGCGCCGATCTGGTCCTGCTGGCCATGGGCTTCACCGGAGCCGAACGGCCCGGGCTGCTCGACGGCCTCGGCGTCGGCTTCGACCAGCGCGGCAACGTCGCCCGGGACGGCTCGTACGCCACCTCGGTGCCTGGTGTCTTCGCGGCCGGGGACATGGGCCGCGGCCAGTCGCTGATCGTCTGGGCCATCGCCGAGGGCCGCAGTGCCGCCGC
>Ga0335073_10016934_pt1 | contig 10193 bp, 9 predicted proteins | sample Lox_Sample_22_FD_207093 | JGI IMG/M metagenome (GOLD analysis project Ga0335073, IMG submission 207093) | Soil microbial communities from Loxahatchee National Wildlife Refuge, Florida, United States - Lox_Sample_2.2 | ecosystem: Environmental > Terrestrial > Soil > Wetlands | place: USA: Florida... | reverse complement strand
ATGACTTTTCCGATAAGGAACCCGGCATCGGTCGCGGCCGTGCACAGCGCCGACAGCGGTTCACGCCAAAAGTGCACTGGCTGGTCTCCTGATGGCATACGCCAGATGTCGGTTTCCAGGGTGGCCTGGAAGTAGGAGCCGCCTTTGCGCAGCCAGTCCATCACCGGATGCTGCGTCGATACCACGGCTGCCCCGCCGGGCCGCAGGACACGGCAGAACTCGGCGAATGCGGCCGCACGGTCGCTGGCATAGTGAATGGCCAGTGCACAGACGATGAGGTCAAAGGCGTCATCGGGGTAGGGCAGCGGCTTCCCGAGCGCCGCCTGGTCGATCCGCACCCGGTCCGCCGTCTGCTGCCTTGCCAAGCTCACCATTACCGGGCTCGCATCAAAGGCCGTGACCTCGGCCCCTCGTTCCAGCAGTTCATGCAGGTAAAGGCCCGGGCCACAGGCTGCGTCCAAGACCTGCCGGCCAGAGACCGGCCCAAGCGCGGCCAGCACCGCCGGCCGGTCGTAGTGCGCGTTGGCCGCACTGTCCGCCGCATGCCGCTGGAAGCTCAGGCCCATCCTGTCGTAGGCATCCCATAGGTCCTCATCCACACACACACAATGGCACACGCCGACAGCGCTGGCTGGCCGAGCCAGCGCTGCCACCCGATGGCCAGCAAGCGAGTCTCGCCATGCCACGCCAGCCCGGTATGCGGCAGAAGCGGACGGTCGGGTTAGCCGTGTGCCGATTCAAGCCGGCGAACGGGCGCAGCTCGCCTGCGATGGAAGACTTCCTGGCATGGCTAGCTCTGAGGTCGCCCTGGAGCCGCGGGCGAACGTGGCTCGGCCCGGAGCAGTTCGTAAACGAGATGGATGCGCTTGCGTCTTACCTAATTTAGTGACCGTAACTTCAGATAGCTGACCAGAACCGGAATCGCAGGAATGGCAGTCAACGCAACCAAGGTGATGGTTAGTAGCCGATCTCCCGCCATGAGCCGTCTGGAGATCAGAAGAGGCTCATACTTTTGCATGCATCTGAAGTGCCATCACCGAAAGGGTCGACCTGAACGCCTCCAACTCCGCATCGCTGCCCAGCAATACCGGGTACACTAGAGCTTGAACTGTTTGGCTTGCCTGAATTGCATATTCTCTTGCAATCCTATTAGGAACGCCGCCGGGGGAGGCGGGCGCGAAGCCGCGAATCTTACGCGAAGAATACATTACCTTTCGGGCCAATTTGACACGCGGCCTGGACATAGGAGCCGTGCCGAGTGCTTCATCAACATCAGGCGCCATGTCGAATAGGGACCTGAACGCGAAGTACAGATGAGCCGGGGCCGGGGCTGGCATTGTTCTTGGGAGAAGGAGGGAAGCCAGGTACACCAGCACACCCGCTGCTAGGCCTGCAAGGTCGCCCGCGCTATCGGCATGGGTGCGTGTTCGACCACAACCACCGTTACTTCTAGGCCTGGCTGGTCTAGCCGGCCCGGCTCACACCTGCGGCTGCCAGAAGTCAGGCACCTGAACCTGGGCTGCACCTGGCCGGGCTAGCGCTGGGTAGTCCGCGATGACCGCCTCTGGCCAGCGCGCGGACAGCTGCTCGTGCAGGTCGCCGGCCAGGACGCGAAGGCCGGGAAGCACGCCCGACTGATCCGCCGCGGAAGTGAAGCTATGCAGCCAGGTCAGCAGGCGGGGCCGCATGGTGGTCGTGCCCCACTCGTTGTCTGTCTCGAGCAGCTTGGCAATCTGCCTCCCCCAGGCGACGACCCAGGCGCCCAGGGCAGCCGTCATCGCCGCATCCCACGAAGGTCCCAGGTCGATACCCGCCGCCTGAAGGCGGCCGCGGTAGGCCGACATGGCAGGCGCGGCCACCGAGTCGGGCAGGCGGCCGAAGCACCAGCAGCTCGGGAAGGGCGCCAGCAGGTAGGACACGTCGAGGACTACCGGGCCCCAGCCCGAGTGCTCGAAATCGAAGATCCGGCAAGCGCCACCGGCAAACCGCACGTTGTCCGGGCACGCGTCACCGTGGACCAGGCCCTGGCACCCCGTTTCATTCAGAATCATGGAAAGCTGGTCGATCTCGGTTCCGGCGCCTGCGGCGGCCAGGCCCAAGGAGACAGCCGCGCCGAGGAAGGCGTCCTTGCCCCGGGCGACGAGGCCCGGCCAGGGCCGGGCCCCGAGCCGGGCGTCTTTGGGCCGCCCCATGCTCCAGGCGTGCATGGATCCGAGTGCCTCGGCATAAGAAACAAGGTCTGCCCGCACCCGGGAACTGTCGCCGACCAGCAGCGAGTCGGCTAGCGAGGGGCCCGGGCCGAGATCTTCCATCAGCAGGATGCCGGCGTTGGCGTCGGCGCCCAGCAGCCGCGGGGCAACAGGTTCGGGCATCCCGTTCAGGTATTCCAGGGCGGACAGCTCGGCCCCGAAGGTGTCCTTGCCTGCCCGCTTTTTCATGACCACCGAACGGTCCTCGGCCAGATGAAGCCGGACCACGTGGCTCCGGTCCCAGATCGGCTCCGCCGCGCGCACCGATGCCCCCGGGCCCCAGGCGCCGGCCAGCAGCGCCTCGGCCGCCAGGGTCTCGGCCGCCGACAGGGCAGGCAAGGTGGCCACCACGGCATTCTCGCCGGCCAACCCCGGGACCGCGAAGGATTAACCCGCCCGGCGTATAACTCAGGTGCGGCGACCGCCCACCGCCGAAAGGTACCCGGCCAGGCTGGACGGCGGGAGCACGCAAGGCGGCATGAGAGTGCGTTCGCGCCTAGAGTGCCGCCATGGTTGCCCAGATTCCGACCTCAGTCGCTGCACTTGTGCGCGACGGTCTCATGCTCCTGGCGCATCGCCACCCATCGCGTCGGCGGTATCCCGACTGCTGGGACCTCGTCGGCGGACATGTCGAGTCGGGCGAGTTGCCTTTCCAGGCCGTCAGCCGAGAATGCGTCGAAAAACTCGGGGTCCACGTCAACCTGTCCACCGGCAGTGCTGTCGATCTGTCGAGCTGAATGGGTAACGTCGTGCCGGCACTCACAAGGGCGCGGCAAGATTGCGCCATGCTCTCCGGCCGGCCATTCCTCGGGTGCGCTGGCCGGCCATTGCCATGACCGGAATCGAGGCTTCGGCCTCTCCCCCTGCCTTGCCGCGCTGGTTCGGACCTAGAGCCAGCCCAGATGATCCGGCCGTCTCGGCCCTGATCGCCCGCGTCGCGGTAGGGGCCGGATGGGCAGACATCGGCGGTGGGTTCAACCTCAACGTGCGGATAGACGCTGAACCGCCGGTTGTCCTCCGGGTTCATAGGCCCTGGGTCCGCCGCGGGCGGGCAGCGGGACTGCGGCGCCTACGGGAGCGGCTCCAGCGCACGCAAGTCCGCGTCGCCCGGCCGATTCGGATTGCCGGCTGCGACCTCCTGAGGGTCGCTGATCGTTGGGCTGAGCTGGAGGAGTTCATCGATCACGTCCAGCCACCGGCGGGCGAGGACTCCTCCCTCCGCCTGTTTGAGGAGCTCGGACGTCTCCACACTGCGCTCAGAGCAGTCTGGGAGCCCAGTCCGCCCGAACCCCTCGACGACCACAGAACATTCGGCCAACTGCGTTATTCGGCCGGCTTCACACGCCGCAGGCTCGGACCTGGCAGCGAGCCGGTCGTGCGCCGGATGCGCCAGCTGACTGGCGAGCTCTCCAAGCTCCGGAAGGGCCTCGAACTGCCATGCGCCCCGATTCATGGCGACTACAAGCTGGGCAATGCGGGAGAACTGTCAGACGGCTCATGGGTCACCTTCGACCTGGATTTCGCGAGGGTCAGGGAGCGGCTGTACGACATCGCGGGCAGCCTGAACCACGTCGCACAGAGCGGCGAATTCCTCGAGCCGCGACGACTTCTCGACGCCTACCAAGGCACGGCTCCGGAACCGCTGACTCCCGACGAGCACCGATGGCTCCCCGGGGCTCTGGCCCTCATACCCTTGCACTGGGCCGCCACCGCAGGACTCGTGGGCGACTCGGTCCACCAAGCCGAGAGGGCGATGACCGCCGCCGAGGCCTGGTGGTCGCGCCGGGCTGAACTGTCGTCGTAGTCCGGCGGCCGCGCTCAGGGACTCCAGTTCTCTCGGCCGAGCTCCGACTCAACTGAAGCGGGCGGCATCTCGCGCCAGCCAACGTCGGCGATGAATGCGTGCAGGAGCGTAACGGCCCTTGCCAAGACGCTCTTCAGACAGGCGAGCGCGCGCTCGAGCAGCTTGTCGAACTCAGTGCAGGGTCTGACCCGGCGAAATGCCACGACGTCCCGGCAGCTGGCCATCCGCGCCTCCCGCCTGCGACGGTGCAGCCGCGTGGCGTCCATCTCGCTGCGTAAACTGTTGGCTCGTGTCTGTCTGTGATGTGTGCGCGCGCACTGACGGTTCCCCGTTCGACCCGAAGGGCTGAGCTGTGGCCGACCGACCTGAGATTGTCTGCATCTGCGGCTCTACCCGGTTCGTGGACGAGATGCGTGCGGCGAACCGTGAACTGACCTTCGCAGGTGTCATCGTCGTCGCGCCAGGCGTCTTCCTGCGCGCCGAGGATCACGAAGCAGACGAGTTGATCACCAACGAGCAGAAGGCCGCGCTGGACGCCCTCCACCTGCGCAAGATCGACCTGGCTGACCGGGTTCTGGTCGTCAACCCCGGCGGGTATATCGGCGAGTCCACGAGCAGGGAGATCGCATATGCCCACGCCACCGGCAAGCCGATCTCGTTCACCGATCCCGTCTGAGGAGTAGGACGCTTCGTGGTGCGCGCGGGCAACGAGTGCCTCGCCGCCACACTCCACTGGGTCCAGACCTTCAGCAACACGGCCCAGTAGGGCCTTGGATCGATCGCTGAACGGGCGCCGTCGACGGTGGCTCGGCAGGCCTCGGTCCCGAGGCCCGGGATGTGCGGTGCGAGCTGGACGTCAGAGAACACCTTCTGTTACGGTTCCATCGACCTCGCTGGATGCCTCCACGCGCGGATGATCGCACGGCACAGTTCGAGCCGGGCGTGACCGCTCGTCGGCATGAGCGAGCACCCTCAGTTGTGGTGGACGGCCCGCTATCGATGTCGCTACCGAAGCGATTGGCTGGGCAGGTCTTTCAGGGCCAAGTGCGGCTGGTCAGGACAAGCCGGTATCCGTCTGGGTCCGCGATCGTGACGCCCCAGTGGTCCCAGTAGGGATTGCGCGCGGCGACCCGGGTGCCGCCGGCTTCGAGCAGGCGGCCGATGATGTCCGCGTCTACGTCTGCGCCGAGGTAGAGCACGAGCAGGTCTTCCTCGGTTGGCGCGGCCGGTGTCTCGCCGTCCGGGTCGCTGACGAGTTCCAGATGCCAGGCGGCACCTGGCCATCCGGCCATCAGCAGCGCGTGCCCGCCTTCCGCGGAAGAGTCGGCCCGGAACAGGACCTGAAGGCCCAGGCCGTCGACCCAGAACCGCTCGGAAGCCTGGAGGTCGCGGCTCGGGCGCGCGATGCGCAGGTGGTTTGCTGGCGCGGGTTTCATAGCGTTGATCATGGCCGTCGTGGGCGGGAATAGGTACGAGCATGAGCGGACCTGACCAGGGGTGGCTGTTGTTGCATGGCACGCCGCTGACGCCGCAGGTCTGGGACGGCGTGGCCGGGTACCTGCGGGAGTATGGGCCGGTTTGGTGCCCCGATGTGAGCCCCGTCGCCGGCGTCCGGGACACGCAGGCCGCACTGGCCGCGCACCTGGCTGACGGCCTGGACCACTCCCCGCAGCGCCTGCACGTGGCGGGGCACTCCTTCGGCGGGCAAGTCGCGATCGAATTCGCCTTGCTGGCGCCAGAGCGCGTCCGTTCCCTGACGGTGGTGTGCAGCCGGGATACCCCGTTCCCCGCGTTCGCGGCGGCGGCCGCCCGGCTGCGGGACGGCATGGGGGTCGATGCCGACACTGTGCTCGGCCGGTGGTTCACCCCGCCGGAACTGGCCGCAGGCGGGGCTGTCGTCAGCTACGCGCGGCAATGCCTGCTGCACGCGGACCGGACTTCGTGGGCAGCCGCACTGGATGCCATCGCCAGCTATGACCGGGCCGACCGCGTCGGCTCGATCGCAGTCCCCTGCACTCTCCTAGCAGCCGAATTCGACCCTGTGTCCACCCCGGCGGCAATGTCGGACCTCGCCGGTCGCTTGCCGCGGGCGAGCATGCACGTCATGGCAGGCGCCGCGCACATGACGCCGTTCAGCGACGTCGCCCGGCTTGGCATGCTGCTCGTCGGCGCCGCCCGCGGTTGATCGCGGCCGCGCCGTGGCCAGGTCGGGCCGCTGGCCTCGTTGATGCGCGTGCGCCGTGGTAAACACATGCCATGACCGCCTCCCCGGTGCCGGACCTGGCTGACGTGCTCGCGGCGCGTCAGCGCATCGCGCCCTACCTGCGGCCGACGCCGCTCTACCGCTATCCCGCGCTGGATGCCTTGACCGGGGCGCAGGTGTGGGTCAAGCACGAGAACCATCAGCCGGTGGGCGCGTTCAAGGTCCGCGGCGGCGTGAACCTGGTCAGCCAGTTGAGCGCGGAAGAGCGGCACCGTGGTGTCGTCGCTGCCTCAACCGGCAATCACGGCCAGTCGGTGGCGTACGCGGCGGACCTGTTCGGCGTGCGGGCGGTGATCTGCATGCCCGAGCGGGCCAACCCGGTGAAGGTGGAATCGATGCGGGCGCTGGGCGCCGACGTGGTCTTTCACGGGCGTGACTTCGATGAGGCCCGTGAGCACTGCGAGCAACTGGCGGTCAGGGACGGGTACCGGTACATCCACTCCGGGGACGAGCCGGACCTCATCGCGGGGGTGGCCACCTGCGCCCTGGAGATACTCCAAGATCAGCCAGATACCGAGGCGATCGTCGTCCCGGTCGGTGGCGGCAGCGGGGCGGCGGGGGCCTGCGTGGCGGCCAAGGCCGTGCGCCCGTCGGTCGAGGTGATCGGCGTGCAGTCGCAGGCGGCTCCGGCGGCCTACCGCTCCTGGCGGGCGGGCACCCTCGTCGAGGACACCACAAGCACGTTCGCGGAGGGACTGGCGACACGGACCGCGTTCGAGCTGCCACAGCAGATCATGCGCGACCTGCTGGACGACTTCCTGCTGGTCTCGGAGGACGCGCTGAAAGCCGCGACGCGGCTGATGATCGAGAAGACCCGCAACCTCGTCGAGCCGGCCGGCGCGGCCGCCCTCGCGGCGGTACTGGGGACGCCCGAGCGGTTCGCTGGCCGCACGGTGGCGATCGTCTGCAGCGGGGGCAACATCAGCCCAGCCCAGCTCGGAGAACTATGGCTGGGAGCCGCGGGCTGACAGTTGGCTGACAGTTGGCCGGCCCGGCTGCACAGAGACGGTTGCGGTGGCGGAAGTCGCCACGGTCCGTTCGGGATAATGCATTTCCTGTCGATGAACCCGCGTTTAGCATCACGTCATGGGACGGAAATCCCGGCAACACAGGCTGGCCGGCGGCGTCACCGCCGTCGCGCTGGCGGCACTTGCCGTCTTCGTCGGAGTCCCGGCGGCGCAGGCCTCGGGCTCGGCGGCGCCGGCCGTCACGACCTCGTTCAGTGTCCCTGGCGAGCTTAACGCGGTGGCCGCCACATCGCCGACCGACGTGTGGGCGGTGGGGGACGTGCCGAACCCCAATCAGAGCAAGCCTCACACACTGCTCATCGTCCACTGGAATGGCGTGCGCTGGACGCGGGTGACGGTGCCGCACTACCGGTACGGCCAGTTGTTCGGCGTCGCGGTGGTCAGCAAGGACGACGCGTGGGCGGTCGGCGCGAACGAGTTCGGGTTTCCCTGGGCGCCCTTCGATGCCCTGGTGCTGCACTGGAACGGCAGCACGTGGCGCCCGGTGCAGAGCCTGCTGAAGTTCCCGGGCGTTCCGGAGGCCGTCACCGCCACGGCGAAAGGCGTCTGGGTCGCTGTCGGCGCGGACACCGACGAACTCCTGCACTACGCCGGCGGCCGCTGGACCGTCGTTCCCGTCGCCAAGCCCGCGACCGGGACGATCCCCATTGCCCTGGCGCTGACCGGGTCCAATGCGGGCTGGTTCGGCGGCGCCATTATGCAACCGGTCGGCAGCGCATTCACCGCCGCGTACATCCTGCGCTGGAATGGCAAGGCCTGGCAGCGCTTCCGCCTCCCGATCAGCGCCCCGGACAGCGAGGTCGACGCCATAGCCGTCCTGCCTGGCGGCGGCGCGCTGGCTGTCGGCCTGCAGGAAATAGACCCGTACAACATCGACACGTGGGTGCCCTTGACGCTGCGGTGGGACGGTAAGGCCTGGCGGCAAGTGTCTGCTTTCATCCCGGGCGCGATGGAACTCTACGGAGTCGCCGTCATCCCGGGTGGCACGGCGTGGGCGGTCGGGATCGGCACCACCGCCGGCGTCGTCATCGCCCGCTGGACGGGAACTACCTGGCGTAGCGTGCCAGCAAACCCCGCCGACACCGCGGCGGATCAGCTGTACGCGGTCACCGCCACGTCGGCCACCGACGCCTGGGCGGTCGGCGCGATTAACCCGCAGCCAGGCAACATCATGCCGGTCACGGTGATCATGCACTGGAACGGGAAAACGTGGCAGTAAAGCGCGGGGTTCCGGCCGACGATGGCCGCTCAGGTGACCGTGACCGCGCCGCCGCCGGTGATGTTGAAGATGCCAAGGCAGCCGCCCGCGGAATTCGTGACCATCCACACCTGGAAGGTGGCCACGGCGGGCCCGAACGTGTTGCCGGGGGCGACCGTTCCTTTTTGGACGTCGCCGTTCTGAGCGAGGTACCAGACCTGCATGTCGGCGGCGCTTGAGTTCACGAAAGAGTAGGACACTGTCGATCCGCCGGGCTGGCTCCAGACCGACCCGAGGTCCGTGCAGGACACCGGGGCCGCGCCGGAGAAGCTCGACACCTGCTGCGCGCCTGACGGGGCCGGCGTCTTCTTCGGCTGGGTCGGCTTCGGCGTGGGTGACCGGGACGGGGTCGGCTGAGGATGCGAGGTCGGCGCGGGAGACGAGACCGGTCCTGTGGGTGGCGCGCCGGGCGTCGCCTGCCCCGTCGTGGCGGCGAGCTTTGCTGGCGCGGTCGTCGCCCCGTGTGTGGCGGGATGCGAGGCGGTCGTCGCCGGGTGTCGTGTCGGCGTTCGTGACGGTGTGGCGCTGGGGCGCGTTGGGCTCGGCGTAGGCGTGCTCTGGTGGCCGCTCGCCGTCGGCGTGATTTGGCGCTCGATGGCCGGGGACGGGCCGCCGGCCAGGCGCGGCGTGCTGCCGGGGGCGAGTGCGAGAGCCAGGCCAACTGAGGCGGCGATGATGGCAGCCGCGGTGGCCGCGGCGACGGGCCAGCGCCTTCGCGGGCCGCCGGGTCCTCGTCTGCTTCGGCCGGTGCCTGGGGCTTGGCCGGGGGCGGCCGGGGCTTCGCCTGCCTTTGATGGGGCTTCCTGGCCTGCGGCCGCCTGGTCTGGGGCTGCCTTGTCTGGGGCTGCCTTGTCTGGGGCTGCCTTGTCTGGGGCTGCCTGGTGTGGGGCTGCCTTGTCTGGGGCTGCCTGGTGTGGGGCTGCCTTGTCTGGGGCTGCCTGTGCGAGGCCGGCCTCGGGCGCATTGTCCGGCTCGCTTGCGCGGGCAAGGGCTGACGGCGGCATTTCGCGCGAGATCGTGGTCGGCATGCCGGACCAGGGGTCGTCAGGGTCAACCACGTAGGTCGGCGGGGTCTGCTCGCCAGGGCGGGCCGCGGAGTCGCGCACGGTCCTGACGTGGCGGTCGATGTTGTCGATGACCGGTTGCGGGAGCCATTCCCCCGTCAGTTCGGCGACGTCGGAACTGAGCTCGGCGAGGATTTCGGCGGCGGTCGGGCGAGCGGCCGGGTCCTTGGCCAGGCAGCGGCCGGCGAGCGCGCGGAGTCGTTCCGGGACACCGGATAGCTGGGGTTCCTCGTTGACGACCCGGTACAACAGGGCGGGGATCGCACCGGCGCCGAAGGGGCCCTCCCCCGCGGCCGCGAAGACCAGGACAGCCCCGAGGCTGAACACGTCGGCGGGCGGGCCGACGTCCGCGTTCCCCCTGGCCTGCTCCGGCGACATGAACCCCGGTGAGCCCATGATCATGCCGGGCGTCGTCACCGTGGAACGCTCGACCGCCCGCGAGATGCCAAAGTCGATCACCCGCGGCCCGTCGGCGGCGAGCAGCACGTTGGACGGCTTGAGATCGCGGTGAACCACGCCTGCGGCGT
>Ga0335073_10016933_pt1 | contig 10193 bp, 9 predicted proteins | sample Lox_Sample_22_FD_207093 | JGI IMG/M metagenome (GOLD analysis project Ga0335073, IMG submission 207093) | Soil microbial communities from Loxahatchee National Wildlife Refuge, Florida, United States - Lox_Sample_2.2 | ecosystem: Environmental > Terrestrial > Soil > Wetlands | place: USA: Florida... | reverse complement strand
CATCGACACAACTTCCGGGGGCACATTTTTCGTGTGGAAGCTCATGAAGCTCACCAACTCCTGGCCGGCTTCCTGTTTGACCACAATTCGTACCGCCCCGGAAAGCTGGATCTGGCGCACCAAGGCTCGCAGACGATGAAAGTCTGGATCGGCAGGCGAAATTCCCTGCAGTGTTGCATCTTGATTTTTCAATCCATTAATCGATGCCACCGAGGTAAACAAGATGAGATCGGCTGGTAGCCCGGCCTCGATGCTGGAGAAAACCGCGTCCGGTGGTAACGGTGTTGCGAGGCTCCTTATGAACTTCGCGCCGGTGAGCGGGGTGTAGGTGATTGTGGGAGTGTTGCTGTACGTTCCGAAACCGCCGACTGTTGCGTTGGGGACACTACCGTTAGGAATGATGTTTCCTGTTGCCGACACTCCCTCTTGCAGCGAATAACTTGCCACAATGTTTCCGACATCCACGAAAACTGGCGGATCGAGGTAGCGCATTTTTACTATGTTCAGCAGCGTTTGTTCTTTCCACGAATCTGACAGGGAGGCAGCGTACAGATGGCGGTCACGCGTCATCGATTTCGGACCGATTGCGCGAGTACAGCTGGTCATACTCACAGCCGTAGCGCAAGCGATGGCCAACGAGAGTTTCCTGTTCATTGTGCCCATAGGTGTATTGCCATCGAACTTGAGAAACCCCATCGAGATCCAGTCGAACCTGATCATCGTTGCTTGCGTCAACAAGCATTCGATCTATAAATGATCGTGCTTTTTGGGGAGGTCCAGACGGGCACCGCCGAGGTGCCCGTCTGGTTTATACAACTCCTTGCAGCGATGACTTGAGGCCGTGCCACAGGTTTTCTACTGCAGGTCGCTCATCCTTGAGCGCGCGCAACCCCAAGGGGTTTACCTGGTAGAACCAGCGGCGGCCCTCTTTTTATTGAGAGCTTTTCTCAGAGCGTTAACTTGGTCCTCGTTGAGATTCGTCTCGATGATCTTTCCACCGAATGGCTTGACCGCTGCGGTGAAGTCGGCGAGAGTGATCGCCTCGCCCACCAGAATCAAAGCAGAAGTATCCTTGCTGAGCGAAGCCGCAAAGTCGTCCAACCGCGGGTCGTCGAAAGCGATCTCGTCGGTAACGCCGAACAGCGCGCCGACTGAGCCGCCCGCCGCGGCGCCTGCCAATGCTCCGCCAGGTCCCAGCAACATCCCGAGCAAGGCACCCGTCAAGGCACCGAAACCGGTTCCGACGCCCACGGCACTGTCGTCCTGCGCCCACGTACTGTGGATCCGAATGAATCCGAGCTTGCTCCGTGACACCACGGCGGCATCATCTATCCATGGATAGACCGGCGTGTGGTCTTCAAGAGTCTCAAGAGCCTTGCCGGCCGTCTTCTTGCCGTTGAAAACGAATGCTTTGAATCCGTACATATCAGTCTCTCCTTTTTTGATCTGATCTGAGTGTCCTCCGTGTGCTGCAGGACACGGTAACGCCGGGTCGAAGCCTTCACACTTGGCTCGGTGCCTCACCATTGCCGAAAACGGACGAGTGGGCGATCACCGATCAGCAGTGTGGAAGCCGTCGCAGCTGTCGTCTACTACCCTTTGGGGAAGGTCTGCAAAAACCCTGGGAAGGTTAGTCTGTGCCCCTCATCTCGCCGCTGGTAAGTATGCTTTGCCTCCATTCAATCTCAGAAAAAAGATGTTCAGCTTGAGACCAAGACTCTCGCATTGCTGGTTGCACGGTTGTCCCATACTTTCCGTGCGGTCGATTAGGGCACCCTGGTCTTATGGACTGCGTCAATCATCGGTTGCAGGTTTTGGACAATTTGGGCTTCGATCAGGCGTGGGCCCTTGGTGCGCATCGCCTCTTCGAACTGTTTGTGGAACTCCTCCGCGGTCGTCGCCCGAGTTGCCGGCATGCCTTGGCCCTGGGCGAGTTTGACCCAGTCCAAAGAGGGATTGTCGAGATGCATCATCGAGAGCATTTTGTCGTTGGGGTCGCCCTCGCGAACCCTCGCCAATTCGATATTCAGAATGCCGTAGTTTTCGTTCTTCACTACGACAATGGTGATATCGACCTTCTCTCGGGCCATGGTCCAAAGCGCCTGGGGCGTATACATACCGCTGCCGTCACCTTCGAAAACAACAGTCTTCCGATCCGGACACGCTACCGCAGCGCCCAACCCCACGGGTAGTCCGCCGCCGATAGCCCCGCCGCATTCTCCGAAAAGGTAGTCGTGTGCCCGGGCTCCTTCGGTGCGACGATAGAGTGCCGCTTCCGTCGTGGGCGAATCTGTCACTAAGATTGCGTTTTCCGGCAACAAGATGCCGATACTCTGTCCCACGGCATCATCCGTTAGAACTCCTGTCGGTGGAGCATCCTTGGAGCGCACCCGGCGTGTGACTGACTGGGACGGGGCCCCCACTGCCTTGGCGAGATCGCCGAGCGCAGACAATATGTCGTGATCGACGGTGGCCAGCGCTGTTACCTGGCAATTCGCGGGGACTTTAATGACCGGCATGCCCTTGTACGCGAAGGTCGTAACCGGCAAAAGCGCTCCTACGAGGATGAGCTGCTCATACTTTTGAAAGAACGGGATCGCTTGCTCGGGCAGATACGGAATCTTTTCGACCGCGACACGGCCCTCTCCCCGGGCAATGCGGGACGGAGTAGTTTCCGCCAGCAAGTGAGCCCCGGTCTTCGCGGCGATGCGCCCGGCGAATTCCAGTCCGTCGCCATGCAATGCATGGCTGCCCAGCGCGATCGCCGTTTTTTTGCCGTTCGTCAAGAGTGTCACCACTTCCTGAATGGTTAGAGGCGAAACTTTTGGCGTCTCCATCGGTGGGGCTGGCACCGGTGGAGCGACTGCTGGATCCCAGTGGCAATTGGTGGGGGCCACCACGGTGCAAATCTTTCCGGCGCCAAGCCGTGAGTAGCGGGCTGCCAGCGCCCCGAGCACAGCCAGATCGCTGGCCGATTTGGCTTCGTGCGCCCAATGGGATACCACGCGCGCCAAGTCAACAATCTTGCCGTTGATGAACTCGTGTTCGGCGAAATTGGGCTGGTGGTAAGTCGCGTTGGCGCCTACCACGTTGACGATCGCCGTGTTGGCTCGTCCCGCATTGTGGAGGTTCGCGATGCCATTGGCGAAACCGCTGCCCACGTGCAGCAGAGTGAAGGCGGGTTTGCCCGCCATGCGCGCATATCCGTCGGCCGCACCGGTCACCACGTTCTCTTCCAAGCAGAGAACGGCGCGTGTGTCTTTGGTACGGCCCATTTCGTAGACGAGTTGCATCTCGGATGTACCGGGATTCGCGAAACAGGTGTCGAGCCCTGCCTCAGTCAGCGCCCTGAATAACGCTTGCGCACCGTTCATAGTCATTGCCTCTTCTTTTTGTCTGTCTAAGAAATTGAAGTGTCTTGATCCGCGGCTTACAAGGATATCGGCCGTCTTAAAATCGTGCCGCGTTCAATTCGGCGACAAGGAATTATTTCTGTCTCAACAGACAGAGTCTTAGGTGGTCGCCGGGTCGGTTTCCTGTATCTACGACAACCGCTTGGCCAGCGATCGCGCGGTGGAGCCCACTGTGATCATGGAAAATCCGCTGACCAGCAGGTTAACTCCCACCAAGGTGCCGATGGCCCACATACCGGACAACGGCCACTCTCGGAGCAACAGAAATCCCAAGATCACACCAAGGACGCCGCTGAAGAGCATGGAGCCCCATCCGTTTTCCGGACGAAGCCGGAACGCGAGGACTGCGCTCGAGATTCCATCGAGAAGTAGATACGCCCCGAGCATCAGAGTGAGGGTCGCCAGCCCGATTCCAGGCCTTGCTGCGAGGATGAGTCCGGCCCCTAACGTGAGAATGCCGCCGATGAACGCGAGTGCGCCTTGGCCAAACGAGCCCGCGCTGAATGCCGCGATGGTTCTCGCGCCGCCGCCGATCGCCAACGCGACCCCGATGCACACGACGACAATCATGCCGCTGAGCAGAGGAGAAACCATAGCCAGAATCCCCGCGATGACGGTTAGAACTCCAAATGCCACTAGCCACCCAGCGTTCTTTTTCGCTTCATGAATCCAGCCACTTGCCACTTCTTTAACGCTTTCCATGTCACTCCTCCTCTGAAGAAAGCAAACTAACATCGAAGGCCAGACATCGAGATGTCACCTAAACAACAAATCGATGGGTCCTTCGGTGCAGACCTTTCCTGTCACCAAACGATAAGCACTATAGGAATGGTGAGGAAACGCCGTCTACTGCCCTTTGGGGAAGGTCCGGTCGCTAAATGAGTGCGAAGAAATAGAACGAGATGCTAGCCAAGGAAAGCCACCTGGCGATGAGGTAGGCAGCACCAACTGCCAGAGCGCCGATGAATAGGGTTTGCAGGGCGCCCCGGAGACTCGGAGCTCCCGTGTAACGACATTCCTGTTGGGTAAGCCCATAGGACGGAAATATGTCCGCGCCCTCCTTGGCTTCCGCATCTGGAATCGTTTCGACTTCTCTTTTCTCGCGCAGGAGTTCCTGCTCGTAGCGCTCGGCATTACTGCGGGCGGCAAGAAACCCGCCAAGGCCCATAGCAATGGAACCGGCGGCGATTTCGGCGAGGCCGGCAATAATAACCACGTGAGTGGAAGAGACGGCAGCGGAGAGTCCGGCAACCAGGGCAAAGGAACGGTTAGTCCGTCGGCCATGCCAATAACGATGTCGCGTAAACAGTGCATCACCGGTGAAATGGGTTTCAGTGTGAGGAGTTTGCGGCACAGTCCTCTCAGCTACAGCGGGCTTCGCGGAACAGTACCGAAATTCTAGCGAATTGGAGAGTGCAATGAATATGACGCCTGAACGACGCAATCGGAAACGCAACTTTTGGTTGGTGAGCTCAGAATCCGAAGGTAACTCCGGCTAGCTGAGTTTTCGAAAACTGTCACCTGGTTACCTGACACCCTTTCCCCAACTGTAGATATATTCCACGCCGAAACCAGTGTAGGCAGGGCTATTTTGATGCACCAGTGCTTTGGCGAACTTGAACACGAGTTGAGTCCGTGAATTTACTGCAACATTTGCTTCGCTTCCCAAAATGAAAGTTTGTTGCGGATTGTTCTGGTCCGTGCTTCCGACACGGGTATCTCCCCGGAAGGAGTAGCGCGTATCCAAGGAAATCCAGAAGTTGTCAGTGAGGGAATAACTGAGGTGTCCTTCGATTCCGGGTAGCGGCTGTTGCCGCAGGATTTCTACTCCATGATAGGAAGTATTGTCGGTGAAAAAATAAGCACTGGCATACCCGTCGACTACCCACCGCTGTTTAGATCCGAACGGATGCGAAATACCGATTTCCGGTTTCAAGGACCAGCGATTCGAACCAAGATTGAGAACTTTGTTGGCATTGTATTGCCCAGTCGGCGCCGCGATAGTGAGGCTTACACCAATGCTGGTAGTCGGCCTGTAGTTTGCGAATTGTCTCACGCTGAGGGCCGGACCTCCCTTCACCAGAATCGCCCACTCATAACTAGAATCCCCTGCCCCATTGACTGAGCCACGAATGTTAGTGCCATTCACCGAACCGTTGAGGCCTGCCAATGGGACGCTGGCGTCGACCCAAGAAGTGCGGTGAAAGAAACTGAAATACCGGGTGTACTCCGGGCTTACTTGATTCAGATTGAGTTCGGCGCCCGCAATGATAAGCGAGGTATCTACAGACGCATTTGCGTGCGCATAGTCGTAGGCCAACTCGAGCTGGCTGACGCCCACTGGGGTGTTATCGTAAGCGCGCGGGTCTGTAAACTGAGCCCGCGCCAAGTCGGGGCTGCAAAGAACGGCAAGGACGAGGCCGACGAAGAGTAGCCGCCTGTATATGGCACATGTAAATGCGAAAAGCCTTAATAACTTCGCGTCCACAATGATTAAAGAGCTTGCCCACTTTTTGGGTGTGTTAGTTGGTGTCTGGCGCGCTGCCCGGGATTTTGTGGAACCTATTTCCACAAACGAGGCAGTTGCGACCCAAACTGGAATCTCCATTTTGTATTTCGGTGCCCGAACAATGACCACTATAAGAATTTTGAGGAAATGCCGTCCACAGCCCTTTGGGGAAGGTCCAGGAGGAGTCCGGAAAGATTCCCACCGTCTACATAATTAACTTGATTATCTCCTGGACCAGCACTGCAGTCGGAGTGCCGAAAATGATTATGGGGGCGAATGGAAGAGCAGTCCGTCCGGCGAGTTGTTGAATGAGCTTTCTGGTAATGGGTGCTTTCCTCATATTCTCAACAAAGAAGAAGCTGTTTCCCAAGTCGGCAAGGGATTGAAGGTCGGGTGTTCCCAACATGGAATCTGTTGGTTTTACGCCGTAATGAACCCATTTTCTGTCGAATGATTTAGTATAGGTTTCTGCGAACCTACCATACTCCAGCAGCCCATTCTTACGCACGTCCATCAGTTTGGGAGCCCACAAGGCGAGCGGCAACACGCCCAGGATCACGGACAAGACAACAAACCCCCCCAATTGGTATTTGAAAGAGGCTAAATGTGCTCCTTCGAAGACCATCATGTTAGCGACGCGACCGGCAACCGAGCAGGCCAAAGCGCAGGCCAAGATCCCGAAATGTTTTTGGCTCATTGAGAGAAAGTTCACGCCTGCAGCGCGATCAGGATGCGTGGGGATGAGGATGAGTTGCAACTTGCTGATTTTCCAAAGTAAGACCGGCCAGAGAGAATATCGAAACACCCAACGGTAGGCGACGTAGCGCATTACCGGGGCGCTAACAACCGCATACCACCACCCGGCAGTGGACATGCCTTGTGCGGTGGTATGCCAGTTTGTGACGGCACCAGTGACCCATTCATGATGGAACAGAAATGTGGGGAAGAACGCCAAGACAATGACTATGGCTTCAGGAATCCATGAGTCGCGTATCTGTTCGACTCTTCGCAAGATGTTCCCGAACGCCGGCAATTCTTGATCCGGCACCAGGCGAGCCTCGACGAATTCTGAAACTGCCTGGCGAACCACAGGGTCGATCAGAAGCTCCGCAAACAGCAAAATAGGCAATCCAAGCAGGAAGCGCCCATACATGGCGAAGTCGTAAAGAAAAGGAATTCTCACGTTGTGACCAAAGGCCATTCCTTCCCGGAGTGAAAGCACGAGAAGTGGTAACCAAATCACTACCAACAGGGCAATGAACCTGCGCCACATATTCGGCACAGTTTGTCGGATCAGGTGCAAGCGAAGCAGAAGATAGTAGACTGGTCCGCCAACAACAATAGAGAAATCCTTCACCGCGGACGCAACGCTCTCGCGCGCAGTCTGATCGCCCGTAGGACTAGATGCCTCCAAGGAGGGGTGACTCTGTGGAACTTGCGAATCTGTTACCTGGTTTTCCGTATATTTTCCTCTTTACTTTTTGACCGCTAGGGGTAGATAGGAAGCAATCATGCCGCTGACCGTTATCGCCACAAAGAGCCACACCAAAGCGATCGCGAGAACTGCAACCACCGCGGCTCTCGATCTGACCTCGTCCTTTCGCCGCATTTCGGCATCGTTGGCTTGCTGACGACATTCCGCGAGAATGTCCCGTGGAACGATTCTCTGAAGCAGCTTCACCCCGAGGAAGAGAACGAGGAAGTCATCCAAGAAGCCGATCACTGGAATGAAGCTCGGAATCAGCTGAATTGGACTGAACAGGTAGCCTGCCGTACATACCGCGATCAGCTTTGCGTACCAAGGCACGCGAGGATGTTTGAAGGCAAAGTAGAACGTCTGTGCCTCCGTATGGACCCGTTGTGCCTGTTGTTTCCACGTCATCCGGCTCGTCCTCCCTATTCGCTAAGAAACGAATGGGTCTGAATGCTCAAGCGTTCTGTCACTTCGCTCAGGTGACAGGTACCGCTAAGCACTATAGGCACCCGCTGAAAATGCCGTCTACTGCCCTTTGGGGAAGTCCTGCACGGGCTCCGGAAAGATGCCTACCTTCGATATTCTGACTAAGACAGACCAAATATCTGCAACTACGTCGATCAGACGCCTAAGCGGAGATCAAGTGGATGTCCTGCTGCTCGCCGCCTTCCTCGACTCGACATACCCCATTGTCGATTTGAGCGGTCGGTCTGGGACCACAATTGTGCGGGGTGCTCTTGTTCCGCTCACTCCATGAGCCGCCGCAGCCCTATCCTCGATTGTCGGAATACCGCCCCACGCGTTTCGAAACTCTAATTATGGCATGGAATTCCGTTCGTGCCAGGAATCCCACGAGGCGCTAGCCCTTCACCTTGTTGTTGGGCCTTGGAATTATGCCGGAGCCGGCGTTGTCTTCAAGAGCTTCGGAGCCAAGGCGGTCACGACCCCGCTGACGATCAGGTAGAGAATAACGGTTGGTACGACTAGTTTCTGTTGCGGAAAATTGGCATGCGCAATGGCAAGTGCAAGAGCTGGATGGCGAGAAGCAGTTGCCATGGCAAGCACAGAGCGGTCCTGGGGGTCCGGCCCGCCGAATAAGTGGCCAATGAGGTAGCCAATCAGCGCGAAAGCAGCGAAGCAGAGAAGCGTAACGCCAGCCAGGAACTGCAGATTATTCCGGATTAAAACAAGCAGCGCCGGAAGTGCGCCCAAGATCAAGAGCACCGCGGCGAGAATTCCAATGGGTTTCGTAATACGGTTCGCGAACGACGATGCCACGGCGCGTAACACAATTCCCCCTAGCAACGGCGCTAATACGGTTTTAAAGACGATGGCGGAAATCGAGAGAGCCGATAGGTGCAGCGGCACGCCGGTGAGCCTTTCAAATATCTCCAAAGCGATTGGTATCGCAACTATGGAGAGCACAACCGTCGCCACCAGGAGACCGATCGTGTAGTTTTCCTCGCCGCCAGCTTTAAGTGCTTTCTTTGGAAAAACGGGCGGAACCGGAGAAACCGAAAGGGCAACCAGAGCAATTTCCACCTCTGGCTCAAGCCGGAACGTCATGACCAAGATCAGTGCAACCAAGGGCATCATCACGCTCATGGAGATGAACCCGCGAGCGAGGAGCCCGGGGCGTCGGAACAGGAACGTTGCGTCGGCAAATGTCGCCTGCAATCCGAGCGCAAATACGGTGAGGAAAATGCTTGCTTTCAAGACGAGTGGAATTAGAGAGCTTAGATTCATGATTAGACTCCTTGTGCCTTACTTTCCGCCAAGCGCCACCCACGTGTTCATGCTTCGCTTTGATTTACGGCGATGGTTATTGCGCATAGACCTGGGCATTGCCGACGTGTTCTGGCGTCGTGGTTATGTCCGCCATCGTTCCACAATACCTACCGCTTTCCCTGATACTCCCAAAGCTTCTTCGACGCGGTGCCGAAGTTTCCAAGTTGATACACGCCCACTCCCTTCACCCCGAAGCTGAAGGCTTCAAATGGTGCGGCTTTCAGTTGCTTTACAAAATCTTCGTGAGCAACGCCCAACGTTACGTGAGGGAAATAGTGCTCTCCGCTCGACTTGGGGACGAATTGCTCGACGTAGCCAACGATTTCCGAGTTGCTTGGCGTATCGATGAAAGCCGCTGCGGTTCCTCCACTCACGGAAAACGGTGCCACCGTGTCACTCACCTTCTGCTGCAGACGGATCAGCTCAGGGGTGCGTTCGACGACAAAAATCGTCACGGCGACTCCTGACCAAATTGTGTATTCGTACCCTTTTGCTCTGAGTTGTAACTCGGTGGGCTGTTCATTGGCGAATAACTTAGTGAGCGCCGTCGTTACGGCGTCCAGGTCTTTCACCCGAATGTAGCGCTGCAGCATCGTGACGTGTGGTGCGTGTGTGGCGTCCAATGCATAGCCGGCGGGGTAATCTCCACGTAACCGAGCGTTGCTGGCATAGGCTTTGTCTAACATCGCTTGGTTTGGTTCGAGCAGGACATCGATGGCGATCAACTTATCGTCAGTTGTCCTCACGACCTGCTTCTCATTTCCTTGACCAACGCACATGTGACTGAAAGCCAAAATCAATCCAAACCCAAGAAAAAAAGTCCAAACAATTCTTTTCATGACGCTCTCCCTTTTATTCAGTGTTTCTCAGGACCCAAAGACCACTTTCCAATCGTTCTTCATGCTTACGACCGTCCATCCGTACTGCTTCGCCAGCGTCAGTGACCGTTCCGCCCCGGAAACGTAATCGAATTCGCGAGCCGCGTCGTCATGAAGGACGAGGAGTCGCA
>Ga0335073_10016932_pt1 | contig 10194 bp, 9 predicted proteins | sample Lox_Sample_22_FD_207093 | JGI IMG/M metagenome (GOLD analysis project Ga0335073, IMG submission 207093) | Soil microbial communities from Loxahatchee National Wildlife Refuge, Florida, United States - Lox_Sample_2.2 | ecosystem: Environmental > Terrestrial > Soil > Wetlands | place: USA: Florida... | reverse complement strand
CCATAGCGTTCAGGCCACGAGACGGTTGCGTTGCGCGCCGAGGCCTTCGACCTCGGCTTCCATCACGTCGCCGACCTTGAGGAAAAAGCCGAGCTGCATGCCGATGCCGTTGGGCGTGCCGGTCGAGATGATGTCGCCCGGCTCGAGCGTCAGCTGCCGCGATACATGCGACACCTGCTCTTCGGGAGAGAAGATCATCTCGCGCGTCGAGGCATCCTGGCGCGTCTCGCCATTGACCTTGAGCGTGAGGCGCAGGTCGTGACAATCGCGCACGAAAGCCCGCGGCACGATATAGGGACCGAGCGGCGCGAACGTGTCGTGGCACTTGCTGCCGAACCAGTCGGGGCCGGGGACCGTCAATTCGCCGGGCTTGCGGAAATCGCGCACCGTCACGTCGTTGGCGGTGAGGAACCCCGCGACGCAGTCGAGCGCGCGCGCCTCCGGTATCGCCTTCGCCCGCGTGCCGATGACGAGCGCCAATTCCACTTCCCAGTCGATCTTGTCATACCCTTCGGGCTTCAGGACGTCGTCATAAGGGCCGATGACCGCGCTCGAGCTTTTCTCGAACATGTTGGGCCTGGCGCCGGGCGGAACCTCCTCGCGGCCTTGGCGGCCGGGGCGCGGATAATTGATCGCGGCATAGAGCATCTTCGGCGGCCGCGGCACCGGCGCGAGGAAGGCGAGGGTCGCGAGCGGCGCCGATGCCCCGCGCCAGAAATCACTGTTGAGCCCTTCACCGGCCGCAAACGCCACGAATTCCTGCAGCACCGTGAAATTGGCCTCCCAGTCGCCGAGGAGATCGAGCATCGAGGGCGCCCGAAGCTGCCGCCGCCGCGGCGAGCCTGCGCCCCAAAGCTGCAGCGCGCGGTCGAGCGAAAGCGCACGGTCGTCCATCACCAGCGCCACGAAGGGCGGGCTTCCGGCGCTCGACACCGTCGCCAGCTTGAACGCTTCGCTCATCCCCATCCTCCCGCCCCTTAGCCCCGGCGTCCGTGTTATACTATGCCGCCAGCGCCAACAAGGAGCGGACCATGCGGGCCCTTAGGAATCAGTGGTATTGCGCCGCGTTGTCGAAAGAGATCGGGCGCACGCCGCTCGCGCGCACCTTTCTCGGCGAGCCCGTGGTGATGTACCGCGCAAGCGATGGAGCCGCCGTCGCGCTCGAGGATCGCTGCTGCCACCGTCGCGCGCCGCTCTCGCGCGGCGCGGTCGAAGGCGACAATCTTCGCTGCGGCTATCACGGCCTGCTCTACGAGCCGGGCGGGCAAGTGATCTGGGCGCCGGGTCAGGACAAGCTGCCGCCCGGGGCGCGGGTACGGCGCTATCCGCTGACCGAAAAGCATGGCTGGACCTGGATCTGGATGGGCGACCCCGCTTTGGCCGATCCCGAAGCCGCGCCCGCGTTCCATTGGTATGACGCGCCGGGCTGGGCGAGCGTTGGCTCGTGCCTGCCGGTCAAGGCCAACTATCTCTTGCTGGTCGACAATTTGCTCGACCTGTCGCATCTCGCGTTTTTGCATATCAAGACGATCGGCGCGGGTGACGACACGGCCCCGGAGCTGACTTGGGAACGCGGCCCCAACTTCGTGCGCGGAACCAGGATCGCGCGCAACCTGTCGCCGTCCACGCGTCAGCTCGCCCAGGGCGACAATCTCAAGACCGACACAACCAAGATCATGACCTTTACGCCGCCGGCCAATGTCGTGATCGAGATCAATACCGTCGAAGCCGGCAAGCGCGCGGACGATCCGACCAACCGGGTCAATCGCGGACTTGTGATCCTCGACGCGATGACGCCCGAGACAGAGACGAGCTGCCACTATTTTTGGGGGAGCTGCCGCAATTTCCGGGTCGACGACAAGGCCATGGACGAGCAGGGCTACGTCTCGACCGTCGCCGCCTTCAACGAGGACAAGGACATGCTCGAGGCCGAGCAGAAGATCATCGACCTCGATCCGGCGGCGCGGCAGATCGACCTGGTCGGCGATGCCGGCGGCCTCCAAGCTCGGCGCATCGTCGAACGCCTCCTTGCCGACGAAGCTGGCGCGCGCCAAGCGGCCGAGTGACCAATGAGACCGTGACGAAGGCGCGACGCCCCGGCCCTTTTCGGCGCGGTGGAAAAGGGGGATAGTCGCTGCCGGGAGACGGCGAGGACGACATGGCGGCGGCACGCAAGGCAAAGGCAAAAGCCAAGGCAAAATCGAAGGCTGCGGCAAAGGGAAAATCCCCGGCTCGCGCGGCGACGCGAAAAGCGGCGCGCAAACCTGCAGGCAAATTGCGGCTTACCATGCTCACCGGCGATTACGAGATCGTGCGCGCGCTGAAGGACGGCACCGTCGCGCCGAAGGGCATCGAGTTGGTGCAAGGCGAGTTTCCGGGCACCGGCGCCATCCATGACCGCGTCGCCGATAATCGCGCCTGCGACATCAACGAGTACAATGGCGGCCACTATGTCGTGCAAAAGGCACACGGGCGCGACGACATCACGGCGATCCCGGTTTTCCTGCACCGCCGCTTTCGCCACGGATTCATTTACATAAACACCGGCAAGGGCATCACGCGACCCGCCGACCTTGCCGGGCGGCGCGTTGCCTGTCGCACCATTGGCGCCGCTGCGAATTACTGGATGCGTGGGCATCTCGAAGAGCATGGCGCGCCGCACCGCTCCATCACCTGGGTCATTGAGACGCTCGACGAGGCCTCGGCCCAGGCGCGCAACGATCTGCGCCTCGATGTCCTTCCCAAGGGCAAAAAGGTGGAGCAGATGCTGCTCGATGGCGAGGTCGACGCCATCATCCAGCCCAATGTCAACGCGGCCCACGCGAAGGGCGATCCGCGCGTCGCGCGGCTATGGCCCAATTACCAAGAGGTCGAAACCGACTATTACCGCCGCACCGGCTTCTTCCCGATCATGCATGTGACGACCGTTCCGACGGCGCTCGTCCACAAGCATCCGTGGGTCGTCGAGAGCCTGACGCTTGCCTTCGAGGAAGCAAAGCAGATCGCGATCCAGCGCGTCGCCAATCCGCGCAACGTGCCGCTTGCCTTCTTCCGTACCTATTGGGAGGAGGAGACCGCACTGCTCGGGAACGACCCGTGGGAATACGGCCTCTCCGACCGCAACCGGCGCAACTACGACACGCTCGTCGGATATGTGCATGACCAGGTGCTGACCGGTCCCCGGCCGCGGCTCGAAGATCTCTTCGCGAAGGAGGCCTTCGAGCTAAAGCTTCCGCTGCCGCGGATGCACGAGATCGAGTACGTGTTCTAGACGTGATCTCCGATGCCGATTGATGCCGATCGGAGCATGAGCCGCTACGACACGATCATCGTGGGCGCGGGCTCGGCCGGCTGCGTGCTGGCGGCGCGGCTGGGCGAGGACTCCACCCGGCGCATCCTTGTGATCGAAGCGGGCGGCGAGGATGATCATTGGCTCATCCATCTTCCGCTCGGCGTCGGCAAGGCGTGGAACGATCCGCGCTGGAATTGGAGTTATGTCAGCGAGCCGGAGCCCCATCTCGACAACCGCCGGATCGAGCATCCGCGCGGCAAGGTCGTCGGCGGCTCGTCATCGATCAACATCATGGCCTATGTGCGCTGTCATCGGATCGATTACGACCGCTGGCCGCAGCTTGGTCTCAAAGGCTGGTCCTATGCCGACGTGCTTCCCTATTTCAAGCGCGCGGAATCGTTCGCCGAAGGGGAAAGCGGGTTTCGCGGCGGCGCCGGCCGCTTCTCACGTGCAAGAATCTCGCGAACGACGACGTCCATGACGCCTTCATGGCGTCGGCGTCGAAGTTGGGATATCGCGCCAATGACGACTACAACGCCGGCGAGCAGGAAGGTTTCGGCCGGCTTCAGCATACGATCGGCAACGGCCGCCGGTCGAGCGCGGCGGTGGCCTATCTGCGGCCGGCGATGCGGCGCGGCAATGTCACGCTGGTGACGCGCGCCCACGCGACCGCGATCCGGTTCGATCGCATGCGAGCGGTCGGCGTCGCCTATGTCCAAGACGGCAAGGCGCACGACGTGCTCGCGGAGCGCGAGGTGATCCTCGCCGGCGGCGCCTATAATTCGCCGCAGCTTCTGATGCTGTCGGGCATTGGCCCGGCAGACGCGCTACGGCGCGTCGGCATCGCCGTGCGTCTCGACCTGCCAGGCGTGGGGCAGAATCTCTGGAACCATCCCAGCATGCCGACGCAATGGCTGCGCGCGACCGAGGGAAGCTTCCATCGCGGATTGCGGCTCGATCGGCTTGCGCTGCATTTGGCCGAGGCCTATTTCCGCCGCACGGGGTTCGCCACGCGCGTGCCAGCCATCGGCACCGCCTTCACGAACAGCGAGACCGGGCTCGAAGCACCGGATCTCCAATATTTCTGCGGCGTCGGCGGCATCCGCGCGCGCGAATGGTTCCCGGTGATAAGGCCGCCCCAACCCGACGTGCTGGGCCTTACCTATTGCCATTTGCGGCCGCAAAGCCGAGGCGAAGTCACGCTGGGAACGGCCGATCCGCTGGCTTCGCCGCGCATCCTCAACAATTTCCTCTCGACCGACTATGACCGCCGCGCGATGCGCGAAGGCATGAAATTCGCGATCCGCGCGGTCGAAGAGACCAAGGCTTTTTCGGGTCTTGCAAAGCGCCGCATCCTGCCCGCGCCCGAGATCAAGACCGATGCCGAGATCGACGCCTATATCCGCGCCAACACGATTCAGATCCATCACCCCGCCGGCACGTGCCGGATCGGCGACGACCCTATGGCGGTCGTCGATCACGAATTCCGGGTCCGCGGTGTCGAGGGCCTCCGGGTGATCGATGCCTCGATCATGCCGGATCCGATCGGCGGCAACCTCAACGCGCCGGTGATCATGATCGCGGAGAAGGCATCCGATATTCTGCGCGGCCGTACGCCTCTGCCGCCCGCCGACATTTGATTGGGGAAGAGCCATGATCATCGCCGCCGATCCGCTCACACGCTTTGTCCGGACCATCATCGAGGCGGCCGGAAGCGCCGAGCCTGAGGCCCAGGAAGTGGCATCCCATCTCGTCGAGGCCAATCTCAAGGGCCATGACAGCCATGGGGTCGGCATGATCCCGACCTATCTGCGCAATGTGCGCGAGGGGCATCTCCATCCCAATCGGCACGCCGTTCTTGTCAGCGAGACGGGACCGATCGCGGTGTTCGACGGCCAGATGGGCTATGGCCAGGTGACCGCGCGCGAGGCAACCCAATGGGCGATCGATGCGGCAAAGCGCCTGGGCGTCGGCATCTTCGCCTTGCGCAATACGCACCACGTGGCCCGCGTCGGCACCTATGGCGAGCAAGCGGCCGCGGCGGGTCTTGTGTCGATCCAGTTCGTCAATGTGATGATCGCGCCCGGACGCGTCGCGCCGTTCGGCGGCATGGCCGGACGGTTCGGCACCGATCCCGTGTGCATCACCTTTCCCGGCGCTGCCGGCACGCCGCCCGTGGTGCTCGATTTCGCGACCAGCCGCGTCGCCGCCGGCAAACTGCGCGTCGCCCTCAACGAGGGCAAAGCGCTGCCGCCGGGTCACCTGATCGACGCGGCCGGCAACGAGGCGACGGATCCCGCCGTATTCTTCCGCGGCAACGGCGCAATGCTGCCGTTCGGCGAGCATAAAGGATCGGGACTGGCGCTCGCGTGCGAGCTGTTGGCGGGCGTGATGACCGGCGGCGGCGCGATGCAGGCGAACATCCCGAACCGCGGCGTCAAGAACGGCATGTTCTCGATCGCGCTCGATCCGGCGCGCTTCGGCGATACGGGATGGATGGCGCGCGAGGCGGATGCGCTGATCGGCTGGGTCAAATCCTCGCCGCCGCGCCCCGGCATCGAAGAGGTGATGATCGCCGGCGAGCCCGAGCGGAAGTCGCGCGCCAAGCGTCTCGAAAGCGGCATCCCGATCGACGCCAACACGTGGAAAGAGCTGGTGGAGGCGGCCCGGCAAATTGGTATGCCGGAAGCCGCCATCCCGAGCGGCTGATCAGCCGCTCCCGATCAGATATATCCGCGCTCTTTCCAATACCGCTCGGCACCGGGATGGAGCGGGAGATAAAGCGGCCCGTCGCGCGTATCCTTGCAGAGCTGATCAAGCGGCATCGGCCCTTCACCGTACCAGGGAATGCGCGCCTTGCGCGCGTCAAGCGCGGCGCAGAAATTATAGATCCGCTCCTCGGGCTGGCTCGCGAGGCAGAAGACCGGCCAGCCGGAGAAATCGATCGCCGGAACATCCTCGCCAAGGCCCGGATATTCCTGGTCGGTGATCGGCACCCGCATCAGCCCGTCCGCCTCGAGCTTTTTGAGCTCCGGCTCGTCGATGGCCAGGAACTTCATCCCCATCTTGATCGATTGCGGCGCGAACAGCGGTAGCGCCTCGTCCCACACCGCGTCCATCTCGCCCCGTTCCACCGCGCCGAGCCGGTCCGGTCCATAGGGCATGCCCTCGGTATAGGTGATCTTGCCGCCCCATTTCACGATGTCGTCGAGCGACATCCCATAGGCGTTCAGGATGTGGTTGCAGATGAGATGCACCGAATGATCGGGCTGCCCGCGCAGCGAAACGCGCAGCGGGTACTTGGTGCGCTTCAAGTCGCCCAGGGTCCGCAGACCGGTCTTGCCGGTCACCGCGAAGCCGAGCTGGTCGAATTGCGGGATCACCATGATCGAACGCAGCGGCAAGGGTGTCTTGTAAGGGCCGCGGCCCCGCATCGCCATGCCGAGCACGCCGCCCGGATTGCAGATCGCGATATCCGCCTCACCGCTCGCGATCGCATCGACCGATCCCGGCGCGTCGCTCGCAAAAAAACGCAGCCGCCATTTGTCGTCGCCTTGTGGGCGCATCAGGATCATCACCTGCTTGTCGCGCCATTCGTTCGCCGCGACGAGCTCCGAGACCGCCTCGAGCATGAGGCGCGAGCGCATGATGACGGGGGTGCGGATCGGATTTTGAAATGTCAGCATTTTATCGACGCCTCTCCCAATGAACGATTCTGGCTAGCCGAGCGTGCGGCGGACGATCGCGGCCCCGTCGGCAAGCGCCTTGAGCTTCGCAAAAGCGACGGCGCGCGGCATGTATTTCATGCCGCAATCGGGCGCCGGCACCAGCCGCTCAGGCGCCACATGCGCGAGTGCCTGACGGATGCGCCCGGCCACTATTTCCGGCGTCTCGACAGTCGGCGCCGAGAGATCCAGCACGCCGATCACGACGGTCTTGCCGGCGATGTCCTTGAGCTGACCCAGATCGAGTTTCGGCTGCGCCGCCTCGATCGAGATCTGGTCGATCGCGCTATCGGCGAGCGGAGCCAGGAACGCATAGGCGTTGGGCTTGTCCCGCACCGCATTGGCATAGCCGAAGCAGAGATGGATCGCGGTCGGGCCGGCAATGCCCTCGAGGGCGCGGTTGATCGCCTTGACGCCATAGCGATGCGCCCGGTCGGGCCGCGCCTGAAGCCAGGGCTCGTCGAGCTGTATGATGTCGGCGCCGGCCTTCTTCAGTTCCCGCGCCTCTTCGTTCACCGCGACGGCATAGTCGAGCGCCAGCGCCTCCTCGTCCTTGTAATAATCATCCTGCGCTTGCTGCGCCAAGGTGAAGGGACCGGGAATGGTGATCTTGATGGTCCGGTCGGTATTGGCGCGCAAGAACTCGACATCGCGCACTTCGACGGCATGCCGGCGACGGATCGGCCCGACCACGCGCGGCACGACATTGGCCGTGCCGGTTCGCCCAATCGTGCTGCCGGGATGCTCGTGATCGATGCCGTCGAGAGCCGTCGCGAAGCGGTTGGAGTAGCTTTCGCGTCGAATTTCGCCGTCCGTTATCACGTCGATGCCGGCCCGCTCCATGTCCCGGATCGCGAGGACGGTGGCGTCGTCCTGCGCCGTCTCCAGCACTGAGTCGGCAACACGCCACAGCTTGGGCGCGCGCACCCGCGGCACGCCCAGATGCGCGCGGTCGATGAGCCAGTCTGGCTGCGGATAGCTGCCGACGACCGTGGTCACGAGCATGGGAATGCCTGCCCTCAGTGCCGGTCGAGATTGTTGACCCGCCGGTCGCCTTTGAGCCAGCGCGCCAGCTCGCTGTGCGCGTCGGCAAGGCGCATTGCGTTGATCGTGTCGACATGCGGCGGATCGACCGTGAATTCCACCCGCAGACCGTCCGGGCTCGTCGCATAGATCGACCGGCAATAGCCGTGATCGACGACGCGGCAAGGGACGTCCCCGTCCTTGAGGCGCCGCTCCATCGCGTCGAACGTGGCGTCATCGACCTTCATCGCGATATGGTTGAAGGACGGGATTTCCGGAAAGATCGGCTTCGAGCGTTCGTACATTTCGGCATCGGCGAACTGGAAGAACGCGAGCGCGCCGCCGTCGGCAAGGCCGAAGAACGTGTGGCAATAGTCCACGTCGCGGCCGAGATCGCGGTTGAACATGCGCTCGCACCAGGTCGCGACGAGCGGCATCCCCAGAATATCCTCGAAGAAATGCCGGTTCGTCTCCTGGTCGCGGACGACGAACGCGTTGTGATGAAGCCGCAGCGGCAATTGCGTTTCCGTGGCCGCCTGCGGATCGAGCTTTGCACCGTCCATGGCCATCCTCCCTCGGAACGGAAGTGCTTTACTGGCATTATGGGGCAGCCGCGACGGGCAATCAATTCTGGTGCCAATCCGGTGCGATGCTGCGGTCCGCCGGCGCGCGACCTCTCGCACACACAAGGAGCGGCGAACCTGCTTTAGTGTGGACGCGGGGAATGGGAGGATCGAGCCATGGCCGCCGAGGACGCCCTTGCCGTGTTGTTGTCGCTCGCGGGCTTGCCCGCAGAGCTCGCGCGCGCCGTCGAGATCACGGGGGGCGGCGATCCGGTGCTGCGAACGCCGTTCCGCATCGGCGAGGCAGCGGCGGCGGCGATCGCCGCGGCCGGGGTTGCGGCGGCGTCGCTCTGGGCGCTGCGCACAGGCGAAGGTCAGTCCTTGTCGGTCGATCTGCGCCAGGCCGCGGCCGCGATGCGCAGCTCGCACTACCTCACCATCGACGGCGCCAAGGTCCGCAACGACCGCAACGCGGTGATGGGCATGTATCCGGCGCGCAACGGGCGCTGGAGCTATATCCACGCCAATTTCCCGCATCATCGTGCGGCCGCGCTTGGCGTGCTGGGCGTGCCGGAGGACCGTGCGGCCGTGCGGCGCGCGGTCGCCTCGTGGGACGCGCTCGAGCTCGAAGCGGCGATCGTGGCCGCAGGCGGCGCCGGCGGCATGGTGCGCAGTCTGGCGGAATGGGCGGAACACCCGCACGGCATCGCGGTCGCCTCGCTGCCGCTCGTCGAGATCATCAAGATCGGCGACAGCGCGCCCGAACCGCTGCCGCCGGGCGACCGGCCGCTGTCAGGCATCCGCGTGCTCGACCTTACGCGCGTCCTCGCGGGTCCGACCTGCGGCCGCACGCTTGCCGAGCACGGCGCCGAGGTGATGAAGATCAGCGCGGCGCATCTGCCGATCATTCCCTATCAGGAATTCGACACCGGCCATGGGAAGCTTGCCGCCAATCTCGACCTCAGGGAATTGCGAGATCTGATGCAGCTCAAATCCCTGATCCGCGAGGCCGACATCTTTTCTCAAGGCTATCGTCCGGGAACGCTCGCGGAGCGCGGGCTTTCGCCCGAAACGCTCGCGGCGCTGCGGCCGGGGCTTGTCTATGTCTCGTTGAGCGCCTTTGGGCACAAGGGACCGTTTGCGTCACGCCGCGGCTTCGACACCGTCATCCAGAATGTGTCGGGAATGACGCTGCGCCAGGGCGCGGTATTCCCGGGCGAGGAGCTCGGCACGCCGCAATTCTATCCGGCCTCGGCGATCGATTATCTCTCGGGGTATCTAATGGCGTTCGGCGCGATGGTCGCGCTCGGCCGCCGTGCCCGCGAGGGCGGAAGCTGGCTCGTGCGGGTGTCCTTGGCGCGGACCGGCCGCTGGCTTGTCGGCATGGGCGAGGTGCCGGCACGCGATCTCGCCGACGTGCCGGCCGATGTCACGAAAGAGGAATTGGCGCGCTGGACGGTCGACTCCGAGACGCCGGCCGGACGGCTCCATCATCTGAAGCCGGTTGTGCGCATGGCCAGGACACCGGCCTATTGGTCGCGCCCGGCCGTGCCGCTGGGATATCATGAGCCGGCTTGGCCCGCCTAGGGAG
>Ga0335073_10016931_pt1 | contig 10194 bp, 7 predicted proteins | sample Lox_Sample_22_FD_207093 | JGI IMG/M metagenome (GOLD analysis project Ga0335073, IMG submission 207093) | Soil microbial communities from Loxahatchee National Wildlife Refuge, Florida, United States - Lox_Sample_2.2 | ecosystem: Environmental > Terrestrial > Soil > Wetlands | place: USA: Florida... | reverse complement strand
CTTGACCTCACCAACGTCGGTCCAGGTCATAAACGTGGGTGGACCATTCCTCGCCAGGTACCAAATCCCCTCAGAATTAACCGCAATCCTGTCTCGGGAATAGCGAACAACTCTGAGGCTGTAGACAAAACCGGCTCCGCACATGAGGAGCACTAACAGCAACACGATCAAGAAATCCCGCTCCGGATGCAACAATTGCATGACTGCAGCCCACACAGCGAAGCCGGCACAGATAGCCGCGCAGACAAGCATCATGATCCGCAACGAGCCGTATCCGAAGACCGAAGCATCAACCGGAGGCAGGACAATCTCTCTGCCTGGGTCATCACGCGTCATCGTCAACACCGCTCCCTCCCTCAGGCCGTGGCATTTACTACCACCCCGTGAGGATACTCAATCGTTGGAGATGTAATTGGGGGATTACCTGATTAAGTTAGCAAGATCATACCTGTAGTTCGCCATCTTACAGCAAGCAAAATCTGCAGATTCTGCATTGTCGTCATTTAGCATTTCGCGCTGCTGCGGCGGAGAGACGGTAGAACCATTCGTCTGATTGGGCGAATTGATGTTTCGGGGAGTCGCCATGCCGGACCTCCCGCAAAAATAAAGGCAGCCGTTAAGGGCTGCCTCAGAGATTGCAGAACAACAAAGAAAGCTTCGCAGTTTTGGAGGAGCTTCTTTACACCGCGAGCCGTTCGAGCGCCTGGGGTTGCAGGACAGTGAGAGCGGCTCCGCGAATCTGGATAAGCTGGTCGCGCTTCAGCTGGCCGAGCACGCGGGTTACGGTTTCGCGTGTCGTGGCCGTCATCGATGCGATCTCTTCGTGCGTCAGGGTCATCATGCAGCGGCCCTCACGCGTGTTGGGGACAGCCTGATCGCGACTCCAGTCCAGCAGCAGACCGGCAACGCGGCCGGAAGCCGTGGCGGGGAGAGCGAGGCGGCGAACTTCAGAGAAAGCGGCTTTGTATTCCTGGGCCACGGTCCGGGCCGCGCGCATGCTGGCATCGGGGTTGCGATCCATAAAGTCGAGCAGCGCCTGGCGACGGATCGTCTTCACGCGGCAGGGTTCCACGGTTTCGGCCGTCACTTCGTAAGGCTGGCTGGCCAGTGCGGCAGAAAGCCCCAGCACCTCGCCGGCGCGGGCAATCTTGAGAATCAGGGTCCGGCCCTCGCGGCTGGTGGCCGAGAGCTTCACTCGCCCAGAGCACAGAACGTGCACCGATCCGCAATTGTCGCCTTCGCGGAAGATCACGGCGCCGCGGCTGAACTGCACCTGGGTTCCGATGCTGTCGAACTTCTCGAGCGAGCCGTCGTCCATGTTGCAGAAGAGGTGCTTACCGCGTACCGGGCAATCCATGCATCCCTGATTCCGTTCCATTGTCTTATCTCCTGGGGAGGTGATTGATGCCGAGGGATAGAGCAAGGCGGGTGCCAAACTCCGCGCCAGGTTCCATGTGATTGAAATCACAAACTTTGGTGCCGTGACGTTGGTTTCCGCGCACTTGCGTCAGAATTGTGCGCTGCGTCACAGGACCCGGCGGAACTGCGTGGTTTGGCGCAGCGCCCCCAAATCCGCTGCTTCCGGGCCGAACTGCTAGGATGAAATGTCTTCCCCCAGCCCAAGGCTCAGACCTATATGGATATCTCGATCGTCATCCTCGACGACAACCCGGGCAGCCTTGAACTGCTTTCAGCGGCGCTCACCCGCGAGGGGGTGACGATCCTTACCGCCTCGCGGCCCAGCGCGGCGCTCGATCTGGTCCGGCAGTTTCGGCCGCAGCTCGTACTGACCGACCTGGTGATGCCGGAGATGTCCGGCCTCGACGTGCTGAACCGCATCATGGAAATCGCTCCGGCCACCGATGTGGTGCTGATGACGGCGCACTACACGACCGAAACGGCTGTGGAGGCGATCCGCAATGGCGCGGCCGACTATCTCGAGAAGCCGATCCGCATTCCCGTGCTGCGCGAGCGCGTGGGACGGCTCATCGACGAGGCCCGCCGGCGGCAGGAACTGGCCGGCGACGCAGCCGCAGAGTTCGAAGGACTGATCGGCACCAGCCCGCGCATGGCGGAGATGTTTGCGCGCATCCGGAGAATCGCCCAGCATTACCGATCCGCGCTCATCCAGGGACAGACGGGGACGGGCAAGGATCTCGTTGCGCGGGCGCTGCATCATCGGAGCGGCGTGAAAGGTCAGTATGTGGTGCTGAACTGCTCGGCGGTGGTGGAGACGCTCTTTGAGAGCGAGCTATTCGGCCACGTCAAAGGCGCGTTCACAGGCGCCGATCGCGACAAGCCTGGCCTGATCGAAGCGGCCAGCGACGGCACGCTCTTCCTCGACGAGATCGGGGACATGCCGCTGGCCACGCAGGCCAAGCTGCTGCGCGCGCTGCAGAACCAGGAGATCCAGCGGGTGGGCTCGCTGCAGGCGCGTAAGGTGAACGTGCGCGTGATTGCCGCAACGCATCGCAACCTGCGGCAGGCCGTCGCCGAGCGGCACTTCCGGGAGGACCTCTATTACCGGCTCGCCATGGTCGAGATTCAGGTTCCGTCGCTCACTGAGCGGCGGGAAGATCTGCCCCTCCTGATCCGGCACTTTGTCGATCGTTTCGCGCAGCAGTACGGCAAGACGATCCGCGGAGTCACGCCGCGCGCGCGGCTTGTGCTCGAGCGGCATAGCTGGCCCGGCAACGTGCGCGAGTTGGAAAATGCGCTGGGCCACGCCTGCATGATGGCAGAGAGCAACGAGGTCGATGTGGGGGATCTTCCGGCGTCGCTGCTTGCCGATCCGGAACCGTCCAATCAAGGTGCGGGGCAGGTGCCAGCGCCGGAGACGGTCGAATCGGATGCCTCTTTGGCAGAGCACGAGCGACAGCTGGTTGCCAGCGCGCTGGAGAAGGCGAAAGGCAATCAGTCGCGGGCCGCCCGTGCTTTAGGCATCGGGAGGGACGCGCTGCGCTACAAGATGAAGAAGTACGGGCTGCTGTGAAGGCCAGATTTTCGGCTCCATCGCAAAGCTCAGGATAGCCCAGTCTGCGGCAACGTTCGGCTCCGCTACAAATTCCAACCGGGCTGCTATTCCGCGCTCTATGCTCCGGAATCCGTGCGCTTCTCCAGCAGCCGTGCCACCGCCTCTCGCAGCAGATCCGGGCCGGCGGGCTTCGACAAATAATCGGTGAATCCCGCGGCGAGGATTTTTTCGCGATCGCCGCTCATGGCGCTGGCGGTGAGCGCCAGCACCGGCAGCGCACGGAAGCGCTCGTCTTTGCGCAGCCGCTCCAGGACGCCATAGCCATCGAGCTTCGGCATCTGCAGATCGAGCAGGATCAAATCCGGATGCGCTGCCTGCGCGCGTTCGAGGGCTTCCTCGCCATCTGCTGCCTCGATTACCGAATACCCGGCGCGCTCCAGCACGGTCCGCAGCAACTCGCGACTGCTGGGGCGATCGTCGGCAATCAGGATCAGGGATTTCGTCTCGGCATCAGGCATCAGCAGCGTCCGTTCCTTCGCCTGTCACGGCGCACGAACTTCTCCGAGGCAGCGGTGGGGAGAATTCAGGGGAATTGCGCTTATCCTACCGCCTCGGCAGGAGCCGTGGGAAGAGTAAAGGTGAATCGGCTTCCCTGTCCGGGCGCGCTGAGCACTTCCATCCAGCCGCCGTGCATCTGCACCAGTTCCTTGGTAATGGATAGGCCCAGTCCCGTGCCTTCGCGCACCCCGCTGGTCGTGTTCCCAACCTGATAGAACTTGTCGAAGATGTTCTCCTGCTCGGCCGTCGGGATGCCGACGCCCGTATCGCCGACGGTGATGTGCGCAAAGCCGCTCTCCTCGCGCGTCTCCACCCAGACGCGGCCACCTTTCGGCGTAAATTTCACCGCGTTGCTCAGCAGGTTATAGAGCATCTCCTTTACGCGCAGAGGATCGGCATCGACTTCGCAGTCCGCGTAAGCGCGATCTTCGATCTCGATGCCCTTCAGCGCGGCGCCAGGGCGAATGGTGTTGAGCGCATCCTCAATGCTTTGCCGCAAGGGGAATATTTCCCGCTTCAGTGCGAGCTGTCCAGCCTCGATCTTGCTCAGATCGAGCACGTCGTTGATCAGTTCGAGCAGATGATTTGAATCGCGATGAATGTGCCCGAGGAAACGCTTCTGGGCGTCATTCAGATTGCCTTCGCCTTCCTGCAAGAGCTCGGTGAAACCGATGATGGTGTGCAGCGGCGTGCGCAGTTCGTGGCTCATGCTGGCCAGGAATTCACTCTTCAGCCGGTTCGCGCGCTCGATTTCCAGGTTGCGCGCTTCCAGCTCCGTCGTATAAACGTGCTGAAGTTTTCGCACTTCCTGTTCAGCGCGCTTCCGTTCGGTTACGTCGCGGATGACAGCGGTCACGTGCATGCCGCTGTCGGTCTCAATCGGGCTCAGACTAATCTCTACCGGGAAGAGGGTTCCATCGCGCCGCCGGGCATGCAGTTCCAGCCCGCTGCCCATAGGCCGAGTGCGGGGATGTTCCAGATAGTGATCGCGGTGCTGATAGTGCGTCGCCCGCACGGCATCGGGCACGAGTAAATCCACTGATTTCTCCAGCAACTCATCGCGACGGTAGCCGAACATATGTTCGGCGATCTGATTCACCAGAACAATGGTGCCGTCTCCCGATACTTCGATGATCGCGTCCGGCGCGGCTTCCAGCAGTTGCCGGAAGCGCTGCTCCAGTCGCGTCTGCTCCTCGGCAGCCAATCGCTGCTGCCGTTCCGACAAGTCAACATTCGTTTCCAGCACATACGACTGCGCCACGCCCAGCTCGCGGATCCACCGGCTCAGCACCGTCACCTGCCGCCCGTTCCGCAGGCGGTGTTGCAGTTCGCCCTCCCAGTGTCCGTCCTCTTCCAGCTTCTTTTGAATGTCCTCCAGGGACTGCGGGAAGACTGTGTGCAGCAGATCGTGACTCGAGCGCCCGATGGCATCTTCGGCGCTCCAGCCGTACAGCCGTTCCGCTCCCTTGTTCCAGTAGACAATGCGGTCTTCGTGGTCGCGCACCAGGATGGGTTCGTACGCGTGGTCGAGCAATTGCGATTGCCGCTGGGTCACTTCCTCGCGTTCGCGCTGCTGCGTGATGTCGCGAGCCACCTTCGATATACCGATCAGCTTCCCCGCACCGTCGCGCACCGGCGACAAGGTCAGCGACATCACCAGGCGCCGGCCGTCTTTATGGCGACGCATTGTTTCGTAATGCTCGATCGTCTCCTCGCTGTGCAGGCGCTTCAGCAGCTCACGCATATCGTCTTCGTAGCCAGGCCAGGCGAGGGTGGTAATCGGCTTCCCAACGATCTCTTCCGCCTTGTATCCAAAGATCGCTTCCGCCCCCCGATTCCATGTCGTTACATATCCATCGAGCGATTCGCTGATGATCGCGTCGTGCGAATACTCCACGATCGCCGCCAGCCACTGCCGCGTCTCCTCCGCCTTGCGTCGCACTGTAATGTCCCGGCAAACGGCCGCGATGCCGAGCAGTTGTCCGTACGCGCCGAAGATGCCGAAGGCGCGCATATCGACCGTAATGCCCTGCCCCGTGATCGCGTGCCGCAGCCGGAACTCCCCGATCCACGGATCACCCCGCAGCAGCACAGGCAGAATCTCCGTCTCAAAGTTCTCTTTCTGGTTTTCATACTCCGTTTCGAAAATTGGATAGCCGCTCACTTCCCGCGCCTCATCCAGCCCCAATAACTCGCAGCCGGCGCCATTGATGTACACCGTCTTCAGAGCCGCGTCGGCCAGGCAGACGCAGTCCGGCGAATTCTCCACGATGGCCAGCAGCCTCCGCTGGTCTTCTGCCGTCTCCTTTTCGCCGGTTATGTCGTGCCAGATGATCAGCGCGCCTTCCACCCGGCCTGCGGAGTCCAGGAGGGGCCGCGCTCGCACTGCAATCCAGCGACCGTCGGTCTTCCCTGGAGGACATCGATATTGGTCCGTTTCAGAGTCCTGGCCCCTCAGGGCCTTCGCGGCGGGGAGCTCCTCGGCTGGCCAGAGGGTCTTGCGATCCGGCAGATAAATCCCGTAGGTCTGGCTCCATGCCTCCAGACCGGGTCCGCCGGGCGCGATGCCGTACTCTCGTTCAGCGGCCGCATTCGTGAACTGGATTGCGCCCTGGGCGTCCAGGACAATGACGGCCTCGTCCAGTTGTTCCAACACTGCGCGCAGAACATTCTCCCTGAGCGGGGGAGTGGGGTTCGCCGCGCCGGGACCGCTCGGCGCCGCGTGCTTCCTCAGCTGCGGAGTCTTCCCCGAACTTCGCTTCATGGCAGACCTGCCGTAGAGGTGGGGAGGTACATGGGGTCGATAGCATCGGATTGTATCCGCTGGATTCAGGCAAAGCCAGACGCGCCGTGAACGAAGCAGCATCGAGAATCCACTGCCGTTTCGCTCCTCCGCATCAAAATACCCCAGCCTGCGCTATGCCGGTTGGATCGGGCAGCCTTTTAGCGCAACTGCGCCATTTGGCGCAACGTTTTGTCCGGACAGTTTGCAGGCGCTGGCGTCAGATAACGAAAGTTTGCCCGGAAAACTCACTGCTGTCCCTATTCGCTCGCCGCCTGATGGGATTTGGCCTCGAACTTGCATTTAACCGTTGTTCCCCAGAGGTTCTCTTGGAAATCACCCTCCAACACACGGGCGGCGCACGATTTGTCGCCGAAGCGCGCAAGCACCGGCTGGTCATCGATCAGCCTGCGGAAGATGGGGCGACCGACCATGGCATGTCTCCTTCTGAGATGCTGCTGGTTTCGCTGGGCAGCTGCATCGGCCAGTTTGTGGCGCAATACCTCAGCATGCGCGGTCTGTCGTCCGATGGTTTGCAGGTTAGCGTAGCCGCCGAGCGCACCACGCGGCCGCTGCGCCTGAGCGGGTTCCGCGTCGAGGTCATCGCCCCTGGACTCTCTGACCGCCAGCTCCGGGGGCTGGAGAAGACCCTGGCGACCGCCGGTCTTGTGCATGGCGCGATCGCGCGTGAAAATACCGTCCGGATCACAGCGGGAACGGCGCGCGCTTCCGGCGAAGCAGAATAACCCTCGCGACTCTCAGGACATGCCGGCCTTCGCCGCGCGCTTCCCTCGTTTCCGGTGACAACCCAGGTTCCAGTCCTCTCCATTTGCCCTGAGGTATGCAGCCCTGGTGTATGCTTCCTCCATTCACGCGACCGAAATTCTATACGCCACGGACTTCTCGGAGCCCTCGAAGCGCGCGCTGGCATACGCCAGACAGATCGCGCTGCGCCGTGGAGCGCTTCTGCGCGCCCTTCACGTCATCGATCTGATGGGCCACACCAGCGGCTCGACTCACGCGTCCTTTAACGCCGCAATCGAAGGCGCCCGGCGCCGCATGCGCGTCCTGCGCCGCGAGCTGCGCCTTGCCGGAATCAACGAGGACTCGACGATTATCCCTGCCGGTTCCATCTCCCTGGCCATCCGCGACGCGATCGTCCGCTACCGGTGCACGATGCTGGTGATGGGACTGCATGGCGAGCCCGGAGTTATGGTTCCCACTTTCGGCGGCAACGTCCGTCGGCTTTTCCGCACAGCGCCGTGCCCGATCCTGACCGTCGGCCTACACGGTTCCGACAACCCTGAGCCTGCTCTGGAGCGCGTTCTCTTCGTTACCGATATGTCGGCGGAGAGTGTGACAGCGGCCAGGGAGGCATGGCCCGCCGGCAAAACCGGGACCGCAATGGCGCATTTCGCCGTGCTCCCGCCGAAAGACGCGCCGGATTCGTCCTCGCCCCTCGAGCCTCCGCCGGGCCTTGCGGCGCTGCGCATCGTTGCGAACCATCAGGCCGCGCCGCTGACCCTTGCGAAAGCCGAAGCGGACCGCGCCGACCTCGTGGTGGTGGCTATGCGCGCCGGCAGCTATCTCGACACGCTGGCATCCGGCAGCGTGATTCGCACCATTTTGAGCAAAGCCAGCTGTCCTGTGCTTACCGTGCGCGCCGCCGGCGAGCCGCTGGCTCCGTTGCGCGAGCGCTTTGCCGCTGCGCGCGATCGCAAGCCGGAAGATCTGTAAGGATTTTGGGTGAGGTAGTACGAGCAGCGCACCTCGGCAGGACGCCGAGCCATCTCTTGATCTCAGTGTTCGCTCCACTTGATGAACCGAACCAGACTCGAATAGTCGTCGGTCCAAACCGGGGTCCCCACACCTTCAGATGCGGACCGCCAATGCGGATCCTCGGCCAGCTCTCCCAGATCGCTGCGGCTGCGCGCCATAACAGCCCACTGCGAGGCGCTTTTTCCCAGAGCTGCGTCGGCCGGGGTCAGCACCGTATCCGTATCGATGAGGCACACCAGCCCGGCATCGTCTGCCAGCGCTGCGATCGGACGGGTCAGCCTCAGGTGCAGATTGCTGATGTGGAACGCCAGCATTCCTCCCGGAGCCAGCTTCCGCGTATACAGCGCGACGGCCTCCCGCGTGAGCAGATGCATGGGAATCGTGTCGCCGCTGAAGGCGTCGAGAACGATGAGGTCATACGCGCCGTCGGGTGCGTCGCGCAGTTCGAGTCGCGCATCGCCCAACTGGATACGCGCGGCCGGGGCGCACTGGCTCAGGAATGTGAAGTAATGGGGATCGGTGGCAATCCGCACCACCGCCGGATCGATTTCATAAAACGTGAGCGAATCTCCCGGTTGCGCATAGCAGGCCATGCTGCCCGCTCCAAGGCCAACGACCGCCCAATCAGCTTTTCCCGATTGACTCTGCGCTCCACTCTCCTTCTTTGCTCGGAGCGCGCGCACAATGCTGCCCGCCGGGCCCGACTGCGAGTAGTAAGCAAGCGGTTCCCTGTTCCGGCTCGGATCGAGGCTCTGGGTCCCGTGAACGGTCGCGCCATGGAAGAGCCTCCGGTATCCGCCGCCTGGGTCGTCTGCGACGCGCGAGATTCCGAAGAAATCCCGCTCGCGAACGAGCAAACGCCCATACGCTCCCTGGTACCAGAAGCTCGCCACGGTCAGGGCCGCGAGGCCCAGCGCGAATCGAGCGGGCCGCTTGCCGAAGCTCAGGCACCAGAGCATGGAATATCCAAAAATCAGGACATAGGCGGCTCCCAGTTCCACCTGACGCTGCCGGTGGACGAAGTGGTCCATGCACTCGATGACGGCAAATAAGGTCAGGCCCAGCAGCGCCGGCAGCAGCCAGTCGTTGCGACGGGTCGTGGAAGGAGCCAGCGCCGGATCGCCCTGGCTCGCTCCGGATCGCAGAAACGCCGCGAGGATAAGCGCGATCGGCAACTCGGCCACCCACGAAAACACGACCGGAGCGACTAGAGAGTTGAAAATGCCGCCCAGCATCCCGCCGAAGGCAATCCAGAGATAAAACTCGGTCAGATGCTGCGCTTGAGGCCGGTCGTCCGCCATGTTGCCGTGGCAGACCATCGCAACGAAGAAAAGGGCGGTGAGATACAGGACCAGCAGCGCCCAAAACGGAAAGTTGGCCTTCGAGATCGTGGGCAAGATCGCGAGCAGCAGCATGAACGGCAGGCGGCGCGCCAGCATGGCCCGGGAAACAACCTGGCGGCGCGCGAAGACCAGGATAAAGCTGACAAGATAGATCGCCAGCGGCAAAACCCACAGGAGCGGGATGGCCGGAACGTCGGTGGTCAGGGCGGTCGTCACCCCGAGCATCAGGGACGACGGAACAAACGCCAGCGCCACCCAACGCAACCGCCTGCGCAGGGTCAGGACCTGCGTTGCTGCCTCTTCCGCCGGCATCGCGGCGGCCGTCTTCCCGGGCTTTGCATTCCAGATCGTTGCCGCGCTCGCAATTGCCAGCAAGCCAAAGAGAGCAAATCCCCACGTCCAGGTTTCGCTCTGAATGCGGAGCCGCAGGATTGGCTCCAGCAGAAGCGGATACGCAAGAAGCCCCAGCAGGCTTCCGGCATTACTGGCCGCGTAGAGGAAATACGGGTCCCGGGCTGACCGATGAGACGAGAGCGCAAACCAGCGCTGCAAAATCGGAGTCGAGCCACCGAGAACAAAGAACGGAACGCCGATGACTCTGGCAAGCTCAGCCAGGAGTGCCCAGACCGGAGTGGTGTGGGTCGGAGGCGTCCAGTCCACGGCAATGCGCGGCGGCAAAAGCGCCAGGCTCAGCAAGATAAGCCCGAGGTGAAGACAGATCTGCGTCCTCAGTCCGAGCCACCTCGTGCCCGCCCATG
>Ga0335073_10016930_pt1 | contig 10194 bp, 9 predicted proteins | sample Lox_Sample_22_FD_207093 | JGI IMG/M metagenome (GOLD analysis project Ga0335073, IMG submission 207093) | Soil microbial communities from Loxahatchee National Wildlife Refuge, Florida, United States - Lox_Sample_2.2 | ecosystem: Environmental > Terrestrial > Soil > Wetlands | place: USA: Florida... | reverse complement strand
GCGTCGTCGCGGAAGAGGAACTCGAGCGCCAGGAGTGAGGCGAGCAGCGCTGCCACCCACAGCACTCCGCCGGCGATCTCGCGCAGCCGCGCGAGCTCGGGCGAGATCGCCAGTGGAAAGAGCGTCGTCACGATCGCGAAGAAGGCGAGCGGCTGCAGCAGGTGTCCGCGGCGGCGGAAGGCGAGCGTGATATCGCGCTGCAGGACCAGGCGAGCCGCTGCCAGCACGCCGACGGCCGCGCCCTGCGAGGCGCGTTGCGGCGCGAGCGCGTGCGGCACCGGCAGCATCGCATCCTGAACCTCACGCACGCTCGAGCTCCAGGCGCTGCACCCGTCCCTGGGCGACCGGCAGCTCGTGGTGGGTCGCCGCGACCACCATCGCGCCGCGCGCCAGCTGCTCCTCGATGAGGGCGCCGACCAGCTGCTGCCCTTCGCCGTCGAGGTTGGTGGTCGGCTCATCGAGCAGCCACAGCGGCACCATTGCCAGCGACAGCGCCGCAAGCGCCACGCGCCGCTTCTGTCCCGCCGAGAGCGTGCGCGCCGGGCGCTCGCTCCAGGCGCCGCCCCCGACGCGTTCGAGGGCCGCATGGAGTAACCCGGGCGCCGCGCGGCGCCGCATCCCGATCCAGTAGCGCAGGTTCTCGAGCGCGCTCAGGTCCGCCTTGAGGGGCGGCTCATGACCGATATAAAGAAGCGCGCAATGGAAGGCGGCCAGGTCCTCGAAGACGTCCCGTCCGTTCCAGAGCAGCCGCCCGGATTCCGGATGCAGCAATCCGCACAGCGTGCGCAAGAGGCTCGTCTTGCCGGCGCCGTTGGGGCCGGCGACGTGCAGGCACGCACCGCCGGGGAGCGCAAAACCAACTCCGCGCAGCACGTGACGCTCGCCCCGCCACAGGTGCAGATTCTCGACTTCCAGGCCTTCGCGCGGCATGCCAGGTCCAATGGTGAAGCAAGTGCCTCAGTATGGCATGCAAGTCCCGCCAATTCATGGGGTTAGCGCCACACTTCGAGTGTCGGCGCGCGGCGCCAGGCGAGCTTCGTTCTGTCGCCTGGGAGTCTGCCTGGGGCCGGAATCGAACCGGCACGGGGTTTCCCCCAAGGGATTTTCTTACCACTTCGGCTTTCGCCGCTGCGCGCCAAAGGCCGCGCATTCGTGGTCTGGACTTTACCTTTGCCGTCCCGCGTGGCCCTCCACAGGCCGCGCGGATTAGGCAGGGGCCGTCAAGTCTCTACACTTTCCCTGGCTGATCCAACAAGACGCGCTCCAGGGCTTAGCTCGGTATTGCAGCCACCGTGACGTGCTGCTGTTCCACCGACTTTGACCCCATTCACACCGGCCGTTTCCGCGCCGGGTGCTCAACTCTCTAAGTCCCTTGCGTCTACCAATTTCGCCACCCAGGCACGGGTGCGGTGATAATTGTACACAGGGGGAGCCCACCCATGGGAATCGACGGCACAGTCGACTACAGCGGCTATACGCGCGCGCAGCTCGACGATGCGCTGACGCGCATCGACGGCACCGCCTATCCGCTCAACTACGGGCACCTGGTGGCCGAACGGGACCGCCGGCATGCCGAGGAGCAGTCGGCGGCGGCCGCCCGGGCCGAGGCGCAGGGGGCTGCGGGGATCGTGCGCCATCGGCCGGAATTCAAGGCCGAGCCCCGCGAGTACTTCAGGATCTGGATCGTCAACCTCGCGCTCACGATCGTGACCCTCGGGATCTACTCCGCCTGGGCCAAGGTGCGCAAGCTGCGCTACTTCTACAGCTGCACCACCCTCGCGGGCAGCGCGTTCGGCTACCACGGCGACCCGGCCCGGATCCTGCGCGGTCGCATCATCGCCGCGGCCCTCGCGGCGGCGTACTTCGGCGCGGGCCGGATCTCCCCGCGCGGTACGCTCGTCATGCTGGCCGTGATAGGACTGCTATGGCCGTGGCTGCTGGTGAAGTCGCGCATGTTCACGATGCGGGTCACTTCCTGGCGCGGACTGCGTTTCGACTTCGTCCCGGACTACCTCGGCGCCTACCGCGTACTGCTCGGCTGGGGCTTCGTCGGGATCCTGACCTTCGGACTGCTGATGCCGCGCTTCGTCTGCGAGCGCTATCGCTTCGTCCTCACGCGTACCCGCTTCGGCGCCAGTGCCTTCGATTGCGAGGCTCGTGCCAGCATCTTCTACAGGACCATGTTCGGCACCATGGGAATCGGCGTGGTCCTCGGGTTCGCGTTCCTGCTCGTCATGCTAGCCGCCGGCGCGGCGAGCCATGCGGCGGGGGCCTCCCCGGCGGTCGTGCGGGTGATGTCGACCGGGGTGGGCGTTGTGTTCTACGCGGTCTTCTTCTCGGTCATTCACGGCTACACGCACGCGCGCAACCTGAACGAGGTCTTCGAGACGACCACTCTCGGGCCGCATCGCTTCGTCTCGTGGCTGAGCGCCGGGGACCTCATCGGCATCTATCTCAGCAACCTTTTCCTGATCGTCGTGACGCTGGGGTTGTACACGCCCTGGGCGCAGATTCGCCTGGCACGCTATCGGCTGCAGTCGATCGAGCTCGAGGCGCATGGCTCACTCGAGGAGTTCACAGCCGCCGCCGCCGCGTCCGTACCGGCGGCCGCGGGCGAGGAGATCGCATCGTTCTTCGACCTCGACTTCGGTTTCTGAAGTGGCCGGCGGTGTGATCCGCGCGCAACTCTACGACGGCAGGACCTCCGGGAGCCGGGAGGCGCACCTCAGCGTTGCCGGCACCGGAGAGCTCGCGCACCTGTGGGTTCGCGCCGCCGGGGGCGACTTCAGCGTGCCCCTCCCGGCCGTCGGCATCGGCGAGCGGGTCGGCGAGACCAACCGCCTGCTGCAGCTGCCCGGCGGAGCCTCGGTCGAAGTGCTCGATAATGCGCAGTTCGATGCCGCGCTCGCCGGCGCCGAAGTCAGCACACGCGAGGCGCCGCTGCGGCGGCTCGAGAGTCGCTGGGTCTACGCTCTGGCCGCCGTGCTCGCGACGCTGGTCGGCACCGTCGGCGCAATCCGCTACGGCATCCCGGCCCTCGCGGCCCGCGCCGTGACCTACATCCCCGCCGATGTGGACGCCTACGTCGGCACCGACAGCCTGCGCATGCTCGATCGGTCGGTGTTCCAGCCGTCCAAGCTCCCACCGCAGCGTCAGGCGCAGCTGCGCGGCGTGTTCGCCGAGGTGGCCGCGGATGCCGGCGCGGCCGGAGCTCGCTACCGGCTCGAGCTGCGCGACGGCGGCTCGCTCGGCCCCAATGCCTTCGCGTTGCCCGCGGGGATCGTCGTGCTCACGGATCAGCTCGCCCAGCTCGCCCACAACGATGACGAATTGCGCGGCGTGTTCGCGCACGAGGTCGGCCATCTCGTCAACCGCCACGCGATGCGCATGCTGGTGCAGGATTCCGGCTCCGCCTTGCTGCTGGTCGGCGTGTTCGGGGACGCGAGCGCCGTCTCCTCGACGCTGGCCGCCGCGCCCACCCTGCTGGTCAATGCCGCCTACTCCCGCGACTTCGAGCGGGAGGCGGATGCCTTCGCGTTCCGCTGGATGCGCCGGCACGATGTCGCGCCCGAGCACCTTGGCGATCTGCTCGAGCGGCTCGGGGCCGCCCACGGCACTGAGGCCGGGAGCGGGGGCTTCCTCGCAAGTCACCCCGACCTGCGCGAGCGCGTCAACGCCCTGCGCTCGGGCGGTGCCGCGCCTGCGCGCTAGCGGGATGCCGCGGGCGCGAGCGCGGCAACCGGCGCTGCTCCGCGCCCGAACACCAGGCCCGTCTCGACCTCCACGGACCTCCCATCCAGCAGGTGCGGCTTGAAGCGCCAGCGGCGCAAGGCGTCGGTGATCGCGTGGGCCTGGTCGGGGAATGCGCGCAGGAAATGGATGTGCTTCACCCTGCCTGCGCCGTCGATGACGATTCTTACCGGGATCGAGTTGAAACGGGACTCCGTGAAGCGCGGCTCCTCATGCTCGAGCAGGGTGTCCGGGCCCGCGTAGTTCGCGATGCAAAGCGGGACCTCGCCTGCAGCGGCGACGCCGCCGTCTGCGGCCGCTCCAGTCTGCGGCATGCGATCGATCGCCTGCAGCAGCTCCGCCATTCTCGCACCCTCGGCGCTGACCAGAACGAACTCGACGACATGACAGCGGATCTCGGTCGCCAGAACCTGCCAGTGCATCGCGGCCGCGGGGGCGTAGTACGCGAAGCGGACGAAACTGCGTCCCGCGAGGCGGGTTTCCCGCGGCGCCTCCTCGATCCGGTAGACCGAGCGGTCGAGGTGCTCGCTCGTGTAATTGATGAGCGCGAGCGCGCTGCGCGTCGCGGTGGCCGTGAAAAACATGTCCTGCGCGCTGATCAGCAGGTGACCGGGCCTGGCAGCCGCCGGGCCGGCGGCTGGGACGATCTGCGCCAACACGTACGCGCCGCTGTCGGACGGGGGCGGCCCGGCGAGGCCTGGCTGCCAGCGCGAGGAGAAGCGCAGGGTCAATCCGAAGTACGCGTTCTGATAGCTGCCCGCCGCGAGCTCGCCACCCTCGGGGAGGGGCGTCGTCGGATCGCTGGCGCTCGGCCAGGCGCCCTTCACGATGAGCGTATTCCTCGGCACCTCGTCGGCCCCCGCCGCGCCCATCAGCAGCGCGACGGCGGCCAGTGCGACCGAAGCGAGGCAGCGCCCCATGCAAGTCACGGCTTGTCCCGCAGCCTAGAGTGACCTCACGAAGTCGAGGATCTCCTGCTGCTGCGTCGGGCTCAGCCCGTTGAAGTTCTCGACGACCTCATTGGCCTCCGAGCCGCTGCTGGCGTGCGCGCGAATCGCCACCAGCAGATCGCTGGTGCGCCCATCGTGCAGGAAGTAGATGCGCTGTCCGGCTCCCCACAGCGGCGCGGTGCGGAACTGATTGCCGCCCGCCCCGCCCTGCGAGACGTTGTCCGCAAGTCCGGTGCCCATGTCGTGAATCTCGAAGTCGGAGAACGCATTCACGGCCGCCTTGCTGAGCGAGGGGGTGACCTGCGACGCCTGCGTCGCGTTGAGCGTCGGCGTGTGGCAGGCGGCGCAGCCGACCGACTTGAAGAGCGCGAGACCCGCGACGAAGGCACTCGCACCGCCCGGCCCGGTCGTCGGCGCCGGCAGCGGCGGGGCCAGCAGGCGTGCAAACTCCGCAAACATGACGATGTCGGAGGAGACCTGCGCATTCTGTGCGGCCTGATCGGCGCTAGCAGTCACCTGGAAGTTGGTCGCATCCTCGGGGTAGCCCTTGCCGCCGAGGTTCATGCAGCCCGCGGGCAGACCGGTAGCCTGATCCTCCTGCGGCAGCGGACGCTCGTTCGGAAAGAGCTCGTTGGTGATGCCCATCTCCACGTTGTAGGCCTCGCCGGCGAACATCAGCAGGGACTTGTTCTGCGCCTTCCAGCCGAAGCGCGCGATCGTGCCGTCATTGCCGTTGCGGTTGAAGGTGCCGGTGATGCCGAGCGTGTTGGCTGCCTGCGCCGCCTTGTTCGCCATCAGCGTCGCGTCGTCGAGATTCTCGACGAGGCCCGCCCCGAACAGCGGCGTCGGGATGCGGTAGATGACGTTGTTGGCGGCCAGCGCCTGCGCGAAAGCCGGCTGCGACAGGGAGCAGCCGGCGGCGCCCGCAAGGCCGCTCACGGTAAAGAGATCCTCCACGCCGCCGTTGGGCGAGCCGGTGAGTGGCGCGCCGCTCGCGCTCATGAAGAACGGGAACCGCGCCTCGCGGGTCGGCCCGTGGGCGGTGATGAAGGAAGGCATGGTGTTGGTCGCGCCATCCACGACGCCGTCGCCAATGGCCGCAAACTGCGGGTTGTTGGCCGCACCCGAGCCGCCGATGGTCGGCTGGGCGTGACAGGCAGAGCACTGGTTCATGTTGAACCGCGGACCGAGTCCCACGTTGGCCGAGTTGTTGACGGTCTCGACGTCCTGAAAGCGGCTGAGGCCGTTCTGAAAGAATTCCAGCACCCCGCGCGGCTGCTCCTCGATGACCGACAGCAGCGGCAGCGGACGGGTGGCGGTGGCGCCCGGCTGGCCGTTGATCGCCCCGCCGCGCACCCCGGGATCGGTTTGTGCGAGCACCGCCGCCGGAACGACGGCGCAGACCGCCAGAAACACTACACGCTTGTCCATGTCCGGTCCTCCCCTTGACCTGCGTCGACGGAAGTCGACGCTCGTGCAGCGCTGTATCTACGCCGCGTAGCGCAGCGTGTCGACCTGTCGCAGCCGCGAGACGTGTCGCAGCGCGCCGCCGCCGTCGCGAAAAAAGCCGGTGAAACCGCTGCGGCAAGGCAGCTGCACCGCGGCGGCGCGGCCGCGGGCGCGGCACAAGTTCATCGCACGGGTTGCACGCGGCGCGCGGCGGTGGCAGCTTCACCCTCACCCATGCGCAGACGATCCGCTCCACGGCGGGCGCCCTCCCGGGCGCGCGCGCCGCTCGTCCCCATTGCGCTCGCGGCGGAGGAGCGCCGGCGGCTGCGCGGGCTGGCGCGCGGGCGCGGCGGCGGGCAGCGCGCGCTCGCCCTGCGCGCGCGCATCGTGCTCGATTGCAGCAGTGGCCGTTCGAATCGCGCGGTGGCACGGCACCTGCGCGTGACCGCGCAGACCGTCGGCAAGTGGCGCAGCCGCTTTCTGCGACGGCGGCTCGCGGGGCTGTCCGACGAGCCGCGCTCGGGCGCGCCCCGCTCGATCAGCGACGCGCTGATCCAGGCGGTGGTGACCAGAACGCTGCACGATCATCCGCCGGATGCGGCGCGCTGGAGCAGCCGACGCCTCGCGCGCGAGCTCGGCATCTCGCAGCGGGCGGTGCTGCGCATCTGGCGCGCGTTCGAGCTCTAGGGCGCGGGTCGCTCCCACAGCAGCGGAAACAACCGGTGCTCCATCGGCGCCCCCGCCGGCAGCTCGGCAGCGAGCCCGGGAAACTCCGGTGAGGTCTGCCAGCGACGCGGCGCGTGGCGCATGTCATCGCCCAGCAGCCGCACCGAGAACACCCGCCGGCGCTGCCCCGGCCCGACTCCCGCCGTGGCGTGCAGCGTCAGCATGTGGAAACACACCGCATCGCCGGGCTCCAGAGCCCAGCCGAGGATGCGGTAATGGCTGCGCTGCCCTTCGATGTCCGGAAGGTCGGCCAGGCTCCCTTCCGGAAACCACTTCGCCTGGGCATCGAGGAAGGAGCGCGGCATGAGCCAGGGACCCAGATGCGAGCCCGCGACGAACTCGAGGGTCGCCTCGCGCGCGACCGGATCGACCGGAATCCAGAAGCTGCAGTTCTGCCGCCCTGCCACGTTGTAGTAGGGCTGGTCCTGGTGCCACGGCGTGCGCTGGCGCGTACCGGGCTCCTTGGTCAGCATGTGGTCGTGGTAGAGCCGCGCGCTCGCGCTGCGCATGAGTGTGCCGCCGGCCGCGCCGATCGCCGACTCGAAGATCACGCGGCGGTAGCGCTCGTTGTCCTGCCAGCAGCAGAAATCCTCCAGGAAGAATCCCGGATCGTCGCGCGCACTGGCCACCTTGGCGCGCGGACTCGGGTGCGCGAGGTTCTCATCGATGCCGGCGCGCAGCAGCTCGACGTCGCGCGGCTCGAGCAGCCCGCGCAGCACCACGGCGCCGTCGGCCTGGAAGGCGGCGACGTCGGCGTCGCTCACTCGCGCAGTGCCGCGGCTCGGGCGCGCCATCGGGGCTAGCGGCCGGTGCGCAGGAACTGCCGGCAGGCGTGGGTGAAGCGGCTGCGCTCCGCCTCGGACTCGATCTCCGTCCCCAGCATCACGATGAGCGACTCGGGACCTGCGGCACTGGCGGCGGCGCGCTTCACCAGGTGCCGCGCCAGCGGGCCGATGTAGCCGGCAAGCTCGGTCTCGAAGCGCTTCAGCTGTGCGGCGTCGATGAGCGCCGGCACGGTGCCGGTGGCGCCGGTAGCCGTACCCGCCGGCGGCGCGGCGAAGGTGCCCGTGACCGTGGCGGCGGCGGGTGCCGGAGCGGGCGCGCTGAGGAAGGTGCGCAGATACTCGCTCAGCCGCCGGTAGTGCGGCTCGAGCGGCGGCGGGAAGGCATCGAGCCAGTGCTGGCTGCTGAGGAAGTACTCGAGGCTCTTCGAGGGCAGCACTTCCTCGATGCGAAACGGCAGCACCGCGACGCGACGGTGCACCGCGCGCTCGACCTCGCGGCGCACCTGCGGGGAGTCGTTGGTGCTGGAAGAGAACACCAGCACCATCACGCGCGCCGCGGCGATCGCCTCGACGATCTCGGCCGCCCAGTCGGCGGCGGGCGCGACATCACGCGGGGCGATCCAGCATTCGATACCGCAGGCCTCGAGCCGCTCGACGATGCCGAATGCGGGCTCGCGATCGGACTGGGAATAGCTGACGAACACCGGGCGCGCTGCCAACTCAACCCTCCAGCAGCTTCAGCGCCTTGTCGAGGCTCTTGCGCATGCGGTTGAAGGCGCGCCCGAGGGCGGCGATCTCGGCCCCGCCACGCGCCGGGAACTCCGGCGCGCTGGTGTCACCGACGCTCAGCTGATCGGCGATCCGCGCCATGCGCCGTACCGGCCGCACGACCAGGCCATACATGACCAGATTCACGACCAGCAGCAGCGCGACGAACACCGTGGTCAGCGCCGTCAGGAAGGCGCGAAAGGCGCCGCTCGCGGCCGCCTCGGCCGCGGCGATCGGCACCGAGACGATCTGCGCGCCGATCACATCCCCCGCCTGCCAGCCGAAGCCGTTGTTGCTGCCGTAGCGGGCGATCACCGTCGCCGGCGCGGCCTGCGCCGTGCTGTGGCAGACCAGGCACTCGGGCTTGGCCTCGATCGGGCGCGCCAGGAACAGCGAGCGCCCCATGGGCGTGTCGCGCTCGCCGACCACCTCGTGCACGCTCGCGTCGTTGCGGAAGCGCTGGATGATGTCGGCCTCCCAGTCGGTGGCGCGATCGCGCGGATTGGTCGGATTGAGCGTCGCTTCGTGATAGGAGTAATCCCTGCGCGTCTCGTGCACGCGCAGGAAATTCTCCGTGGCGGCGTAGGCCGGCACGCTCTGCGGCAGGAAGACGCTCTGCATCTGCGCGTGCAGCAGCGGGGCGATCTCCTTGGCCGTGTAGTCGCGCACCGCGAGCGCGCTGTCCATCATCAGCCCGGCTTCGGTGCGGATCTCGCGCTCGGCATTGGCCTGTAGCACCGTGCGGCAGACGACACCGGTGACCGTCGCGCCGATCGCGAACACCACGATGAGGGCAAGGTTGATGCGAACCAGCAGACTCATTCGAGAGGATCCCCTGGAGCGCCGCGACGTGGGGCGGCACGCCTTATCTGGCCAAAGTAGTGGATTGCCACCACCCGGCGCAACTCTCCAGCAGGAGGAACCCGTTGTGGCGCGACCCGCGGGGGCCGCACAATCCGGCTCCGTGGATACCCTGAGCGCCAAAGCGAGCCGCAATTCGCCCTTCATGGTCGGAGTCTCCGGACACCGCGACCTCGACCCGGACGACATAACGCGCCTGCGCGAGGCGGTCACCGACTTCGTGCAGCAGCTGAAGGCCCACCTGCCCGACACCGAGCTGCGGCTGATCGTCGGCATGGCCCAGGGGGCGGACCTGCTGGTCGCGGAAACGGCGCTCGACCTCGGCGTGCCGGTCGAGGCGGTGCTGCCGATGCCGCTCGAGCACTACGCGGCGGATTTCGACGCGCGCACCCTCGAGTGCCTCAAGGAGCTGCTGCGCCGGCCCGAAGTCCGCTGCGTCGAGCTGTCCGCCGACGCCGCCGGTGTCGTGAGCGGTCCGCACTCGCGCGAGCAGCGCGACGCGATGTACGCCAACCTCACCGACACGCTCATCCGCCGCAGCAGCCTGCTGCTCGCGCTATGGGACGGGCGCAGCTCCCACCTGCCCGGGGGCACCGCCGATACCGTGCTGCGCTACCTCGGCGTACGGACCGATGAGAGCAACGTGGCCGATGCGCTCGCCTTCGTCGAGGTGGACGAGGAGCCCGAGACCGCGCAGCGGCTGGTCTACTGGACGCCCACGGTGCGCAGCGGCGCCGCGAGCGATGCGCCGCAGCGCGCGCCCTGCTACCTCGCCGGCGCCGGCGATCACGTCCTGCACGTGCAGCGCACGATGCCGACGCGCCTCAAGCGCCAGCTCGCCGAGCTCAACAGCTACAACCTCGAGTACCGCCAGCTGAGCGCCGCCGGCGCGCTGCGCGAGGCCG
>Ga0335073_10016929_pt1 | contig 10195 bp, 9 predicted proteins | sample Lox_Sample_22_FD_207093 | JGI IMG/M metagenome (GOLD analysis project Ga0335073, IMG submission 207093) | Soil microbial communities from Loxahatchee National Wildlife Refuge, Florida, United States - Lox_Sample_2.2 | ecosystem: Environmental > Terrestrial > Soil > Wetlands | place: USA: Florida... | reverse complement strand
GCCCGAGGCAGCGACCCCGGCCGCGGAGCCGGAGGCCACGACCCCCGCCGCGGAGCCCGAGGCCACGACCCCCGCCGCGGAGCCCGAATCCGCTCCCGAGCCTGAAACCGCTCCGGAGCCAGAGCCGGAGCCGGAGCCCCGGGCCGCACAGTCGGAGCGGTCCCCCGAGCCCGCCGCAGAGGAGAACTAATGAGCGCCGTCACCGCCAAGGAAGTCAAGGCCCTCCGCGACCGTACCGGCGCCGGAGTGCTCGCCTGCCGTGAAGCGCTCAGCGAAGCGAACGGCGATGTCGAGCGTGCCGTCGAGATCCTGCGCGCGCGGGGCCAGGCGCAGGCGGCCAAGCGCGCCGGCGCCGAGGCGACCGAGGGCGTGGTCCAGAGCTACATCCACGCTGGGAACAAGATCGGCGTGCTCGTCGAGGTCGACTGCGAGACCGACTTCGTCGCCCGCAACGACAACTTTGTCGAGTTTGCCCGTGACCTCGCGCTCCACATCGCGGCCGCAAATCCGATCGCGGTGACCGACGAGGACGTGCCCACCGAGGATCGCGAACGCGAGGAGCGAATCGCGGTCGAGCAGGCGGCCGACCGGCCGGAGAACGTCCGCGACAGGGTCGTCAGCGGCAAGATCGACAAGTGGCTGGACGACGTGGTGCTGCTGCGGCAGAAGCACGTCAACGAGGACAAGCACGGCGGCAAGACGATCGAGGAGCTGCGAGCCGAGCTCGCGGCCGAGACCGGCGAGAACGTCGTGATCCGCCGCTTCGCGCGCTTTGCTGTAGGCAGTTGAGCTCGCCAAGCGTCATACCGCACCCTTCGAGCCATCCCGTCGCTTACCGGCGGATCCTGCTCAAACTGTCGGGCGAGGCGCTCATGGGCGATCTCGAGTACGGGACCGACGCAGAACGGGTCCGCGAGATCGCCTCACAGATCGCGGCCGTCCATCGCCGCAACGTCGAGGTCGCGATCGTGGTCGGCGGCGGCAATATCTACCGTGGCCTCGCCCAAGCCGCCAAGGGCATGGATCGCGCCACGGGCGACTACATGGGGATGCTGGCGACGGTGCTCAACGCCCTCGCGCTCCAGGACGCGCTCGAGAAGGAGAACGTCCAGACCCGCGTGCAGTCGGCGATCACGATCTCCGAGGTCGCCGAGCCGTACATCCGCCGGCGCGCGATGCGCCACCTCGAAAAGGGGCGGATCGTGATCTTCGCCTCCGGCACCGGCAACCCGTTCTTCACGACCGACACCGCCGCCGCGCTGCGGGCCGCCGAGCTGCACGCCGAGATCATCCTGATGGCCAAGAACCGCGTCGAGGGCGTCTATACGGCCGATCCCAGGATCGATCCGAACGCCGAGTTCATCCCCGAGATCACCCACAAGGATGCGCTCACCCGCGGGCTTCAGGTGATGGACTCGACCGCATTTGCCCTGTGTATGGACAACAATCTCCCGATCATCGTCTTCAACATGACCGACGGGCGCAACATCGACAAGATAGTGTCCGGAGAACGAGTGGGGACGCTGGTGAGGACATGACCACCGACATGATCGATGAGCTCCTAGCCGATGCGCGGGAGCGGATGCACAAGTCAGTCGAGTCGATCAGGAACGAGTTCGGATCGGTCCGCACGGGGCGAGCGAGCCCGGCGCTACTCGACCGTATCCAGGTCGATTACTACGGCACCTCGACACCTTTGAAGCAGCTGGCGACGATCAGCGCGCCCGAGGCCCGGCTGCTGACGATCCAGCCTTACGACAAGTCCTCGATCAAGGCGATCGAGCGGGCGATCCTCGAGTCCGATGTCGGCTTGACCCCGAACAACGACGGCAACCTGATCCGCCTCGGTGTCCCCGAGCTCACCGAGGAGCGCCGCAAGCAACTCGTCAAGGTTGTCCGGCACATCGCCGAGGAGGGACGCGTCGCGATTCGCAATGTCCGCCGCGACGTGATGCACGACCTCCGCGAGCTCAAGGAGGCGGGGGAGGCCGGATCGGATGACGAACACCGTGCCGAGGTCGAGCTCCAGAAGGTCACCGACGTGCGCATCTCAGAGCTCGACGAGGCACTGAAGCACAAGGAAGCCGAGATTCTGGAGGTCTAGGTGGCGCTTCCGCGTGAATCGGAGCCCGCCCACGCCGCGCCCGCCCACCCCGCCGAGAGCGATCCGACGCGCGCTCGGTATGTGGCCATCATCACCGACGGCAACGGCCGCTGGGCAGCTGGCCGGACACGAGGCCGGCGCAGACGCGGTCAAGGCCCGGCTGCGCGACTCCGTCGATCTCGGCATCCGCGAGCTGACGGTCTACTCGTTCTCGACCGAGAACTGGGTCCGTCCGCAGGTCGAGGTCCAGGGCCTGATGGCGATGATGGCTCGCCGAATCGAAGCCGAGACGCCAGAGCTCCACGACGAGGGCGTTCGGATGCGCTTCATCGGGCGCCGCAGCGACCCCGTGCCGCCGCATCTGATGGAGCGGATGGCGTGGGCCGAGCAGCTGACCGAGAACAACGACCGGATCACCCTGTTCGTGGCGTTCAACTACGGCGGGAGGGCGGAAATCGTTGACGCAGCGCGAAAGTTCACCTCAGGCGACGAAGACGACTTCCGCGCCCTCCTCTACGCCCCTGACATGCACGATCCCGATCTGATCATCCGCACCAGCGGCGAGCGGCGAATCTCGAACTACCTGCTGTGGCAGGGGGCGTACTCGGAGTGGGTGTTCCGCGACGAGCTGTGGCCGGACTTCTCGCGAGAGTCGTTAGAACAGAGCCTCGAGGATTTCGCGGAGCGCAACCGTCGCTTCGGGGGTCGTTAGCCATGCCCCCCGCGCGCTCGAACCGCACGAGCCGCACGAGTCGCACCGACCGACCGAGCCGCACGGAACGAGACCGAACGAGCGCTTCGGAACGCCGCCGTCGATCCCCGCGGAACCAGGAGCCCAAGAGGTCGCGGCGGCGTTCGGAGCTGTTCGGGCGGATCCTGGTCGCGATCCCGCTGGCAATCGCCACGATCATCTTCAACAACCTCGGCGGCCTCCCGTTCGCGCTGTTCCTGATCGCGGCGGGCCTGATCTGCATGCACGAGCTGTACGGGCTCCTGTCGATCTGGCGCCCGGTGGCCTTGATCGGGTTCGCGGCGGTCGTGGTGATGGTCCTCGTCGCACGATCCGGCAGCACGGCGCACGTCCTCGAGGTCGCGGTCGCCGCGGTGCCCGTGGCGCTGCTGGCGGTGATGGTCAGCGACCGGCGCCGTCCGACCATCGCGATCGCCGGGACGCTGCTCGGCATCTACTACGTCGGCTTCGCGTTCGCGCACGCCGAGCTCCTGCGGGAACTGCCGCACGGCAACGGCGTGTTCCTCGACGTCCTCGTCGGAACGTTCGTGGGGGACACGGGGGCCTATCTGGGCGGGCGCCTGTTCGGGCGCCGGCCGCTCGCTCCCGCGGTCTCACCCAACAAGACCGTCGAGGGTCTCGTGTGCGGCATGCTCGTGGCAATCCTCGCGGTGTTCCTCGCCGGCCTCTACCAGACGTGGCTGAGCCAGGGACACGCGATCCTGCTCGGCGTAGCGGTGGCGGTGGTCGCGCCCCTCGGCGACCTGTTCGAGTCGGTGATCAAGCGCGACGCCGGCGCCAAGGACTCGGGCAGCGTATTCGGGCCGCACGGCGGCGCGCTCGACCGCCTCGACGGAGCGCTGTTCGCGGTCGTGGTCGGCTACTACATCTGGCTCGCTGTCCACTGACGCCGCGCGTCGGCGAGAGCCGAACCCGCCTCCCTAGACTGGGTGCGTGCCCCGACGGATCGCCATCTTAGGCTCGACCGGGTCGATCGGTGTCCAGGCGCTCGACGTGATCTCGCGCTCTCCGGAGCTCACGGTCGTGGCCCTGAGCGCCTCGCGCTCGTGGGAGCCGCTGCTCGACCAGGCCCGGCGCTACGGCATCCGCAAGGTCGCCGTCGCCGACCCCGATGCCGCCGCGCGGGCGAGCGAGGCATGGACGGGGGGAGACGTGCTGGCCGGCCCCGACGGCGTCGTCCGGCTGATCACCGAGTGCGAGTGCGATCTGGTCCTGAACGCGATCGTGGGGTCCGCCGGTCTCCTGCCGACCGTTGCGACCCTCGGCGAGGGGGTAGACCTCGCTCTTGCCAATAAGGAGTCGCTGGTCGTCGGGGGGGAGCTCGTCACCGCGCTCGCGCAGGCGACGGGCGCGGCGATCATCCCGGTCGACTCGGAGCACTCGGCGCTTCACCAGCTGCTCGGCTCCGAGCGCCCCGGGACGGTCGACCGCCTGATCCTGACCGCCTCGGGCGGCCCGTTTCGCGGGATGCGGCGGGCCGATCTCGAGAACGTCACGACCGAGCAGGCGCTCGCCCACCCGACGTGGACAATGGGCGGGAAGATCACGATCGACTCGGCGACCCTCATGAACAAGGGACTCGAGCTGATCGAGGCGCATCACCTGTTCGGCACGTCGTACGACCGGATCGACATCGTCGTGCACCCCCAGTCGATCATCCACAGTCTGATTCAGCTGTGCGACGGCGCCACGCTCGCGCATCTCGGCTACCCCGACATGCGCGTCCCGATCTCCTACGCGCTCCACTATCCCGAGCGCGTCGACGTTCCCGTTCGGCCGCTCGATCTGGTCGAGCTCGGGAGCCTCACGTTCGAGCCGGTCGACGAGGAGACGTTCCGCTGTGTACGGATCGCGCGGGACGCCGCCCGCGCGGGCGGCACTGCGACGTGCACGATGAACGCGGCAAACGAGATCGCCGTCCATGCCTTCCTGGGCGGCCGCCTGCGCTTCCTGGACATCGCCGACGTGATCGAGGAGACGCTGTCGGAGCTTCCGTCCCGGCCGGTCCACTCATTCGAGGCGCTCGGCGAGGCCGATGCGGAGGCGCGCCGGCTCGCCGGTGAGCTCGTGTCCGAGCGGGCACCGGCGTAGGCTGATCTGATCGCGTTCTTACGAACACCGCAGAAACGGCTGCCACACTAGAACCGGTGTCCTACGTCCTCGCCTTTCTGGGCTTCGTCGCGCTGATCATCCTGCACGAGGCCGGGCATTTCACCGCCGCCAAGGCCGTGGGCATGCGCGTCGAGCGTTTCTCGCTATTCATGGGTCCGCTGCTCGTCAAGTTCCGGCGGGGCGAGACCGAGTACGGGATCGGCCCGTTTCCGCTCGGCGGCTATGTGCGGATCACGGGGATGAACCCGCGCGAGGAGCTGAGCGAGGAGCGTGACATCCGGGAACTCACCGGGCAGCTCGAGCAACTGCGCGACGACGACCGGGCGTTTCCGGATGCAGGTTCCGTTCGCGTTCAGGAGCGCACGACCCAGGAACGGGCCATCACGGAGCGCATCTCGGAACTCGAGGTTCAGGCCGATGCCATCCGCGGGCGCGCCTATTACAACCAGAAGGTCTGGAAGCGGGTTGTCGTGATCCTGGCGGGGCCGGCGGTGAACCTGGTTATCGCTTTTGTGATCTTCTGGGCGATCGCGTTCTCGAACGGCCAGCAGGTCGCCAACACCACCGTGCAGACGGTGACGGTCAAGGGGCCGTCGGCTGCGTATATCCGGCCGGGCGACAAGGTCGTCTCGGTCGACGGCGTCAGCGGCTCTGAGGACGCGATCCGCAACCAGATCGGCACCCATCGCTGCGCCGGTGCTCAGGTGGACAACTGCGTAGCGGCGACGCCCGCCCGCGTCGTCGTCGAGCGTGACGGGAAGCTCATCACGCTCGAGATCCGCCCGCGCTACAGCACCGCTTCCGGCGTGGACCGGCCGCTCCTCGGAGTCAGCTTCGGCGCGACTCAGGAACCTGTCAGCGTCGTCAAGGCGGCCTCGCTGTCGGGCAGCAACATGTGGTACGTCACCACCCGGACCGTGTCCGTCGTCGCGCGGATCTTCGAGCCGCAGGAGCGCAAGCAACTCCACAGCATCGTCTACGGGTACACCGCCACGCAGGAGTCGTTCGCCACGAGCACTACGCAGGCGCTCTACGTCCTCGGGCTGATCTCGCTGTCGCTGGCGATCATCAACCTGTTCCCGTTCCTGCCGCTCGACGGCGGCCACGTGTTCTGGGCGGTGGCCGAGAAGATCAGGGGCAAGCGGATCCCGTTCGAGGTGATGGAGCGCGCCGGCGTGGTCGGCTTCGTGCTGATCCTGCTCGTGTTCGTGATCGGCCTGAGCAACGACATCACGACGCTGTCCGGCCCCGGCCTGGGCCTGCACTGACGCGTCCGCCGGCAGGTGGCGGCGGCGTCCGGATGTCGGATACCCCGCTGATAGCGTTACGCCGCGACACCAGGCCTGGATAGAGGAGAAGCATGGAGAGCAGCAGCACGATCTCGCCGGCGCTGGGGCGAGCGGTCGACGCCCCGACACTGACCGAAGCCCTACGCCGCACGGCGGCCAACCACCCCGAGATCGTCGCCGTCCGCACCCCCGATGACAGCGTCTCGATCACGTGGTCCGAGCTGCTGCGGCGGGTCGAGGCGGTCGCCGGAGGACTGGCGAAGCTCGGCGTGAGCCGGGGCGACACGGTCGCGATCATGCTCGGCAACCGCCCCGAGTTCCACATCGTCGACCTGGCCGCCACGATGCTCGGCGCCACCCCGTTCTCGATCTACCTCACGTATCCACCGAACGAGATCGAATATCTCTTGGGCGACGCCGCCTCCAGCGTGGCGATCGTCGAGCCGGCCTACCTGCAGACGATGCTCGAGGCGCGCAAGAACCTCCCCGGACTCGAGCATGTGGTCGTCGTCGACGGCGATGCCCCCGGCGACACGATCTCGCTGACCGACGTCGAAGCGTCAAACGACCCCGACTTCAACCTGGAAAAGGCGTTCGCCGAGATCGGGCCCGATGACCTCGTGACGCTGATCTACACCTCAGGCACGACCGGGCCGCCAAAAGGCGTTCAGCTCGCCCACCACAACGTCATGTCGGGGGCGCTGGCGGTTGAGCACGTGGTCCCGTTCGATCCGGGGTCGAGGGTGATCTCGTGGCTGCCGGCGGCGCATATAGCCGAGCGGATGGCCCACCACTACATCCCGGTGATCTTCGCCGGGACGATCACCTGCTGCCCGAACCCACGGGAGGTCCTGTCGTACCTGCCGCAGGTCCGGCCGACCTGGTTCTTCGCGGTTCCGCGGATCTGGGAGAAGCTCAAGGCCGGCCTCGAGACGATGCAGGCCGCCCAGCCCGAGGAGCAGCGCCGTCCGGTGCAGGAGGCGGTCGAGGCCGCCATCGAACGGGTTCGCCTCAAGCAGCGCGGCGAGGCCGTGCCGCCCGAGCTCGAGGCCAAGGTCGCCCAGGCCGACGAGCAGATGTTCTCCAAGCTGCGCGAGATGCTCGGGCTCGACCAGGCGATCGCGGTCAACGTCGGCGCGGCGCCGACGCCGGTCGAGGTGCTCGAGTTCTTCCACGCGCTCGGGATCGAGCTGGCCGAGCTGTGGGGCATGTCCGAGACGTGCGGCGTCGGAACATGCAACCGCCCGGGCGAGGTGAGGATCGGCACGGTCGGCCCGGCGGAGCCCGGCGTCGAGATCAAGATCGCCGAGGACGGCGAGCTGCTCGTCCGTGGTGGATGCGTGATGACCGGCTACCGCAACGCGCCGGACCGGACGGCCGAGGCGATCGACGCCGAGGGATGGCTCCACACCGGCGACATCGGCCAGATCGACGAGGACGGCTTCGTGCGCATCGTCGATCGCAAGAAGGAGATCATCATCAACGCGGCCGGCAAGAACATGTCCCCGGCCAACATCGAAGCCACGCTCAAGAGCGCGAGCCCGTTGATCGGACAGGCGGTGTGCATCGGCGACGGCCGGCGCTACAACACGGCGCTGATCGTGCTCGATGCCGACTACGCGCCGCAGTGGGCACAGCAGCAGGGGATCGAGGGACAGGCGCTCGAGGACCTCGCCGGCGCCGAGCCCGTCATCGCCGCCATCCGGAGCGCGATGGAGAGCGCCAACGCCCGCCTCGCTCGGGTCGAGCAGATCAAGAACTTCACGGTCGTGCCCGGCGACTGGCTCCCCGGCGGCGATGAGTTGACGCCGACGATGAAGCTCAAGCGGCGTCCGATCGAGGCCAAGTACCAGGCCGAGATCGAGGCGATGTACGGCTAGCGCAGCCGGATCGCCACCGAACGGCTGTACACGGTCGCACCCTCGAACGACGGGGGGAACAGCAGCAACGGGTTGTTCGGGTATGAGTACGCCAGTCTGACCGTGCCGCTTCCCGGGAACCGCATCCGCACATCGAAGTAGCAGCTGTTGGGATTCGAGATCGTCACCGTTCGGAGCGTGGTGAAGCGGCCGGAGGTGCCGCGCGCGAACTGGATCCGTGCGGTCTGGGACTGTCCGTTTGGCCCCGTTTGGGGCGAGCCGCTCGAGGTCCCGGGCAATCCAGCCGCGCCAAGGATTGCGTAGCGTGCCGGCCGTACGCATCCCCAGACCTCGAGCGACCGGATGCGCCGCGCCGAGGTCACGGGCAGGAACAACGGGAGGCGATACGCGGCAAAGGCGGGCTTCGCCTTGCCGTTAGCGAACAACAGTCCGCTCGTGAAGCCCCCGTCGCCGCGCGTGAGGGCGGCGGTCAGCGGCGGGTCGTTCAGCAGGTACTGCATCGTGCTCGCGACCCTGGGCTGCTTCCAGCTCAGGTACTCCGCCCAGTTGATGTAGTACGCGGCGGTCGCCGGCGAGACGTACGAGTCGTGGTTCGGCGGGTGGGTGATGTAGCCGTATTCGGTGCTGTAAATCGGGAACCGCTTGCCGGAGCCGTAGATCCGCTGGATCCGGTCGAGCTCGTGCTCGAGCGTCGGGATCCGGGGGAACGTCGCGATGTCGGGGTCGGTCGAGGTCTCGATATTCGGCGGCGCGTTGTCGGGATACGGGTGGTCGGCGAATCCGGTGGCGTTGAACAGCGCGGGGTTCTGCCTGCGGAAGCGCCGTGAGCCGGCCGCCGTGGTCGGGCAGCCGACGGCGCTGGCGGCGCGGCCGCGTAGTTCCCGGTAAGACGAGTCAAGGCAGTACAGGGTGCGGAGGAACTGGAGTGGCTTGGTCTGACCGAACTCCCCGGGAAGTCCCTGCGGATGCGTGCGGTTGGCGGCGCCGCTCAGGCCTCTCGGTGCGAACTCGCCGATCAGGATCGTGTCGTGGCCATGGCCGGTCGCCTGGAGCGCGGTCCACATCTGGCCGGCGAGCGCCCGATACATCCCTGGGGCGACCGACACGGTCGAGCCGTTGACGGCCTGCGGGCCGAGGTCTTCGCCGAAGTTGGGCTCGTTCCAGATAGCCCAGAAGTTCACGCGCGGCAGCGGCGTCGACTGTCCTGGAGGCACGTAGGTGCCGCTGTAGCGCTCGCCCGCGGCGCGGGCGAACTGGCCGAACGCCGACGCCGACGGCCGCCACGCCCAGAACTGGTTGTCGAGCGCCGCCCGCGGGATCGCCGACCCCTCAGCCCACCGCGGCGCGCCGCCGCTCAACGTCAGGTCGACGCCGAGACCGTTCTGGTGCGCAAGCTCGATCATCTGGTCATACGGCGCCCAGTTCCCGGCCGGGTACGAGCTCGGGTCGGAGGCTTTGAACCCGCGGGGGGCCTTCGAAGCCTCCGCCGAGGGCGCAACCTGCGCCCACACGACGATGATCCGCACCGTCCGCACGCCGAGCGCCCGAAACGTGCTCATTGTCTGCGCCGGAGCGTCGAGCATCTGGACCGAGTCCTGGATGATCGAGACCTGATTGGCTGACCCGAGGGCCGCGGGCGCCAGGACCCCGCCGCTCGCGCACATGACGGCGATGACCAGCGCGGCGGTGAGTAGGCGTGATCTCATCGGTTCAGCGAAATGTGCACGGGCCGGCTCTCGATCGGCCCAGGGTCGGCCGTCAGCGTCGGATCGAGCGGCGAATAGTCGTAACTCAGCCGGACCGTCCCGCTTGCGGGGAACTTCACCCGGACGTCAAAGTAGCAATTGCTCGGGTCGCTGAGCGTCACTGTCTGGATCGTCGTGAATGCCCCGGACGTACTTGGCGCGAACTGGATCTCGGCAGTCGGCGAGGACCCGGATCGCGCCGGCCGCACACAGCCCCAGACCTCGAGCGCGCTACCGCGTCGACCTGAGGTCACCGGCAGGAACACCGGCAAGCGCCAGGCGGCGTACACGGCCTTGGGCGCACCGGCGAAGCT
>Ga0335073_10016928_pt1 | contig 10196 bp, 4 predicted proteins | sample Lox_Sample_22_FD_207093 | JGI IMG/M metagenome (GOLD analysis project Ga0335073, IMG submission 207093) | Soil microbial communities from Loxahatchee National Wildlife Refuge, Florida, United States - Lox_Sample_2.2 | ecosystem: Environmental > Terrestrial > Soil > Wetlands | place: USA: Florida... | reverse complement strand
GACCGATTGGTATATGGTATTCGCAGCCAATGCCAAACCGATGGTAGCCGACGATGTTCCAAGCCCACTGACAGTCAGACCGGCTGAACCAATGTTGTATGTACTTGTATTTGTCGTGGTTCCTCCCAAGGTTGTTGTGGTGGCAATGACCTGAAAATTGGTGATCGTGGTTTCGGTTGAGCTCGCAGTGCAGGTCAGGACTGTATTGGTGCACAACGTGATCTGGTTTGGCGTTACAGAGGAAATCGTCGGCGGCACCGGAGGCAGGAGGAAACCGACATTGGCTCCGGAGAAATACACCGACCCGCTGTCGGTGGCATTGCGTTGGATGAACACCGCTTTGAATTGGGCAGTCACTGTCAGCGAAGGAACTTGGATTCTCGCCGGATAGCTGGCATGAGAGATAACGACGCCTGTATTGACACCGCCAGTCACCTGCATTTGATTGGTTATGGCCAAGAGGTTCCAGCTGTCGAGGATTGGACTGCCACAGTTTAGATTCGTAAGGATGGATGATTCGTAGGCGGCGACCAACGCTCCGTTCAAATCAAGAAAATCCAGTTCATAGTAGAAGCTGTCAGCACCCGACATAATATCTTCATGCGCCACGTACGTGGAACCGCCAGCCGTTATTGTTGAGCCGGCGGCTATCGGCATGCTCTGGCTCCAGATATTCGTGCTGCCGCCCCCAACAAAGCTGCCCGTCAACTTCGCCACATTTCCGCCGGTTCTCGGGTCGGGCAGGGGCACAATATTCCGAGTATCATGAGCGCAGCCACCGGTGTTCGGATAGGTAGAATTGGTTGAAACGATGGACGCACCGCTTCCCGCGGCTGTCCAATCGGTCGCGCCCGAGAGGAAGAAGGGATTGAGCAATTGATTTACGCCGCCGCTTCCGGGACCACCGCCACTTGCTAAAGTCAGATAGATTGTATTACCGCCTGGCAGTGACAAATTGCCGGTGTAGCCGACCGGCAAATTGAGGTTTGGGTTGTTGAAAGTATTCGTCATGGTGCCGGAGAAATTCAGGAAGGGAAAAACTTCATTATTGGAAACGTCATCGGGCATGGCCGCTACGGAAAGCATCAGGTTCGTGTCGGGCGACGGCCAGGACAAATTCTGCACACAGACATTGGTGTAAGTGGCAGACGGGATGCTGAGCGAAAACACGCTATTGGTATCCAAAATGAGAGTTGTAATTGGATTAGTTAACGATCCAATGTAGCTGTTTGGCCCCATGCTCAATGTGCCCGCTCCAATCAATTGAATGATGCCGGTGGCAATGCCGGAACTGGATGGAGGAATGCTGTTTGTGCTCGGACCCATGACGATGGGGCCCTGGCAATTGATCAACCCGTTTGAAACAATCAAGGTGCCTGTGGACGGACCGTTTGAAAGCGAGGACGCCAGGGCAAAAAGCTGGCCAGCGCCAATCAGAAGCGTGCCGTGGGTGCCAACTTCAATTCTTCCATTAGCCTGTGACAGTTCGTTTGTGGCGAAGTTGTATCCAGCGTTGTAAGCCATTAAAAGACTGTTGGCGGAAATCGTACCAGTATCGAATTGCAGCATACCATTGCCGGCATCCCCGCCATTGCTCCCATTCGACGTGCCTGCAACACGTTCTCCGACAACCAACGAATTGGCTTTAATATCCACGGGACAACCATTGAACATCAACCAGCCGGTGGTTTGGCCGGATCCGCCGCTCACATTCCGGTTGCCGATCACGATGTTCACATTTGCGTCCGAGTTTGCCCCAGAGACACCCCGAATCCTTAAACCGCCACCCGAGTTGGCTATGATGAAGCCATATTTTTGGTTTGCGACAAGTATTGTGCCGGCATTGATGATGTTAGTGCCCGGACCAAGCGTAAGCACATTAGGATTAACGCCATTAACCGGACCGCTGTTGTTTTGCACGCCACCGCCGAAGACGCCATTGGTCAACAAACCGGCGCCACCCTGAGCTGAAGTGCTTGTGCCAAGGGAAAGTGAAGCGGCAGCGATGTAATTGCTCACGGAAGCCAGAGTCATGGTCCCGCTGATTCTCGTGTAACTGGACAACGGGCCACCATTGGTACAAATCCCTATGGATCCGTTCGTATTGTTGTATACAAAGTTTGTCAAATGTGAGAGGTCAAGGACTGCAATGGCGCCGGCAGAGGACCCGCCGTTTCCAATTAAAAAAGTGGGCGCGGTCACGTATAGCGTGCCGCTGCCGAGCACGTCACCAAAGGAACCGATGCCGCTGCCCGGACTTTGTCCTCCCACCACGACGTTGGTGGAAACCGTCAGCGTTTGGTTGGCCGGGATGAAAGTGCCCGGATAAACGTAATTACTAGCAGCGCCTGATGCGAGATCGTTGTATGTCAAACTCGAAACGGTTGCAAAGGCGCTGAAATCAACAGTGTTATTGACAGTGAATGGCGTGCTGGATGCGCCGGTGTTGCCAAATGTCACGGAATCGCCGGCACGCGGGCCGCCAAGACCGGTGCTTGGCGTCCAGTTGTTCGTTGTGCTCCAATTGCCGCTGGAAACATTCCACGTGTAAGATGCGGCGCCGGCTTTTTGAGTCAGGGCTACCATGGCAGCAAAAGCCAGCCCGGCGGCGATATTCAAATGCATTTTGTTGCGAATTGCGGTGATACATGGTGGATTGGTCGCTTTCATAGGACTTGGCGGATCTAGTTTGGAATCGTTGCTGATTTCGTAGTTATGGTGAGTAATGATGACACCGGAAATGTCTTAGCGACACGGCGCCGCCTCGCAGCGCTGTGGAGAGTTGATCCAAATAGTGGATTCCCTGCGATAGCTTCCTGAATAAGCCAGGCAAGGCCTGTGCATGTGCAAGTGCTGCATAAAGGGTTTATTATGGCGGATTAGCAACCTTTACATATTTCGGCAGGGGCGACTACCCCTCTTTGGAGGCCCCTCTTTGGAGGGGTATGAAAGAAGAACAAAACGAGTTAGAACTTCATTTGACACCTTTTGTCATTAATGAGATAACGTGTTAGAATGACAGCGCAAAGACTTGATTATTTCAGGCGTTGCCCTTCATGGTTGCGTGTGCTCCGTCTCGTATTGGTCTTTGGCACCCTGACGGAAACCCGTGCAGACGAAGTCATAACAAACTCGGCCGATGTGCTTGCACTCTCAGCTGCGAAAGCCCGGGCGGCAATTTCTGTTTCGGTGAAAGGTGTCGTGACCGCGGCCGAGCCATCGTGGTCCGGGCGGTTTTTTGTGCAGGATTCCAGCGGCGGAGTCTTTGTAAATAATTATAAAGGGGTGCAACCGTCTGTGGGAGATTTTGTGGCCGTATCCGGTGTGAGCTTCCCAGGAGGCTACGCCCCCTGCATCACGAAGCCCCGTTGGGAAAAATTGGGCACCGCGCCCCTGCCGATTGCCAAACCCGTTCCAATTGACCGATTAATTTCAGGTGCTGAGGACAGCCAGCGCATCGAGATTTCAGGTATTGTCAGGGCCGCGTCCACAAACGGTGACCGGCTCAGGATTGAACTGGTTTCGAGGGGATTCCGTTTGCGCGCGTTCTCTCCAATTCCACCAAACGTTGATCCAATGTCGCTTATTGACGCCACAGTTCTTTTGAAAGGCACCATCGGTACCACCTATAATGCGCCTCTGAGGCATTTTATGATGGTTACGCTGTATATTCCACGGCTTGAAGATTTCTCCATCCTGCGACCCGCTCCCAACAATCTTTTCAACGAACCATTGGTCGCTTTAAACGACATCGCTCAATACCGCAGGGACAGTTCGCCCGCCGGTCTGGTTCATGTGAAAGGAGTTGTTACTTACCAAAGGCTGGGTGACGATTTGTTCCTTCAAGACCCGACGGGGGGCTTGCAGGTCAAGAGCAAGCTGAATCAGCCGCTGTCTCCGGGCGATGTGGTCGAAGCCGTCGGATTTCCTGCGGTCGAAAACTTCCTTCCGGTTTTGGAGGATGGCGTGTTTCGCAAAACCGGCGAGCCGCGCGTCGTTTTGGGATCCAAGGCGGTGACCGTGGCGGAAGTACAGAGCGGTTTGCACCAGGCAGATTTGATTACCATTAAAGGCAGGCTCATTGACCGGACCTCGAGAAAAATCGGGGGCAACGCGAACGATGGTTATGTTCAAACCACATTAACACTTCAGACCACCAATTTTGTTTTTACCGCCGAAAAAAACACGGCCACCCCAAACACGCTTTTGGATTCAATTCCCATGGGCAGCCTGCTTCAGGTCAGCGGCATTTGTCTCCTCCAGAATAATGAGGGCGGAAAAGTTATTTCCCTTTCCGTGCTTCTTCCCGCCTCGAACGATGTCCTGATACTCAAACGGCCAAGCTGGCTGACCCCCCAACGCCTGTTGGCCAGCCTCGCGACGCTCTTCACTGTTCTGGTCGTAGCAATCAGTTGGACCGTCATGCTTTCCAAGAAAAACTCCATTTTGAAGTCGCTCGTGAGCGAGAAGGAAGTCACCCAGCGAGAATTGCAGAAAGCCCATGACCAGCTTGAGGAACGGGTCACCGAGAGAACGGCACAGCTAAAAGTGGAAATGACTGCCCGCAAGGAATCAGAAGTTCAATTCCGAGCGGTTTTGACTGAACGGACCCGTCTGGCCCAGGAACTGCATGACACTTTGGAACAAACCATGACCGGCATCGCCCTGCAACTGGACATGGTGGCCAGCCATTTCGAAAAAAATCCCAACAACGCGTCCCACCATCTGAAACTGGCGCGAAATTTGATGAAGCAAAGCCAGGTGTACCTGCGCGACTCCGTCAGAGGTCTTAGAAGCCGGGCGACGGAACAATTCAATCTGACCAATGCATTGCTCACCAGCAGCCGGCAGATCGCCGGCAGCGCTGGTATCCGCGTGGAAGTTGAAGCGATGGGCGAGCACGATCAATTGTCCGAAATCGTGGAGGAAAATCTGTTGCGAATCGGCCAGGAAGCCATGACAAATGTCGTCAAACATTCTGACGCGACCGTGGCGAAAATCGAGTTGCAATTTAACCCGCAACAAGTCGTTTTACAGATCAAAGACGACGGCAAAGGTTTCATCCCCGAAAGTTGTGCCGGACCGGACGACGGGCATTTTGGGCTGTTGGGCATGACCGAGAGGGCGGAACGATTGGGGGGGGGTATTCTAATCACCAGCACACCGGGAAGGGGCACGTGCATTCGGGTCGAAATTCCGACCGAATTACCAAATGGCAATGAATCGCCACAGCCGGTGACCGCCGACCATGAAGAAAGAGTCTAAAATTCGTGTTCTGGTGGCGGACGACCATTACGTCGTGCGCATGGGGGTGATTGCCATGATCAACAACGAACCGGACATGGAGGTCGTGGGCGAGGCCGCCAACGGAACACAGGTGATCGAACGATTCAATGCATATAAACCCGACCTTGTGTTGTTGGATTCGCGCATGCCGCTCAGGGACGGTGTGCAGGCGGCGCAAGAAATCCACAACCAACATGGCGCAGCCCGCATTTTAATGCTAACCGCGTTTGATGGGGACGAGGACATTCACAAGGCCCTGGCCGCCGGCGCCCAGGGGTATGTTTTGAAAAGTTCCACGGGCGAACAATTAATTCCAGCGCTGCGCGCCGTGGCGGCGGGCAAAAAATGGATCCCTAAGGAAGTAGCCAATCGCCTGGCCAAGCGTGAAAAGTTCGAACCGCTTACTCCCCGGGAATTGGAAGTGTTGCAGGAACTGGCCAAAGGCCTGGCCAACAAGCAAATCGCCGGCGTCATGAACATTACCCAACATACGACCAAAGGATATTTAAAGAACATCCTCACCAAACTCCACGTTGCCGACCGAACGGAGGCGGTCACGGTGGCAATCCAGCGGGGGCTTATCCACATTTAACGCAAATCGAAACGACAAATCCGCCGGTGAGTTTGACGAAATGCGATTGTCAAACGGCAAAACTTCCAGGAAGCCAGCCGCGCTCCACGCCGTACCGGAAATTCCATTCAGACGGGTATTCGAGTTTGTAACTCCAGAAAAACCAGCCACGGGTGCCCTCGTAGTTCAGAAGTTGCGTGTCTGCGAAAGCACGTTTGACCGATGCGACTTGAAGCGGGGACAAATCCGACATATCCGAGCCCGGCAACGCCAATGACCATTCGCCAACGATCGTCGGCAATTCTTCGCGTTGCATCTCGTCGAGCTCCTCTTTGCGATTAAGGGAAAATTCAAGCTGCTCCCGCGCAGTGCGGGCCTGGTCTTTTTTACCAAAACACTGGTACAAATGTGTATCCAGAATCACGTTGGCGAACGCCGGCGCCTGCATGAAATTTTTCCAGGCCAGCGGACGAAATGAATCGTGAAACACAACGGCGACCGATGGGTTGACGCATTTTCGAAGACGCGCGTAGGCGTCCTGGTAAAACTGTTGCAAAATTTCCAGCGAGATTACGGGGTTTGGTTCATTCAATAATTCGATTCCAAACAACGCCGGATGTTGCCCGTATTTTTGTCCAAAGCTTTCAAGGACGCGTATCGTTTCCTCGATGTTTTGGGGATCCTTGGGCCAGTTGATTGATCCGCTTCGCCCGCTATGAGGCCAGCCATTCTGACTGCCGGGCGCGCCGTGCAAATCCAGAAGCACCTTGAGTCCGTTTTGCTGGGACTGGTCCAGAGCAAAATCTACAAAGCGCGAACATTCCACGTAGGGTTTTGGCGCTTCAAGCGCCCAGTAACCCACCGGCAAACGCACAGCATTCAGCCCGGATTGCTTTATGCGCCGAAAGTCCTCAGCGGTGATAAAGCTTTCACGATGTCGATTCAACCTGTCCTCGGCCTGGCTGCCTAATGCCAGACAGAGGCCATATTCATCCGGCGCATGCGTGCCGCGAAAAATCTCGGGCACCATCCATTTCTCCAGCACAAGCCACGACCCGAGGTTCACGCCGCGGATTTTCGCAATATCCGATTTTTGTGTGGGCGCCGGTTTGACCCCGACCTGCGCGTTGGAAATGCTCTCGCTGAGGGTAAATCCCCCAAGTTGCGCCGCCGCCAGCGTCAAAGTGCCACCGAAAGTGTTTTTGATAAATTCTCGCCGCCGCATACTTTTTCCAACCTACTACCGGCTTCCTCAACTGTATCAGCCAAAAAAGCCCGCGTAGCAGTCAACAGTAGAACAAATCCGAACAATGCTCAACCACCCCTCTTTGGAGGGGGTGACAAGGTCTTTAACCTGTGCAACCCTAGCGTGATTCAATGAATCCGCTTTGCTCCAGGAAGGTTAATCCTATTTTGTACCGTATTTTAGGACCTGTTTCACTGGCCCTGGCCTTCGGCGTATGCAGCGAAGCGGGGGCCTGGCCTGAAAAAGTTTTCGCGCCGTATCTTTACCTTGGCGCCGCCGATCATTTTCAAATGACCAAATGTGACGATGCCTGCGGCCAAAAATTTTATACGCTGGCATTTATCATCGCCGATAAAAAGGGCATTCCGGCGTGGGACGGACGGTTTGCGCTAGCGCGAAATGTATACGCCGATCAAATTGCCGCCATTCGTAAACGCGGTGGCGATGTGATTGTCTCTTTCGGCGGCGCGGATGGCACAGACGTTGCCATTGCCGAAACAAATCTGCCGGCACTCGAATCGAAATATCAGTCGGTCCTTGACCGGTACCAACTCACCTGGCTGGATTTTGACATCGAGGGTGACGCGCTGACAAACACGGCGGCAAACGAGCGCCGCAACTCTGCGCTGGCCGGTTTGCAAAAGCGAAATCCAGGCTTGATTGTTTCCTACACTCTGCCGGTTGACCCCGATGGCATTTCTGACGAATCGCGGCAATTGCTGGCTGACGCCAAGGCGCGCGGTGTAAAAATCCATTCGGCCAACGTGATGACGATGGATTTTGGCCGGCATTTTTCCGCAGGCAAAAGAATGCGCGATGTTGCAATCGCCAGCGCGCTCAAAGCGCGCCAGCAATGCGCGGCCATTGACCCGGCAATTCAAATCGGCTTGACCCCAATGATTGGCCAGAATGATGAGCCGGGTGAAATTTTTACGTTGGCTGACGCGACGGCGTTGAGAATTTGGGCTCAACAGCAGCCGTGGGTTTGTAGCCTGTCGTTTTGGGCGAGCAATCGCGACACCGGCAAAATGTCAAAGGACAAAACCGGCGACCACAGCAGTGGCATCCAGCAAAAGCCCTGGCAATTTACGATGATATTCGAACCCTTCACATCATCACAAACATCAGAACCAGCGGTAAAGCACTAATCACGTCGAGCATCGGAACAGCCGAATGAAATCAAAAATATTTCGCGCCATTTTTCTCCTGGCTTGGCTGGCCCAAAATTGTTTGCGCGCGGACGAATTCGATACGTTGCGTTTGTATTGGCAAAATTATTTAATCAGCAACGGGGGCAGCACCTCTACCATTCAGAACAATGCGAGTAGTTACTTGAGCAGCATGAATGCCAGTCCCTCGACCACTAATTTTTATTTATGGAGCGATTTGCCGCTCGGCTCTGTGTCAGCGAATATCACGGCTACTTTTCAACGTCTGCAGGCCATGGCCTTGGCATGGGCTGCGCCGGGAAGTTCGTTGCAGGGTAATTCCAGTTTGGCCGCGGCTGTCGCCAGCGGCCTGGATTGGATGAACGCCAACGTTTATACCCCCACGGCGACCGAGTATGACAACTGGTTTCATTGGGAAGATAGTGGTCCCCTGGCCTTGGATGACACCATGGTGCTGCTTTATCCGGCGCTGACGGGAACCCAAATTACAAATTATTGTGCCGCGATTGATCATTTCAATCCGTACAGCCCTTATGCGCGTTTCGGCTGGATGACTGGCGCCAACACTTCGGACAAGGTGTTGGTGATGCTGCTTCGCGGCATTATCGGTCAGGACACCAACAGCATGACCACGGCTCAGACCAATTTAAGCCCGGTATTTTTATACGTGACTGCGGGAGATGGATTTTACACGGATGGCTCATTCGTTTTTCATTCAAATGGAGTCAATGATGGCATCGCTTATAACGGCCATTACGGGCTGGTGCTGCTGGGTGACATTCCGCAGATTGTTGACCTCCTGCAAAACTCGCCCTGGCAGATTACTGATCCGAATCTGGTCAATGTTTATGCCTGGGTAACAAATTCATTTGAACCGTTTATTTACAATGGGGCGATGATGGACACCGTGCGCGGCCGTATTGTTTCCTGGTCGTACGAAACAGAAGCCGAAGACGGCGCCAGCACACTCTCCGCCATGGGACAGATTGGACAATTTGCGCCGCCGGCGATAGGGATGGCCTTCACCAACTTCATCAATTCGCCGCGATTGCCGTCGGGACAATTTCAGTTTCCAGCCATGGACCGCGCGCTGGCTTTGCGCAACGGTTTTGGTTTTGCCATCAGCATGTCCTCAAGCCGTATCGCCAATTACGAATCCATCAACGGCGGGAATTTGCACGGCTGGTTCCAAGGAGATGGCATGACTTATCTTTACATCGGCAATACTGAAAACCAGTTCAACAGCGACTTCTGGCCGACGGTGGACCCGTATCACCTGCCGGGAACAACCGCCGAAACCAATTCGTCCAGCATCGCTGAAGCCCAAATATCTGATCAGAACTGGGTCGGGGGAGCACAGGTGGCCAAAACTTACGGCGTCGCCGGCATGTCGCTGCATCCGCACAACACGGCGTTGTACGCGAAAAAATCCTGGTTCATGCTGGACAATGAAATCGTCTGCCTCGGCGCGGGAATTACCTGTGGCGACGCCTATGGAGTCAACACCACCGCCGAGAACCGCCGGTTGGGAAATCCGATTACCGAAAGCTTTACGCTAAATGGAAAAGCCATCACGCCAACGGTCGGCTGGAGTTCCAACCTGCCCAGCGCCTCGCCGTCGTGGTGCGCGTTGAGCGGCACAGGTGGATATTATTTTCCCGCGGGCAATTCCAACTTGCAGGCGACGTTCACGCAAAACAACGGCTCGTGGTTGCAAATCAACTCCGGCGACTCCCCTACGGTTTACACAGACGATTACCTGAAGCTTTGGCTCAACCATGGAACACACCCTGCCAATGCGAGTTATTCTTATGTCCTCCTGCCAAATATGTCCACGATCAGCGTCAGCAATTACGCATTGAATCCAGACATCATCATTCTTGCCAATACCCCGTTTGTTCAGGCGGTCCAGAAACCCTCGCTC
>Ga0335073_10016927_pt1 | contig 10196 bp, 10 predicted proteins | sample Lox_Sample_22_FD_207093 | JGI IMG/M metagenome (GOLD analysis project Ga0335073, IMG submission 207093) | Soil microbial communities from Loxahatchee National Wildlife Refuge, Florida, United States - Lox_Sample_2.2 | ecosystem: Environmental > Terrestrial > Soil > Wetlands | place: USA... | reverse complement strand
GATGCCGGCGAAAGCGTCGATCGCTCCCTGATCGCGCATCGGCAGGGTTTGAACCGCGGGGCCGGCACCTCGACCGTGCCGAACAGCGAGTTCAACCGCCGTGCGCGCGTGTCCTTCAGCGGGCGGAGCCTCTGGCAGTGCGAGCAGCGGCGGCGCAGCGCGCTGTACTCCGCCACCCGGCCCCGAACCAGGTGCCGCTCCACGCCGGCCAGCACCATCTTACCATCGTCCAGCGTCAGGCCGAGTGGATCGAGGGTCGAAAGCGGGTCGGCGCCGCCGCCACGGGCAACCTCGTGGGTCTGCTTCGTTCCATCGGCGCCGCTCAGTTCGATCGTCACCCGCCATTCCATCCCGCCCGCCCCCGGTCTTCCATGCGCCGACGTTAGCACCCCCATGTTTGGGACGGTCTCTCACCGCGGTTCCTGAACCAGGGATTTTCTCACGCTGAGCGTGTGCCGCCCCGAAATCTGCGCACTTGAAAACTCATGTTCTAAGTGTCAGAATGGACGTCGTGGTTCGGATGGTGATACAGGAAGGATGATAACCGGAGGACAGATGCGTGCAGCCCGAAGCCTGCTGGGCATCGACCAGCGTCGCCTGGCCGAGTTGTCCGGTCTTTCCCTGCCGACCATCCAACGCATGGAGGCCAGCGACGGCATTGTCCGTGGCAATGTCGACTCGCTGATGAAGTTGATCGGCGCGCTAGCGCAGGCCGGTATCGAGCTGATCGGGGAAGGCGCGACCAGCGCGAGCGGCGGCCGTGGTGTGCGTCTGACTCGGCCGGCTATGCAGGCCCCACTGCAAGGCAGCTTGACGGAATGATCGATGTCGTCCTGGCCTGCATCCTCGCCTGGCTCGCGCTGGCTTTGCTGGGCACACTCACCGGGCGGAGCCGCCTCGGCACACCAGTCGCTTACGCCGGCTCACTCCTGATCGCCCTGCTGCTGCTGGTCACTGGCGCCGCCGCCATTCCGGCCGCGGTCTCGCGCGAAACCCTGCCGATCGGCCTGCCCTGGATCGGCGGCCATTTCCGCCTCGATACACTCTCCGGCTTCTTCCTCGTAGTCGTCGGACTGGGCAGCGCGGCAAGCAGTCTCTTCGGACTAGGCTATGGCCGCCACGAACGTGAGCCGCAGCGCGTCCTGCCATTCTATCCCCTGTTCCTGGCTGGCCTTGCGCTTGTCGTCATTGCCGACGATGCCTTCATCTTCCTGTTCGCCTGGGAGCTGATGTCGATCGCCTCCTGGGCGCTGGTCCTCGCCCATCACCGAGAGACCGGCAACGCGCGTGCGGCCCTGATGTACCTGCTAATGGCCAGTTTCTCCGGCCTCGCTCTGCTGCTGGCCTTCGGCCTACTCGCCGGCAGTGCCGGCAGCTACACGTTCGAGGCGATGCGGGCTGCGCATCCGGCCCCTTGGGTCGCCGCGGTGGTGCTGATCCTGGCGCTGATCGGCGCTGGATCGAAAGCCGGCATTGTGCCGCTGCATGTGTGGCTGCCCCAGGCGCACCCGGCCGCGCCCAGCCATGTCTCCGCCCTGATGAGCGGCGTGATGACCAAGGTCGCGGTTTACGGCTTCATCCGCATCGTATTCGACTTGCTGGGGGCACCGGCGTGGTGGACCGGGGTGCTGGTGTTGGCGCTGGGCGGCATCACGGCCGTGCTCGGCGTGCTCTATGCGCTCATGGAGCACGACCTGAAACGGCTGCTCGCCTACCACACGGTGGAGAACATCGGCATCATCTTCATCGGGCTGGGTCTGGCACTGGCGTTCGGCGCCGATGGCCTGCAAGCCGCCGCGGCACTCGCGCTCACCGCCGCCCTGTTCCATGTCTTCAACCATTCCGTCTTCAAGAGCCTGCTGTTCTTCGGCTCCGGCGCAGTGCTGACCGCGACCGGCGAGCGCGACATGGAGAAGCTGGGCGGTCTGATCCACCGCATGCCGCAGACGGCGTTCTGCTTCCTGGTGGGCTGCGCCGCGATCTCCGCCCTGCCGCCGCTGAACGGCTTCGTCTCGGAGTGGCTGACCTTCCAGGCCATCCTGCTGCATCCGGACCTGCCGCAATGGGGGCTGAAGATCGCCATCCCCGCTGACGGTGCCCTTCTGGCCCTGTCGGCAGCGCTGGCAGCGGCCTGCTTCGTGAAGGCATTCGGCGTCAGCTTTCTCGGGCGCCCCCGCAGGACCGTGGCAGCCCAGGCGCATGAAGTGGACCGCTTCTCGTTGGCGGCCATGTTCGTTCTGGCCGCGATCTGCTTGCTGGCCGGGATCTTCCCGGGGGCGCTGATCGACGCCCTGGCGCCGGTGACCCAGGCCCTGACCGGTGCGCATATGCCGAGCCAGATCGGCCTCGACTGGCTGACTATCGTGCCGGTGGCACAAAGCCGGAGTTCCTACAACGGCCTGCTGGTGTTCGTGTTCATTGCCGCCTCGGCGTCGCTGATGGCCTGGGCGATCCATCGCTTCGCCTCACATGCGGTGCGGCGCGCGCCCGCCTGGGATTGCGGCTTCCCCGACCCCAATCCGATGACCCAATACACCGCCGGCAGCTTCGCCCAACCGATCCGCCGGGTCTTCGGAACGGTAGTGTTCCGCGCGCATGAGACGGTCACGATGCCGCCGCCCGGCGACACGGCGCCGGCACACATCGAGAAAGCGATCAGCGATCCGGTGTGGGACACGTTCTACGCGCCCATCGCCGGCAGTGTGGCACGCGCGGCGGACCTGCTGAACCACCTGCAGTTCCTGACAATCCGGAGGTATCTCGGCTTCGTCTTTGCCGCACTGGTACTGCTGCTGTTGGTATTGGCCGTATGGCAATGACGTCTCCTATCATGTCGTACGACAGCCCGTCATCCACGAGTTTCCGTCGCGCTCGTAGCAAGATTGTCGATGGGCCCCGTTCACCCCTGAGAACGGGAATGCCCGCGTCATGATCGCCGCCGTTGCCATCCAGGGCGTGCAAATGGCCCTGGTGCTGCTTCTGGCTCCCCTGCTGACCGGGTTGGTGCGCAAGGTGAAAGCGCGCCTGCAACGTCGCCGCGGCTCCCCTCTCATCCAGCCCTACCGCGATTTGCGCCGACTGCTGGGCAAGGAAGTCGTGCTTGCCGAGAACGCCTCCTGGCTGTTCCGCGTCGCCCCCTACATGATCTTCGCGGTCACGTGGGTGGCCGCCTCTCTGGTCCCCACCTTCCATACGGGGCTGATTTTCTCGTGGACCGGTGACCTGATCGCCATCACCGCGCTCCTGGGCAGCGCGCGTTTCATGCAGGCGCTGGCGGGCATGGATATCGGCACCAGCTTCGGCGGCATCGGTGCCTCGCGCGAAGTGATGATAGCCTCCTTAGCCGAGCCCGCCATGCTGATGATCGCCTTGTCGGTGGCCATTATTGCCGGCTCTACCCAGCTTTCGACCATCGCCGCCTACATGGCTTCCTCCGCGGTCGGCCTGCGGGTCTCACTGGCGCTCGCCCTCGTCGCGTTCGTCATCGTCGCCTTGGCGGAGAACGCCCGCATTCCGGTGGATAACCCAGCCACGCATCTGGAACTGACGATGGTTCACGAGGCCATGGTGCTGGAATATTCCGGCCGCCACCTGGCAATGATCGAGCTGGCCGCGTCGCTCAAGCTGTTGCTCTACATCTCCGCGATCGCCTGCATCTTCGTGCCTGTCGGGCTGGAGCATGGCTACGCCATCGGTTTGCTGACCTGGCTGGCCAAGCTTGCCGTCGCCGGCGTCTCACTCGGCATCTTCGAGATGTCGATCGCCAAGATGCGCGTGTTCCGCGTACCGAACTTCCTCGGCGCGGCGCTCATGCTGGGCTTGCTCGGCGTCTTGCTGTTGTTCGTCTCCCAAGGGATGTGACAGTGGATGTGATGCCGCATCTCGACTTCGACGTCGCGCACATGCTGGCCGGCCTGCTGGTGCTGGTCAGCTTTATGATGCTGTATCAGGACCGGCTCTACGCGCTGCTGCGCGTGCTCGCGCTGCACGCCTTCGTGCTGGCCTGCGCCGTTGCCTGGCAAGCGCACATCCAGGCTGCGCCCGGGCTGTACGTCACTGCCGCCATCGCGCTTGGCTTCAAGGCGATTCTGGTTCCCTGGGCGCTGCACCGCATCGTGGTGCGCCTTGGCATCCATCGCGAGGTCGAGACCGTTGTCGGTATTGGCGTCACCATGCTGGCAGGCATGTTCCTGGTGGCGCTGTCGCTCGAAGTCATGCTGCCGGTCACCGCTCATGCCAACCCGGTGGCACGAGAAGATATCGCCTTGGCACTCTCCGTGGTGCTGATCGGCCTGCTGATCATGGTGACACGCCGTAATGCGGTCAGTCAGGTGGTTGGCTTCCTGTCACTGGAGAACGGCGTGGACCTTGCCGCCGCCGGGGCACAGGGCATGCCGCTAGTGGTGGAACTCAGCGTCGCATTCTCCGTGCTGATCGCGTTCATCGTGATCGGCATCTTCCTGTTCCGAATCCGCGAACGATTCGACACGGTGGATTTGCAGGCACTGGATCGGTTCAGGGGGGAAAGGCGGTGACCGCGCTACCCATCATTTTCATCCCGCTCGTTGCCGCCGCCTTATTGGCGATCCTCCCGGGCTACCGCCTTTCCGCCAATCTCAACGTCCTCGCCAGCCTTCTCTCCTTCCTCTCCGCCATCGGGTTGCTCTTCAGCCGTCCCCCCAGCAACCAGTACCTCCTCATCGACGACCTCAACATTGTCTTCATTCTGCTCAACACCTTCGTTGGCTTCACCACCAGCGTGTTCAGCGCCAGTTATATCGCGCACGAGCTGGAAACCGGCCGGCTCACGCCGCGTTACCTGCGATTCTACCACGCCATGTACCAGCTCATGCTGCTGGGCATGAACCTCGCCTTGCTCGCCAACAACGTCGGCCTGATGTGGGTCGCCGTCGAACTCGCCACCCTCACGACCGTGGTCATGGTCGGCATTTACCGCACCCACGAGGCGATCGAGGCCGCCTGGAAATATTTCATCCTCGGCAGCGTCGGTATCGCGCTCGCCTTGTTCGGCACCATCCTGGTCTACCTCGCCGCCCGTCCCGTGGTGGGCGAGGGCATGGACGCCATGGTCTGGACCAGCCTGCTCTCCCACGCCCACGCCTTCGACCCGGCCTTGCTCAACATCGCCTTCATCTTCCTGCTGCTGGGCTACGGCACGAAGGTCGGCCTCGCACCGATGCATGCCTGGCTTCCCGATGCGCATGCCGAAGGTCCCACCCCGATCTCTGCGGTTCTGTCGGGATTGCTGCTGAACGTCGCCCTCTATGCGCTGCTGCGGTTCAAGCTGCTGCTCGCCGCCAATCCCGGTGCCATCGCCCCCGGCCCGCTGATGATCGGGCTTGGCCTGCTGTCGCTGATCTTCGCCGGGTTCATGTTGTACCGCCGCCGCGACATCAAGCGCATGTTCGCCTACTCCTCGATCGAGCATATGGGCATCATCGTGTTCTCTTTCGGCATGGCGGGCCCCTTGGGCAATTTTGCCGGGCTGCTGCAAATGACCATGCACAGCCTGACCAAATCCGCGATCTTCTTCTCGGTCGGGCACATCTCCCAGGTGAAGGGCACGCAGCGCATCGCCGAGATGGGTGGCCTGACGGAAACCCATCCGGTGCTGGGCTGGGCCTTGGTCGCGAGCGTGCTGGCAATCGCCGGCCTGCCGCCATTTGGTGTGTTCACCAGCGAGTTCCTCGTCGTTAGCTCCAGCTTCGCGCGCGAGCCGTTGCTCGCGGTTTTGGTCGTATTCGGCCTGCTGGTCTCGTTCGGTGCCTTGCTCTGGCGCATCACCGGAGTGGCATTCGGCGAGCCGCGCGGCCCGACCGGGCCGGTGAAAGCATCCTACGTGCCGATCTTCGCCCATCTCTCGCTGGTGCTGATCGCGGGCATCTGGCTGCCTGGCCCGCTGGTCGCATGGTTCCAGCATGTCGCGGCATTGCTGGGCTGACAGTCATGATGATCGATGCGATCTTGGCCGGCAGCCCCAGAATCGAAGCGCACCAGCCGTGGTCATATGCAATCGTCGACGCGGCGGTATGGGAGCAGGCGGCGGGCATGCTCGCGGCGGGCGATCTGACGCTGCTGAGCTTGTGGGGCGAGGCCGGCCGCATACGCATGGCCCTGCTCCGAGACGGCGAGCCGAAAGTTGCCGTGCTGAGCCTGGATTGTCCCGACAATCGCTACCCCTCGGTCGGCCGTCTCCACGCCCCCGCGCTGCGTCTCGAACGCGCCGCACATGATTTGTTCGGGCTTGAACCGGCCGGATCGCCCGACCCGCGGCCCTGGCTCGACCACGGACGCTGGGCCAACGACCCGGCGCTCACTTACGCCTTCCTGCCTGTTAAAGGCGAAAGCCTGCATCAGATCCCGGTTGGCCCCGTGCATGCCGGCATCATCGAGCCGGGGCATTTCCGTTTTACCTGCGACGGCGAAACCGTGGTGCGGCTGGAGCAACGTCTCGGCTACGTGCACAAGGGCATTGACGGCTTGCTGGCCGACGCCGCGGTGCCGCGCGCATTGCGCGTTGCCGGGCGCACTTCAGGCGATTCCACCGTCGCCTACGCCTACGCCTTCTGTCGCGCGGTGGAGGCGGCGCTCGGCATTGCCGTGCCGCCCCGTGGTGCCGCGTTGCGCGGCGTGATGGCGGAGCTGGAGCGCATCGCCAACCACCTCGGCGATTTCGGCGCGGTATGCAACGACGCCTCGTTCAGCATCATGCTGGCGCATTGCGCGGTGCTGCGTGAGGAAGTGCTGCGCTGCGCCGCCGCCTGTTTCGGGCATCGGCTGATGATGGACCGCATTGTGGTCGGCGGCGTCGCTGCGGACTTGGACGACGCCCAAATTGCTCGCATCCGCATGCTGCTTGGACAGTTGCGCACCCGGTTGCCGCCACTTGTCACGCTGTACGATGAGACGGCGTCCTTGCAGGACCGCACAGTCGGCTCCGGCATCGTGCGCCCGGAACTGGCGTGTCGCTTCGGCGCCGGCGGCTATGTGGGGCGTGCGTCGGGTCGTGATTTCGATGCGCGCCGCGATCTTGCCTACGCGCCGTACGACACCCTGCGCTTCGACGTGCCCGTGCGGCAGGAAGGCGACGTCAACGCGCGTGTCTGGATCCGCCTCCTTGAGATCGAGCAAAGCCTCTCGATCGTGGAGCAACTGCTGAAGACGCTGCCACAAGGCCTGGTTCGGGAATCGGTGGAAGAGGCATCGTCGGAGCCAGGCGAAGGCATGGCCGTGGTCGAAGCGTTTCGTGGCGACCTGCTGATATGGCTGCGCGCGAGTGCTGGCCGCATCGAGCGCTGCCACCTGCGCGACGCGTCTTGGTTCCAATGGCCGCTTCTGGAAGCCGCGATCGAAGGCAATATCGTTGCTGACTTCCCGATCTGCAACAAGAGCTTCAACTGCTCCTATTCCGGACACGATCTGTGAGCCCTGTCCCTCCATGTTGAAAACCTTGTTGCAGGGTCTGCGAACACCGCTCACCGAGAGAAGGCCCCCGGCTGACCCGGCACTGGCCGCGCTGGCGGCGACGCTGGACCAGGCCGCGCGGCGCAAGCTCGGCCGCAGCCTGGCGATCCGTGAAGTGGATGCCGGTTCCTGCAACGGCTGCGAACTCGAAATCCACGCTCTGAACAATGCGTTCTACGATCTCGAACGCTATGGCCTGCGCTTCGTCGCCTCGCCGCGGCATGCCGATGTGCTGATGGTCACCGGCCCTGTGACGAGGAACATGCGCGAGGCGCTGGAGCGCACCTGGCGCGCGACCCCTGATCCGAAATGGGTGGTGGCCGTGGGCGACTGCGCGGCGGACGGGCATGTTTTCGCCGACAGTTACGCGGTGGTAGGCGGAGTTGCGGCCGTGGTGCCCGTGGATCTCGTGATTCGTGGCTGCCCGCCAACGCCTACGCAGTTGTTGCGGGGATTGCTGACCCTGATGGAAGGCAATGCCAACCCGCGGTGACGCGGCCGGTACTTGCGTCACGACCGATGTCCGGCCATCTGATCACATGCCGCGTCGCCGCATCTGCCCCTTGTCACCGCCAGGGGAGACTGCTGCGACGCGCGTGCCGGCCAAAGGCATGCCCGATTAGGACATCCATAAGCTCAGCCTGCACCGCAGCAACACCGCCCCGGCTGGGTGGCGAGACCTCTTTCGCGTCATTGTTCGGCCGGGGGGCCGGCGGGCGGTCCGGTGCTGCCTACCCTTCGACGGACAACCGCAGAGCTGCGACCTCCGCCGCAGCCCTTCGAACACTCGCGCTGCACAGCCGGTGTCGGCCACGTCCTCGATCAGCCGTGGTGTCGATTAGTCCTGGTTGCGCCCAGCGGCAGATCGTCGAATACTGACGGGGCGACGTGCTCGGGCGGAACGCAACTCACTCGCACGGCGGGCGCTGCGCTCTCATGGGCCGATAGAAACCTAAGACCCCAGCTCTGTGGAGGAAGGCGATGTCATTCTACCGAGGCATGACCTGCGAGAATGTCACCATCAACGGTGACAAGGGAACGCCGATTACAGCTTACGTGGCGAGGCCGTCCGGCCCTGGTCCGTTCCCGGGCATCGTGCTGATCCACCACCTGCCCGGCTGGAGTGAATTCTACATCGAGACGACGCGGCGGTTCGCGCATCACGGCTATCTCGCGATCTGCGCGAACCTTTATGAGCGCGAGGGTGGCGGTAGCGACGGGAACCCGGACGATGTCGCGGCCAAGGTACGCGCCGAAGGCGGTATTGCCGACTCACAGATGGTCGGCGATACCGCGGCCGCCGTGAAGTGGATTCGCGCACAGCCCGGTCACAACGGCAAGGTCGGCCTCATCGGCTCATGCTCGGGCGGCCGGCACGCCTTCATCTATGCGTGTCAGAAGAATGACGTCGATGCCTGCGTTGAACAATGGGGGGGTCGCGTGGTGATGGGGCGTGAAGAGCTCAACGCGAAGACGCCCATTGCGCCGATCGACATGACAAAGGACCTCTGCTGCCCACTGCTTGGCTTGTTTGGCAACGACGATCGCGCACCGAGCCCGGAGCAGGTGAACCAGCATGAGGCCGAGCTAAAGAAGCACGGCAAGTCCTACGAGTTCCACCGGTACGACGGTGCCGGCCACGGCTTCTTCTATTGGCACCGGCCGCTCTACCGACCGGAGCAGGCAATGGATGGCTGGAGCAAAATTTGGACCTTCTTCGGCAAACACCTCGCGAAGTGAGGGGGCGGACATGTGTACGTCCATCATCGAAATCGCTCGAGCGCAAGGCATGGCAAAACGTGGGGATGAATGGTTCCCACTATCGCGCACGGTGGTAGCGTATGACCACGCGCGGCATGCGCAACTCGGTGACGTGATCACGCTCGATTTCATCAACACCGAGCTCGACCCCGGTGCGCGGGCGGGGATCGAGCTGACCTTGGAGACAGCCAAGGAGCTGCGCGCCGCTCTTGACCGGGCGATCAGTGCCGCCGAATTCGAGGAGGCGGAAGTGCGCGGCATGGGTGCCGCGCACGGCTTCGTTTGACCGGGGTGATGGGCCAATCGCTCGCAGTTCCGGCGGGCGAAGGTCTGATGCGTACTTGCCGGTGAAGTAACTGATTCAGAGCATTGATCAGCCGGGGCAACACGTCGCGGCCTGCGATTCATCGGTCCACGGTGAAGACGCAGCGAGCATCGGTCTCGCTTGTCTATGCCTGCCCGCGGACAGCCGCTAATTTCATGAGCCGAGCGCGGAACGACTCCGGTTCGAAGGTTGGCTCTCCCCTAGGTCCTTCGAGAAGGATTTCTTCTGCGGCGGCCTTTACTAAATCCCCATGAATGTAGGTAATGCCATCGCGTGGCCCCGCCACCAGCCAGCCACGGTTGGCGGGATCAACGACCATAGCGTCGAGCGCCATCAGGCGGAGCGCGACGGCCATGGCCAGCATGGGCGCCGCCTCGCCGAAGCCCTTTTTGCTGACGAGATCGACGACATGCGCGAGCCGTCCGTCGAAGTCCTTCCAGTCATCGGACGAGAGTGAGGCCCACAGGATCGTCACCTCACCGAGAAGCTCTGTCGGAAGTAATAGGGGCAAAACCCCGGGCGGTCGGCGCGATCAGGCGGGCTGACCGCGGCAGCGGACGAGTCCGGCAAGCGCCGGAATGACCGGGGCGCCGGGAATGCCGAGGCGGGAGCCGAGGAAGTCCCA
>Ga0335073_10016926_pt1 | contig 10196 bp, 7 predicted proteins | sample Lox_Sample_22_FD_207093 | JGI IMG/M metagenome (GOLD analysis project Ga0335073, IMG submission 207093) | Soil microbial communities from Loxahatchee National Wildlife Refuge, Florida, United States - Lox_Sample_2.2 | ecosystem: Environmental > Terrestrial > Soil > Wetlands | place: USA: Florida... | reverse complement strand
ACGTGCTGATCTCGGCCGGTCATGAGGGGCGTCCCGCATCGTGCGCGCGGTTTCCGCAGCACAGGTGTAATCTCGGTGCGGCAGGCGAGCGCGAGTGGACGCCGATCGTTGCCAATGAAGCCACGCGTATGCTGCGAGCGTACGGCGTGCGCGTGCTGCGCGAGCCCGCCGATTTCGCCGGCACGTACGCGGTCGGCATGGCGATCTTCATTCACTTCGACGGTGCCGTCCCCGCGTGCACGAGCGGCGCGTCGATCGGTTACCACGGCGCGGGAGGGCGAAGCGCCGCGCAGCAATGGCGAGCGCTCTATGCACCGATCTTCCTTTCACGTTCATGCCCGACAACTTTACGGTCGGCTTGCGCGAATACTACGGCTATCGAGCGGTCCAGGCGCGAGACGGCGCGCTCGTTCTCGAATTGGGCGAGATAACATGTCCGGCGCAGCACGCGTGGCTCGCATCGCGGTTGCTTGCGCTTGGCGATCTGATCGCATATGACGTGAGTCGTGCAATCGGCAAAGGTGACGTGCCGTTGCCCGCAAAGTTCGATTCACGACGATGATCGAGGTGCTCTATCGGTATCGCGTCCATCCCGCGCAAGTGCGCGCGTTCGAGCATGCCTATGGCCCGGCCGGCCCCTGGGTCGCCCTTTTTTCGAAGCACCCGGGCTATCGGCGTACCCGCCTTTTCCGGCACAAGACCGAGACCGGAGTCTATATTTGCATGGATGTCTGGGACTCCAAGGCCGCCTGGGACGGCTTCCGTGCGGAGCATTCGCAGGCGTACTGGCAGCTCGACCGGGACTTGCACCTGCTCTATGTCGAGGAGTTGCTCTTAGGGTATTATGAGGGCGAGGAAGAGTACCGGCCTCCGCTTGACTCCACCGTGTAGGAGCGCATGATTCGTCCTGTTCGCCCCGACGGCAAAATCGAGACCGGCGGGGTCTTCGTCCCAATCGTACGGCGGCGCGTTGTCGATCGCATAGCGTCCGCTGCGATGCAGCGCGTGGTGTTGATCGTTGCGCCGGCGGGATACGGGAAATCGGTTGCGCTTCGTCATTACTTGGATTCGCTTTCGGAACCGCACGTGCGCTACGACGTGCTCAGCGAAAACGCTGGGCTGCTCGGGTTCTTGCGCGGTTTCGCCGATGCGGTAGCCGAGGTTGCGCCCGACGCGCGCGGCACGCTTGCCGGCGCCTATGAAAAGAATGCCGGCTCCCAAGCGCCCGGCTCCGATCTCGCGCTCTGGATGCACTCACACTTGCGCTCGTATCGCGGCATCATTGCGATCGACGACTTGCAGGTCGCCCAGGGTGATCGCGAGGTTGCGCGGTTCCTCACCTCGCTGATCGAACGCACCAAGGGACGCGTGCAATGGATCATCGCATCGCGTGCAACCAGCGGCTTGCCGATCGGCACGTGGCTCGCCTATGGCGAGAGCGACCTTGCAATCGACGAGCACGATCTCAAGTTCTCCATTGAAGAAGCTAAAGAGGCGGCGCGCGCGTTCAAGCTTGGGGTACGCGACGACGAGCTTGCGGAGCTCTTGCAGCTAACGGATGGCTGGGCGACGGCGATGACGTTTGCGATGCGATCGTCGACGCGTTCGGTCGATCTGCGCAACATCTCGTCGATGACGCGCGAGATGATCTACCGGTATCTCGCCGAGCAAGTGTACCAAACGCTGAGTCCGCAGGAGCAGCAATTCATTGAGACGGCCGCAATGCTGCCGGAGATCGACCTCGACGTGATGGTAGCCGCCGGCTTCGATCAGGCCGCGGCACTGATTGAAGATCTGCGGGCGCGCGTTGCCTTCATTCACGAATACGAACCGGGTCGTTATCGCCTGCACGATCTGTTCCGCGACTTCGCGCGCTATCAAATTCAACTTCGCGGTAGCGGCGCACAACGCGAGCGGCTGGCGAGATTGGGCGAGATTCTCGAACAGTCGGGAAGCGTTGCGCAAGCCTTACGGCTGTACGTCGACTCGAATGCGGCTGACGATGCGTTGCGCATACTTGCGACGCACGGCGCGCGTCTGCTGGACAGCGGCTTCTCCGACGAAGTGGAGGCACTTGCGACCGCGCAGCTGGGGAGTGCCTTCGAAAAGAGTCCCGTCGTGTTGGGCCTTCGCGGCCTCATCGACCTCATGCGCGGGCGATTCGACGAGGGCGATCGGAAGATCGCGCGTTCGGTGCGATCGATCGATGCGCTGCAGCTACGCGCGCATCTGGCGTTACGGTTAGCGGTTCATCGGCTAAATCACGACGCGAGCCCACTGGACCTCCTTTCACACTTGTTGGCCGACCCCGCCATTACTGCACCGATCCGCGCCGAAGCCGAGGTGCTCCTAGCCTGGTGGCACGCGAAGTCCGGGCAGGTTCAGCAAGCGCGCGAATTGGTCGACTCGGTCGAACGGCAAACTTCACACCTCGAGAACGAGGAACTTGCGCGCGTTGCTCTCCGTATCGGCATCGTGCACAACATCCTCGGCGATAGCGGTGATGCGCGTCGTTGCATCTCCGAATCGGCGGAGCTGGCGTCGCGATGTGCGCTGTGGAGCGTTGCATCCCGGTCCTTCCAAAACTTGGCCAACATCGCGCTCTTCGTCGAGACGGATTCCGCGCAGAGTTTATGGTTCGCCCAGCAGGCTGCCTCGGCGGCGACACGGGCGGGCGATTACTCCGACCTGCAGTTTGCACTACTCATGATGCTGAGCCTCGAAACGCGCCGAGGCAACGCCGATCGAGCGGTGCAAATCGAAAAGCAACTCGTTGAGGTTGGTTCTCGCGACGCACTCAATCAAAGTGTATTCCTTGCCTCTGGTCAGGCCCACCGCCAAGCCTGGTCGGGAAGGTACGCGGAGGCGCAGCGTCTTTTCGCGAGCACTATCGATCGCCAGGGCTATGTTCCGGACCGCGCGTTGGTTCGCGCGAGCTACGCGCTCGTTCTGGCTCTCGATGGTCGTGCCAAAGATAGCGGTGCCATCGTGACCTCGACGCTCGAGCTCATAGATAAGCATGTCACCGCGCAGTACTCGGGGGCGGCCATCTTTGATTTTGCGGTCGCGATGCTCGTGCTCGCGGAAGTTGTAAGCGGAAGACATACCTCTGCCTCGCGGCTGCTTAAGAGAAAGACGCGCAGTCGTCATGAGTCGGTAATCAGCATGCGCAAGGCCGTCGAAGAACTCGCACGCGCAGCCAAGAGCTCTTCGTACGTGCCGGATGATCTGCAGCAACACATCGACGGAGTACGCGACTTTGGTTTCGGCGGATACGCGCGCTACGTCGAACGCGTGGCAAAGCACTTGGAGAAGGGGCACGAACCCACGACCTCGGTCGCGCTCACGCCTCAAGAGCTACGGGTGATTCGCGACTTGGCCGCCGGTCTGACGCCCAAGCAGATTGCCGCTGAAACGGGGCGCTCGGTCTATACCGTGCAGACCCATATCCAGAACGTTATTGACAAGTTTGGCTGCCACGGCCGGGCTGAAGCCATTGCCGCGGCGCGGCGGACGGGGCTGCTGAGCGAGGGGTAGTAACGCTCCTACTTAAATTTCAGTAGGGCCTTCGGCCCTGTCCAGGACGTATCGTGAGAGCAGCGCTCCACCTGCTTGAAAGGCTTGTTCTCATAACATGCTCACTGCCCTAGTCGTTGCCGCCGCCCTTTTACTGGCCTGTGATGCCCCGATAGGTCAAGGTTAAACGACCGAACTCATCCTCGGTCTCTCTCCATGTCTGCCGTACGCACATTGACCGCCCTTGGGGCGACCCTCGGACAGAACATCTCGGAATTGGCCCGCACGGCGGCCGACCACGTGACGATTCCGTCTTTGATGGGGAACACGCAGATCGAGCAAAGCCTGGCGGTTCTGCTCGATCGTTTTTGTCTGTCTTTGACGTTGGCCAAGCCGGTGGGACTGGCGGTGTGGGCAGAGCGCGAATCGATGCGCGTGGGTCGCGCGGGTGTGGTTGATATGACCGGAGCCGCGACCCATACGATCGGGCTCGCAGCGGGCGCATTCGAGATCGACCAGCGGCGATTGCTGGCGTTCCTGGATGTGCTCGCCGGCGAGGTTGAACGTGGGGCGCTCGGCAGCGAGGGCGAGGATCTCGAACTCTACCCCGGCGCGGAAGCCACGGCAGCACTCCTCGGTATGCTGGCAGAGCGGGATTACGGCACCTGCTGCCATTCGAAGGCGACCGCCCAATGGGCGCGGCGCCTTGCCACGGCGATGGAGCTGCCCGCGGAAGAGATCGAGTTTATCGCGCTTTGCGCGTTGCTGCACGACATCGGCAAGATCTCGACGCCCGATCACGTGCTGCTCAAACCCTCACCGCTGGCGCTCGACGAGTGGGAGGTTATGCGCGATCACGCCGCTGCAGGCGCGCGCGTCCTCAACCAGATTCCATCGCTGCAGCGCTGCGCGATCGTGGTGCGCGCGCATCACGAGCGTTTCGACGGCGCGGGTTATCCTGACGGCTTGCACGCCACCAACATTCCGCTCGAAGCGCGCGTCGTGGCCGTGGCCGATGCATTTCACGCGATGATCAGCGAGCGACCCTATCGGCTGCCGATCGGGCCCCGGCAGGCGCTGCAGATTTTGCAAGACGGCGGCGGATCGCAGTGGGATCCGGATGTTGTCGACGTCATGCTGGGCATGTTTGCACGGCGCGTGACCGTTGTCGCGCCGGCACATACGAACGTTTCCTCCGCGTAGCACGTCCTGGCGCGCGGAGGGAAATATGCTTACCGGGTGGTGGGCGGGGGCGTCGTGAGCACGGCGCCCCTTATTTTTTGCTCGGCACGGTCCGTGACGCCATACAGGTGGCACTTTGCTCGGGCATGCTCTGACCATGAATGACTACGTAATCGGCTCGGGTGCGGTTCTGACCGCCGGTCCCAACGGCGCTATAGCCGGGGCGACGCTCCACGCGCAGACCGATGCCACCATTGCAGCAGGCGTTCGCGTGGCCCTGGTCGATTTCGAGTCCGTCAGCTCAAACGAACTTTCCAAGATCGTCATGCTCGCCACCGGCTGGAACCCCGCGCGCGTGAAGGTCGAGCTCATCGCACCGCTTCTGGCGCGGCGAACGTGTACGCTCGCCGACATCGCCGTTCTGCTCGCTCGGGCGGCCCAGACCGCTGAAGTCCACCTGTTCGCGCGCTGGCTGCCCGACGACGTGCTGACCGCGGCGCTGCGCCGGGAGGGTGTCGGCCTGGTCGTCTATCCGCTCGAGAGCATCCGTCAGGCTGCATTAATTTGCGGCCAGAATTACGTGCGCTGGCCCTCACCGCTCCGGGCCGCTTAGCCAGTTTCAGCACCTTCTCAGGGCCAGACCGCAGGCTAGGGCCTAGCAATGGTTACTCTACAGCACGCCCGCGTAGCGGTCGTCGATGACGACCGCATGGTGCGCGAAATGCTCGAACTTGGGCTTTCGCGCGAAGGCTACGATGTCCAATCCGCCTCCGACGGCGTCGCGGCGCTCGATCTCGTCCGGCGCTTCGATCCGGAGGTCATCGTCCTCGACATCATGATGCCGAAGATCGACGGCATCTCGCTACTTCCCAAGCTTCGCGAGATCACGCAGGCGCCGATCGTCATGCTGACGGCAAAAGGCGGCACCGACGACAAGGTGCAGAGTCTCACCGCCGGCGCCGACGACTACCTGGTCAAGCCGTTTGTTTTCGAAGAACTCATCGCGCGGCTTCAGGCGAAGCTTCGCCGCCCGCAATTGATCGAAGAGAATGTCTTGCGCTGGCGCGACCTCGCGCTCAATCCGCAGACCCGCGAGCTTGTGCGCGGCAAGGACGGCGTAGATCTCACGCAGCGCGAGTTCGATCTGCTCTCGGTCTTCATGCGCGAGCCCCGCCGCGTTTTCAGCAAGGATCACTTGCTCGAGATCGTCTGGGGTCACGACTTCGAAGGCGGCCCGAACATTGTCGAGACCTACATTTCCTACTTACGCGCAAAGATCGACCGGCCCGGCGAGCGTGGCTCCTTCATTCGCACGGTGCGAGGGGTAGGGTACGGCCTTTCCCAGCAAAATTAACCCGCTATGAAGCTTTCGGTCGCCTCACGGCTCTCGGCACTTTATGCGGTGCTGTTGGGAATCACCGTGGTAGTCGTGATACTGGCGTCGGGCATCGCGCTCGTGATCTATCTCGCGAACTTTAGCGGGGATATCATTACTGCGCGGCACGAACAGGCGCGCATCCTGGCCGATCAGTTCCATGCTAGCGGCGTACCGCTCAAGCAAGCCGCTCCGCAACTCGTCAATGCACTCGGCGGTGCGGGCTTGCGCGTTACCGTCTTCGACAGCAAAGGCAACTATCTGGCCGGCGACAAGACGCTGCGGCCGCATATCCTTGCGCGTTGGCTCGCGCCGCCGCACGGTCCGCCGCCGCCGCCAACCATCATAAGCGGAGCTGCGACGGCCAACGGACGCTACCACGCGTTTTCGTTCGTGCGCACCGGGCGCGGCCCGCTTCCTCCTGAAGGGTTTGGTCCGATTGCCGTAGTGAACGGCGGCTTTGTCGCGTTTGCGCCGTCGTTGCCGCTGCCGCTCTTGTTGCTCGTTCCGTACTGGTGGGTGGTCATCTCGATTGCCGTCGTGGCGATCGTGATCTCGTGGTTCGTCGGCCGCCACTTCGCATATCAAACACTACGCCCGATCAACGACTTGACCCAGTCGCTCAACGCGCTCGCCGGCGGCGACTTTACGCAGCGGCGTTTCGTCTATAGCGGTGACGAGATCGGCACGCTTACCGCAGCATACAACGATGCGGCTGCTAGCGTGGCGCGCGCGATGAGCGAACGGCGCGAGACTGAAGAGCGCATGCGGCAATTCGTTGCGGATGCCGGGCACGAATTGCGCACGCCGCTGACCGTCATTGGCGGATACATCGACGTGCTCCGTCGCGGCGCGGTGGCTGAGCCGACGATCGCCCGGCAGATTTTGGCAACGATGTCGATCGAGAAAGAGCACATGCGCGGCCTGATCGACCGGCTGATGCGCCTTGCGCGGCTCGATTCCGAGACGCCCCCGCATGCCGAAGCGATCGACCTGGCCGACCTCTTGCGCAGTCAATGCGATGCGGCGCGCAGGCTCGATGAAACACGCGAGATCGACTACAGCGTTGAAGGCGCGGACGCGGTCATGGGCGATCGCGCCGAACTCGGGGAAGCAATCTGGAACGTTGTCGAGAACGCGCTCAAGTATGCGCCCGACGCGCCGATTCATTTGCGTGCCGTTCGTAACAACGGTCACACAACGATCACCGTCCGCGATGAAGGTCCGGGAATGACCGAGTCTGAGCGGTTGCACGCCTTCGAGCGTTTTTACCGCGGCGATCAGCGCGGCGAGATGGCGGGGAGCGGCCTGGGTCTTGCGATCGCAAAACGTGCGGTCGAGCGCGCCGGCGGCTCGATTGGCATCGACAGCGCCCCCGCCAGAGGCACCACGGTGACGATCACGCTGTAAGGGTCAGCCGCAGGAAGCGGCTCTAGGTTTCATGCGCAGGATGCGCGACCGCCCGTAGGGCGGCGAAACCGTGTACCCAGCGTTCTTCAAGGTCCCGCCAAGTATCATCATCTGCGATATATGAAGCGCCTCATCGCCGCCGTGCTTGCTGCTGCCTTTACGGCTTTTGTCGTACCGGCCGGTGTATCTGCTCAACAGGACGATACAGGGACGATCCGGATCATCGTGACCGATCAGGCGACCAAGTCCCCGATCGAACTATCGCGCGTGGTATTGGACGGCCCGGTGGTGACGAGCGAGTTCACCGACAAGAGGGGCGAGGTCGTATTTACCGACGTCCCCGACGGAATATATCGCGCGCGCATCGTCAAGCGAACCTATCAGACGATTACCTCCAGCTCGTTTGAGATCATCAACGGCAACGCAGTAACCGTTACGGTTGCGCTCGCGCTCTCGACCGAGCTAAAAGTCATCGGCACGGTCGTCGCGCAATCGACCGCGACGATCTCCTCGACCTCATTCGGTCCGGACTCCGCCGTGCGCAAGTTGTCGAGCGATCTGGCCGACGCGTTGAACAAACTTTCGGGCGTCTCGGTGCAGACCAGCAGTGACGATTCCGACGCCGAGCAAACGATCTCGCTCGACGGGCAGGATGCAAGTCAAACCGCGCTGACCCTCGACGGAATTCCTTTGAACGCCCCCGGGTCGGCGGGTAATCTTCGCAACTATGCGACCTGCCTATTTACCGGTGCCGGCGTTCGCAATGGCCCGCAGCTCGGAGGTCTCGCCGGCGGCGTGAACTTTACCACGCTTCAGCCGACGCTCTCGTGGGAGTCCTACGATACGCTGATGCTGGGGTCGAATGGTCGCTACAGTTGGCAGGCCGCGGAAACGGGCTCGGACGGGAAGGCCGGCGTCGCACTCAACACCTGCGGCGGACTCGCTACGAGCTGGCTCGACGGCCTGTACTACACCGACGCCAGCGGTTTGGCATACGACCACAACGGTGATGCGAATAGCTTCGGCTCGTCCGCGCGCTTCCGTTACGAGTTCGGCGATTCGCAGACGATCACCGGCATGGTGCTGACGTCGAATCACATTACGAATATCGCCTGCGCGAGATTGCAATATAACGACATTCCCTGCGGCTACGGCCCGAACAATTATTCAGCTGGAAGCGTAAGCCTATTCTCAGTGACCGACGATCTGTTGCTCGGAGCGACTTCGGTGCAAGCGACGTTTTATGGGAATAACTCCACCTCGCTCAATGACCAGCTCGATCGGTTCGTCGACGGCGAGGCGTCACCGATCGGTTCCTCGGGCCTAAGCAATAGCCGCGGCTTCACGCTCAACGCGATCCTTCCGGCAGCACAGCGGCACACGATTTCACTCGTGGCGTATGGCTCGTGGGGAACGTCGCAGACCTTTCCGCTCAATGAACCCTCGACGCCATACTTCACGAACCTCCAGCACAGCAACTACGCCGCGGCAGAGATTACCGACTCGATTCACTCGAACGAACATCTTTCGTTCTCCGAATCGCTCGGCGCGACGCAAGCGACCGGCGGTTTCGGTGGCGTCCTCGAGTCGCTCGGGACGACATGGCATCCGACGAAGTACGATACGTACACGGCTTCGTACACGATGCAGGGCTCGCCGGGGCAGCAGTCGCGCTCGACGATTCTCAGCGATCCTGCGGCACTGCGCTTCACCTGCGACGGCGCAAATAGCGTCGCGTTCGGCAATGCGCCGGGCGCGGAACCCGAAGCAAGCTCCTCTACATCGACGAATCTCACCTATAGTCGCAGTTGGATCGGTGGCGATTTCTCGGTGCGCCTCTACCGTCAGATGCAGAAGAATACGCTGCTCCCGACCGACGTGAACGGTACGATCCTGCTGGCGAATGGTACGCTCTCGCCGTCGTACATCGCCGCGGTGCAGCAGGTCTTTCAAAGCGATGCCGGTTGTGGTAGCAACGTTCCGTTTGGTCCGAGCCAGCTCTACTTCAGCACGCCGGTCGCCGGCGTCAATCGTCTCTATCAAGGCGTGCAGGTGACGGGATACGGAACGTTCGGAAATCTGATCGTCCAGCCGTTCTGGAATACAACGGTTTCGCAAGCACTCTCGGACTCCCCGCTAATCAATAACCCCTATTCGATTACGCAGTCGGGCCAGCAATTGCCCAACGTGCCGTTACAACGTGCCGGCGTGATCCTCGATTACAAGGCGCGCCACTCGGCGATCGAATATCTCGCGGACGCGATGTATTATGCGCGCAACAATCCGAATAATCTGCCCGCGTACACGCAGTTCGACGCGGCAGTCAACGTAGCGTTCAGCAGAGGCAATCTGACGGTCGCAGGGACGAACATCTTCGGCACGTATGCCGGCATCTTTTCGAGCTACGCGAACGCGGTGCCGTTCTACACGCAGAGCGGGCAGATCGTACCGAACGTCGCGCGTCCGCTCTCGCCACGCAGCTATACGGTCACGTATACGATAAAGTATGGCCCGGGCGCGCTCGGTAACACGCACGTGCAATCCGGACCGCCGCAACCGCGCGGTGAAGGCGGCCGCGGCGAGGGCGGCCCGGGCGGTGGTGGATTCCGTCCGCAGCCGCTACCGAGCACAGCCCCGGCGAATCCGCTCGACGTCTCGTCCGACGACCAGCGCTGCCCTGCCGACGCACACGTGACGGCGTTACAGCTTTCGA
>Ga0335073_10016925_pt1 | contig 10197 bp, 10 predicted proteins | sample Lox_Sample_22_FD_207093 | JGI IMG/M metagenome (GOLD analysis project Ga0335073, IMG submission 207093) | Soil microbial communities from Loxahatchee National Wildlife Refuge, Florida, United States - Lox_Sample_2.2 | ecosystem: Environmental > Terrestrial > Soil > Wetlands | place: USA... | reverse complement strand
TCAGAGACTGGAAAGCTTGCGGAATTGCCTTAGATCAAGTCGCGCCGCCGGCGCCTTCGGCGCGGTCTTCGTGGCTCGGAACCAGCTTAAATACCGAATTGGGGAATAGTTCAACGGTAGAGTATCAGTTGTCTGCCTAAGCCACTGAATGTGTTGTTCGCGTTTTGCAATCGGCCAAGCGGCCAGTCCGTTAAATTCCAACAATTTCCAGACTGTTTGTAAAACTTTTTTGCACGCCCATCGGGCAAAAATCTGAGTCCTGCGAGTGACGCAACCCAAGTCAAACCAGTGCAATTGTTTTATCAGCGTCCGATGCTGAAACTGTTCACCGCCCACAATTCGATTTGCACGCAGAAGGTGTTTCCTTCATCATCTCTGACAGGGTCGGATGCGGGAAGATCGTGTGCATCAATTCTTCTTCGGTGGTTTCGAGATTCATCGCTACGACGTGGCCCTCAATAAGCTCGGTCACTTCCGCGCCGACCATGTGGGCGCCGTAATCGCGACAAGTCGGATTATGCAATCTAAAAAGCGACTCAATTTAAGCTGAATAGTGTCCTTGGGAACTGTCCGTTCCTCATAGGCAAGGCTGATTTATTCTGGTCAAATGCGACAGGCTCCGGGGTTGACCAACCGATGAATTGGTTTCGCTTGAAGATCCGATTCGGTGCGCGGCTGGCGCTATTTGCGCTGGCCTTTCAAATGGCTGTGTCGTTCGGCCACATGCATCGCGACGATCTCGGCCTGCCGCCGCTGACCGATGCAGGCCAGACCAATCTCGTCGCTAGCGGCTCGCGGGCAGCGCCTGTCCAAGAACACCACCAGCCCGCCGCACCGGACGATTATTGTCCGATCTGCGCCAGCATGGCGCTGATCGCAACGGCGCTTCCGTCCTTACCCCCAATGCTTGTCACGCCCGACCAGATCCGCCGCGTCTGGCCGACGCAGATGCCGGCGCGCGGCATATCGGTAAAAGTGGCGCTGTCATTTCAAGCCCGCGCTCCGCCCACCATTTAGCACCGTTGTGATCGAGGCTCGCTGCCGCATCTATGTCGATCGCGGCCGCAAAGTCTCATGAGCTTCGCTCTTCCGAGATCCGGCCACCAGGCTGGATTTGAAAACGGGATTCTCGACGATCCGTGGCTGGCGAGCACATGGGGCTGTTTTAATGCAGAATTCAGATTGAACGGGGATGCGTCGATGTTTGATGACCTGTTCTCGGCCTTCGTGATGCAAGGTTTCAAGCGCAAGAACCCAACGCTCGTAGGGGTCTTCGTCCGCGTTCGATCGCCGGAATTGTTTCAGGTCGACGAATGATGCTGGTAGAGCTAGCCCATTTCAACAATGCCAAGCGGCATGTTGCGCCACTGCTAGTCACTGGCGGCATCTTCGCCGCAATTGGGCTTGGGCTGATCGGCGCTGTTTCTGCGCACCTGAGTCTCCATTGGATTCCGCATCTCACATGTCTGTCTGCGCTCGCCTATGTAGGGGCCGCCCTTCTAATGCCGGCCGCGGGTTTTCTATCGGCCGGTATCGTGACTTTCGTCCGTGACCGGTTGTTTGATGCTGATCTGCAGTCGCGCTCGCAACCGAACGACGCCGTCGGCGCTGCTCAAGCCAAGAGCAGTGACGCGGCGTGGCCGTCAGTTTCAGTTGTTCTGCTGTTCGGCCTCTTGGCAGCTGCCGGCGTTCTTGTCGGCTGGTCGGTGTCAGCACAGACCGTTGTCGATCCCATGATCCAACAGTTGCTCGGAGGAACGTTGGTCGTCGCCGCATTTCCGCTTTTGGTCCTGGAGCGCTCCTATGCGGGCCTCTCGGCGGAAATGCTGCCGGAAGCGCCGCAACTCGAACGACTGCTGCGGGTTCCGTTGACCGCATGCCTTGGTCTTGGCATTTCCATGCTGCTGGTTTCACTCGGATTTGGTTGGGGCTTTTGGATCGAGCACGCAACAGCCATCGTGATCTTCGTCACCGCGCTGGAATTGGTCCTGCGCAGCTTGGCGATGTGCTTTGTTCCGTTCGCTCCCATTGAGCGCCTGCGGACGGTCGCCGACAGCAGCGTGGCCGGCCTGTTACGCTTTTCTACGCCCAATTTCCAAGCCTTCAACGTCGCCGTGCGGCAGCAATTCGGCATCGATCTGTCGCGCAGTTGGGCGCTGGCCTTCATTCAGCGTGCATCGCTGCCGATCATAGTGGGGCTGGGCCTCATGGCGTGGGGCATTACTGGCATCACCGCTCTCGGCCTCAATCAGCGCGCCGTATACGAGCGATTTGGCTCTCCGGTTGCCGTGTTGGGACCCGGCCTGCATATCCATCTCCCTTGGCCCATGGGCGTGATGCGTGAGGTCGAGCTTGGCGTCGTCCACGACATTCCCATCGCGATATCGCCGACTGGTCGGTCTACGGAATTCTCGCAATCAAGCGACAGCGTCGATCAGCAGCAGCAATTGGTCGGTGCCGAAGCGCCAGCGCCCGCCAGCGCTGACCGGCTGTGGAATGCGTCGCACCCTTCCGAGCAGACCTATCTTATCGCCAGCGAAGCGAGCGGCCAGCAGAGCTTCCAGGTAGCGGACGCAGATTTACGCGTCGTGTATCGAGTCGGTCTGTCGGACGCCGCCGCGCTCGATTTCGCGTATCGGGTTGCCGATCCAGAGGTATTCATTCGTGCGGCGGCCGGCCAAATCCTGGTGAAACATTTTTCGCACTACACTCTTCTCGATGTTCTCGGGCAAAACCGCGAGACTTACGCCAACGACTTTCGCACCGCCTTGCAGGACCAATTGGATCGCATGCACAGTGGTATTGAGGTGATCGCGGTAGTCATCGAGGCGATCCATCCGCCGCCGGGTGCAGCCGCCGCCTACCACAATGTGCAGGCCGCCGAGATTTTCGCCAAAGTCCAGGTTGCCGTGCAGCGCACGGATGCGATCCGCACCGCAAAAACGGCTGAACAGGAGGCGATGGAAGAACGCAACAGGGCGATTGCGGGAGCCACCGAACTCCGCGATCGGGCCAAAAGCGAGAGCGTGCTGTTCGATGCCGATCGCAAAGCTTGTCAGCGGGACGGTCAGGCATTTCTGCTGGAGCGGCGATTTGAGCGCCTTGTCAGCGGTCTCGCCAATGCGGAATTGATCGTGATCGACCACCGCTTGAACGGCAACAATGCGCCGACCATCGATCTACGGAACTTCAACGCGGGCGGCAATGAGTCGTACCCGTCAAGCGAAAACAACGCGCCAGATAAAGATGAAGACGAGTTCGTTGGACGCAATCCTCAATCCAAGCCAGGGTCAAAGCCATGACGCTCGGACACCATCACCATGCTCACCACCACCATGGTCACCACCATGGCGACGACGACCAATCCGGGCTTGGATCGGATCGACGGCAACAAAACCTAATCGGGCACTACGGACGATTTGTGATCGCTTTTGTGATCGTTGCGGCTGCTGTCATCAGCGCCTGCATCGTTCTGGTCAGCCCAGGGCGAGCTGTGGTGGTGACCCGCTTCGGCGATCCAATCCGAGTGCTAACTAGCCCGGGCCTTGCCTGGAAAATGCCGGCACCGTTCGAAAGCACCATTGACGTCGATCTCCGGCTGCGGACCACATCGAGCGGGCTCCAGGACGTTGGAACGCGCGACGGCCTGCGCATTCTGGTGCAGGCTTACGTGGCGTGGCAGGTCCCGGACGATCCCGACCATATTCGGCAATTCCTTCGCGCCGTTCGCAACCAGCCCGATGTGGCAGCCCAGCAGTTGCGAAGCTTTGTCGGCTCGTCGCTGGAAATTAGCACCGCGAGTTTCGATCTCGCCAATCTGATCAATACTGATCCCGCCAAAGTCGAGCTAAACGAATTGGAGAACAACCTTCGAGGGCTACTCGACGACCAGGCCCTCAAGGTTTACGGCGTGACCATTCGCCAGGTCGGCATCGAGCGCCTCACGCTGCCGACCGAAACCCTCGCGACCACCGTTGCGCGCATGCGGGCTGAGCGCGAAACCGTGGCAGCCGAGCGGCAAGCGGAAGGTCAGCGCGCGGCCGCAGAGATCGCCTCGAACGCCGATCGCGATGCACGTGTCTTGCGGGCCAAGGCCAGTGCAGACGCGGCTGAGATCGATGCCAAGTCGCGTCTGGAGGCGGCCGACATCTATGGCCAAGCCTATCGCAGCGCGCCAGATCTCTACATGCTGCTGCGCTCCCTTGACACGCTCGACACGGTGGTAGGCGACAATACACGGCTGATCCTGCGGACCGATGCAGCGCCGTTCCGGGTGTTGGTTGATGGACCGCCGAACACGACGGCGCCCGCAGCTCAGCCAGCCCAAGGAGCGGAGAAATGACGGCAGTCGCAGAAATAACGGCCGTCAAAGTGGAAGGCGATGAGCCTGCCGGTGCTTGGGCGCAATCCACTAAGCTGGCATTCCGTTTCTTGTTTCTGGCGGTCTGCTTGGCGGCGGTCGGTTGGTCGCTGTCGGGTATTCGGCAGGTGCCGCCCGAAAGCCAAGCTCTCGTCTACCGCTTCGGGACGATCGTGCGCCAGCAAGGCGCCGGACTACTGCTCGCTTGGCCGCGGCCGATCGAACAGGTCGTTGTCTTGCCCTCTGCGGATCGGCAAATCGAATTCCAAATCGACGAGTTCAAGCCGGTTGCAACGCCTGACGGCGAGTTCTCTTTAAGCTCGGATGCCAGACAGAACGTTGCCTTCCTGCTAACGGGTGACGCTAGCATTGTGCATCTGCAGTCGACCCTGTTTTACCAAATCGTAGACCCGGCCGCCTATATTTTGGCGGCTGAGCACGTGGCGCCGGCCTTGCGGCGGCTGTTTATCGCCAGCGCAGTCTCGGTCTGCGCCGCGCGTGACCTTGATACGATCCTGGTGGCGCGCCCCGAATTGGCCGATGGTTCGAATGCCAGCGCGAATGCCGATCGCGAGCATCTACGTGTGGATTTGATGAATGCGATTAATCGTCGGCTCGACGAGCTCACGAGGGTGGGTGCCGGGCTCGGAATTGTGGTTAGCCGCGTCGATCTTGCGGCATCAGTTTCTCGCGGCGCGAAGGTAGCATTCGACCACGTACTGATCGCCTCTCAGCAGGCGGAGCGCGACATTGCCGAGGCTCGCACCCTTGCGGCCAACACGGCTTTGAGCGCCAGCCAGGACTATGATCGGATTCTCACCGAAGCCGACGCCAAGGCGACAGAAAGAGTCACGGAAGCACAGACGCGCACTGCCGAGATCGATGCCTTAGCGCAGGGATCCCCTGGCGTGTCTCTCACCATGCTTATGAATCGAATCTATTTTGACCGCATCGGAGCGGTGTTGGCAAAGGCTGCGCGTGTCGACACGGTCGACCAAGAGGGTGGGGTCCATCTGATTCTGCCGGGACCGGTACCGCAATGACCGCCGAAACACTGACCTCGCCGACGCCGACTACGCCCTCCTCCGGCCTGCTCAGCAAATCCGAGCAAATTTCACTTGGCGTACGGCTTACGCTATCACTAATCGCAGGCGGGTGTCTGATCCTGTCAGCCGCCATGCAATTCCTGGCACCAAGCCAGATCGACGTCGCCGAACTCGTCGCCGGCGTTGCGGCCTTGCTGGTTGCCGTCCCAGCTCTTTCTGCCGCGTGGCAGAGTCTGCGCTATCCGGACCTGCACGGGATCACCGACCAACTCATCGCGCTGGCTTTGATTGCGGCCTGGGCGGCTGGCGACCTGATAACGGCGGCGCTCTTGCCGCTGGTCATGACGCTTGGACACATCTTAGAAGAACGATCCCTGCTGGGCTCGCAGGAGGCGATCCGAGCGCTGAGCCGGCTGACCCAGACCAGGACGCGCCGCCTACTGCCTGGCGGCGAGGTTGAAGAGGTGCCTACGCAGGCCCTACGCACCGGCGACCTGATCGACCTGCGTGCTGGCGATCTCATTCCCGCCGATGGACTCGTCCAATCCGGCGAATCGAGTGTCGATACCGCGTCGATCACCGGTGAGTCGGTTCCTGTCGAAGTACAGCCGGGCAGTGAAGTTCTTAGCGGCTCGATCAATGTCGATGGCCATCTCGTGGTCAAGCTGACGCGGGTCGGTCAGGAATCGACTCTCGGGCGTGTGATCGCGCTGCTGCAGGAGGCTGAAAATGCCAAGCCGCCGGTCACGCGATTACTCGAACGCTATGCCCAACGTTACTTGGCGCTGGTACTTCTGATCGCTGCGGGCACTTGGTTTATGACCGGCAATACCGTGGCAATGCTGGCGGTGCTCGTCGCGTCCTGCCCCTGTGCCCTGGTGCTCGCTGCGCCAGCCACATCGATCGCCGCAATTGCGGTTGCTAGCCGCCACGGCATTTTGGTAAAGGGCGCCGGCTTTCTTGAGAACTTGGCGACTGTCGATGCGGTCGTGTTTGACAAGACCGGGACTGTCACGCTTGGCGAATTGCACCTGGTGGAGGCAAGACCGGAACCTGGCGTCGATCAAGACGAGCTGACCACCCTGGCCGGCAATCTCGCCGCTGCCAGCAATCATCCGGTTAGCCGCGCGCTTGTTCCACTCGCTAAGGATCAGCGGCTCCCGCTCGACGAAATCAAGGAGTCGCGAGGTCTCGGGGTGGTCGGACAGTTAGGGCACGACTGCGTTGCGCTTGGTCGCGCCGAACTGTTCAACGATCTCGGCATCAAAATCTCGGCGCCGCCGAGCCATGACGGTCCTATTGCTGGCGTTGCGCGCGGCACCAAGTTTCTCGGCTGGATATTGCTGGCGGACGAGCCGCGGCCGGAGGCTCGCGAAGCCATTGCAGATCTACGCGCGCTCGGTGTTCGACGCCAGTTGCTGCTGACTGGCGATCGCACATCTGTGGCGCGCCGCATCGCCGATTTTCTGGGCCTGCCGAGCATCCGCGCCGAGGCGCTCCCTGCCGAGAAGATGACATATGTGCTCGACGAGATCGCCGCCGGTTATCGTCCTATGGTGGTGGGCGATGGCATCAACGATTCGCTGGCACTCAAGGTCGGCGCCGTGGGCGTTGCCATGGGCGCACACGGCACCGACGTGGCATTGGCGTCGGCGGATCTCGTGTTGATGACGAACGATTTGCGCCGGCTCGGAACCTGTGTCCGTTTAAGCCGGCGCTGCCGCCGGACCATCTATGCCAATGTAGGTATCGGCCTCGGATGGACTGTCATGATTGTTGCTGCCGCCGCGACCGGCATCTTAGGCGCCAGCGGCGCGATTATCGCTGCGTTTCTTCACAATGTCAGTACTTTGGTGGTTATGGCTAACGCCGGCCGCCTGCTCAAGTTTCAGGAATTGACGCCATCCGGCATTAAGCCCGGCGAGCCATCAGCGCCGCTATTGCAGGCGCTTGCCTCACCGGCACACGTCGATGTCGCGAGCAGCGCGAGGCCGAATTTCCTAAGGACGTTTCTCGCTCGATTTGTTTGAGCCATGATGCGAAGTCTTTAAACGAAATGTCCCACGAGAAACTTGAGGACAGTGGTCTCGACCTCGCGCTCTGAAAGCTTTTCGGCACGATCAATGTCGCTCATGTGCTGGCGATCGGCTTGAACGATGTGGTCTCGTCGCAACGCCATCTACTGATGCTCCGCCTGTATAACGTCCGGCTGTTCGAGTTTGGCGACAAGCCAGTCGAGACTAGCGGCGAAGCTGGCGATATCGAAATTCAGCGGATCGTCGTGGCCGTTGGGAATTTCGGCGTCGATGGCGGCGTGAAACGCCGGAATGAGCCATTGGCCGCGGCGCACGCTGGCGATCGTGTAGAGCAGCGCCAGCCGGTCGTATTGCGCGGCAGTGAAGGCGGGATCGGGCGTTTGCGCGTCGTTGTGCCAGCCGCGGCCGGGCGCGCTGCGTCGCGGCTGGACGAGTTCGTTATGTAGGAATAGGCCCCGCAGTGCACCGCCAAATTCGGCGGCTTGCTCGAACTTGGTCTCGCGCCAGGCAATTGAATAATCGTGCGCCACCAGCATCTCGCCGGTGCGATTGACGAAGACATGCGCACGTCCCCAGCCGTCCGAACAGGCGTAATCGGCGAGATTTTCGTATTGCGGATCGGTATCGATGTCGGCCGGAAATGCGCGGCGTGCGTAATTCGGTCCGCTCGTATCGTGAATCACAAAATAGCGCGCCATCGGAGCATCGGGGTCATTGTCGTACGCGCGCGATACCGGCTCCGACAAATGGGCGGCGAAATCGGCTTGGAGGTCTTGCTCGGAGAGGTAGCTCGACAGTGCCTCGCGCGAAGGCAGGCCAGCGGTTTTGCCAATTCGGCTGGCGAGCGCTGGAGGCAGGCCTGTCAGCGGCGGCCCGAGATTTCTGGTCGAATCCATGCCCCGCATCAGGCACGTGGCCTGCTCGACCGGCGTGCCGGCATAGCTCAACGTCTCGGCGTTGAATGCGCAGACGCCCATGCTCTTGATGAAGTACGGCGCCCTGAAATGGCTCGGCTTGCATTCCGTACTCAAGCCGGCACGCACAGAGCCGATCAGCGTCGCGGCGGCAAATCCCGTCACAAGGAGTCCGTGGCGTAGCGTGACAGAAGCGCGCACCGGTCAAATCTCCGATCCGAGACGCCCCGGCCGACCCCGAACGAGCCGGTCCTTGGCCACACCGTTGCCAATGTTATGTTATAATATGACAAATCGAGGTCTTCTGACAACGGTTTTACAGGTCAGATTCCGGACGTGCCTGGTTCACAGGCGATCTGCGGAGGTTCACCCATGAAGGCCAAAATCGGTGTCCCAACTGCTCTGCTCGTGACATTCACTGTGCTCGCGACATTGGCGGCCCTTAGCAATGCGCCCGCCGCCAGCGGCAAAATAAGAGTCGAGGCGGCAGAGAATTTCTACGGCGACGTGGCGCAGCAGATCGGCGGTGACCACGTGTCGGTCACCAGCATCATGAGCAATCCCGACCAAGACCCGCATCTGTTCGAGACCTCGCCCTCCGTCGTACGCCAGATCGCTGCGGCGCAAGTCGTCATATATAACGGCGCCGACTATGACCCCTGGATGGACAAGCTGCTAACGGCGGCGCCCAAATCGGGACGTGTTGCGATCGTCGCCGCCGATCTCGTGCACAAGAAGCCCGGCGACAATCCGCACCTTTGGTACGATCCGGCGACGATGCCTGCGGTCGCCAAAGCGCTGGCCGCGGCGTTCAGCGCAGCTGACCCCGCCCACGGCAGCAGTTACACGACGCGGCTTGAAACCTTCCTGGCCTCGCTTCGGCCGATGAATGACAAGATCGCCTCAATTCGCGCCAAATATTCCGGCGTCCCGGTCACCGCAAGCGAGCCGGTGTTCGGCTATATGGCCGCCGCGCTACATCTAACCATGCTCAATCAGCCGTTTCAGCTCGCCATCATGAACAATACCGAGCCAAGTGCCCGCGACGTGGCCGAATTTGAGCGCGACCTGAAGACGCACAGGGTGCGGGTGCTGTTTTACAACAAGCAGGCCTCGGACAGGATTGTGCAGCACCTCGTCGATCTTGCGAGTGCGTCCAAGATTCCGGTGGTCGGAGTGACGGAAACTTGTCCGCCCGGCCTATCCTACCAAGACTGGATACAGAAGGAGCTTGACGAAACTGAAGCCGCGCTGGCCGGACCTTCTTCATGAATGTCATCGAGCTCGATCGCGACGCTGGCGATCGGCCACCGCAGAATCCTCATCGACACCAGCTTTTCTAGCCATCGTCGCGCTCCCGGTTTCCGAAAGCGCACAGATCGCTGGCGATGATGCTCGGTTATATTATGAATACTCGGCTCGGCCGTGCGCGTCGCCATCTGCGCCGGGCAATGATCGTTCGATCAAACGCAATTAGTCTTAGCGGGACAGCCGCCATACGGACCGCCAGCGACAATCGTCTCAGCCGCAATGCCCGGTGTGATGATTTGGTGGCCAACAACCGGCTATAACGACATCCGACCAAGAGCGGCAGCGTTAGCTAAAACGATCAGAGATGGCGGAAAAGGTGTGTTGGCGGCACCCGGCGGTATGGCTGACGGCAATGAAATTATAGTAATCGAGATCGGCCCAAACCCACATCTTCCGGCGTCCGTATATCACGTCTCAGATTGAGACCTGTGGCGTTTGCGCCATAATATCAGGCTAACCCGCTACAAAACTGATGTGAAATTCGCATCTACAAACTCGATGCATGGCAAGGAATGTGCGCAAAGAGGTTG
>Ga0335073_10016924_pt1 | contig 10197 bp, 9 predicted proteins | sample Lox_Sample_22_FD_207093 | JGI IMG/M metagenome (GOLD analysis project Ga0335073, IMG submission 207093) | Soil microbial communities from Loxahatchee National Wildlife Refuge, Florida, United States - Lox_Sample_2.2 | ecosystem: Environmental > Terrestrial > Soil > Wetlands | place: USA: Florida... | reverse complement strand
CGGTGCCGTCGCGGTGCCGCAGCCACTCCCGCCCGAGCACCTCGGTGTCCGCGGCCTCCGGCAGCCGCACGCGGCGGCGCCCGAACTGCCGTGTCAGAAACGCCTTCTCGACCGCGGCGGTGTGAAACACCGGGACGCGGCCCGCGAGGAGCTCGAGCATGCGATCGAGCGCGTCCTCGAGCGGTGGCGCGCCGGCGAGGTCGGGCACCCGCAGCTTGTGGACGACCACCGCCCGGACATTGGAACGCAGCTCGGAGTTCACGAGCGTGTACATCCCGCCCCCGAGGACGATCCGGCCCCCATCGATCGGCACCGCCCCGACCGCGATGATCTCGTCGCTCCGGGGGTCGAGCCCGGTCATCTCGAGGTCGATCGCGCACCATCCGGCATCGCGCCAGGGAGTGTCGTCCGCCGGCCGCGGAACGCTGGCGAACTCGGCCGCCACACCTTCGGGCGAGCGCCGGAACCTCACCCTCGCAGCCTCCGCTGCACCGAGGTGACCGCCCGGAACACGTCGCGTAGGTGATCGCGCATCAGCGGGCTGATCTCGGCGGGCTCGATCTCGTCGTCTGGTGGTTGGCCCGCGCCGATCCGGCCCATGTGATGCCCGATCCGGAGCTCGAGCGCGAGCTCGAATGCGTCGGCGAGCGTCCGCGCCTCTTCTTCACTGAGCGCTCCGCCATGCGCGGCCGCCAGCAGCCGTTCCGGCGTCGATCCCTCGAACACGCCCGCCGCCGCCGAGCCCCAGCGGGCGAGCTCGACGATCGGCGCCACCGCGGCGAGCCGGATGTCGAGCCGGTCGCTGTGCCCGCCGCCCTCCTCGAGCACTGAATCAGCGTCGAAGCCGGTCGGTGGGACCGCCGCGAGCGCACGACGGGCCAGCGCGGCGACGACCTTGTCTCGCACCGGGCCTTCGGGCTCCGGCAGCGGATCGATCGGCGTTCCCCACAGCGCCCGGCGCTCGATCAACACCGACAGCTCGAGCTCGTCGTCCCCACCCGGGTGGCTCCACTCGTCGCTGCTCCGTGCGACTACCTCTCCCGGGAAACCACATGCCCGAAGCACATCGCCTACCGACTCGGTCCACCCGACCGGCGGGGGCTCATGGCAGACCACCGCGCCGCGGGCGATGGACGCCGGCGTCAGCTCCCGCCGCGCCTGAGCACCGACTGCGACCCACACGACCCCGTCTCCGGGCGCGGGCGCAACCAGTTCGAGCGCCCGGGTGGTCAGCGCGTCGACGAGCGCGGATACGACGCGAACCACCTCGCGCGCGTGTAGCCGCGCGGCGTGCAGGTCCGCCACAACCGAAGGCAGCCCCCGCGCCACCACAGCGAGATCCTCGGGCGACGACGCCCGCGAGATCGACCGCCGTGCCCCGAACCACGACTGTGACTGGGCCGGGAACAGGTCGGCGTCCTCGACCACGCCGATCAGTTGACCGCTCTCGGACACGATCGGCGCGTGGCGGATCCCAAGCTCGAGCAACTCGAACAGCACGTCGCCGCCGAGCCGGTCGGGCGTGACCGTGAACACCGGCGTGGTCATCACCGTCGACACCGGGGCGCTCAACGGCAGCCCCGCCGCGACGATCTTGGTCCGGATGTCGCGATCGGTGACGATCCCGAAGCCGCCTCCGCGGAGATCCACGATCGCCGAGCTCGCACCGGCGGCGGTCATTCGCCGGGCGGCCTCCCGAATGCTCTCCATCGGTTCGCAGCGCACGGTGGGCGAGCGGATCATGCGCGTCACCGGCCGGTGGTTCGGTGATCCGACCGCGAGCTCGATCTCGCGCCGAGTGACGCGGTCAAGCAGAGGTCGCGCGACGCTGACCGGAATCCGGTAGCAGAGTGTGTCCTCGGCGGCGCGAGCCTCGAACCCGGGCGGAAGCCCGGACAGCATCGCGGCATGACCGAACGCGTCGCCGGTACCGAGCAGGTCGAGCAGCCGGCCGTCGTGGATGATGTCTACGGCGCCCGAGTGGATCACGCGCAGAAACGTGACGGGCCCTCCGTCCTCGGTGAGGATCGCCTGACCGGCCACGAAGAACTCGATCTCGGTCTGCGCCGCCAGCTCGCCGAGCTCCTCTGGGGCGAGCGCGTTGAACGGCGCCCGCACCGCGAGGAATCGCGCAATCTCGCTCAGCGCCGCATCCACTACGACAGCAACCCGAGCCGCTGCGCGCGCTGCACCGCCTCGGTGCGGTTGCGGACGCCGAGCTTGCGGTACACGGCGCTCGTGTGTTCCTTCACGGTGTGCTTGGACAGGTGGAGCTGCTCGGCAATTTCGGGATTGGTCGCGCCCGACGCCATCAGGTTCAGCACGTCGCGCTCGCGGTCGGACAGCCCGAGGGCGACGGGCCGGTCCTGCGGGTCGAACACGGTCTTGCCGAGGCCGACGAGACGCACCGCGCTCGCGATCTTCCGCGCCGGCCAGTCCTTGTACGCGAAGCCCGACGCGCCGGCGGCACGCGCAGCGTTGGGTGAGATCTCGCCGGCGCCCGAGAACAGCAGCACGCGCGTCATCGGCTCGGCCTCGCGCAGCTGCTCGCAGACCTCCGCGCCCGACTCCTCACCGATGAACAGGTCGACGAGCGCCACGTGCGGGCGGTAGCGCTTGGCCAGCGCGATCGCCTCCTCACCCGAGTGCGCGCTGAGGCAGCGGTCGACCCACGGCTGCTGGGTCAGCATCAGCCGGATTCCCCAGTGGACGACGTCGTGGTCGTCGACCACGAGCACGCTGAGGTGCTCGGGGCTGCGCAGCGCGGCGTCAGAGGTCATCGGGCACCACCAGCCGAACTTGCCACGTTCCCGGCTCGCGCTCGCCGAACTCGATAACGCCACCGCTCTGAAGGGCTTCCATCGCGGCCAACCGGAGTCCCATCCCGGCGCGACGCCGCCGGCCGCTGACGCCGTCGTTGGCCACCTCCATCACGAACGCGCCGCCCGACCGGCCGACACGCACGGCCACGCGAGTCGGATGCGCGTGCTTGTGGGCGTTGCGAACGGCCTCGGCGAGCACCGACTGCGCCAGCGGCTCGAGCCCGGGCGGAACGTCGCCCTCGCCACCTGACTCGAGCGTCACGCTCAGATCTGGGTGCACCCGCGCGAGCCGCTCGACCTCGGCCACGAACGTCGTCTCGGTCGCCCGCGGTGCCCGGCCGAGGGGGCGCTGGAGCGCGCTCCGTAGATCGGAGAGCGCCTCCTGGGCCTCGGCCGCGCACCGCTGCCGCGCCTCGGCCGGGAGATCGCCGTCGCCGTCGAGCGCCATCGAGATCCCGAACAGGCGCTGGATCACGCCCTCGTGGATCTCGCGTGCGAGATCGATGCGCTGCTCGAGCTGGTGCGCCTTCTCGGACTCCGTGGCCACGAACCGCGCCACCGACGCGAGCGCCGCGGCCTTGCCGAGCATCCACAGCAGATGCCGCTCCGAGTCGTCGAGCGGCGGCTCCGACATCAGACGGTCGGCGAAGATCACGCCGAGGTTGCGGCCGCCCGCCGCCATCGGCGCGCACACGAGACGCACGGGCTCCGGGAACACGCTGGCGTACTCCTCGGGGAACTGGCCGGTCATGTCGCCGTCGATCTCGATGACCCGGTCCTCGCGCAGCGACTCCGCCGCGATCGGCGCCGACTCCACGGTCACGTAAGCGCTGGCGAACTGGTCGAGGTTGAGCCCGTGCGCGCCCGCCGCCCGCACGCGGCGGACCCCCGCGTCGTAGCGGAAGATCAGCGCCCGGCGCATCCGGACCAGTTGGCACACGGCGTCGCACAACTGGTCGTAGAAACCGACGCCGTTCGACGCCGCGTCTTCGGCCTTCGACAGAACCTCGACGAGCAACTCGAGCTCGTCGCTACCGAGTTCTGCGCCGGGGCTCAGAACGAGTCCATCAGCGCGAACCGCAGCGCCTGCTGCGGCTCCAGGTACACCCGCCAGTTCTCCTCGCAGCGTGGGCATCTGCATTCGACGGACGGATCGTATCCGTCGAGCGCCGCGTGCCACTCGATCTCGTCACTACGCAGGCACATCGGGCAGGCGAGCGAGGCGATCACCAGCTGATCTGGATCATCGGTGCGAAACCTGGCCGTGTCGGCGAGCATGGCCATGTTCCTAGGGTGCTCGCCCTCGGGGGACGAGGCAACCGGCCGCTCGGGACAACCCCCCGGGTGGGGGGAGGCGCCGCCAGATCAAACGCCGGCGTACGCTGCGGCCGCGTCGACCCGCGCGATCGGGTGCTTGCCCCAGCGGCTCCAGGTGGCGTAGTCCAACAGACGGCTCATGTACTCGCGTAGCGGCGTGACGCGGATCCCGGCGGGCTGAAGCTGTGCGCGTGTGAACGCGTCGTCAAAGGTCGTCTGGACCGAGAAGTAGGGGAAGTACCTGGCGCCTTCCTCGAGCATCGGCCGGGCGACTCCGTGGTCGGCCGACAGGAACTCGGCCGGCGAGAGCAGCCGCGGTGGCGGCTGCTGGAAGTAGCCGCTGGCGAGCTCGGCGATCTCGGCGATCGTGCTCGCCTCCGCGCCCGCTGTGAGGTGATACGTCTCGCGGATCCCGCCGTTTGACTCGCACAGCTCGTAGATGCCGTCGGCGACGTAATCGACCGATACGACATCGACCGGCGCCGACGGTATCGCCGGCACAGCGGGAAACAGTCCGCGCGCGAGCGCCCGCAGCGGCCAGTACAGGACGTTGAACGCGGAGGTCCAACCGCTGTTGCTGTCGCCCACGACGATGCTCGGACGCAGGATCGTGAACGGCAGGTCCGGAGCCGACCGCACCAGTTTTTCGGACTCGAACTTCGACTGCTCGTAGGAGTTGTTGAAGCTCTGGCCAACGTCGAGGTCGCGTTCGGAGAACCGGCCCGCGTGCGTGCCGGCGACGTACGCCGTCGAAACCTGGGCGTACCGCTCGAGCACGCCGAGCGCCTGCGCCCGGCCCGCGAGCTCCAGCATCCGCCGCGTCCCCGCGACGTTGACCGTCCTCGCCTCCTCGAGCGAGAGACCGAACGACACCGACGCAGCGCAGTGAACGATCATCGTGGACTCCGCCGCCAGCCAATCCCAGCGCACGGGATCCAGGCCGAGCCGCGGCGCCGTCAGGTCACCCGCCACCGCGGTGACCCGGTCGCTGTAGCGCCCGGCGCGGTAACCGAACAGGTTCGCGAGCACCGCGTCAATCCGCTCGCGAGCCGCCTCGGGGCCGTCGGCGCGCACGATCGTGAGCACCGGTCGCTCGGTCCGTTCGAGGTACCGGGCGAGCAGTTCCATCCCGACGAACCCGGTTGCGCCGGTGAGCAGCACCGGCCTGTCCGTCTGCCTCATTCCCCTACCTCCGGTGAAAACGATCGGAGTGCCCATGCCAACCGCGATCGCGTCTGGCCAGGTGAGATCAGCTCGTCGATATGCCCGTCGGCGGCCGCGACCCGCGGGCACAGGTTCGTCTCCGCGTAGCGCGCCGCGAGTCCGTCCCGCGCGGCGTCGGGATCCTCAGCCGCTGCGAGCTCGCGGCGATTGATGATTCCCACGGCGGACCGCGCGGCCATCACGCCGATCTGGGCGTCCGGCCACGCGAACACGTAGTCGGCGCCGAGGTCCTTCGAGTTCATCGTGATGTAGGCACCGCCGAACGCCTTGCGGAGGATCAGGGTCACCCGCGGCACGTCGGCTGCGGCGAAGGCGTGGACGAACTCGGCGCCGAACCGGATGACACCGCTCCGCTCCTGCTTGGTGCCGGGCATGTAGCCCGGGGTGTCGACGAGCACGGCAAGCGGAATCCCGAACGCGTTGCACTTGGACACGAAGCGCGCGCCCTTCTGCGCCGCTTCCGAGTCGATGATCCCGCCGAGATAGCGCGGCTGGTTGGCGACGATCGCGACCGTGCGACCGTCGATCCGCGCGAAGCCGGTCACCAGGTTGCGGGCCCACCCGGCCGACGCCTCGAGCAACTCGCCGCCGTCGACGACCGCGCGGATGACGTCGCGCACGTCGTAGACCGCGCGTTGGTCTTGCGGGACCGCGGCTCCGGGGTCATGCCCGAGCGGGGGCCGCGCCGGCAGCACCGGCGGCTGCGCGCCTCGGTGGCGCGGAAGATAGCCGAGCAGCTCTCGCGCCAGATACGCGGCGTTCACGTCAGTAGGCGCGACGAAATGGCATACGCCGTTGCGCTCATGGACGCGCGTGCCGCCGAGCTGGTCGGCGGTGACGTCCTCGCCGAGGGCTTCGCGGACCACGCCCGGACCGGTCAGGAACATGCTCGACTCCTCGGTCATCACGACCCAGTCGGTCAGCGCCGGCGAATACGCGCCGCCGCCCGCGGACAGCCCGGTGATGATCGAGACCTGGGGAACGCGCCCCGACAGTTTCACGATTCGATGGAAGATGCGCCCGTAGCCGCCGAGCGCGGCCACGCCCTCTTGCATGCGTGCGCCGCCCGAGGACACGAAGCCGACGACCGGCGCCTTCGCCTTGTCGGCGAGCTCGAGCACGCGGACGATGGTGTTGGCGTGCTGCTCGCCGAGCGATCCGCCGGCGTAGCTCGAGTCCTGGGCATAACAGAACACCGGACGGCCGTCGATCTGGCCGGCGCCGGCGACGACGCCGTCACCAGCACGCGCCTTCTCGCCCATCGCCCCCGAGATCACCTCGGAACGGATCACCTCGAGCGTGCCCCGATCGCACAGCGTCTCGAGGCGCTCGAACGGGCTGAGCGGAGTCTCGGTGCGGGGTGCGAGGGTGACGCTCACGGCTTACCGCCCAGGCAGAGCACGACGTTGTGGCCGCCGAAGCCGAACGAGTTCGATAGTGCGACCGCCCGGCCGTGGCCGTTGCCGTTCACCGTGAGCGGCCGCGCGCCGTCGGACACGTAGTCGAGGTCGAGCCCCTCGTCCTGCTCTTCGTAGTTGAGCGTCGGCGGGGCGACGCGCTCGTTCAGCGCGATGATCGTCACGATCGCCTCGACCGCGCCGGCCGCGCCGAGCAGATGCCCGATCGCCGACTTGGTAGAGGACACCGGCACGTCGTAGGCCCGCTCGCCGAGCGCAAGCTTGATCGCCTCGGTCTCGGAGCGGTCGTTGAGCGGCGTCGATGTGCCGTGCGCGTTGACGTAGTTGATGTCCTCCGGAGCGACGCCGGCGTTCTTCATGGCCCGCGTGATCGCGATCGACGCCGGCCGACCCGTGGGCTCCGGAGCGGTCAGATGGTGGGCGTCAGCGGTCGAGGCGTAGCCGAGCACCTCGCCGAGCACAGTCGCGCCGCGCGCGTTTGCCATCTCCTCGGACTCGAGCACGAGCACGCCGGATCCCTCGCCCATCACGAAGCCGTCGCGCCGGGCGTCGAACGGTCGCGAGATCCCCGTGGGCGACGTCGCCTCCATCGACCCGAACGCAGCCTTTGCGAGCGGAGTGAGCGTTGCCTCGGCTCCGCCCGCGACGACCGCCTGTGCCTCTCCAGCTTTGATCATGCGGGCGGCCTCACCGATCGCGTGGGCGCCCGACGCGCATGCCGACATGACGCCGAACACGGGTCCCTGCAGGTGATGACGCATCGCCACCAACCCGGCAGCGGCGTTACCCATGATCAGCGGGATCGCCAGCGGCGAGACGCGCTCGGGACCCCGGTCGCGGAGCACCTCGCACTGGCTCTCGAACGTCCACATGCCGCCGATGCCCGAACCGATCACGCAGCCGATGTCGGCCGGATCGGTGGGCGGTTCTTTGACGTCCCACCCCGCGTCGGCGACGGCTTGTGTGCTCGCGGCGATCGCGAGCTGGGCGAAGCGGTCGCTGCGGCGAGCCTCCTTGACCGTCATGCACTCGGTCGGATCGAAGTCCGTGCACGCGCCGAGGCCGTCCTCGATGCCGCTGCGCCCGGCGGTCCAGCCGTCGAAGAGCTCCCGGGCGCCGACGCCAAGCGGCGTGACGGCGCCGACTCCCGTGATCACCACGCGCGCGCTCATGCGGGACCCCACTGAACGACTGTGGCTCCCCAGGTGAAGCCCGCGCCGAATGCGCCGAGGAGAACGCGATGACCGGTCTTGAGCCGGCCCTGTTCGTCGACGTGCGCGAGCGCGAGCGGTAGCGTCGCCGCCGAGGTGTTGCCGCACTGCGAGATGCAGTCGACTACGCGGTCGGCGGGCAGCCCGAGCCGCTCGCCCACGGCGGTGAGGATCCGGCCGTTGGCCTGGTGATAGACGAACAGGTCGATGTCGTCGAGCCTCGTGCCGGCGGCCCGGGCGGCCTGGACGGTCGCCAGCGACAGTCGCGCGACCGCCTCTCGGAAAGTCTCGTGCCCGCGCATGCGGATAACGCCCTCCTCACGCGGGACGACGATGTGGTCCGCGCCCGCGCCATCCGAACCGAGCACGATCGGGCCTATGCGGCCCGTCTCGCCGGTGGCCTGGAGCACGACCGCGCCGGCACCGTCCGCGAACACGGCGGCAGTCGTGCGGTCGTCGGGATCGAGGATCCGCGACATGAAATCGGCGCCGACCACGAGGACGGTTTGAGCCCGGCCCGCCTCGATCTGCCCGGTGCCAACCGCGAGCGCCGACAGGAACCCGGTGCACGCCGCGCCGATGTCGAACGCGCCGGCATGGGTCGCGCCGAGCTCGTGGGCGACGAGGGGCGCCGCGTTCGGCATGACCTCGTCGGGCGTAGTCGTGGCGACCAGCACGAGGTCGACCTGCTCGGGCGGGATACCGGCGCGCCGGAGCGCCGCCGTGGCGGCATGGGTGGCGTGGGTGGTGAGCCGTTCGGTCGGCCCAGCAACGCGCCGCGCCTTTATGCCGGTCCGGCGGACGATCCACTCATCGGTGACGCCGATCCGGGCGGCCACCTCGGCGTTGGGCACGACGGTCTCAGGCAGGCTCGCGCCGACCGAGGAGATCGCTGCGCCGACGGGCACAATCGCAGCAGCCGGCTCGATGAACTCGGACAGAGTCACGCTCATGCATTACACGGTCACCAGAAAAGCGGCCGATGCCAACGGCCACGGGGCCCAAACCCGACACGCGGGGGGTCGATTGCGTTGGCCCTGCGGCCAGCCGCAACCGTACTCTGAGGCGACTCTTACCGCTCGGGCGAGGTGAGGCGGCCGCGCCACCGCGGCCGCCCCATCTACAAAGCAGCCCTCGCAGCTATGCCTGCGCGACCCGGTCGGCGCTGGTCGCCATCGGGCCCGTCCGGTCCCAGACAGGCCGTACCTCGACCGATCCGCCGAACCGCACCGCCGGCAGACGAGACGCGTGATCGAGCGCGGTGTCGAGATCCGGGCAGTTGACCAGGTAGTAGCCGGCCAGGAACTCCTTGGTCTCGGCGAATGGCCCGTCGGTGAACTGCGTCTGGCCGTCGCGCTCGCGCACGGTGGTCGCAGTGTCCACACGCTCGAGGGCGTCGCCGGCTACCAGCACACCGGCGTCCACCAAGCTCTGGGTGTAGGCGTCGTAGCTGGACCCGATCTCCTGCATCTGCTCGGGCGTGGGTTCGCCGGCGTCCGCAGGGGTGTAGATCAGGAGCATGTACTGGGGCATCAGGCCTCCTTGGAATCGGTTGGCCGCTCGGTTTGCGGCTTCAACCGTATGACGGACGAGCGTCTCAGGTTTCGACACGCCCGTCCGTCAATTCTTCTCGTGGCGGCGCTACCTACCGCCGCGCCCGCGATCGATCCCAGGAAGCACCTCTGTGCCCTCGATCCGGACCGCGTCGAGCGCTCTCGGATCGAGCCCGAGCAGGCTCAGGATCGTGGGCGCAACCTGGGTCGTCTCGACCCACCGGTCCGACGAACTGGGCCGAACGGTGCCGGGCGCGTAGACGAGCAGCGGCACGTCGCGGTCACCCGGGTTGTCGCCACCGTGCTCGGCGATCTTCGTGCCGCCGGTGTAGACGACGCCGACCTGGACCCGCCCGAACACGTCGGGGTAGTCCGGCTCGGAGTACGGCACGCCGAAGAACCTGGCGGCCTCCTTGCCGGCATAGATCCGCGCCAGGCCCGAGTGGTGGACGAGCGTGCAGCCCGCAGGGATCGTGGTGGGAACGGGATACGGGCAACTTGCGCCCGTGTTCGCGTAGTTGACGTCCAGCGCGTCGTGGTTCCACAGGTAGCTCTTGACGAAGTCAGCGGCCGCCTGGGTCTTGACGGACAGGTAGCTCTGCCACAGGTCGTCGTCGGTACCGGCGACGATCAGCTTGCCCGAGCCCGGGTG
>Ga0335073_10016923_pt1 | contig 10198 bp, 9 predicted proteins | sample Lox_Sample_22_FD_207093 | JGI IMG/M metagenome (GOLD analysis project Ga0335073, IMG submission 207093) | Soil microbial communities from Loxahatchee National Wildlife Refuge, Florida, United States - Lox_Sample_2.2 | ecosystem: Environmental > Terrestrial > Soil > Wetlands | place: USA: Florida... | reverse complement strand
AACTTGTGTTCCTTGCCGATTCTGTAGCCACTCCTGTATCCGTTCATCGCATCTCCGTTTTAAGTCTTCAGGTACAGGTTTTCCAAACGGAAATTCCGTGATAATGACGCCCTGCGATTTGGCACGTCGTATCTTGCGCTTGACGTCTTCATCGTACTCAGGAAGTGATTTATTGACTCTCTTTTCGGCGGCACATGTCAATGTACTCCAACCAAGTTTCTCACTGAGAATCTCTTCCACTTGTTTTCCAACTAAGATCCAAATAGGCCGGAGCTGAACATCCGTTTCAGCCACTGAAGGAAATCATTGATGACCCGAGAATATTGATGTGATGCACAAAGTGGATTTCCGACGATGATGGCAAATTTGGAATCTGCAGAGGGGACGTATCCAATTGCTGCTCCAGTCTGTCGATGTCGCCAAACTTGATACCGATCATCTAGCCAAGAAGTATTCGACGCATCTCCATAATTTGCAATAAGTTTCTCAATCGACTGCAATTCATATTCATGGTCCTTACCAGGAATAGAAGGTCGTCGTGTTGCGTATGGTACAGGGTGTTTCCACGGTGGAGGACTGGTACTGGCCTCTGGATGACGAAGTTCAAGCGGCAACGTCCGGGGTGGCAAAGACTTTGGATCTCTAGGGAAGAGCGACGAGAATCGAATGTTTCCAAGGTTGAGGAGGAGCATGACAAGACGTTCCAGACCGATTCCGCAACCTGCGTGAGGAGGAACACCGTATTCGAAGGTTTCCAAGTAGTCTTCCATGCCGTTTGTTGAGATGCCCAGATCTCGCATTCGTTTTTTGAGGACGTGGGGTTCGTGGATACGTTGACTGCCAGAGACGATTTCTTGACCGCGAAGGAAGATGTCAAAGGAGTTTGTGATTTGGCTGTCATCGGGATCGAGTTTGGTATAGAATGGACGGGCAGAGGTAGGAAATTTGTCGAGGATGTAATAATCGGTATGATACTTTTCCTTGACAAGTTTTCCGAGTTGAATTTCTGCGCGAGTACTGAGATCTTTGTATCGAGAAGGCGCTTTTCCTTCATCTGTCCAGCCTGAATCCAGGAGTAATTGAATGCCCTCTGCGAAAGGAATAACCGGAGTCTTGTCGAGCCAAACTAAATCCTCATGTGGAAACCGTCTCTTGATGATCTCCAATTCTGTCCTATATCGCTCATAAATCTCCTTGAACATCCTCTTGAACATCTCATCAATCAAATCCACAGCCTCGTGATAATCTTTCTGAACCGTCATTTCAAGATCTAATCCAACAAATTCCGTCAAATGCCGATGTGTATTACTGTTTTCCGCACGAAATACAGGACCAATCTCAAAGACTCTGTCAAAGTCCGCACCAAGAGCCATCTGTTTGGACAATTGAGGACTTTGTGCAAGGAAGGCAGATCGATTGAAATAGGAGACTTCAAATACGCTGGCTCCGGATTCCGTGGCCCCAGCTTGGAGTTTTGGAGTGTGAATCTCGAGGAAGTTTTGGTCGGTGAGGGTAGTGCGGAAGATATTGCCGATGGCGGCGTTGATTCGGAAAATGGACTGGGAAGTTGGAGTACGCAGATCGATGATACGATTTGAGAGACGCATTCGATCATTGACGAGGAGTGTTTCGTTGCTATCTTCCTTTTTCCGTTTGACTTCGACTTCCTCGGCCTCGTAAACGATGAAGGGAAGAGGTTTGACAGGTTCGGCGATGACGTGAATCTTGGTGATAAGGATTTCGATGTCGTGGATTGAGGGACTGCTAATTGCTGTTGAAGGTTTCTGTACCGTTCCGGTAATTAGGACGACAGATTCCTGAGAGAGTTTCTCGGCCCATCGAACCATGTGTGTTGAGATAACATCATGTTCCGCCTTTAGGACCCCTTGAATTGTCGTCGTCTGTTGTCGCAGAATAAGGAACGCCAGATTTGAACTCATTTTTCTGATCGTATGTATTCTCGCTTGGAAATAAACTTCCTCCCCAACATTCTTGACAGATAACAAAGTAATGTCGAGACGATCACGCGATTCCTCGTAATCCACATTGATCATCCCATACCGCTCTCTCATCTCCATAGGCTCCACTTTCGCAGCCCTCGCATCAGATGTGATTCTAGCCAAACGAAATTCCTCTTCAGATTCCTTCCTGACGTGTAGTTTCCTCACTTCATCCTCAGCTCTCTTCTCTTTTCGCTTTTCCCTCTTCAATTTTCTTTCTTGGCTCTTCCGTTCATTCCGTTTCGCTTCTTGAACCGTGATCGATGTGGTAACTTCTACTTGGAACCTGTATTTGAACTTTTCTAAGGTCTTCCATATCGTTGTCATATTTGGAATGTACTTTCGCCTGTTGGAGCTGACGGGGAAAAAAGTCTGTTAGCCGGGATGGCGGGAACTGACAGTATTTAAAGTCTGGGTAAAAGTGCCGACGTACCTGAGGGTCACCCGCTGAAGTCATTTTTGTAATTTGCGTGACACTGGTCTCACCGTGCCTGATGGTCGGAGACCGTGTGTGGTCGGCAAATATCTCCACCGGACTCCCCGGACTTGGTCAGTAGCCACATCTCTCCGGGATACCAGGGTGAAGCTGGATAGTGTTGCGGAGCTTGTGTTACCGGGGCCACCTCGTGGCATTTCCAGGTGACTTCGCGTCTTAAAAATCAGAGATCACGTGATGTTCGCGGCTCTTTACTTCATTCTCCAGGCATTCAATATCTCAACAATAGCGATGAATTAGTCTGAGGGAGGCAGAGGACAGAGCATTGACGTGATTCTCCCAGAAGATGAGCCAGCAGACGGAGAAAGAGTTATCCAGAAGGTGATTGCTCAGGATCCGAAGAGAAAGAAAAAGTTTAGTTGCTGAGAAATGCAGCTTACTCGGCTCGGGACACGAATTAATAAGTCGGGTGTAACCTAAAATTACGGGACTACGGACCAGTAACCTTATCTGACCCAGAGTGGTTGATTAGGAGATGCCCGAAGTGTCCGACTTCCGGGGCGGCGACTCCGGAAATGGTGGTTGGATTCGTAAATGTATTACGTTGAAATCGCGTTACTCGGGATTTACAAACCGGCGACTTCCGGAATTAGTCACCCAAAAGGGACAAATTAATCGCAAGTCAATCGCGCCCAATTCACCGCGGGATACTCTGAAAGATTCAGGGAGACCGGGCGCAAAACTGTTTGGGTTAATCAGTTTCTGACATTTGTGGGACAAAACTCAATTTCGATACTTCCAACGATACTCATATTTTTCAAATCAAATCTCAAATTCGTAAATCTCGGAGGTCTTCAACCCAAATGAACCCGGTCCTGAGGACGATGAGTTTAGAGAATACGTTACTTCTTCATATAATGTGCGTAGCTCCATTCTAGATTAAGTCACTCGGTAATGTCCCAGGGATCCACTTTGACGATCAGATCGAAATTTGTATACCAAATTGAAAATTTAATTTGTTAGATCATTGCTGAAGCGCGTTAATTGAAATACTGGCTTCACGTTTTACGGCAGAAGAATCACGCCAGCCTACAGACATCGACTTGAACGTTCATATGTGTTTGGAAGGCAAGTGGGACTTCTAATCAGATGAGAATTTGTAATTCTGGAACTCATTTGGGCGGTGGTTGAAATTGCAATTTGACTGACCGTACTGACTGTCACTCGACCTATTCCACCACGGAGCTTTCCCGCAAACACATTTCATCTGTCACAGTGGTCGGGGATCAATGGCATGTATTGAAACGTTACTCATAGCGGCGATCCTCAAAACATGAGTCAAAGGGAATCTCTGTGGTGGAAAGCTGCTATATTGCGGGCTGCTCAGAAACTTGGAATGATCTTGCACCGTCTTCCAAGCCCCACTCCTCCGAGCTACTCGCATGAGTTTTCGATCCCGGCGATATTATCCGAGATTCCGGGAACATTCAAAATTTATCTGTACACACCGAAAGATTACCAGGAACACAAGTCTGGGAAGAAGTATCCGTTACTGCTGAACTTTCACGCCGGAGGTTTTACTCATGGATGTGGCACCGACGACTGTCGGTGGTTTGCGGCTGTCATGGAAGTCACGGGTGCTATCGTCGCATCTGTGGATTATCGTCTCGCGCCTGAACATCCGTTTCCAACAGCTGTAGAGGATGGAGTGGACGCTATATTGTGGCTGGTTTCTCAGGCAGACAGGTTGGCCATCGACATTGATCGTGGAATCGCTCTCTCGGGCTTCTCGTCTGGTGCTAACCTCGCTTTCACCGTTCCGCTGAAAATTGACCAACTCCGTCAACGACGCTCGGAGGACAATAGCCACCTCTCTGAAACGCCGCAAATCAACTGGTCAACCCTCGACAAACTAAAATTCACCGCGATTGTATCTTGGTATCCTCCAACCAATTACACCATTTCGAGAGCCCAACGCAACGCAACTAACCCGAGACCGGAAATGGGGTTGCCTCGGTACCTGACCAATCTATTTGATGATTCATATTTATATCCACCGTCGTGCGAACATGATATCCTGGTGTCACCTGCCCTGGCAACTGACGAACAATTGACCAGGGCTTTCCCAAGCGATATTTGGATTTATACATGCGAATATGATGACCTGTGTGACGAGGGGAGGCGGTTTGCAGAGAGATTGAAGATGTTGGGCGTGAAGGAGGATAGTACCAATGTCAGAGGAACATTAAGCGATTCAGATGTGATAGATGACGATGGCTTACCGGCCGATGAAAGTACTGGTGGTCAGAAAGCTGTCAGGTACTTCATGATTCCTGGAGTGCGGCATGGCTGGGACAAATCGCCTAATCCACTGTGGGGAAACAAGACTGCCACCGTCTGCTATAGGCAGGCTGTCGAAGGATTGAAGGTATTATGGTCGAATGACAACGAGATAGGAGAGCAAATATAAATTGGTATAGGTAATGGCAGTATGATATAATTTATGCTGCGCGTTACTCTTAATCGTCAGAATATATCCGTAACTTGAGATTTATACTCTGTCCGGAGAAGTATTGACTATTATATTCATGATGGGTGGTGCCAGCAAGGTGCCCGAGAATCTAAATAAACATGTGTCACGGGTGGTGCCTAATATACGTAGCGACAATGTGCATATACTAGTATGGGCTGCCAGTAAGTTTTGGCATTGTGAACTGAAGGTGGGCCGGAGCGCACCCCGGTTGAGGAGGGTATTGAGTTATAATAGAAACGAAAATTTCTGGCCTAACTACCAATTGGCCCAGTGTCTCGCAGGGCATCTATAGAGATTTCATTGTCCTCAAAGATACGACGAAGGGGTGGATATGTAGGAGAATTTTCCTGTCGATATTGGATCCAAGTCGCGGTAACGGATTCTCGATATTTAGTAGAGTTCTATCTCGTCTTAAATATTAGCATACATACGTAAACACTGCCGTCGATCTTCGCCGCTGCCCTAAAAGTCACTTTTGCAATCCATAAAGAACATTTAGAAGGACTGCAGAACGCCAGTCTTTGCCCAACGAAATGTAAAGTTCACTATTACACCTCATATCGCGGGAGAAAACAAAAAGCAGGCAACACTGTATTTAGTTTTCTGAGTGTATCTGATATGACCAGTTGAGCCATATCCCTTTTGGATGGACTCCCCCTAGGCAGGGATTAAAACGATTGAAATTTTCGACATGCCGAAGTATTGTATTTGTAGAGCTAATATGTAATTCGCAAATCTAACATTCTTTTCACATAAAGAGATGTCCAACAATGCGACTAAGCCACTGTCGCAAGCAAGCATTATTACATTAGATGACATTGACTTTGCTCACGACTCCGATTATAAACCCCACTACCCATGTTGTCCCATTTCACTAACATCCGCGCGCTTAGTCCGCCTGGGGGCCTCCATTTCTATAAAACCCGGCGCCGGAATTGCGCCTCTCCCATTTGAAGAAACAACATGCGGCACAAGCTAGTATGCCAATAATAATGATGATAGCGCCCATTACGCTCGATACAATGGCGACAGCGGTATTACTCGTTGTCTTACATTAGCTTCGGAGAGGAAAATAGTAAAAAGTACAGTATATGTGTAATAAGTGACCGTGAACGTTGTGGTGGGTATTGCGCCAACGACAGAAGTCACAACATAGAGTCTAATCATTAATTACGGTACAAGGGTTGACGCTACATCTCAGAACTGACAGAGTCCATGGCAGATGGTGCTGGTGGGGTGAATGATGCGGTCTGGTATCAGATTTCACTTGAAAAGAAATTACCACCGACATTGTATCTCCTGGTTTCAGTAAAGTGAGGATCAAATTGGGGATAAGTAAATGTGAGATAGATGGTTCCGGTCGGTGCAGGGATCACTGCTTCGGCTGCGAGGGCTGGATAAGGAGTACCGTCGAGATAGGCAGTTCGGTGTAGTTATATGGGGCAGTGCCGCAGCCGTTAACGGAAATGGTCTCTACGTAAGTTAATGGTGTCGTTGCAGTGAGAGGAGTGAGAGAACTCGGATCCTACGATGAGTATATCTCATACCATGGTCTACCGTGTTGATCTCGTCCCAATTGCAAGTTGTTTGCCCCAAACAGAAGGCCACCGAGACTAACAAAAGGAAGCACAACTTGCTGCTCGTTGTGTCCTCTGACTAAACGGTGGAATGAAGCCCGAACGGAAGAGGCAGCACAGAAATTATAGGCTGCTGCGTCATGTAACCAATTAGTCAATTATCAAGTGGCCGGAAGAAATATCATGCAAACAGGTTAACCTTAAAGTCGTTAATTCATCATGCTATGGGTACCCCGCTTAATTTATCACGGGCCACTAAACTTAAAGCTACCCCGAAAATAATTAATGTCCTTTTAGCGATGCTGTGGAAATACAGTTTTGGTCATGCGACTGTATTTCCGCACCCGTTCAGGCTCAATTCCCAATACATGCCGTCTGTGGCATCGAATGATGCGAAACTTGAAAAGGCGGACTGTCGTTTGCTGGATTCAACCTCAATTCCGTTTGTACTACCACACTCCGCTATTTTGCCGGCTTCTAGGCTTGCGTGATGGATATTTACACTAAGCTGCCCCAACCGTTTCCCCGTGGTGGAGATCGCCATCAGACCCTCCGATGAATGCGGGGCGCCACTGTCCACCGCCAGCGTCCACTCCCCCGCTGCTTCATGTGTGGCTTTAGGGGAATTCAGGAACCTAGTAAGCAGGTCATCGAAGAGCGAGAAAGTTCAACCCGAATGGCTGGTTCAACGATTAACCGAGGCGACAACCTTGCGTCGACGTCAATTTTATTACGAGAGAGCTCTCCAAGCTCTCCCGTTTGCTGATAGCAACGCCAAGTTTAATAAAGACGCTTTCAACCTTGTTCAACCTCATCTGTCGACTGCCTCCACAACGGCAATGGCCACGACAGCAACGAAACTGGTCACGGAGCATATGCCGAAGCAGCAAATTCTACAAACCCTGGAGATCAAGTCTGCGCGAAGCGGGAAACGACTGGACGAGAATTCATTCCCGGAGCCCCCGCAAGAACCTGAAGGCAAAGAGTTACAATGTACTCAATGCTTCCGTACTTTCTTGGCGGAAACTCGCGAGCCTACTTTATGGAGGTACCATGGTCTTCGAGCATGCTAACTACTATAGGGCGCACTTGCTTTCAGACCTCCATTGGAATATGTATAGGTGTAATTATGAAATAATTCACACTGAATTAAAGCGCAGGATATAGAGTAGGGACGGATGATTTAGTGACCGAATTTTCGTGGGGGTGCAAGCTTAATTCATTATTTTGTGTGGGAATACAGTTTTCGACGTGGGACCGTATTTCCGTGCGGGTGCCAACCCAATTAAATAGTTATCTGACCTCCTGACCTATGACCCTCAATTCACAGAATGTTAAAGCAAAAGAGAACTAAAACCATGTGTCTCGACGTCCACTTGTAGGTCGATATTACGGCTCGTTAAAAAAGCCACAAACCTCCACCACTTCACCAACGCCAAACGCTATGTATGGACACGATATTGACTTAAGTATCTTATTAGACCCAAGATTTGTCGTACCGCCAGCTCACGTCCGAGGGGATTGGAAAGGTCTAACTCTTGACCTCTTTTTACGATTATCATCTGGTCGGGAGGGAGTCTGTCGGTCCATAGTTGCTCGATATAAATCCCGGGGATGACGGATCCTGTTACGTGGAACATTGTGTGATGACAACACAAAACGAATGCCTAGAAATCAACAAAAAGGGGCGCAGAGGCAAACCTCGTCTCTGGGTTCGACACTCGGATGTTTCGCAACGTAATTGTGTTGGGCAAGGGCGATTAATTCCGCAACTTCCTGAGCGATAATTTCCGTATCAGACTTGAAGTGGTTCTGTCGTTTGCACTACTCAGCATGAGTCAAGGAATCAGAAGCCTGAGTACTTCGACGCTGCAAAGAGGTAGTCTAGTTTTCTGACGTAGACCACTCTCCTTTGTGATCCACGAGAAGACAGCCCCATCATTCTCACAATTGAACGAATTCCCTGCAGCCATCACGGGAAGTCGCTCGGCGTCAGGACTAATGTCAAAAGAGGCAACGGCAAGACGTGGGTACTTGGTTCCCCATCTAGGGTAATCGGGCCATGTGTTTTGCTCAACGACGGCGACATAATTCAGAAGATGATGTAGTAGCATATACGACGCAGTTTTACGTGGACCACGGCCAACACTGACAGCAGATACTGCCATAGGCGAAGGATAGTAGCTCGAATCCATGGATGTAGCGGCCTGAGAAAAAGATGAACTGATGGCTTGCGCCAAGGACGTCTTAGCGTCGTCTTTGGCTATTCGGCGGTAGACGTTCCGAGTTTTGGGGGAAGTGAGGGGAGAAGGTGTACGAGAGCCGCGGAAAAGGTTCAGTAAGTCAAGAAAAAAGTAATGGAATAATTTTGTTTGGTCCCATTCTCCATTCGTAATGTTATTTTTTGTGGGTTCGAAGAAGCCGTCTTCTTTCATCTTCTTCAAAGCTTTATCGTCCGCGGATGGAGCGTAGTCAAGAGGAAAGAGCATTTCAGTTCGTTGGCCCTCGAGCACGACAGCTTGGAAGCGAGTGATGTGTGCTTCAGTCCATGCCGATGTTGAAGAGTCAAAGTCGCGAATATTGTGGAGGGCATGGTCGATAGGGCCGTCCCAGGGAGTCCCGTCTGGTCGAGCTGCGTGGTCGACACTTTCTCTCATACGTATGATACTGTTGAAGTAATAATTATCTTGAAGATCGGAGACTGGAGGACATTGGCGATGTGGTGCTTCAGCAGACATAGTTGCCAAACTCACTTGGTTTGGACGGCGAAATTTTTCCTCACAAGGGCCGGTCAAGATCGATATTCACAGTGGTGTAGATAGTGCGGCAAATGCCGTCAAATCAAAATCCTTGTCGCGGGGAATTTTTGCTGAATATATAGAAGACGAGAAGATGAATATACTACGAAGAAAGATCTAATCTAATATACAAAAGATCGTCAGGGATCTACAACACTCCTTGGAACAGAAAAAAGAACTCGTCCTCGAGTTTGCTATCGATATAATATATGAGATGCCATAACAGAAAAATGAACAGTAGCAAAAGTTTCAGTAGCAAGTAGCAAAGATTCCACAACTCGTAAGCGACTTCATGACAAAATATTGGAGCTGTAGCCTACATATATGCACGGGTTTTTTTTGCCCTAACCTACATTTTAAGCACATCGTGAATTCTCTATGTAAATGTCGTCGGATGGTTTTGAAATTCTCACATCTCAAACAACTTAATGCCTTGATGACATCTGGAAAGTTGCCTGTCAATCGGTTGGAAACTGGTTCCGTTATTAACGATCAAAGTTTGGCAGAGTTAGTTTGAAAATGAAAACCAAGTAAACTACACCGAGCCCAGTTAGCATGGGGCTGATGATTTCACGTCAATGCCATTTCAAGGAGACCTGTATTTCCTCCGGGGAGTAATTCGAGAATACGATGACGACGAAGCTGTCAAAGTGCTGGCATTATTAGCTGCCGCTCTTCCAGAAAACCCCAAGGCACGTATTATGTTGAATGAAATTGTCATTCCTACAAGTATTGTGGACGAAAGCAAGTACAACACGGCACCGTCAGATTACATCGACGGTCGTCAATCGAATTATGCACCGATGGCGCATCTGATGACGATGAATTGTTGGACAATGTTTGGAGGGAAAGAA
>Ga0335073_10016921_pt1 | contig 10199 bp, 7 predicted proteins | sample Lox_Sample_22_FD_207093 | JGI IMG/M metagenome (GOLD analysis project Ga0335073, IMG submission 207093) | Soil microbial communities from Loxahatchee National Wildlife Refuge, Florida, United States - Lox_Sample_2.2 | ecosystem: Environmental > Terrestrial > Soil > Wetlands | place: USA: Florida... | reverse complement strand
TGTATAGCAGCGCTATCACTTCCGCTTTCGTCCAGTCTGACGATTTTCAGTCGCAATCAAAATCCCCACCCAAGCCAACGCGCCAACGAAATCCCGTTTCCAAACCACGACTCAACGCTGACCGGTCTTGTCTTTGCGACATAACCTCCAACGCCTTCGACAATGAATCCCAATGCGCCCATTTCTCACCGTACAATACCGACGTCCACCGACGATGTCTTGCATCACCAGTGGCGAGAGGTGATCGAAAGAACTGACCCCAATTCGATCACAAACAGCGGTTAGTGTTTTCCGATTTCCTCGAGTCGACATCTAACTGGAATCAACATCACATTATTGCATTCCGTATAGACTTCAATGATCTTCCTATTCAAAGCATATCCTAAAGAATTCTACCCTTCCCTTGATGATCCTGTTATCCTCGAAGCAAGGGGACTCTTCACTTTATCCAACGATGCCGCACGCAAAGGCAAATTGGATGAATCCTACCAGTGAAGATAAGACAGAAACAGTCACGAATGTCCTTCTCATCAACTATTTGTACTTACTTGCCGAGTTGGAAAATGCGGGCAAAGAAGCAGCGGGGAATCGAAACGTTTTAATAAGGTACATCCAATTTCTCTTCTGGCTGATTTCCGTAGTGCAGACCACGATCATTTTAGCGTTATGCTAGAGGGAAAAGCATGTGGAAGTGAAAATGATGGTTCGGCATGGAGGAGTCGATGGAATAGTTCTAGTCGCCAGTGGGTTAAATCTGGTCCAGTCCCTCTGTTGTCTCTTGAGGTAGATATCACCTCATGAATGTTGGCTAACGCAACACAGTGCAAGCGACTGGATCATGGGAAATCGAGGTTCCAGATTCTGGCACAAGAAGGTGGAGAATTACTTGCGATTCAGCAACTTAAAGGAGCCCATAATCGAATTCAATCGAAGCGCGATGAAGAAGTATGTTTCTCAAGACTGTCGAACTAATAGATAGGCCTTTTTGATTTGTTTTCATCATACTTCTTTGTTCATTACGTGTTGTGTCATTGATACCAAGTTCTTGGAATCAGTTCGTCATGGGAAATTGAACCCAAATCAATTCATGTGCATTAAACATTCAATTCAATTCGATCTCGCGGACGGACAAGGTGTGATTGAAGGAGCAAGAGCTGTTCTTGGCTTACTGAGATATCTTTTAGCTGAGTGAGGTGGGGTTGTCGGTAATAGGATTCTTACCACTTAAATAATATCAACCACAACCAATTTAGTTGCCTACCATCTCTATGCTCTGTTGTTTCATTGGCATCTCATCTCTCTGCGTCACTATTCCAAGTATTACCACAAATTCCGAAGGGCCAATCACATCACTTACAACTCGATGGGATGGAGTGTTAATTATTGAGAATGTCTGGTGTTAGTACTGTTGACGCCGTAGGGTATCTTGGTGTTGACAACTCAGTCAAGTGATTGGTGAGGATGAGGATATTTTGACCATCTCGTCTGCCACCAGCCAACAGTAAGCATTCGCACTCGCCTATAAGGGACAAGTGTATTGCGCAATTTTCGCCATTACCAGCTTTGTCGGCAGGAATCTCCATCTGAGGCAAAAATCGCGAAAAATTTGCCCGTGTCGGTTGAGATGGACACAACTCTACAAAAATACCTCATTACCAGCGTAAATCCCTCATACCAACCAAGGAGCGCATCTCACCTACGACCCGGATAATCCGATCGGCTGGCCAGACTGTCGCAAAATATTTAAAGAGCGCGATCGGTGGCAATATACCGCAACGATAAAAGTCGAGTCTTCTGAAGTTCGAACTTGCGCAAAGCTCAAAGAAACAATTCAAGATGGATATGTCTGCCACTGATCCCAACGCTTGCAAGATTTCTGTATCTCCATACCTCGTCAATGCTGACGCGTGCAATAGATGTTATGGAATTGGTACACGGTCAACGCTTGTTTCCTTGCAAGTGGTTGGCACGTTCATTCTAAGGGTATATCTCTCTCTTACCACTGCTGACTCGCAGGTGGATTTGCAGGTTCCGTGATCGGAGTATTCCTAATGTCAGCCTTCCTCGAATTAATTCGTCGTGTCCAACGTGAATATGATTACTTTCTCAAAGACAAACACGGCATTCCGACACGAAGCTACTTCACATACACTCTCAAGAAGGACAAGAGTAACGAAGGCGACTGTTCCTCTCCGGTACGCACTTCTGCAACTTTGCAAATTACGTTTTGGGAACATGCTGTGCGGTCTCTGTTTTATATTCTGCAATTCGTCAATGCATATTTCATCATGTTGTTGGCTATGGTACGTTTTGAGATTTGTCGTGCTGACGATGTAGTATTACAATGGATATATTATCATTGCGATCTTTCTTGGTGTGTTTGCTGGACATCTCGCATTCAGGAGGGACAATCTTCTCATTGGAACGAAACAAGAAACGGGAACAAGTTGTTGCTGATTAGACTAGAGCTCATCGTCTTTTGCTAGTAGATTTGTTTTAATATTTTCATTCAGAACATGTATTGTATCAATGCTTCTCCAAAATTCATTCCCGCTCACACCCTTTTCCCGTATATCCTACCATGTCGTGACTCGTCCATCTCCTATTCTTCGTGCATCGTTTATCCGATATGAGGTATGAAGTCTGACCACGAGGGTGTGCTATATGCTCCCACAGGAAGACTACGAATACTTATGAACGATTCAATCATCAGCACGATTCTTCCAGTCACCGCAAACAACATAGCAACGAAGACAAACCAGCCTGTGACCTCCGAGCGAGCGTCGATAGCCACACACCGAGTCACGATTAAAAAGAAAAAGGTGCTGGCTGCCAACATGCAGATACACACTTGCCACACAATCATTTCAGCGCGAGTAGGGAAATAAGCAGTCCACCCGAGTGCATCGATGGCGATATAGAGCGACGAGACGATCTGAATCAGACAAATGATAACTAAGGCTGCTCCTCTTGCGAGAGGTAACGTGTCTTCATTCTTTGCAGATTTGAATAAGTGCGTCTGGGATGGAGTGACTCCATTCTCACTGAGTTGTTCTTGACATTTCGGACAGTGGCTGAAATCGATCTCGACCGTGTCCTCGATACCTTGTGGCTTAAACCACCACAACCCATAAATAACGAGGGTAATCCAGACTTGCGCGATGGTGTTCAATTCTAGTAATGTGACTGGAAGTTCCTCGACTCTCCTGGCAATTGTCTGGATGATGAGCCAGGAAACCTGTAGACAGACCAAAGCCTTGGCCAACTTGTCTGCTTTGCGAAGAACGTGGGTTTTCTCATCGACAAACTTGACCGTGGGCAACATATTACATTTGGCCAATTGTCCAATTCCATCAGCCGTAGCGAATTCTGCTTCAACAGACTCTTCGAGTTTGAATTTTATAGCTCCCATTTGTACGAAATACCCCTGAGCAAGACCCCACTTCGGTCCCCAACCAACAATTTTCTGAGTGACGGGACAGTTGGATTCATGTTGTATCTTTGGAGGAGCTTGTTCGGATGATGTTGCTAGGGGTTCCAAATCCACCTCAACGTCGTCTTTGTCTGGCTTGCCAGTAGCGATGGCACGTTCGGCATCCCGGTAGTCGCGGTCTTTGTTTGCATTGCTACGGACTTCTCTTGCGGTAAGGTATTCGGCAACCACCAAGGCCAGTGCGACCTCAGGGAGGAAGAAGATCATGCAACACCATTTGAACTTTGACTTGGTCTCGAAAATCGGATCGCTAGAAACGGCATTTGGATGAACGACGGTCCAAAGACAGAGGAAATACGTGAAGAGACATTCCCAGACTAACCCAAGTGTCCCTCGGCCTGAAGGATTCGCAACAAATGACGGCGCGAGGGTAACGTTCATTGCTGAAAGCGAAAAGCGAGTAGAACGAGAAATGCGAGTAATGCGAGTAATACGAGGAAAGCGAGGAATTGAGTAAGGAGTCTATCTTGAAGCAGATTGGGTGGTGGGAGATAAGCGAGGTGATGAAACGGGATTTTATGATGCCGGCTGTTTATGGAATACGGGGTTTGGTGGGATCAATTTAGGGTTTCAGGTTTCCAACCTTATTCTTCCGAGTCGGTGTGCACAACAAAATCATTTCGAAATGTACCGGGCTTGCATGGCTTTGAGCACTAGATATGAAGCCGACAGCTGTTCGTCCTGGTAGTATGTCAATTACTCGAACCGACGAACAGCGAAAAAGCGAAAAGCGAAAATTGAGTTGGTGATCCTGGCGAGCAAACCTGTTTGCCACTGCAAGTCGGCAATTCCAACTAATGAGATCGGTGGCTCACTAAGTTAGAAAGATACTACTGGAGATGACGAGCTCTCGCAATACGTGTTACAAAGAGTCGCTATTCGATCGAGACTCTCCACCGCGGGATTCGCAGGACATCTTAATCGACAAATGAATTACGATAACTATCACATACAAAGGTTCTACGTCCCCCACAAACTGACTTCCAAAGATGAACCTAAATGCATACCTTTCGAAGTCCTAACCCCGTCCTAAACGATTATATCAAATGAAATCCATGGCTCCAAATCAAGGCAATAAGTTGGAACAAGTACTTCTCTCCATTTCGATCTCAATTATCGTATCGCAGGAATAGGTATTAAGACGTTGAATTTGAATGCGGAACCAGCTTGAATATTGCGAACAAAATCGCGAAAATGATCTAATTCAAAATGGATTAGCCCTGATCGAACTGTCAGTGATGGAAGAGAAGATACAAGGAGTGGAACACTCAAGATACATGCCAGAACCAAGCAGACGGCTGTAAGATAGGTTCGTCGCCTTCGGTTTAGCTGGCGTTCCAGAGCGTTATTCCGATCGACTTCTGGTCTAATCGGAACGACCACATTATCTCCAATAACCACATGGTCTCCAATGACGACATTGCTTCCAATGACCACGTTGTTTCGATTGGGCTGATACTTTCGTGACGGAGTGAGAACCGGTACCGCTCTGACATCAGTGACTGCGTTGTTTCGATCATACTGAGCAGTTGTTTGCAGAGGGATGGGTTGCTGTGAAGGAGGTGCAGTGTTGTCAGAATAGTCTTCCTCCGTAGTGAGCATCGCATTCAGACATTCTAGACAACGATGCCTTGTAGGTAACCACTCGGTAATACAAGTTGAATGACTGCGATAAGCAAAGAGCACGCTGGAGTCTCACTATATATGGCCACACGGCAATGCAGTGACTTGTTGACCATCCTCATATCGGCATTGACACCATGAACAACATTGTCCACTCCGAATGTGTTCTTGCGTTGCAGGAAATCGGTAAAGAGCTTCAAGGCCGATAGTTTCCATATTAGTATGGGAAACGAGGGAGGTGCAGTCGCGCAGCGCTATTATCTGTCTTCAAACCGCAGTTTTATCCTTCCTTGATGGGTAGATGCTATGACGCTTCACAGCGTGGGTCTTGGAAGGCGTAGGCGAGTTTGAAGGTTTAAGGTTTCCGACGTCGGCCCGTCGGATGTTCCGATGATTCCGTCGGCAATCATGAGACCCACACCGGTGCTGCTAGAGATAGGAATAAGTTAAGGTTCAATAGAACTGGTAGAATCTGAGCGCTGAATGGTTTCAAGAGGTTCTATTGATCTCTAGCGTCTAATCACGCAATTAAAAAGGTAAAGTCGTAAAAGTTAGGATACAATTCTTGCGTTATTTAACACTACATAGATCAAACGCTTCAGCTAGCATGTAGACATCAACATCATCTTTACTCCATATCCATATTTCCTTCCATCTCCATTTTCAGCCCAGTCCAGCCGTTAGTAAGAGGCAATATCGATTAGACAACCTATTGAGTGATTGAATTAAGAACTTATGTACAGCCCGCTTCACGACGAATATCACCGCGAAAATAACCTAATTTCATTATACCTAGAGTTAGCCTTGATCGAACTCATGGAGGGTTGACCATACAATGAGTGGGACAACAACGGTACAGCCCAAAAGCAAGCAGCTGCACCATTCAGACTGACAACAATTTTGTCGGTGTTGGTTGGTAGCATTATTCCGATAGTCTCCTCTTGTAGGCAGGAGATAGAGTGCACTGTTTCGAATAACTAGGCTGATACGTTCGTGGCGGGGAAGTGATAGTGTTTCGATGAGGCGGATCGGTTGTTTGCGGAGGAGCAAGTTGCTGTGAAGGAGCTATGGTAGTGTTATCAGAATGGTCTTCCATCATCGTATCGGTCTAGACAACGATGCCTTGTTGGTAACCACTCGATGATGCAAGTGGAGTGACTGCGATAAGCAAATAGAACACACTGGGAGTCTCACTATATATGACCACATGGCAACGCGGTTACTTCTTCACCATCCTTGTATTCGTGTTGGCACCATGAACAACAGTGGCCACTCTGAATAAGCTCTTGCCTTGCGGGAATCGCCAAATAGAATCGATGCTGAGTGCCATCCTAGTGTCGCGAGATGACGGAGATGCAACGGACTTTTATCTTTAATCGTGTGACGGTTGCAAAGGCTCTATATACTGTACCTCGGAATTAGAATTTTTTATATAGTGGCAGAGGTGTGAAAATGGGTTGATGAAGTGAATTTCGGCTTATAATATGGGATGGCTCGCTTCACCACCCCGCTCGCTTAGTACCTCGAGTACAGATGTACATAAACCAAGTACACTCGGACGTGATCTCTCTGAGTACTGTGGGAGACAGTGCAATTATAATGAAATCATGCGAGTAGGTGACACTCTACCAGAATGAGCTTCATCAGAACTTGTCGAATAACGTTTCGAGGGTAGACTGTCGATAGCCATTGTATGCAAAGAGTCGTCATCGATCTGTTCCTGCTCATTTCCATCATCCTCTCCTGAAAGTGAGTCTAGTCTCGTCTTATCCAGATATCCTGTCTTCACATACCACAACAACCTTCCGAATAACCGCCATCATAACATCGAAAAACGCAACACGTTGTTCAGGAATTAACATCTCACATGGCGATGACCGATAAAGACCTCAATCTCAGACCGTCCCTTATAATATCCTTGTCAAAGATATCCATGTGCAAAACGATAATAATAAAGCTTCAATTGCGAATGATATCCAGTACCAGGAACACCTACCATTAGTACCTGCGATGACGAGTGGTATGTTGTACCTCTTGAGGATGATCGAAGAACGGTTGGTGACATGTAATTGTGAGCATTTCAGCTAGAATCTGTCCCACATAATTCTGTTCTCGCAAGGAAGGTGTCCAAAGACTTCCATCCTCTTTAATCTGCGGTGATCCCAGATCCTGTGTTTTCGCAGTTTCGTCTGATAATTAGAGCTTGATAAGGGAAGTGAGAAACCTCGAGAAGGAGAGCAACTTTTTGTCGTGGCCATACTGGAGCATGATCGACTCCCGACACGGTAATTGTCAAACATCCATCTGGTATTGTAGTAATTTCTTGCGGATGATTTGCTTCGCGACCGATTCTAAGGGAAAGAGATGGTCCTTCTCTGTTATTAGTTGTGTTTGTTAAGTGATTGTACTTGATCCATTGGCGAGATAACTCTCGTCCAGGAGGTAGGAAGTGTTGGGATTATTCAGCGCTGCAATCTCATGTATATAAGGACCTGTGTAGCCACATCTCATGTACACAATTAACTCGCTCACACTCACACATATTTCTACAGGAAGAATAACTCTGCGGAACTATTCCAAATCTCCCTTACTCCATTCATGAAACAATCAGCCATATCGCGTGTTGCAGTCTCGTTTGTCCAAAGCACAAGTCTTCCGCCAGCGGAAGCGGTATTATTACTTATCGTAGAACCATGTGACGCAGAACGGTGCTCGTCAGACGTTTTTTCTACAATTAGACCTCATGCAACAATGACGAGTTAATACCAGACAACACGACCTCTTCATTCGGTGCAACGACATTCTCCGACTCATATGAATGTTGCTTTTGTTCGTCCAACAACTTTACTTCCGATCCTCTTCCGTTTGACAACATTCTTATCAAGAAGCGACCCAGCACCCGTCTTAAACGAATAAATCTCCGAAGCCTTCCTCGAAACATCCTCCACAACGGTGCCCTCTGCAGACTATCGGTCTCAAAGAAGCCAGAATTTCCTCCTGCGTTCCAATCTTCAAAGCATCACGTTGTACATCATACACTACATTCATCAGTTTCTATTCTCGAGAGTGTGTATAGCGCATCTTCTCATTGACGCGACGTAAACGTACCTTCACGCGAGAACATGACGCCTTTTCGATCAAGTCATGGTTTCTCAGTATGCTCGACTTATCTACTTTCTGAACGACGAGTTATGAAGGATGTTGATGCCGATGGATCGTAGTGGGATGTCTTCCATCGTGAAAAGACATTCGTGGTGCAAAATCAAAAACACGACAATGGGCTGATCTTAAATTTTGCCGAGCTGCTGGTTGCTAGGGCAACAGGCTATCAGAGCCGATCACCACCAGATTAAAGTTCTGCGCACTTCACCATGGACACTGTCAAAGAAGGTTTAGTTAGCTTTAAACTTTTGCACTGCCTGCGTCTGGTGACGTATGCTCCTGTTGCGCCCTGTTGCGCCTCTTGCTCACTTATATAAATCTGCTCCCACAGACAACTTCACAAAAGCGACGTTTCACCTTGACAATTCTTTAGAGACTTCGTTGAGGTTCAGCAAATCACAACTCATCATCAGCAAGAAGTTCTTAAACGTATACCTCTTCATTACTGAGTCAAATCCATATTGTGCATATACCGAATCTCGCGGCCGAAAGGATCCCCGATGGAAAAGATGGCGACACTACAGACGACGGCCAAAGTGCCAAGTCGACCTCCAATCAACCCTTGGATGCCGCCGCCCGAAGCCAGCTATATCTTCGATTTGGAATGGCCTCCGGGTGAGATCTCCGTGCCACCGTTCGTCGCAGAAGATACCGGAAAGCTGGTGCATCTTTCATGGTGGCTGGGGCAGAATGGCCATAAGTGGGGAACGGCGATTTGTCATGCGGCAAGAACGAAGAATGTCCAGATGTTATGGTGGCTAATTCAAACGTCTCGGCTTGAATTCAAGCAAATGCTGGAACAAACCAAACTCACGTTAAAAAAAATCGATTCGATGCGTGGAGAACTTGAAAGCACCATTCCAGAGTGGCTCGCAGTCATCACTGCCCTAATTGCCGAAGTCGTCGACTCTCGCTACAACATAGGAGCGGCGTCACGGTCCGTGGCTTCAGAGGCGGATCCTTTCACTTTTGCCGCCAAAATAGAACGGATGATGCATCAACTTCCCCAATTTCGCGACAAGGATTTTTGGGAAGATCGCTATGCGTTTGCCGTCCCTTTCCCCCCAACTGCGGCATGTATGACATGGTATTATGGTGTTGTCAGCCTCCGTTACCCCGTCCTTGAACGTCCTGCTGAAGCTTTTCGAGAGGCGTATGAAAAACAGGGCCGTGGCAATTTTCTTCCCCTTGCTCTTCGGATGCGACGGAATCATGAATGCGTAAGATTGGTGAGGCATTTAGTGGGGTGGATTAACTTGGCAGGTTCGCCTGATTCATCAGGGAAGACCGCCTTAATGTATGCCGCAGAATCTGGGGACTTGGAGGTGGTCAACGTCTTGTTGCAATTTGGCGAACTGACTCTCCAAGAAACTGACCCACAGTGGAGGGCAATTGTGAAGTCGGTAAATATGGAGGCCAAGGATTATCATCAAGGGAAGACTGCCTTGTTTTTTGCTGCAAGTTCGTCACATGCGGATACCGTTAAGGGATTACTCGACGCAGGTGCCGATATTGAAGCGATGGATGAAAACGGGAGAACGGCCCTGTTTGATGCTGTCATGGGACGAGATCTGGAAACCTTTGACGTGTTGTTGAGAAGTGGGGCAAATATTCATGCGAGAGATTCGCAAGGGAGGAGTCTCTTATTTTACGCCGTGAATGCAGAGGTCTGTGGAAAGTTGCTCAAGAAAGGAGTGGAGATTGAAAGAAAAGACGAGAATGGGATGACAGCCCTATTCCGTGCTGTAGAAAAAGGGAACCTGGAGCTGGTGGATCTCCTATTAAGGAGCGGTGCAAATATTCATGCAACAGATTCGCAAGAGAGGAGTCTCTTATTTTACGCCGTGAATGCAGAGGTCTGTGGAAAGTTGCTCAAGAAAGGAGTGGAGATTGAAAGAAAAGACGAGAATGGGATGACAGC
>Ga0335073_10016920_pt1 | contig 10199 bp, 10 predicted proteins | sample Lox_Sample_22_FD_207093 | JGI IMG/M metagenome (GOLD analysis project Ga0335073, IMG submission 207093) | Soil microbial communities from Loxahatchee National Wildlife Refuge, Florida, United States - Lox_Sample_2.2 | ecosystem: Environmental > Terrestrial > Soil > Wetlands | place: USA... | reverse complement strand
CCAAGTCGGGTGTTCTGCTGACCGGCGAGCCCGATGCTCTGTTCGTTGATGAGGGCGGAGGTATTTATGTTATCGATTACAAAACTGCACGGTATACGAACGGCCAAGATGCTCTCAAAGATAAATACCGCGTACAGTTGAACGCGTACCGCTACTTGCTGGAAGGGACGACAGATGATTCAGTAGCCGGTCTCGCCCTCGTCTATTGCGAGCCAGAAGTCGTGTCCACCCAAAAACAAGCCCTGAGTTGTGTTGGTGAGAACGGTTTCAGCGTTCTCTTCAAGCCGCGGGTCATTGAGGTGAAGACGGAGGCCGACGCCTTCATTCCTGACTTGCTGAGCAAGTATGCTTCCGTGGCTGAACTGCCGGCGCCTCCCGCCGGGCTCGAGGGTTGCTATGATTGTGCCCGCCTCGAAGTCCTTCGCTCGCTGCTCGATACCGGTCGCAACTTGAAAGATGCGATATTGATTTTGGGACGGGAAAAGGTCCAGGATCTCTACAGTACTTTTCGCTTCAACGACGCCAAAGTGCCGCGGTCTTTGGGAACTGGATCCGCCGAAACCGTATGGAGCGCGTGGGAGTAAATCTGGATTCCTCCCGATTGCCGCGCTTCTGAGAACAGCCCCTCTTAGCACTTAACTGCCCGCGGACAAAAAGTCACAAATGGAAACCGACTATATCTATCGCGACATACCCATGGTGTGCTGGACTTACAGACTCCGCCGTGCGCGGACGCCAAAAGGTCACGACGCACCATGGGCAATGACTCCGATCATTTTGGAAATGTTTAAAGGCTTGGCTTGCAGGAGGGAGCCCATCCCTGCGTTGAACGTCTGGGCGCAGTCCGCTACGTGGCTCGAAGAACATTTGATTGCGGTTGCCGACACGGCATTTCGCGGTCCGGCTGGACCTGTAATCCGTCGTTATCTGGGAAGTGCGAAGGCGAAGGAGCCGGGCCTCACTCTCGGGTTGATCCAGGCGCCGAGCAGGGCACCATTGCTTCTTAACAAGCTGTTGGTTCCGATCTTCCGGTATGACCAAGGTCAGGTTATTGTCTACCGCGACCCTCAGCCGCTTCTGAGCCATGTCTTCCCCGACCTTAAAGACTTCGAAACAATTTACCGCCGATGGGTAAGGGTTAACGACCAGCGTGCCGAAAGTTATCAAAGCGGGAAGACTAAGTAATGGTTCCCTTTGAGCTTTTAGGGGGAATTGCCGTTTGAGGAAGCTACTCCCTTAGCCGCACTGAGAAACAGAGCGTCGGAGAACCCCCTAGCGAAACGCGACGTGAACTCGCATCCCGGCCCGCGCTCACTACTAATTAGGGAACTCGGATGGGGTAGATTACTTCGTAGTATGGCGGAAGGGTAGGAACGGTTGCGGCGTTCCAAGTGCCTTGGCTCGTAACGGCAGCTCCGGTGCAAAACCCGCTTGCGCCGCAGACATTCGTGCGCGGGTCCCCCCAAAATGTGTCGTGTTGGTCAAAACCATTAGAGCGGCTGGAGATTGTCTGAGAGGGTATCTGCTGACTCACGGCTCCTCCAGTCCCTCCCGCATTCGCTGCGCCCCTAAGAAAAGAACCCTGTGAAAGTTGCGGGGTATGCTGGCCGTTCCATGGAGAGCCGAGGTCGCTTACAACTCGGCCATCACAAATCCACCAACCGTTTGCAGTTTGGGCTTGGGCCTGAGCTTCCGTGCCACCGAACGCAATGATAGTTCCAACGGGAAGCTGAAACGGCGGCGGTGGGGGTGGGGGCACGTAGGCCGGGATTCTGAATCCTTCACTCCCCTGAGTCGTATTCAGAGCGAGTTGAACAGCGGTCGCCTCATCATTTCGGCTGCAGTTGATGATGGTGCCTTGAGGTCCTATCTCGTGGGGCGGGTTATCACAGGTCACCTGTGCGTGGTTATAACGAAGTGACTGTACAACATCCGTATTCCCTTCACCAGTCGGCTTGTAGGAGGCGATAATTTGGAACTGCTTAGTATCTGTTGGCTCCAAGTAAGCGATAAAGGTTTGGCTGCTGACGCATTCCGTGAAAGCTTGGGCCAGATTGGCATCGGCCACCCGGATTACTTGGGTATTCAGGCTGTTCGATTGGGCAAAGGAGTCCTGCTGACTACAGAGCGTGCGGTAATCCTGTGAGAAGTTTGATTGCGCGTCTGAGAAGCCTAAACTCGCCATAAAGCCATCTATTGGAATGCCGACATTCAGACTGTCGCTGGACGCCTATTGGTAAGAGATATAATTGGCGGAGCAAAAACGGTTGAGAAAAACGGCTGTCTGAAATGAACTCCCGTAGATGTCATGCTCATCGAAGACACCGTCTTTCAGTAATGCGTCACAGTCATTGTGGTTGTCACTTAGGAAATTGTTTTTGGGACGAAGTTCGAGGTTCAGCAACCTATTCTGAGACGCAGTTGAGGGCGTGGATACTTGCTTTTCTTGTGACCGTGAGAGAACCGGCAGCCCCATCATTAATATCACCACAAGTGCAGCGGTCTTCTTCATGACTTTACCTCCGGACGCTCACTCCTGAAATGTCTTATTTAGGCCAGGATTTCCGTTTTGTCGTCTTGACTGCCATCAGCATAATCCCGATCTCCCATGCAGGTGCCCTTTTTCGCATTCGCAGCACCGAAATTCCCAAAATAGAAAAGCCGTCCCAACGCCGCATTCCAGAAGACTAGTAGTACCTGGCGTGCTTGACCAGCCGCCCTCCGATCTTCACCAGCCGTTGCTGCAAACTGGTGAGCGACCAGGGAGTCCAACGCGGCGATCGTGCACGCCATACTGCGTAACCCCATCACCGGTGACCTGTTTCCGCTGCTACGCCTGGGCCGGAGGGGCAGGTGCACCGGCTGCCTCCGCAGGTTGAAATGGTGGAGCGCGGGCTTGCTCTCAGGACCGCATGGCGCAATAGTCCGAGCGACCTCGTAGGCAACCTACTTTGCTCTGTCGCCTGATACTCCGTTCTTTCTTGTCGACGGCTTCGCTACGGGAGATCTGTTTCCCCGCACCTCCTGTGCGGCCCTGCCGCGGATTGGCATCGGCTTGATGTTCCGAGATACTTCCTGGGTCTCACGTCCATGTACGGGGATCCTGATGCGATCTCCGGGCTCTGTGGTTCCCCGCGGCTGGGGAGGGAACCAAAAACGGTAGGCGGAGGGTGGGGTTCTGTTATCGACGGAATTGTGCTTTCCTACCAGGTGGGAGAGGTGTTCATGGAATCCTGATTATGACCATCCGTACGGTTTGTGATACCCTAGAGACCGAGCCCTTGGCGAGGTGTATATACATACGTAAGATATTAAGAGATATATCCCTTACGGGATATATCTCATTCTATTAATAGAAGAATCTCCTATTAAGCGATCCCGTCTGATTTCTGCCTCTGCCGTCAACCGGGGATATAAGCTGGGAAGATCGACGCCCCTACCAAGTTCGATAGCGAGACGGTACCCAGCGCGGTCGTCCACGACGCCGGACCGGAGTTGCCGACGGAACCGCGCATTTCAGCTGTTCCTCATCCCTCACTTTCGTCGTGATTTCGGCCCTGCGCCCCTTCAGAGTTAATCTGGATTTAGGAGCAGACGAGTGGACACATCAGCAGTCCGGACATTCTCGGTTGTACCGTGGCCTCTGGCCGTGTCGCCTGCAGATCCATTGGCACCGCGTGCTGTTGGCAATGCGGTGAAACAGGTCACAGCGGCCGACCGATTGTCTGCTACATAGATTTCTATTCTTCACGCCGACCCGTTGGGCTTGGTTCACGGGGACTTCGACGATGCAGGCTCCCGTCGGACTGGATGTGCAATCCCTGACATTCTGATTGAGGTCTTTTTATGGCAGATGCGCCAGTCGTATTCCCCACTCCCGTGGAGCCCCTGATCGATGCCAATAAGGCGGCGGCTATCCTTCACGTTCACCCTGTAACCGCCCGCGAGATGGCGGCCACGGGCGAGATCCCTTCGCTGAAGCTTGGTCGCTGCTGGCGCTTCCGCGCCTCAGCGCTCAACGAGTGGATCAACAGTCATATGCAGGGCGGGGACCAGGAAAAAGCTGCGTGATACAGTTCATCGCCGAGAAAGGTAGGACTCATTGAAACGAAAACGCGATCGATATCAGAACGGCACGGTTTGCCTCGATAAGCGGGTGAACGTCTGGTACTTCCAGTGGTATCAGGAAGGTAAGCGCAAGACGCGCATAATCGGCACCCTAGCCGAGTATCCGACCAAGGCCAAAGCTCGTCGGGCAGCCAAGCCGTTCCGCGACGAAATCAACACCGATGTCCGTCTCAGGAAGAAGCCGCAGAGCTTCGGGGCGATCGCTCGCCGATACATGAAGGAGCGGATGCCAACGCGCCACGGCGGATACACCAACTGGCTTGAGAACTACGCGATCCCGAAGTGGGGAGAACTCAGCCTCGACCAGATCAACCCCGGCGAGGTTGAGGTGTGGCTCAAGAGCCTCGCGCGCGCGCCTAAGAGCCGAGCGCACATCAAGGCCGCGATGCGGTTGGTGTACGAGTTCGCCATGCTGGTCGGCATTTACCCCATCGCCCGGAATCCGATGGAACTGGTCAGGGTCAAAGACGCCTCGAAGCGCACGAAGAGGAAGCGCGTGCTCACCCGCGAGGAGTGGTCCAGGTTCATCGCTTACATCAGCGGAGAACCGCAGCGCACCGCGATCATCACCTGCCTATGCCTTGGCCTTCGGCGCGAGGAGCTATGGGCGCTGAAGTGGTCGGATTTCGACTTCATCAAAGGCACGGTAAAGATTCAGCGCACGATGGTCGACAAGGTGATCTACGACACCGTAAAGACAGAAGCCAGCGAAGCCGCCCTGCCGCTCAGTGAGGCACTGGTAAAGCTGCTGCTCGCGTGGCGAGGCCAGAGCCAGTTCAACAAGGACACCGATTGGGTGTGGGCTTCGCCTTATTCTGCCGGAGAGAGGCCGCTAAACCTGAACGGAATGCAACACGACCACATCGTTCCAGCCGCAAACAAGGCGGGACTGGAGCCCTTCGGTTGGCATTGCTTCCGGCACACGTACCGTGCGTGGCTCAACGACAACGGCACTCCGCTCGGCATTCAGAAAGACTTGATGCGGCACGCGAACATCTCGACCACAGCCAACGTGTACGGCGCCGCGATGGATCCTTCGATGCGCGCGGCGAACGAAAAAGTCGTAAGGATGGTGATCCAGTGAGTTGAGGTCAGGCCTCAAAGTGTCTGCGGAAGAGACTACCCATGTAGGACTGGTCCCAGCACAGGTCCCAGCTCGTTTCCAAAATAGATTACCCCAAGCCACTTTCTTGCTCGTGTCGCGGTGACGTAATAGAGGCGCCGCTTTTCATCGATCGGCGTCTTTCCACTTTCTTCTCGGGGATCCACGACCATGACCACATAGTCGAATTCACGGCTTTTGGCTTTGTTGTAGGTGAGCACGTGAGTCTTGCCCTCAAACGACTCATACCCACATAGGCCTTTAGGTATCCGATGTGCCCGCAGGTCATCAAACATCGGCAGTTGTTCGTCGACGCGGCGGATATGCCAACGAGTGATAGCCGGATGTGCATCTATCCTACGTGCACACCGTTTAAATGCCCGCAATTCGGCGAGTGCATCGACAAGCTTCGACACTGCCTTGGCAAGGTCTTCCCGCAAGGACGACGAGAGAAACTGCCCAATGGAAGTTGCATCTCCGGCCTTGTTCTTCAGGAGCTCGACAGCAATCTCGTCGAGTCTGGCCTTAGTCGTCGTCGCGCGGGAATCCCAACTGGCGTTCATAGCAAGCAGTGCGAGCGCGGCTTTCCGAGCTGTGATCTCTGTTGGCGACTCTGCATAGTCACGACAGGCACCGATCGCTAGCATCACAGCGTCGTACGCAGCGTCATCACGTGCGACCCGCGCGTAAACCGGAAAATGCACTCCCGAGCCGGCGGGCGGGTTTCGCAATCCTGCGGCCACATCCTCAACCAACTTGTTGGAGGGCAGTAGAATTCCGATCGTTTGGCCTCCACCAATCTTCTCTTGTATCCGCTTCCACAGAAGAGCGAGTTCGGCCCGTAATTGATTCCGATACATTTTGCCGAACTTGACCGGCCCCGAGTTCCTGATATCGAAGCGACTTGCGGTAAGGAGGCATCCTGCGAATTCGAGGATCTTCGCCTGGCTACACCTGTGATTACACGTAAGACTTCGATCGGCCTGCACACCTTTCCATGCTGCGAACTCCTCCAGTCTGCGCTCTGTCGCTGAATGCAGAGAGGAATAAATGATTTGGTTCGGATCCCCGAGTGCAATCACCTGGACTGCTGCACCGAGTTGCTGTAGAAAGAGCCACTGCTTCTCGCTTGTGTCCTGAAACTCGTCCACCATAATCAACGGATAGCGACGCGCAAGTATGTTCCGCAACGTGGTGCTGCCCCGAAGCAGTGAAATCGCGAGGGGCAGCAGTGTATCAAATGTGAGAATTCCGTCACTCTTTGCTAGTGACATCAGGTTGGAGTCATAGCCGGGATCGTTTTCGGCCCAGCCTGAGTCAATCGCGATAAGTCTCTCTTCAAGTTTGTCTGTGACCCTTCCTCGTGGAGGAAGGCCCACAAACCTTCCGTACCGCGACAGCAACTCTGCCGCGCACGAGTGAAATGTCATGAATCGGAGGCGGTATTTGTCGACCGATACGAAGTGGATGCCCGCGGATGCGGCAAGGCGGTTTATTGCAGCGTTCGAGAACGATAGAAAAAGCACCTCCTGGAAGTTTTCACTTGGAAAACTACGAACCGTTTGCCGTGCTATTTCCAGTGCTGTTCTGCTTTTGCCTGATCCCGGGCCAGAAATAATGAGAGCCGATCTGCCTTGCGCTGCGTTCGCGATCAGCCGTGCCTGTTCACTGCTGGGGAATTGGTCCGCCACGATCCCTCACAGCAATGACATTCGGAATGGATTCATTCTGCCATTCGCGAGTTCAGAAGCAATATCAACGATGTCCTTGAACACTTTTGGAACCGTTGTGTCGTCTAACTGAGCTATAAGCCATTCGTGCAACTGCGCGGACCCTTTGTTGCCTATCATGAACGCACGAAATGTTGCACGCGCAGTCGCCTCGTCAAAGGCATCCACGGTCGCTGCATCCCATAGCGGGACGCGGGAATGAGGTGCTGCTTTCAAGGCCTCCTTAATCATGAGAAGGGGAAGCTGATCACACAGCACCTCTTCCAGCCCCGTTTGCTTCAAGAAGATGGAGGTGAATGTCGCTTTGCAGAGCTCTTCGACCACGGCGTTGTCTTTGACCTGGTCAGCGACGCAGACCACGTTGAGACCCGCATCATGGAAAAAAGCGCCCGTCTTCCTCAGATCCGCATTGGCTTCGGCGCTCACGACGCCAATGCCTTGAAGTTCAAGCGCTTCCTGCCGCCTACCATTCCACTCTTTCCGATTCATGATCCTGCTCGTCCCGTGAATCCACGATCGATCCGAGTCGCCTTCTACGACTATCACGCCCTTTCCAAGCAATGCCTCACAGAAGCTCTGCCGAAGCCGCTTCGAGTAGAGGTTCAAGTGCTTGACATTTGAGAAGTCGAGCACCTTCCAGTGAACGACTCCGTCCGTACGTCGACTGAGTCGCCCTACACCCTCAGCCGGTATTCGTTCCAGAACGTACGGCGAGTGTGTCGTTACAAATGTCTGGTCAGCAAGGTCGAGACATTCGTCCATGACTCGGCGCTGGGCGTGGGGGAACAGGAACGTCTCTGGTTCCTCCAAGGCCAGAATCCCCCGCTGGCGCCGGCGCATAATGAGCGTAAGGATTGCCAGAATCGCCAAGCTACGGGTCCCTGCACCCATTTTTTGTAGTGGGATCTTGCATTCATCCCGAACGTAAAGCTCAGCGGCCTCCTTGATTTCCGCTCTCGTATGGTCCGTCAGTTCGAACGACAGAGCCGAAGGCTGTGATAGGGACAACAGAAGAAAGCGTTCGAGTTCAGCTTTGTACGAGTTCAAGATAGAGGCGAACTCCGTATCGGAAGCGATGGGCTCAAGAGCGCCAGACAAGTTGGATAATACGTCATCGAATCGTCGTGGGACGACATCTTGGCTGGATAATAGCCTGCCGAAAAGAGCGCCAGAATCCAGTGTTATGGGTCTCGTTAGTGCGCGAAAGTCGCGGTAGATTAGAAAGCCAACGTGGCGTTTATGCCGGCGATTAAATTCTGGCAGGTCCGACGGGTCGGTTCGCGAGTCTGTGACGAAACACGTTCGCCATTTAAAATCGTCCTCTCCGGGATCGTAACGCGCCTCGAAGCGCACGCATATCGCGGGTCGCCCGGTCTCAAATGGATCAGTTCCTTCCTCTGTAGCATCGATCACCTTTTTTGAATTCCCATCCCATGCGACCAGGAAGTCGCGAAAGAAGTCCTCGTCAGTCGTTGAGAGGTCATCGAGGACTGCCTCTACCGAGATAACAGGTGCGTCAGCTACATTCTCCGCTTCGGTTGCGTTAGCGGTGTCAGGTGCGATTTGAGCAGCCCCCGCTGCATCAACATCGACTTGGGCTGCGGCAGCGTCAACACGTGATTGCGGCGGGGCCTCGGCCGCAGCTGTGGGCAGACCAGGTCGATTGTCGGTCTGCACCGGCACCGGTACGGGCGACCGAGCACGATATAAGCGACCATAAAAGTCGTTTTCATCAACGACCCGCGACCGAAACGTTAATTCCGGATTGAAGAGCAGGTTGAGTCCTTCGAGTATTGCAGTCTTTCCGCTATTGTTCGGGCCTAGAAAGACGTTGTGCTTGGTGGGGAAGAACTCCGCTGACTTGATGGCGCGGTAGTTCGTAATCCTCAATCGAGCTATTCTCATCGGCATCGGAGTATGGCGCTGTAGACTGGCCAAGTCAACCTTGTACGCTTTGCTCTCGTGCATTAACCAGCTATGCGGTTTGTGTGTTTTGCAAACGGACCTTTTGAAACAGCAGCGGGCAGGTCGCCGATTCTGGCGGGGGACGTGCAAGACGGAAGTGACTCTTGCAACCAGCCATGACGCTCAAACGCCCTTCGCCAGTCAATCCGTCAGGTCGAATGTCGATGAAGCCGGCGCTCGTTCTTGCTTAATAGCAGGTGTAATGGCAGGTATGGGCTGTAAGTGATTGATTTTTGGCTGCCCCCCAGGGATTCGAACCCCGATATGCTGATCAAGAGGGGTAGGCAGGTCTTAGAAGCCCAAAATGCTTCATTCCTTTGCTAAATATGGGTTAAACGGCGCACCGCGTCTTTGAAGTGCATGGATCATGATGTGTGTCCTGCCGCACATAGGGCGCTAGGTGTTCCTTATGCTATCGCCAGTTACACTCCTTCCTACATTCAAGGGCCATAAACCCATACTTTTTGACCCGTTTCTCCCTGCCGTTTTTGGCCGCGTGTTTTATTGCATTTACGGGCGCGATTGGGAGGAGCTTTTTGAACCTCTCTCCGGCCTCCAATAATGAGCAATACCCCGGCCTTCGTCTTTTGTTCGCTATGATGATTTGGCCTTGGAATGGCGGGTCGAAGGCTTAGAAACTTTTGCCGACTTCGCGCGCGTATCCCTAACATTATCGCCGCCCGCCATTCGCAACGGCATCTGGCCCGGAGCATCCCACACTTTCTTTCTGTAGCGTCGAAGTGGGTCGGAGCTCATTCTGGGCTTTGAGCTCAGTCGGCCCGTACGCGCGCCTGATGCCACCGTGCTCTTCTTCACCTTGCCGTCCGAGAGAACTTGCTCGACAGCAGCTTCGAAGCCGGCCACAGCCGCACGCCCTTGCACAGAGAATTGGAGCCGCTTGATGCCACCCGTTTCCCTTCCACCCGTGTCGACAAAACCGGCCTTGCGCAGCTTACCGACCAGCTTGTTTGCGGCGGGTTGTTGCACTCGAAGATGGTCAGCCAGTTCCTGCTCCGTAAGTGGGTGCTCTCTCAATAGCGCTAGAACGCCCAGCACCTGCTGGGGACGTTTTCCGGGAAAGAATTTCCCGATTTTCTGATCGTAAAGATCACAAAGCTGGCGGAAGAGCGCAATGTCCATTATTCTGTCCCTCCGGATAAGCCGGATATTCCGTCCTGGAATACAGGGTAAACAAGCGCAACCAAGAGCGAATTCCAGGGAGGAATATCCTGGATGTGGCCGGGGTCGCTACTGAGACTCCGGCTTATTGGATA
>Ga0335073_10016919_pt1 | contig 10199 bp, 9 predicted proteins | sample Lox_Sample_22_FD_207093 | JGI IMG/M metagenome (GOLD analysis project Ga0335073, IMG submission 207093) | Soil microbial communities from Loxahatchee National Wildlife Refuge, Florida, United States - Lox_Sample_2.2 | ecosystem: Environmental > Terrestrial > Soil > Wetlands | place: USA: Florida... | reverse complement strand
ATCTCCCGCCAGCACGCCTGAAAGTCGACGACACGTTCACTGCTGATGGAGACGGTCATAGCTTCTCGCTTTCCGGGGAGAGTTGAGGCCCGGTCATTCCCGGCGCGTCAGCAGAACAGAGAACACCCGTCTCTGCACACTCGCGCCAGAAAGACCACACATTCTTTATCGCAGCCCCAGGGAAAGCTGGCAGTGCGCCGCGTCACTGCGTTGCAGGAGCCGGCCCAAACCGCTCCTGCACCAGCGCCAGCGCCTCTTCTTCCGTTGAGATCGTGCCCTCGAGTTGCGCATCCTCCACCGCGCGCAGCATCTCTTTGAACGCTGTGCCCGGCGCGTAGCCCGCCGCAATCAATTCCCGGCCGGTCAACAGAGGCTTCGGCCTCACGGCCTCTTCGGGCATCGAAGCAAAGCGTTCGCGCACAAAGTTCCACGCCTCGAGATTCCTGTGCGCCGCCATGCAGTCCATGTAGTGCAGCGCAAGATGCTCGTCGAATCGCTCCAGCCGGAAGAACCGCTTCAGCGTCGACGCGCGCATCTTGGGCGCATCGGCGAACCGCATGTGATTTTCAATCAGCGCCAGAATCTGGTGCGTCTCCTCGTTTGAGAAGCGGAACCGCCGGCAGATCTCCGCGCCCATCGCCACGCCCACGTCTACATGCCCGTCGAATCGAATCCTGTCGGCCACGCGAAACGTCGGCGGCTTGCCTGCATCGTGCAGCAGCGCGCCCCATGCCAGCGTCGCGCTACACGCGGCACGGAGCTGCTCCAGCAGCATCAGCGTATGCACCCACACATCGCCTTCGGGATGAAACTGCGGCGGCTGTTCCACGCCTTTCATCCGCGCAACCTCCGGCAGCACCTCGGCCAGCAGTCCAGTCTCATCCAGCAATTCGAAAGCCCGCCGTGCGCGGCCTTCCGTCAGCATCTTCGTCAGTTCGTCGCGCACCCGCTCCCGGCTTACTGCCCGAATCCGTGGAGCCAGAGCCCGCATCGCCGCATGTGTCGCCGGCTCGATCGCAAACTCGAACCGCGCTGCAAACCGCACTGCCCGCAGCAGCCGCAGCTGGTCTTCTTCAAAGCGCTTCTCCGGCCGCCCGATTGCGCGAATCACGCCCGCGTCCAGATCCGCCAGCCCGTCCACATGGTCGATCACGGCTGCGCGTACGGCCTGACCCGAGCCGTCGCTCTCATCCAAAGGTCCGCCCCCACGCAGTGGGTCGAGCAGCAGCCCGTTGATCGTGAAGTCGCGCCGCTGCACATCCTCCGCCGCGCTCAGCGTGTAGCGCACCTCATCCGGATGCCGCCCATCCGAGTACACGCCATCCGAGCGAAACGTCGCCACCTCCGTGACGACGTAGCCCTCGCCCTTGTCTACGTCATCTTCCACGCCCGCGCGGCCTGCCCTGCTGCAAGTGGCCACAAGCACCACCCCGAAATGCGCCCCCACCGCAAACGTGCGCTCAAACATCCCCAGCACCACATCGGGCGTCGCGCTCGTGGCCACGTCGTAGTCCGCAGGCTCCCGTCCCAGCAACAGATCGCGGACGCACCCACCCGCGAGATACGCCTCGTATCCCTCGGCACGCAGCTTTTCAATAATCTGCAGCGCACACTCGAACTGGCGAGAAACACTCACGCTGGACCTGCCTTCTCCATTGTCACCCGCAACCGCGTTACGAGCCCAGACCCTCTCGCTAAACTGGAACTATGCCCCGCGGCCTCATCCTCGGCGTCGAATCCTCCTGCGACGAGACCGCCGCGGCCGTCGTCGAGCGCGGCGCGCGCACGCTCTCGTCCGTTGTTGCCTCGCAGATCGCTACCCACGCCCGCTATGGCGGCGTCGTTCCCGAGCTGGCCAGCCGCGAACACCTCCGCGCCATCGTCCCCGTCATCCGTGCCGCGCTTGCTGAGGCCAGCGTCACCCTCTCTGACCTCGACGCCATTGCCGTCACCTCCGGCCCCGGCCTCGCGGGCGCTCTGCTGGTCGGCATCACCTACGCCAAGGCCCTCGCCTTCGCCCAGGGCCTGCCCCTCATCGCCGTGAATCATCTCGAGGGCCATATCCACGCCGTCCTGCTCCAGCAGCGCGAAGCCCATCACGAGGTTCCCGATACGCCGGCCCTCGCCCTCGTCGTCTCCGGTGGACACACCCACCTCTACGCTGCCCGCCCCAACGGCGGCGCCTGGCACTACACCCTCGTCGGCCGCACCGTCGACGACGCTGCCGGCGAGGCCTACGACAAGGTCGCCAAGCTCCTCGGCCTCGGCTATCCCGGCGGCCCCTGGATCGATGCGCTCGCCCGCTTTGGCAACCCCAACGCTGTGCCGTTCTCCTTCTCGCAGATCAAGACCAAGGTCCATCTCGGCGGTAAAGCTCCGCGCACCAAGGCTGCCGCCACTGCACCCATCGCCGCCATGGATGCCCGCTTTCTGTTCTCGTTTTCGGGAATCAAGACCGCCGTTCTCCGCTATGTCGAGCTTCACGGCCTGCGCGAGGGCGTCAAGGCGCGCATCGCCTACGCGCTCACCCACCCCCATCCGCCTCAGAGCCGCGAAGAGGCCCTCGCCCTCTGTCCCCAGCCGGTCCTCGACCTTATCGCCAGCTTTCAACACGCTGTCGTGGGCGACCTGCTTCGCAAGACCTTTGCCGCCGCCGAGTCCCTCGGCGCAACGCGCATCCTCGTCACCGGCGGTGTCGCCGCCAACCGCGAACTCCGCGAACGGTTCACCGCCGAGGCCGCCCGCCGCAGGGTCGACATCGCCTTTCCCAGCCTGGCGCTCTCCACCGACAACGCCGCTATGATCGCCGCGGCTGCATGGCCACGCTACGTCGCCGGGGAGTTCGCCCCCGCCACCCTCTCGGCGGATCCCGCACTCTCGTTGGGAACTGTCCCGGCAGAGTGATTTTTTCCTTCACAACTGCTCAGTCCCCGCGCAATTTCGTCACAGGAGCGTAAAAATTACTCAATTTCAGCTGCACCCAGTGTGCAGCATTACTCTGCGCAACGTTTTCAAATGATGTGGTTTGCACAAATTGGGTACTTTTGGACCATTACGTGCTGTTTCAGCATCAGATTTTCAGGGCCCATTCAGGTTTACTATGGCGACTCGTGCCCTCATCCGCATACACGTCAATGTCCGCGAAGCTTCTGCGCCTCGCGAGGGCCCTGGGGGAGATACCCTCCCCACGACCTCCCTGCGCCGGTGCCGCGGATTTTCAAATGAGGACGAGACCGTCTACGTCTCCACCAAGGCCGGCCTTCAGGGCGCAAAGGCAGCGATGGTCGCCCTCGGCATTGAGGCGGCTGCAGTTGCGGTTGCCATTGGTGTGTGGTTCATCCACTCCTTCATCAGCCATTGATTCCAATCCCTCTGCCTGGGCCGGCTCCCCGTGCCTCCTCAGCGCGGCTTCCTGAACGTCAGGCAATAGAGCTTTCCGCCCGCGATCTCCTTCGCATTGACCTCTTCCATCCCTACAGGAACTAAGTCGATGGGGCAGCGCACTGGCTCTGTGCCCGGCTCAAAACCGGCCTTGCTCGCCGGGCTTCTCTGGTGGTCTTCGCGGATAGCCTTCTCCGTCTCGTCCACGATCACGATCTTTGTCCCCGGCCTGGCTACCCAGATCATCTCCTTGATCGCGCGCTCCGGATTCGAGAAGAAGTTGATCCCGCCCACGTGAAAGACACAATCAAAGGCCTCTGCGCAGAACGGCAGACGCCCCGCCTCTCCCTGGAACAGCCTTCCCTCTCGTCCCCACTTCCTCAGGTTTCTGCGGCACTTGCGCAGCATCCCCCACGAGATGTCGATCCCATAGAAGTCGATGTTCCTGGGCAGATGCCGCAGGTTTGCTCCCGTTCCCACGGCAACTTCCAGCACCCGGGCGCCCGGCCTGATCTCCAGCTCGCTCAGATATTCTGGCCTGTAGTTCGGCTTCCGGGTTAGCAGGTAGTACAACCGTTCTGCCAGATCGTATCCCGGCGCAATCCGGTCATACATCGCCTGGTATTTCAGGTTGGCCCCGCTCAGGGTGCTCACAAAGAGAGGAATCCCGTCGCGAATCGGATAGACCCTGCCTGTCGCTGTGTTGCGAAGCGTATTGTCCACTAACTCAAACGCGTAGCGTGTGTCCGGGTCACACAGCAGGCACAGAACTTCGCTTTCCATATCCATTGAAGCCAACGAGTCCACGGGGTCTGCAACATCTATACACCACACGAGCTCGTGTGGTCCGTTGAATCTGCCCGGATGCACCGCTAAAGTCATGTCATTCCTGCGCCAGAACACCTCCTAATTCACGCTGTTACAATCGGAAAGGCCACACACAACTGCAGTCGTGCACCTCAGCAAGTCATGCAACAGATGACCCTTCGTCTCTTCAACACCCTTTCGGGACAACTGGACGAACTCGTCCCCTCCGACGGCCAGACCTTGCGCATGTATGCCTGCGGTCCCACGGTCTACGACTTCGGCCACATCGGCAACTTCCGTACCTTCCTCCAGATCGACGTTTTGCGCCGCTTCCTCGAGCTCTCCGGAATGCGCCTGCGCCACGTCATGAACATCACCGACGTCGACGACAAAATCATCCGCAACGCCGCCCAGGCCGGCGTGCCCATCGGCGACTACACGCCCAAATACGTCGACGCCTTTTTCGAGGACCTCGACGCCCTTCGCGTCGAGCGCCCCGAGATCATCGCCCGCGCTACCGAGCACATCCCCCGCATGGTTGCGCTCATCCAGCAGCTCGCGGCACAGGGTGCGGCCTACAAAACCGATGACGGCAGCTGGTACTTCCGCCTTTCTGCATTTCCTCAGTACGGCAAGCTCAGCAAAAAGGATCTCGGCGGCATCGAAGACGGCGCGCGCGTTGACGTCGACGAATACGAGAAGGACTCGGCCCGCGACTTCGCCCTCTGGAAGGCCGCAAAACCCGGTGAAACTTCCTGGGACACCGCCATCGGCCGCGGCCGGCCCGGCTGGCACATCGAGTGCTCCGCCATGGCCCTCGAGTACCTGGGAGACAACTTTGACCTCCACGCCGGCGGCGAAGACCTCATGTTTCCGCACCACGAGAACGAGATCGCGCAGAGCGAAACCGCCACCCACAAGCCCTTTGCGCGACACTGGATGCACGTCCGCTTCCTGCTCGTCGATGGCCGCAAGATGTCCAAGAGCGAGGGCAACTTCTACACCCTCCGCGATCTGCTGCTCAAAGGCTACAAGGCCTCGTCCATTCGCCTGGCGCTCATCTCGGTGCCCTATCGCCACCAGCTCAACTTCACCTTCGAAGGACTCGTCGAAGCCACCAGGGCCATCGAGCGTCTCCGCACCTTCCATCAGCGTCTCACCTCCGGCGCCTTTCCGGCCGGCACGAATCCCGAGATGCAGGCCGCCGCGCAAAAAGCCCACGCCGGCTACATCGCCGCTCTCGCCAACGACCTCAACACCGCCGAGGCCCGCGCCCCCATCTTCGATCTGCTCCGCATTGCCAACACCGCCATTGACCAGTCCAGATTCTTTGCCTCGGATCGCGACGCGGTCCTCAAGGTCTTCGCCGGCTTCGATGCCGTCTTCGATGTCCTCAGAGACAACGACGCCGAGCTCACACGCCGCGCAGTTGCCTGGGCAGAACACGCCGGCCGCATAGCCGAGGTCGCCCCCGAACTCACCGCCGGCTCATCCATCAGCGATGCCGAGATCGAAAACCAAATCGCCGAGCGGACAAAAGCCAAAAAGCAGCGTAACTTCGCCCGCGCCGATCAGATCCGCGACGAGCTCGCCGCCAAAGGCGTTATCCTCGAAGACTCAAAAGATGGAGTACGCTGGAAGCGCAAATAACTGCCGCGATTCCCCAGCACGCAGGAGATCGTACCCATGGAAGCCAACGAAGCCCAGGAGCTGCAGGAGCACGCCGAACACGGAGCGCACGAGTCCGCAATGCGTCCCGTCGCCTTCACCATGAGCGTTTTGGCCGTGCTCGTGGCCATCACCACCGTCCTCGGCCACCGCACGCACACTGACGCGGTGCTCTACCAGAACAAGGCCACCGATCAGTGGAATCTGTACCAGGCCCACAAGATCCGCTCCAACGACACCCAGCTTGCCGCTGATCTGCTCGGCGTCGTCTCCGTCGGCGACAAAAACGGCGCTGCCAAGATCGCCAGATCCTACGCCGACCACGAAGCCAAGTGGGCCGATGAAACCAAAGAAGACAAGGACAAAGCCGAGGCTCTCGAGAAACGTGTCGAACAGGCCGAAGCCCGCGCCGGCCGCTTCGATCTCGGCGAAGCTCTCCTCGAGATCGGCCTCGTCATCACGTCCGTCACGCTGCTCACGCGCAGCCGCATCTACTGGTACTTCGGCATCATCGCTTCCATCGCCGGCGTCGCATCCGCCGTCTCCGCGTTCTTTTTGAACTAGGAATCCTCCACCCGTCCCGTCACCGCCGCCACACCGCCGCACCCCATCGCCGTGGTAGACTTCGAGCGGAATGAAAGCGCCTGCCCTCTCGCTGTTAGTCCTGGCCTGTGCCGTGGCGCCCGCTCTCGCGCAGGCTCCGGCCCTTGAGGCGCACTCGAGCAACCTCGGCTACAGCTATAGCATTCCCTCCGACTGGGAAGTGGTCGCAACCCCATCCTCTCTCGCCGAGGTCAAACAGCAGCAGTCGCAATCCGCCACCAGCGAAGACGAAAAGAAAGGCGTGGCCTGCGTGCAGCTCTCGCTCACCGCGCGCCACGGCGACCCCGCCTCCGTCATCGTCATCATGGAGCTCCCCTTCGGTTGCTTCGGCCAGACCATGAGCGACAAGGATCTCCCCGGCTTCGCGCAGGGTGCCTCCGAAGGCATCAAGCAGAGCTTCGACATCACCGATCCCACCTACGGCTCGTATAGTCTCGAAGGCCACAGCATGTGGGTCGAGCGCGCCAAGGGCACTCCCAAGGGCCACCCTGAGCTGCCTTACACCGTCGAAATCGCCTGCAGCCTGCTCACCAAGGGCGCCGTCTGCTGGATGGCGATGGCCTCCGATGATGCCGCACTCAAAACCTTTGAGCAAGGGCCCGTCGCACTCGACAAGCAGGCTCCGGCCGCTCTGGTCCCCTCAACGGCCTTCGACAAGAAGCCCGGTCTTTAGACAGGATTTAAGTCCCTGCAGGCCATCAGCTTCTGGCGGCTCTGGCAGCTTCGGTTGGCTCGCCAATTCTGCCCCGTGCTATCCTCATAGCCACAGCAGTTTCGGAGTTGCTGTAGACCAAAAGCACCCGAGCCAAGTGCCGTTTTCTTCGAGAAAGCGACACCTTTCGAGGCTCTCAGAAAGTGCATGTGAACTCCAAAACTGCTCTAGCGGGGCATCCCATGCAAAACCACAACTTCACGAGCGCCACGCCCAGGCCAGCCTCCAAACGCTGGTCGCGGTCCCGCGCCCGTCGGGGTCCCCACGAACTGGTCTTCGTTCGCGGGGTGAACCGCTGCATCTGCCCGCGCCGCCATCTGCGCGTGCTGCCCACCCGCACGCGACCTAGTCTCTTCGGCGGCGACTGACTCCCCGACCGCCGAAGATCCTCGCTCATTGTTTGGGCCCTCACCGGGTCCGCAGAACGTGGACGACCCTTTCGTCAGGGTCCGCGGCCGTTCCTCAGCCTTCGCCCCCAGCCGGGCCCGCGCCGCACAACCCATCTGCCGAGGAGATTGATTATGACCAGGAACGAATTGCACTCCCAGTTTGGACCCAAACTTGTCTGTCCTCTTCCGGGGCCCAAGGCCAAAGCCGCCGTCGCGGCCGATGCCCGCCTCATCTCGCCCAGCTACACGCGCTCTTATCCTCTCGTGGCCAAGCGCGGCCGCGGCCTGCGTGTTGAAGATGTCGACGGCAACGAGTTTCTCGACTTCGCCGCCGGCATCGCCGTCACCTCCACCGGCCACTGCCACCCCGAGGTCGTCGCCGCAATACAGAAGCAGGCCGCCGAGCTCATTCACATCTCCGGCACCGACTTCTACGACGAGCACCTCACTGATCTTGCCGACAAGCTCAGCGCCGTCGCGCCCATGCCTGGGCCGCACAAGTTCTTCTACGGCAACTCCGGCGCCGAGGCCATCGAGTGTGCTCTCAAGCTCGCCCGCTACCACACCGGACGCCAGCACATCATCGCCTTCCTCGGCGCTTTCCACGGCCGCACCATGGGCGCGCTCTCGCTCACCGCATCCAAGCCTCAGCAGAAGCGCCGCTTCTCGCCGCTCGTTCCCGGCGTCACCCATGTCCGCTATCCTTACGCGTACCGCGGCTGCACCGGCGGCCCGCAGGAAGAAGAAGCCTTCGCGCTCGGCTGCGCCCGCTACATTGAAGACAAGCTCTTCAAGACCATCCTCGCGCCTGAAGAAGTCGCTGCCATCTTCGTCGAGCCCATCCAGGGTGAAGGCGGCTACGTCGTCGCACCCACCAGCTTCCTTCGCGAACTGCGCAAGATCTGCGATCGCCATGGCATCCTGCTTGTCGCCGACGAAGTGCAGAGCGGCGCAGGCCGCACCGGCAAGTGGTGGGCCATCGAGCACTCCGGCGTCCAGCCCGACATCGTCTGCATGGCCAAAGGCATCGCCTCCGGCATGCCCCTCGGCATCTGCATGTCGCGCGCCGATATCATGGACTGGGTGCCCGGCTCCCACGCCTCCACCTTCGGCGGCAACCCTGTCTCCATCGCCGCCGCCCTTGCCACCATGGACGTTCTCGAGCGCGAAGCCATCGCCAACGCCGCCCGCGTGGGCGCAAAGATGATCGAACGCCTCAATGGCTGGAAGCAGACCCACCCGCTCGTCGGCGACGTGCGCGGCCGCGGTCTCATGATCGGCATCGAGCTCGTGAAAGACAAGACCACCCGCGAGCCCGCCACCGCTCTGCGCAACAAGGTCGAAACCCTCGCCTTCGAGCGCGGCCTCATGATCCTCGGCTGCGGCGAAACCTCGCTCCGCCTCTGCCCGCCCCTCATCGTCAGCGAAAACGAGGCCACCGTGGCCCTCGACATCCTCGAAGACGCGCTCTCCGAGGTCGAGAAAGAGCACGCCCACGCAGGCGAGCTCGCCGCCGCCCACGCCTGATTCGCTACGCGAAACAACCGATGCCGCAGCTCGATTTCTCAGGCTGCGGCATCTTCTTTTGCGCGAACTCCAGGGGTGCGGCGCTGACCGTGGCGCCGTTCGCCAATCTCAGGCCCTCACTCGTTCAAAACCCGCGCCCGGATCCAGAGGTTTGCGCCGGCAGCCGGGCTGCCGACAGTATCTTCAAGAGCTGTTCCGCCATGGGATCGGAAGCAACCACTCCGTCGAAGGCTCTGACTCGGCCCGCAGCGAGCACGATCCCCGTGCTTTTGTCCGTGAGGACATAGGTGTGGATATGAGTGAAATGCAGTCTGTCGACGTCGAGCTGCAAATCGGCGCCGCGTCCTTCGCCAACGATATTCAGCCCCAGCCGATCCCAGTCCTTCTGCTTCATCAGGGCCCGTTCCAGCGTGCTCACCGTGAGGAAAAGCGTCTCAGAATGGATACAAATCGTCCTGGCGCTCCGGATGGCCTCAGTGCGCTCGGCGACAGTGCTCGCTTGTGGAGCATCGGCCGCCTGTTGAGCAGCTGGGGTTGGTTGCGAACTGGTAGTAGACGAAACGGATTGTCCGGTCTGCGCCACCGCCAGTGGGCAAACGCTGAGTGAGAGAATGGCCTGAATCATGAAACGGTTCATCGGATCTCCTTGTGAACGACGTGAAGTGATCTTAGGGAGATCTCGAAACGGTGCGTGAACCGAATAGGACACTTTCGCAAGAGTCACAATGCCGGTTTGGTGCTCAAGGCCGCATCCGTCTCTCGGGCTTATGAGGAGTGACTCGCCCAGTTTGCACAATCGGCTCGTGAACGCCGACAATAGACTCCAGACTCCGATGAAACACCCGGGCCCCGCGCTTCTCGAGCGTTCCCTCCGCACACTCGACCATCTCGCCGAGCGCCGCGGCCGCGCCGCCGATCTCCCCGGGCATCTCGCCACCGGCCTCGCCGGAGAAGACGCCGCCTTCTTTTATCTACGCCGTAACGGTTTCACCGTTGTCGCCCGCCGCTGGTCCTCCGGCGATGTCCCCGGCGACATCGACCTGGTCGCATGGGACGGCCCCATGCTTTGCTTCATCGAAGTCAAAACCCGCACCGCGCGCGACTTGAAGCCT
>Ga0335073_10016918_pt1 | contig 10199 bp, 10 predicted proteins | sample Lox_Sample_22_FD_207093 | JGI IMG/M metagenome (GOLD analysis project Ga0335073, IMG submission 207093) | Soil microbial communities from Loxahatchee National Wildlife Refuge, Florida, United States - Lox_Sample_2.2 | ecosystem: Environmental > Terrestrial > Soil > Wetlands | place: USA... | reverse complement strand
TCGACAAGCTGCGCAAGAACGGCCGCGCTGTAAATATCGTCCTGCACGATGGCGGTCATCGCGACGCGATTGCGAACCGCAAGCCCTCCGTCACGGCTGCGGCCGCACTCATCGCGCGCTATAAGCCCACCTGCCGTTTCGTCACGCTCGATGCGTGGGTATGAATAATCTGCGCGTTCGTTATCCGGCTACAGATTGAAACGCGTTGCGCGCCGCCGCAATCGTCGCTTGCACTTCAGCGTCGCCGTGCGCGAATGAAATAAATGCCGCCTCGAACTGCGACGGCGGCAGCCAGACTCCCTGATCCAACATGGCGTGATGAAAGCGTCCGAATGCAGCGGTATCGCTGCGCGCGGCCTGCTCGTAGTTCGTCACTGGGCCCGGCGTGAAGAACCATGTGCCCATCGATCCAACGCGATTCGTCGTCAGCTCGACGCCGGCCTTTGCCGCTTCGGACGCTACGCCGTCAAACACCGCGCGCGCCGTTTCGTCGATGCGCGAATACACTTCGCGCTCATGGTCCTGCAGGTAGCTTACGGTCGCAATCCCAGCCGCCATCGCAAGCGGATTTCCGCTCAACGTTCCGGCCTGATAGACGGGCCCTAGCGGCGCTAGCTGATCCATAAACTTGCGTTTGCCCCCGAAGACACCCACGGGCAATCCGCCGCCCACGATCTTCCCCAGCGTCACCAGGTCCGGATCGAGTTTGTAGAGCTGGCAGGCGCCGCCGAGAGTGACGCGGAAGCCCGTCATCACCTCGTCGACAATCAGCAGCGCACCGTGTTGTGCTGTGAGCGCGCGAAGTCCTTCGAGATATCCCTGCGCCGGAATGATGCAACCGGCATTGCCCACAACGGGCTCGACGATGATGGCGGCAATCGCGTCGTGATGCGCGGCAAACGCTTCTTCCACTGCGGCAAGATCGTTGTAGGGCAGCGCCAGCGTCAGCTTCGCTATCTCCTCCGGCACTCCGGCCGAGCCGGGAATGCCGAATGTTGCAACGCCGGAGCCAGCCTTCACCAGCAGCCCGTCTGCGTGGCCGTGATAGCAGCCCTCAAACTTGACGATGATTTTGCGGCCAGTCGCCGCGCGCGCCAGCCGGATCGCCGACATCGTGGCTTCGGTTCCCGAGCTGACGAAACGCATCTTTTCGATCGCCGGATAGCAAGCCAAAATCCGTTCGGCCAGGTCGCTCTCGGTCGCCGTCGACGCGCCAAAACTGGCCGAGTTGCGTGCCGCGCGTTCGATCGCCTCAACCACCGGCGGGAACGCGTGGCCCAAAATCATGGGACCCCACGAGCCAAAGTAGTCGATGTACTTGTTGCCGTCGGCGTCGTACAGATATGCTCCCTCGGCACGCTCGATAAACGGCGGATCGCCACCCACTGCACGAAATGCGCGCACCGGCGAATTCACGCCACCGGGAAAGAATCGCTCGGCGCGCTGTTGCAGCGCGCGAGAAGCAAAACGGTCTGCTTTGGTCACGAGGCCAGTATAAAGTGCTGCTTCGTTATTATTGTGCTGCAGGCTGGCTGCGGCGCGCACAGCGAATCGCAGACAAGTTCGCCCCAATGGATATTCCAAAGAACAGACCCGCTATTCCATCGATCCACACCTGCATCGGCCAGCCATGCGCACCTGCATAGGGCCGCGCGAAGTTCCACAAAAGCAGCGCGGCGACGAGCGAGAAGTTGCCGAGAACCATCATCCAGCGGGTTCTCGGATTGCGAAGATGACTTGGAACGCACATGTTTTCTCCTCTCCGGCTCAGCCGTTCACGCGGTACCAGACCATCATCGTGAGCTTCACTGTGACCATCGTGAATGCGACCGCAAGCAGGTCCCAACTGATGAAGTGGTCGTGAAAATAGCGGTACTCAAACAGGCCGACAGCAACCAATGCAGCAAAAATGCCCGCAAGGCTCGTTGACCGGCGGCGGTAATCGAGAAAGCGCTCGTCGACGTGTTTGCCAAGGATCGGGATGCGGCTGAGGATTGGATGGGTCATGGTTGATTCTCCAGGTGAAAGATCTGGTCGGTGGGGCAGGTGAAGATGCGCGAGAATGTCAGAGCCAGCTCCAGACTCGGCACATAGCGGTTGCGCTCAATCGAGTTGATGCTCTGGCGCGAAACTCCTGCGGCCTGGGCAAGCTGTTCCTGAGTCCAGCCGCTGGCGATGCGAAGCTCTTTCACGCGATTGACGATCATCGGAGTCATGTAAAGCTGACTTTCCATGCCAGAATAGCCATACCGGTATCCGATGTCAAGCCGACTTTCCATCTTTTCGCAAAAAATCTCTCAGAGGGCCGAAATCCCTTCCACGAGCTCCATCCTCCTGGTTCCCCGCCTTGTGGGAAATGCTTCGTTGTTTGCTGCTAGAATTCTGCTTTCCGGACCGCCGCTCCGTTCGAGACTCCTCAAACGAAAGTCTGAACCGTGCCTCAAGAGACCACGCCTCAATCCGTTACCTATGCCGACGCCGGCGTTGACATCAAGAGCGGCGACCGCGCCAAGGAACGCATCAAATACCTGGCGCAGAAGACCTTTAATCGCAATGTCTTGGGCGGAATCGGCAGCTTCGGCGCCCTCTTTCGGCTCGACCTGCAGCGCTGGAAGAACCCCATCCTGGTCAGCTCGGCCGACGGCGTGGGCACCAAGCTGAAGGTGGCCTTCGAACTCGGCCTGCACCAGACTGTTGGCGCAGACCTGGTAAACCACTGCGTCAACGACATCGCCGTGCAGGGCGCAACGCCGCTGTTCTTCCTCGACTATCTCGCTACCGGCAAGCTCGATGCGGACGTGATCGAAGACGTTGTGAGCGGCGTGGCCGATGCCTGCCGCGCCAACGGCTGCGCGCTCATCGGCGGCGAGACGGCGCAGATGCCCGGCTTCTACAAGGACGGCGAGTACGATCTGGCCGGCTTCATCGTGGGCGTGGTCGATCGCGACAAGATGGTCACAGGCGCGGGCATCAAGCCGGGCGATGTGCTTATCGGCCTGCCTTCCACCGGGCTGCACACGAATGGCTACTCCCTGGCGCGCAAGCTGCTCTTTGAAGTGGGCCGCTACAAGCCCACACAATACGTCACCGCCATCAAGGAGAAGGCCGGCGCCGCGTTGCTCAAGACGCACCGCAGCTACCTGCATGTGATCCAGAAGCTGGTCACGGGCGGGCTAACGGCCGGTATGGCGCACATCACCGGCGGCGGCATCACTGAAAATCTGCCGCGCATCCTGCCGAAGAACGTCGGCGCGCAGGTTGAGGTTGGCTCCTGGCCGGTGCTGCCCATCTTTGAGCATCTGCGCGATCTGGGCAACGTGTCGCAGGAAGAGATGATGCGCACCTTCAACATGGGCATTGGTCTCATCGCGGTCATTCCCGCCGCCAAGTTCACCCGCGCAAAGAATCTGCTCGACCGCGCCGAAGAAAAGTTCTACGTGATCGGCCGCGTCGTGAAGGGCGAGCGCCGCGTGCAGTACACCTGATCGGCGCGCAGGGTCCCGAATCGAGCGGCATCTCAACCGAATCGAATCAGCGGGAGAAAAGCTATGCAAGCGATCCGCCGGGAAGATCTGCCGTTTGTCGGGAGTTCCTACCAATTCGCCGGGCGCGATCAAGGAAACGTTGGCGTCTCGTTTTATCTGGTTGAGGCGTCTCCCGGGCGCGGCGCTCCCTTGCATCGCCACAAGTACGACGAGATCCTTTTCGTGCAGGAGGGGCGTGGACGCGTTGTTGTCGGCGAAGAGACCCGCGACACGGTTGCCGGTGACATTGTGGTCGTTAAGGCAGGGACGCCGCACGGTTTCGTCAATATCGGTGACAGCTCTCTCAAGCAACTCGACATCCACGTTAGCCCCGAATTCGAGCAGGAGAACCTGAAGCCGACCGAGGTCTCTTTGCGAGCAGGACTGCCCGTGGCTTGACGGGGAAGCCAAAGACCCATCTGCGCGGTCCTGCGATGCGAAAATTCTGGGACGATCATTTGCACTCGGCCCAGCCGCGGCAATTAATCTGAACTCAGCCGTGAACAATCTGGCTCAATCATCCCCGGGTCGCGCAAACCCTGTCCGCCTCGGCATCCTCCTCTCCGGCCGTGGCTCCAATTTCCTCGCCATCGCCGAATCCATCCGCACCGGCCGGCTTGCCAACGTCGAAATCTCTGTCGTCATCTCGAACGTTGCCGACGCTCCCGGCCTCGCCGCCGCGCAGCAAATGTGCCTTCCCACTACCGCCCTGGTGTCAAAGGGCCGCAAGCGCGAAGAGCACGATGCCGATGTCGTCGCTGCTCTGCACGCGCACCGCGTCGATCTCGTTTGCCTCGCCGGCTACATGCGCCTGCTCTCGCCTGCGTTCATTGCCGCGTTTCCCAATCGCATCCTTAACATTCATCCCTCGCTGCTTCCGGCTTTCCCCGGCCTCGACGCACAGGAGCAGGCCTTCAACTACGGCGTCAAAGTCGCAGGCTGCACCGTGCATTTCGTCGACACTGAACTCGACCACGGCGCCATCATTCTGCAGCGCGCCATTCCTGTTCTCGATGAGGACGACGCGCACTCGCTCGCCGCGCGCATCCTCCATGAAGAACACATCGCCTACACCGAAGCTATCGCGCGCGTGGCGAGTGGCCAGTACGAGATCCGCGGCCGGCAATTTGTGAAGACAGGGAACGACGGAACCAGGGAACGAGGGAGCTAGAAGACAAAGACAGGCCCGACGCTCAGCTCAATTCAGCCCATCAGGCCGCCAAGAAAACTGCACCAAGACTGGTGCACTCCCTACGCGCCTGCTAATCTTGTCAATCCCCTTTCCGCAAAATTTGTTGGAACTCATTTAATTTCAATGAGTCGCAGCAACCCCTAAAGTGCGGATAATTTCCCAAAAACCTCTAGTCTTATAACCATCCAGACAACTGGCGGACGTGCATTGCTGGGCGAAGGTTATCGCGCTCCTTGTGCCGCTCTCCGCGCGCCTGCCCTTCTTTCAACTTCGGGGCTTCCGAGATAGGCACGCGACGAGCTGCGCTCAACGGAGCGTTCCCGAGCAAAGGACCGCAGTTGTCTGTGACCAGCAGTTCCCTGGCAGATGGCCAACTGAAAACAAGGGGCCATTGGGGCTGCGAGAACCGCTGCGGGGTCTTGCGCAGGGCCGGCCCTGCACCCTTCACCCGGCGAGCAAATGTGCCCGTGCCGGCCAAGAGTTTCCGAACGACGCAACAAAAGGAGTCATGCAATGAATCTCATTTCGAATATCTGGAACCATCCCAAAACCTCAGCGGCAGGTCTGCTGATCGCAATTGCCACCGTTGCCGGTGTGCTGTCGCAGCAAGGCGTAACGCTGGGCAAACTCGGCACAGGCACCGTCGTGTCTCTCGCCAGCGCGCTGGCAACGGCGCTGCTCGGCCTGCTGGCAAAGGATCCAGTGGCGCCAGTCATTCAGCCTGTGAGCGCTCGCTCAAACCAGCAAGCCAAACTCGGTGCCTGGGCGCTCATCGCGCTGCTCATTCCGTTGCCGTGGATGCAGGGCTGCTCGGCCGCAACCGTCGCGCAGGACATCGTCAACTGGACGCCATCTCTCCAGAGTGCCGTCGCCACCGTCGACACCACCGCGTCGATTCTCGCTCCAGCCGACGCGCCCATCTTTGCCGCGGCAACTGTGGGCTTCGACGCGGCCTCAAATCTGCTTGTCGCGCAGGCCAAGGCCTACCTTGCCAATCCCTCGGCCGGCGCGCTGGCAGAATTGCAAACGCAGATCACGACTTTCCAGCAGCAAGTGAACGCCGCGCTGCTGCAGGCAGGCAGGATCGTCAACCCCGCCAGCCAGCAACACGCACTCGCGGTGATTCAGGGTGTTGGCACTATCGTCAGCGCAATTCTCTCGCTCATCGCGTCCATCTCGAGCAAGGCGCAACTGGCCCACATGGCCGCTGCATCAACCGTCAAGCTGGCCGCGGTCGAGCCTTATCTCAACCCGTCGCTCTCAGCGCAGATCGTAGCTTCGCACTACTGTGAACCGGTCGCACTGGCGCAGGCGCAGGTGGCACTGGCTGCGCATCAGCAGATGAACGCAGGATTCTGATCAGAATAGTTCATGGGGATCCAACGCCCCAGGCCGATCAATCGATCTGGGGCGCGTTCATCAAATCTCAAAACAATATTTACCCACGATTCACCGCTCTCTCATCTCCATTCACCGTCATTTGACCTGACTCTCATCTCGATCTCCTACAAACACACAGGACGCTCATTTCCCCGAGCGCATGAGGAGGTCAAAAAACATGCGGAAACTTGCTGCCTGTTCGCTGATGGCGCTGATGGCGATCGGCCCCATCCCCACCCCAGCCTTTGCGCAAGATCACGATTACGGATCAACCACTACCCCCATCAAGCACCTTGTTGTGATCTTCGGCGAGAACATCTCCTTCGATCATTACTTTGGCACCTACCCCAATGCCACCAACCCCAAGGGTGAGCCGACTTTCCATGCCAAGTCCGATACGCCCAGTGTCAACGGATTCACTGATGGATTGCTCTTCTCGAATCCCAACTTCGTGAACACTGCCACCAACAAAACGGGGGCCGCAAATCCCTTCAGGCTCGATCGCTCTGAGGCCGCAACCGCCGATCAGGATCATGGCTATACGCCCGAGCAAGAGGCATTTCACGCTGGGCTGATGGACAGTTTCCCTGCATTCACCGGAACTGCCGGACCGCCGCCAGCTGGATCGACGCAGACAACAAAGGGCCTCGTGATGGGCTACTTCGATGGGAACACCGTCACCGCGCTGTGGAATTACGCCCAGCGCTACGCCCTGAACGACAACGCATATGGCACGAACTTTGGACCTTCCACTCCCGGTGCTCTTAACCTCATTACCGGACAGACAAACGGCGTCAGTGACGAAGTGAATGCTGGCGGCGATATCGTGGCCGACGGCCAGGGTGGAACCACTCTGATCAGCGACGCCGATCCCGTTGGCGACGTTTGCTCGACGACCACCGGCGCAACCGTCTTTATGAGCGGCCAGAACATCGGCGATCTACTCAATGACCGGGGCATCACCTGGGGCTGGTTCCAGGGCGGATTCAACCTCGGCTTGACCAATCCCAACGGCACCACTGGTTGCAAGCGCTCGCACACTTCATCCGTAACCGGCGTCACTGAGACCGACTACATCCAGCACCACGAACCGTTCCAGTACTACAGTTCGACGGCCAATCCCAAGCACCTTCGCCCGACGACCACCATCGGCGAAAGCGACCAGGCCAACCACCAATACGACATCGATGACTTCTACACCGCGGTCAACTCCGGCCACATGCCGGCAGTCAGCTTCCTGAAGGCGCCCGGCTATCAGGACGCGCACGCTGGTTACTCCGACCCCATCGATGAGCAGGCTTTCGTCGTTTCGGTGATTAACTTCCTCGAGCAGCGGCCGGAATGGAAGTCGACCGCCGTCATCATCAACTACGACGACTCCGATGGCTGGTACGACCACCAGATGGGCCCCATCGTCAACCAGTCTCAAACCGCTGACGATGAACTCACTGGCTCCGGCCAGTGTGGCAGCAGCACGAACACTGCCCTCGCCGGCGTTACAGCCGAGCACGTGCAGGGACGCTGTGGCTATGGCCCGCGCATTCCGATCATGGTCATCTCGCCGTGGGCGAAGAAGAACTTTGTCGACCACACTGTCACCGACCAGTCTTCGATTCTGCGCTTTGTTGAAGACAACTGGCTCGGAGGTCAGCGGATTACTGGCTCCTTTGACGCCATCGCCGGTACGCTCAACAACATGTTCGACTTCAACAACGAGTCGAACGGCGGCATCTATCTGCTCGATCCCAATACCGGCCTCGTCACAGCCGACCGGTCCGGCAATCCCGGCTGGTAGATTTAACCTTCCTGCAATCAGGGTAGCGGCTTCGCGCTGCTACCCTTTTTGTTTGGGAAAAGCACACCCAGTCACGCGCAGGAACTTCGTGGCAGCCGGCGGACTTGCCGCAGCCGGATTCTCTCTGCGGCCCGCCTTTGCTTTCCCGGCAGATTCAAAAGCAAAGGCGCCAATCCTCGATCCCTCCACGCTGCAGCCGTTCGTCGATCCACTTCCCATCCCGTCCGTTGCGCGGCCGGTTGCCGTCCGCCCCGATCCTGACGATCCCCGAAGACAGATCCCCCTTTACCGGATGCCGATTGCCGAGACGATGCAGACAGTTCACCGCGATCTGCCTCCCACGCGCATGTGGACCATCGGCGGATCTTTCCCGGGTCCGACTCTGGAATCCCCCATTGCGCAAGGCATGATTGTTGAATGGCAGAACCGCCTGCCCGCGCAGCATCTTTTCGCCATCGATCACGCGCTTCACGGAGCCGGCAAAGATATTCCCGACGTTCGCGCGGTTGTTCATCTTCACGGTGGCCGCACTCCCGCCGCCAGTGACGGATACCCCGAAGAGTGGGTGCTCCCAGGCAAATCGCAAACCTGCCATTATCCTTCGCTGCAGCATGCCGCCACCCTCTTCTACCACGACCACACCATGGGCATTAACCGGCTCAATACCTACGCCGGAATGATGGGACTGTGCATTTTGCGCGACGCGCGCGAGGATCCTCTCGGCCTTCCTCGTGAGCGCTTCGAAATCCCGCTTTTGATCTGCGACCGCATTCTGCGCACCGACGGCCAACTCGACTATCCCGTATCTGACAAGCCTGGCGAGGTCTGGGTGCCTGAAGCCTTCGGCGAATCGATCCTGGTCAACGGCAAGCTGCTGCCGTATCTCGATGTCGAACCCGCGCTCTATCGTTTTCGCCTGATGAACGGCGGCAACGGCCGCTTCTTTCGCTTTTCTCTTTCCAACAAGGCGGGCTTCCATCAGATCGCAACCGACCAGGGGTTGCTCAACTCACCCGTGCCGGTCAAGCGCACCGTCCTCGCACCCGCCGAGCGCGCCAACATTCTCATCGATTTCAGCGCCATGGCCGGCGAACGTGTCGAACTCATCAGCGACAGCTTCACCATCCTGCAGTTTCGCGTCGCTTCGTCACCCAGCTCGAAGCCTGCGCCGGCCTCAATCCCGGCGACGCTGCACAACGCGCCGCACCTCGTCGAATCCAATGCGACGAAAACACGCCGCCTCACCCTCGATGAACGCATGGACTACGTGCAGCGCTCCATGGGCATGCTCCTTAACAACACGCCGTGGCATGCTCCCATCACTGAGAAACCCGTGCTGAATACGACGGAAATCTGGGAACTCGTCAACCTGACTGACGACTCCCACCCCATCCATTTGCACTTGGTGCGTTTCCAGATCCTCGACCGGCGCCGCTTCGATACATTCGAGTTTCAATCGACGGGCAATCTGCGCTATACCAGCGAGCCCATTCCGCCCGCTCCGGAAGAGTCAGGCTGGAAGGACACAGTTCGCGCCGACCCCGCCATGGTCACGCGCATTATCATTCCGTTTGAAGGCTACGCCGGACGCTACGTATGGCACTGCCACATCCTCGAGCACGAAGACAACGAAATGATGCGGCCGTATGAAGTGGTGCCCGCAGGCAGTTAACACTGATTTGCGGAATCACGGAGCGTCCCCACTCGGGCGTCGGCAATCTCAACTCTACGAATTCGCCTCTTTCGCCTCGCCCAGGATCAGTTTGAAGGTCATCTGCCGATGATTGCGCAAAATCGTCACGCTCACCGTATCGCCCGCCTGGTGCTTGTCCATAATGGCGTTGATGTCCTGCGGGTCCTCCACCTGCTGGCCGTCAACCGCGAGAATCAGATCGCCGCCGAGCATGATCGGCTGGTTGCCCACGTAAGCCTGCTCGCTGCCACCGCGCAATCCGGCACGTTCCGCCGCTCCACCGGGGATCACCCGCTGAATCAGCACGCCGTAATCCGCATTCAGACCCATTTGCGCTGCGAGGTCGGGCCCAATGGGGTACGACACAATGCCGAGCGATGGCCGCTTCACTCGCCCGAAGCGCGTCAGATCGGCCAGTACGGCCTTCGCAGTGTTGATGGGGATCGCGAATCCGATGCCCGAGCTTTGGTCGGCGCCGTTCGAAGCAATCATGGTGTTGATGCCGATCACTTCGCCGCTCGAATTGAGCAGCGGCCCGCCGGAGTTGCCGGGATTGATAGCGGCGTCGGTCTGAATCGCGTCTTCAATCGGCGCGCCGCTTTCGCTGCGGATGGG
>Ga0335073_10016917_pt1 | contig 10200 bp, 8 predicted proteins | sample Lox_Sample_22_FD_207093 | JGI IMG/M metagenome (GOLD analysis project Ga0335073, IMG submission 207093) | Soil microbial communities from Loxahatchee National Wildlife Refuge, Florida, United States - Lox_Sample_2.2 | ecosystem: Environmental > Terrestrial > Soil > Wetlands | place: USA: Florida... | reverse complement strand
ATAAGCACTGCTGAAATCACTCCTCTTGTAGTTCTCCAGCAGCAGGAGGTTGTACACCAGGTGCAGGACCGAGGAGAGCGCAATACACCACCAGGATGACCGTACCGGAAATGGAACGAAAGGGACGCAGATCAACGCCAGAACTCCGACGGCGAGGGCCATGTTGGCCATGAATTGCGCGCGATCGTTGCAACCTTTGAGCAGTCCGTTCCAGGTGGCGTGAATGATGGCGGAGAAAAGGACTAGGGCGACGGCATAGCCGTGCATGAGCTACCTCGGGGATTGGATATAAGGCACACGTTCAGCCTTACAACCACCCCCTCTAGCCTTTTGTGCCTCGGGTGCCAGCGCGCTGCGGCTTTTGTGGCGCTCGGTCCAGACCCGTCTGTGACAGCGGAACCCTAGCCACCTCAGGTTGATGGATCTATCGTAGTGATGCCGGCGCCCTCTCGCAACCCTCGATGGACTGTTTCAGACACTCGAGATCGATCGCAATTGCGGATCGCTTCAGGTACAGCAACGAAGCAAGAAAACAATAGCGCAGCCTGGTTTCGAAGTCCGCGGCGCACACCAGAAGGGTGCCGTCCGGATGAGGGAGTGTTCTGAAGGTCCAACTGGCTTTTCTGAAGAAGCGCGCGTTCCCCGTGCTGCTGGTGAGCTGAACGGTGCAATAATTCTCTCCCACCTCGCCGATGCGATACGACATCCTGCCTCTGTCCGATCCGGATGCATCCACGAAGGTGTCAAATGCAAGCCCGACAGGATTGCCCTGTTGTTCTCGCGTTGTTGCTGCCCGTTCGACGCCCCGGTCCCATTTTGCGATGTTCTCGACAGAGCCGAGGAACTTCCAGACTTCCTCCGGCCCGCGTTTGATCACGATGGATTGCTCGAGATGCATCTGATCATCCTATCGCTTTGGCGATGGGCGATCTGTCCACTCAGAGGGGCAGATCTTCACCGATTGCCCGCTGAGCGATTTCACTGAGAGCTTGCCGCGCGTTGCGACCCTTGCGCTCTGCAGCGATCAGGACACTGGAATCGAGGATCAATCCCACGCGGGAGGATTCAGTGGTTCACGAAGGACGCGCACAGCTTCTTCAACATCGCGGGCGAAGTCTTCGTCAATAGTGGCCGCGGAGTCTTCGGGCAACAGGGCAATGCATTCCTCGATGGAACGGTGCGACGGAGAAGGTGTGCGTAGCAAAGCCACGGCGAGGGAACCGTCTTCGATGACGACCTCGGCACCCGCGCGAACACGGGCCAGGAGGCCGGCGAAATCGCGGGCGGCGTCCGTAGCCGATATGTGAATGGTTGTCATCTTTACAATGATAACTCGCCCCTTATGGCTTGTTACACATATCTAGTTATCGGGACGGACCACCTGACGCTAACAGTCCCACGGAGGCTGCCTGCGCGCCTTGTTCCCGCAATCGATGTCTGATACTAGGGGCAAACCGGTCGCCGCGCAAGGAATCGGCAGTTATCTGCTCGGTCGACAAGGTTTACTTGACCGCGCCCAGCGAGGCTCCCCTGCCCGCTTGAGCATGAGTCGGCATGGAAACCGGCTGGCCATTCATTGCGAGGGCTTTGCTGTCCGAAGAAGGCTGCCATCCAACGTAGTACCGGACACGTTTACCGTATCGGAAGATGAAGACGGCAGCGGCCGGACCGCTCCCCCGAACGAACTCAATCAATCCTCGGCATTGATCGCAGAGCACGGTGTCGCGTGTGCTGCACTGGCCCGCATGTTCCGCAAAGAATGCGTCCGGAGTCTTCTTGCCACACCCGCGACACCGGACGGGAGCCGGGAAGAAGCGCGCTAGAAACACCCATAGGGCAAGGAACGGTAACACTCTCAAGGAAAAGGCAGAAACCCAGGGCCCGGGCAAATTCAAAAGGAACCTCCACTATGACATTAGGAACGAAGTTGGCCGGGAAATCCCTTCCTGAGGGGCATTTCCCCAGCGTCCGCGAGGTAACTCTTTCAGAACATAGCGCAGATAAGCTCCGAGTTGCCGAAGAGCGGAACTCCCGATAGCTTGCTGACTGCAGCCTATGTGTTGCAGCCAGGAAGAGAATATGCAACAGCGGCAGAACGCAAATGGCGATTTGCCGCCTATTGGGCGTGGACGGTGATGTTGACCGGAATGGTGTGGGGAGGCATGCAGGCGCTGGCATCACAGGCTTGGTAGTGCAGGCCGGCGGCTAACTCGTGCTCACCGGGTTGGGCGGTCAGGTGCGCGCGCAGTACGAATTCTCCCGTGTAGACGCTGAGTTTTTCTTTGGGCGCGAAGCGAAAGGCGTACTCCGTTCCGAGTGGGAAGTCGACCGCCGTCACATTAAGGCCGGGCGCTTCGACAACTGCCAGGCGCGCTGGAATCAGTGTCTTCTCGGTCGGGTTATGAGAATTTATGTGGAATCCGTCGGCGATGCGGAAGTGAAGATCGATCTGGGCAGGATGGCGCGCCGGAATCGTGATTTGCGTGGGAGCAAGGAACTGAACGGCGTCGGTCGCTCCGAGCGGCAATGGGGGATCCTTCATTACCTGGGAGACGGCTGGCTGGCTCGCCAGCGGCGCCATAGCAAGGAGACACAAAAGGATTCGAGCGCTGCGGAACATTATTTCGCTCCCGCGGCCAACGCCTTCTTGATGCTGGCCTCGACTTCGTCTTTCGAGTGCAGGCCCGCGGTCTCGTCCACGACTTTTCCGTCGCGGCCCACGAAGAAGGAGGTAGGCAGAAATTCGACTCCGCCGTACTTACGCGACATGGCGTCATCGCCTACCAGGAGAGGGTAGGTAAGGCCTTCCTCCTGGCCGAACTTGATCAGCTTCGAGCGCGGGATACCCGGCTCGTCGGCATTGACGCCGAGAATTTCAAACCCCTGCGGAGCATATTGGGTGCGCAGGGCAACCAGCCAGGGCATTTCGATCTTGCAGGGCGCACACCAAGTCGCCCAGAAATTGATCAGAACTGCTTTTCCCCTGTAGTCGGCTAGCGAAACTTTCTTGCCTTCGATGGTTCGTAGGCTGAAGTCTGGGGCGTGCTTGCCGCGCAGGTCAGGGAGACCCTCGTCGGCAGATACGTCCTGCTGGACGGATTGATTATTGGCAGTTTCGGGGACCAGAGTACCTTGCGCCTGGCGCTGCGCGTATTGTTTGCGGCGCTTGTAGTTGGCGTATCCCGACCAGACCATCAGCGCGAACGCGGCAATTACCAGAACGATAACCCATTGATTACGCTTCACAGGACTCATTCTAAATGGACCGATGCCGCGAGCCGCCCACAGCTGCTGTTACGATCAATTGTTTGCCCATGAAAGCCCCCTCCCCAGCCCGTTTGATCCGCATTCAAGCCGAAGCATTGCTTAGACTTGCGAGCCGGCTCGAAGACGGGATGTCGGCTCCCTTCGAGCGCGCCGTGGACCTGGTGATGCAATGCGGCGAGAGGCGCGGCCGGGTGGTGGTCACGGGCATCGGTAAAAGCGGCATCATCGCCCAAAAGCTGGTGGCGACGTTCAATTCCACGGGAACGCCGGCATTGTTTCTGCATCCAGCAGAAGCGTTGCATGGCGACCTGGGGATGCTGGCCAAAGGCGACCTGGTGCTCGCGCTTTCCTCGAGTGGAGAGACGGAGGAGATCCTGCGGCTGCTGCCCATGCTTAAGAGGATGGGAGACGCGCTGATCAGCTTCTGCTGCGCCATGAGTTCGACCCTGGCGCAGGCCAGCAATGTGGCGCTGGATCTGAGCGTCGAGCAGGAAGCCTGCGGGATGGGCCTGGCGCCGACGGCTTCGACCACCGTGATGCTCGCGCTGGGGGATGCGCTCGCGATCGCGGTTTCGCTTAGGAAAGGCTTTTGCGCGGAGGATTTCGCCGACCTGCACCCGGGCGGCAGGCTGGGTAAGAAGCTGGCTCGAGTGCGGGAACTGATGCACTCCGGCGATGCGGTGCCCAAGGTGTCGGCAGCCACATCGATGCCGGCGGTGATCTACGAAATGAGCCGCAAAGGGTTGGGGATGACGACGGTCACGGAGGGGGAGAGGCTGATTGGCGTCATGAGCGATGGGGACCTACGCCGGCTGTTGGAGGCGCGGGGACCGGATGCGCTGACGTTGACCGCGGGGCAGGCCATGAATGCGACCCCGAAGACCATCGGCCCGCAGGAGCTTGCTGCTCGTGCGCTCAACATCATGGAGGAGAAGAAGATTACTTCGCTAATTGTGGTGGACGAGGATCAGAGGGTCGCGGGGGTGCTTCACCTTCACGATTTGTGGGGCCTGGAGTTGATTTGAGCTGGAGAACGTACCTCAGCATTCTTACCCTCTCCTCAAAAGCCGTTGCTCTGAGAAGCTGTGACTTTGTCGATCGTTAGGACTTGTCTGATAGTCCGGCCAGATGCCTTTTAACCTCCGTGAAACCGTCATCCTGCCTGCCCCGGGGTGCCCTCTGAGCAAAGCCGCCTCGCAAACCTTGATTAACTAACAACTTAGAGCGCACAGTCGAAGGACCTCGGCGAGCTGTCCGTTCCCGACTGGAGCCTTCTCACGCGGCGGTACCCTGCATCATTCGACACGCTGAGAACCCAACAAACCGCCGCTGGGCTAAGACGAAACAAACGCTAATCCGTGGCGGCTTCGGCGGCTTCGGCGCTATCGTACGCTTTGATGAGGGTTTGGGCGCCGGTGAGCTTCATCAGCTCGGCCACCCGATAGTTTACGGCGACCAGGCGCAGCGTCCGGCCATGGCGCTTGCCGGACACATAGTAGTTCAGTAGCGCGCCCAGGCCGGCGGAGTCCATATATTCCGACTCCGTGAAGTCGATGATCGTGAATTTCTCCGTGCCGCCGTTCAGAACCTTTTGGAAGTCGAACAGGTTGGCCAGCGTGATGGGCCCGTGCAGGCGAAAGATACGCGTGTCCGGCTTGCTGCCGGGAACAACCTCGAAGCTCAAGGGTTCGTTGTACATTGCATCCGTGATTGTAAAAAGTGCGCCGCCGGGTTTGATGACAGTCCGGTGAATACCGCCGGAAGCGATGCTCCACCATTTAGAATTCCCAGAGAATGCACCGATGGTCGAAGCTGTTCATCCCTACCCTGCGCGAGGCTCCCGCCGATGCCGAGGTAGCCAGCCACAAATATTTATTGCGCGCCGGCTACATTCGTCAAGTAGGCGCAGGCATCTACTCTTACCTGCTGCTGGGCCAGCGCTCCATTAACAAAATCCAGGCGATCGTGCGGGAGGAAATGGACCGCATCGCCCAGGAGTTTCTGCTCCCCGCACTGCATCCGCGGGAGCTGTGGGAGGAAAGCGGACGCTGGGCCATCATGGGCCAGAACCTCTTCAAACTGCAGGATAGAAAGGGCGCGTGGCTGGTGCTGGGCATGACAGAAGAAGAGGTCATGACCGACATCGCCCGGAAGGAGCTGCGCAGCTACAAGCAACTGCCCCAGATCTGGTATCAAATCCAGACCAAGTTTCGCGACGAGCCGCGCCCGCGTGCCGGCCTGATGCGGGTGCGCCAGTTCATCATGAAGGACAGCTATTCCTTCGATCTGGATGCAGCCGGGCTGGACGTGAGCTACAACAAGCACGATGCCGCCTACCGCGCAATCCTGCGCCGCTGCGGACTGAATTTTGTGGCTGTGCAGGCAGACTCCGGCGCCATGGGCGGTTCGCAGTCCCAGGAATTTATGGTGTATGCCGAGGCCGGCGAAGACCTGATTGCCAGCTGCCCAGCCTGTAACTATGCGGCAAACATCGACAAGGCGACGTCACAGCTGCCGCCGGTCGAGGATCTGCCGGGAGATGCGGCCCCGGAGCGGGTCCATACCCCGGGCCAACGAACGATCGAAGACGTTGGCTCCTTTCTCAAGCTGGAACCGGTTCACCAAGTCAAGACGATGGCCATGATGGCGCTCAACGAATCGGTGAAGCGGGGTGGCCGGGAGACTACCAGCCCAGTCGTGGTCCTGCTGCGCGGCGACCACACCCTCAACCTGGCCAAGCTCGCCGCCCTCTTCCCGGCCGCTCGAGAATTACGCCCGATGCATCCCGAAGAAATCGTGCAGACGTTCCAAGCGCCGCCCGGGTACCTCGGTCCGATTGGTCTTGGCGAGGTCACCATCGTTTTGGATCAGGCCCTCGCGGGACGGCGTAACCTCGTGACCGGCGCCAACCAGGAGGAATATCATCTCCGCAACGTGACACCGGGGCGGGACTTCGCTCCGACCCTGACCGCCGACGTTCGCAACGTCAGCGAAGGGGAAAGTTGCCCGCAGTGTCCCGCAACACCCGGCAACGCCCTCAAGGTGGCCAAAGCCATCGAGGTCGGGCACATTTTCAAGCTGGGCTACCGGTACTCCGATGGGATGGGGGTTCGGGTACTGGATCCCAATGGTAAGGAAGTGACACCGATCATGGGTTGTTACGGGATGGGGATCGAGCGCATCCTGACCGCTTCCATCGAACAGAACCATGACGCCGCCGGATTCTGGTTGGACCGGTCCATTGCGCCTTTTGACGTGGTCGTGACTGTAACCAATGTTGGAGACAATCAACTGTCCGCCACCGCAGAGGAAGTAGCGACAAAACTTCAGGACGCGGGTTTTGACGTGTTACTGGATGACAGGGATGAGCGGGCAGGTGTCAAATTCAAGGATGCCGACCTGATCGGGGTTCCCTATCGAATCAATGTTGGCAAGAAAGCCGCGGAAGGGCGGCTGGAGCTGGTAACGCGCTCTACCTCAACAAGCCAGGATGTTCCGATTACCGAAATAGTCAGGCGAATGCAGGAAGGCGTCTAACGGAGTAGCGGAGTCATTATTTGGCACTCAAAGTCAAGGTCGTACGCGATAGCTTGTTGAAGCACCCGGTACGCAACATCATCCTGCTGGTAGTGGGCGGCTCGCTGCTGCTCGGCCTGGTGGTTGGCGAATCCATCTTCGGCTACTACTACTTCAAGTACCGGCACGCCGTGGACGATCGTCTGCAGAAGGGTTTCTTCGAGCAAACGGCAAAGATTTACGCGGCACCGAAAGAGCTGCGAGTGGGGCAGAAACTGACCCCACAGTCGGTCGCACAGCAGTTGCGCACTGCGGGCTACAGCACGGACGGGGATCGTGACAAGTCGAAGATGGGCACCTATGCCCTGAACGATGCCAGTATCACAATCGAGCCTGGACCCCAGTCGTACCACTCGGAGCAGGGCGCCACCGTCACCTTTGACGAGGGCAAGATTAGTAAGATTTCCGGGGATGGGGGGCAGGCCCTGGATGCCTATGAACTGGAACCACAACTCATCACCGGGCTCTCGGAAGGGCAGTACCGCACCAAACGCCGGCTGGTGACCTTCGACGAGCTGCCTCCGAATCTGGTGAATGCGGTCACTTCGATTGAGGACCGGCGCTTCTTTGAGCATGGCGGGGTGGATTACTACCGGATTCTGGGCGCGCTGCGAGACGACCTGCGGTCGGGTAAGCGACGGGAAGGTGGTTCGACCCTCACGATGCAATTGGCGCGCGGCTTCTTCCTCACGCCGGAGAAGCGGCTGAAGCGCAAGATTATCGAGATTGCCATCACTTTCCAGCTGGAGAGCCGGTTCAACAAGAAGCAAATTTTCCAGCTCTATGCCAACGAGATCCCCCTTGGGCAACAGGGGAGTTTTGCCATCAACGGCTTCGGCCAGGCGGCACAGACGTATTTCGGCAAGGACGTCCGGCAGCTTGACTTAGCGCAATGTGCACTGCTGGCTGGGATGATCCAGCACCCCAGCTATTTGAACCCCTATCGGCATCCCGATCGCGCCATCCCGCGCCGTAACCGTGTCCTGGACGCTATGGTTGAGACCGGCAAAATCACCCAGGAACAGGCAATCGAAGCTAAGGCCGAGCCTCTCAAGCTAGCTCCGATGAGTGTGGACGCCGGAGAAGCGCCCTATTTCGTCGACTTGGTCCGGGACCGGCTCGTGCAGCGCCTGGGAGATGCGGATTTCAACCATCAGGGCCTGCGTATTTACACCTCGCTTGATCCTGATTTGCAGGCGGCAGCCACAGCCGCGGTTGCCGAGGGCATGAAGGAGGTCGACGCGCAGGTGGAGAAGTTGCACGCCCGGCGCGTGAAAGCTGGCGATGACTCGCCTATCGTCTATCCGCAGGTGGCCCTGGTGGCGCTCAATCCGCACACCGGCCAGGTCCTCGCGCTGGTCGGAGGCCGAAATTATGGAATGAGCCAGCTGGATCATGCGATCGCCAACCGGCCCACGGGATCCATCTTCAAGCCCTTTGTGTATGCGGCGGCCTTCAATACCAGTCTGGCGGGAACGATCCTGACCCAGCCCCCTCCGCAGGCGCCTCCGAGCGAGGAATTGGTGTCGCAATCCTCGGAGCCGGCTCCTCCGGATCCAGCACGGCCAAGCGGGATTTTCACCGCCATCACCATGCTGAACAATGACCTCACGACCTTTGAAGGCGGCTACTCTCCAAGCAACTACCATAACGATACCCGGTTCGCAGGGGATATTACGGCCCTGACGGCACTGGAGCATTCGGAGAACAACGCGACGGTCTCTCTGGCGCAGATGGTTGGCTACAACAATGTGGCGGCCCTGGCGCGGGAGGCGGGGATCAAAAACGCGCGCGGCACTCCTTCGGTAGCTCTCGGGTCGTATGGCGCCACACCGATCGATATGGCGGGCGCATACACTACGTTCGCCAACAGCGGGGTCAAGATCGACCCCTGGCTGGTGTCTTCAGTGCGCAACGCTGCGGGCGACGTGCTCAGCGACTATACGCCGAACTCCAAGCCGATTCTCGATCCCAGGGTTGCCTATCTGACACTGTCATTGATGGAAAATGTAATCAATGCAGGCACAGGCGCGCGAGTCAGGGCTATGGGATTTACCGCACCGGCAGCGGGGAAAACCGGCACGTCCCACGATGCCTGGTTCGCAGGATTTACCAGCAACCTGCTGTGCGTGGTGTGGATCGGCAACGACGACTACACGGACGTGAAGCTTGAGGGAGCAAAATCTGCGGCGCCCCTTTGGGCCGAGTTTATGAAGCGTGCCGTCAAGCTGCCGGAATATTCCGATACCCGTGATTTCGAGCTGCCCAACGGGGTCTCCATAGTACGGCTGGATAAGGTGACAAATCTGCTTGCGGACGCCAGCTGCCCACAGGATTTCAGTGCCGCCTTCCTGGATGGGACCGCACCTGTGCAAACCTGCGACCAGGGCGCCGGCGACCAGCGGAATATGTTCCAGAAGCTTTTTGGCATTGGGAAGGAAGCTATCGTCACTCCGGGAGTTCCGGTCAATGGGACGCCGGCATCTTCCGCGGCGCCTGGCGCTTCCCCAGCCACTACGGCAGTGGTCACGCAACCCACGCCCGCCCCGCCTCCTCCCGATCAGCAGCCCAAAAAGAAGCGGGGATTCTTTGCCAAGTTGTTTGGCAAGGGGGATAAGCAGCAGCAACAGCAGGATGACCCGGCGCAACCGCACTGAGGTTTGTGGGTCAAGTGCCCGAGCGGACGTACTTCAAACCAGCTCAGACCGAGGGGATTACGTTATCTTCTATGGTGTTTTATTGCTGCTGGCAGTCCGGGCACCAGTAGGTGGATCGGGCTCCGATGCCTTGCTTGCGCGTGAGTATGGCGGCGCCGCAGCGGCGGCAGGGTTCTCCGGCGCGGCGATAGACCCATAGCCTGGCGACGGGATTGTCCGATCCTGTGGTTCGACGGCCCCCGGTGTAGGTCACGATGCCATCGCCGGCCCCTTCTGTCACATTGGCTGATAGGAAGCGGCGCGCGGTGTCGAGGACACACTCGACTTCGTTTGGCCGCAGGCTGCGGACCTTGCGGAAGGGATGGATTCGGCAGGCAAAGCAGATTTCGGATTTGAAGACGTTACCGATGCCTGCCATGACTCGCTGGTTCAGCAGGACGTTGCCGATCTCTTCGTCGGAGTGCTCCAGCAGCCTGGAGCCGGCTTCCTCCGCCGGAAAGGATTGGCCCAGGACGTCGGGGCCCAGACCGGCGACTCCGGCGAAGCGCTCCAGGGTTCGCGCAGTGAAGAAGCGGGCCACCGGCACGTTGAAGGCGACGGCTTCCATTTCTTCTGTGCCGATCACGATGCGCATGTGGCTGCGGGCCCGCTTCCAGCGCTCTCCCCTGCGGTAGATGTGCCAGCTCCCGCTCATGAGCAT
>Ga0335073_10016916_pt1 | contig 10200 bp, 8 predicted proteins | sample Lox_Sample_22_FD_207093 | JGI IMG/M metagenome (GOLD analysis project Ga0335073, IMG submission 207093) | Soil microbial communities from Loxahatchee National Wildlife Refuge, Florida, United States - Lox_Sample_2.2 | ecosystem: Environmental > Terrestrial > Soil > Wetlands | place: USA: Florida... | reverse complement strand
AGCCGGTCGCCCGAATACGTGAAGCTGGTCACGCTGCCCAGCGCGCACTCCCGGGTGGCCGGGTTGTGCCACAGCCGCTTGCGTTCGGCCATCCGCCGGGTCACCCAGATGGGCAGCTGGTGGCTGACGCACACCGCCTCCTGCCCGGCCGCGGCTTCCCTCGCGGTCGCCATCATCGCAAGCATCCTGGTCGCGACGTCGTGATACGGCTCGCCCCAGGATGGCCGGAACGGGTTGACCAGGTACGGCCAGTGGGCCGGGCGGCGCAGCGACCCGTCGCCCACGCCGAACTTCAGGCCCTCGAAGTGGTTCCACGACTCGATGAGCCGGTCATCGGTGACGATGTCGAGCCCGAGCCGCTCGGCCACCGGGCGGGCGGTCTCCCGGGCCCGCTCGAGCGGGGAGCAGAACAGGGCCACCACCGCACGCTCGGCGAAGAAATCCGCCGCGGCCATGGCCATCGCGCGGCCGTTCGCGGACAGGTGGTAGCCAGGCAGGCGGCCGTAGACGATACCGGCAGGGTTTTCCACCTCGCCGTGCCTGAGCAGGTGGACGATGGTCGTGTCGGACATGGCCCGGCCAGCTTACCTATTACCCCGCCCCAGGTGAGGATCTCCAGGTAACCGCGCCGCCGGCGGGATGTATCAGGACCACGCCGCCGCGGGTCCAGTAGTCGCGGGCGGGACTCGAAGCCGGCCTGTCCTCCGGCTGTGCAGGCGCCAGCCGACCAGACCACCAGCCCAACGAAAGGACCTGCCGACGTGGATTCGTCCGACACCATAGTCCGACCGGATCTTGGCGCCGCCGAGGTACGCGACGGCGACCTCGCCGTCATGACCGAGGACCTTGATGCCGACCTGCGGCGCATGTCAGGCAGGCGGCTGCTGATCACGGGCGGCGCGGGCTTCCTCGGTTACTACCTGGTTCAGGTGCCGCTCGCCTGGAACGACGCGCATCCCGACGAGCCCCCGATCGGGGTCACCGTCCTGGACAACTACTTCAGGGACGCCCCGGCCTGGCTAAAGGAACTCGGGCAGCGGCCCGAGGTCGACCTGGTGGTGCACGACGTGCGCGGGCCGCTGCCGGACCCGATGGGGGACTTCGCCTTCATCATCCACGCGGCGGGGATCGCGTCGCCGCAGTTCTACCGGGCCCACCCCATCGAGACGATGGACGCCAACATCAACGGGCTGCGGAACCTGCTCGACTACGCCAGGCAGCGCCGCGAGGCGGGGCTGGAGATGGAGGGCTTCCTGTTCTACTCCTCCAGCGAGATCTACGGCGACCCCGCGCCCGAGGCGATCCCCACGCCCGAGACGTACCGGGGTTACGTCTCGTGCACCGGCCCGCGCGCCTGCTACGACGAGTCGAAGCGCTACGGCGAGACGCTCTGCGTGAACTTCGCCCGGCAGTACGGCGTGCCGGTCACCATGGCGCGCCCGTTCAACAACTACGGCCCCGGGATGAAGATCACCGACGGGCGGGTGATCGCCGACTTCTTCCGCGACGCGCTCGACGGGCGCGACCTCGTGATGCTCTCGGACGGGTCGCCGACGCGCACCTTCTGCTACGTCTCCGACGCCATCACCGGCTACTACCGCACCCTGCTCCGGGGGCGCCCGGGTGAGGCCTACAACGTCGGCGTGGACGGCCCGGAGATCTCGATGGCCGGCCTCGCGGAGGCGGTCGCCGGGCTCGCCAACGAGCTCTTCGACCATCAGGTGAAGGTGGTCAGGGGCCAGAGCGCCGAGGCGGACTACCTGGTGGACAACCCGAACCGCCGCTGCCCCGACATCACCAAGGCCCGGCAGGAGCTGGAGTACCGGCCGCGGGTGGCGCTGGAGGAAGGGCTCAGGCGGACGCTGGTGTGGTACACCGGCAACCGGGGCGGGGAGGCGCGCTGATGCGGGTCGCGGTGGTCGGCACGGGCTACGTCGGTATCGTGAGCGCGGTCGGGCTGGCCGAGCTGGGACACGTTGTCACCTGCATCGACATCGACGAGGGCAAGGTGGCCGCGCTCAACCGGGGTGAGCCTCCCGTCTTCGAGCGCGGGCTCGAGCCGCTGCTCCGGCGCAACCTGGGAACCCGGCTGCACGCGACCACGGACCTCGCCGCGGCGGTCCAGGCCAGCGAGCTGACCCTGATATGCGTGGGGACCCCCTCGCGGCCGGACGGCAGCATCGACGTGTCCTACGTGCAGCAGGCCGCCGAGCAGATCGGCCGCGCGCTCGCCGCCACCGACGGGTTCCACGCCGTGGTCGTGAAGAGCACCGTGGTGCCTGGCACCTCGGACCGGGTGGTCCGCCCGGCGTGCGAGCGGGCCTCCGGCAAGCAAGCGGGGGTGGACTTCGGCATCGGCGTCAACCCCGAGTTCCTCACCGAGGGGCAGGCGGTCGATGACTTCATGGCGCCGGACCGGATCGTCATCGGCGGTGACGACCGGACCGTGGCCGTGCTGCGCGACCTGTACGCCGGGTTCGAGGGCGTGCCGGTCGTGCAGACCAACGCCCCCACCGCCGAGATGATCAAGTACGCCTCCAACGCCATGCTGGCCACCGCGATCTCGTTCTCCAACGACCTCGCCAACCTGGGATCGGCGATCGGCGGCATCGACGCCACCGAGGTGATGCGGGGGGTGCACCTGTCGCGGTACCTCACCACGCGGCTCGCCGACGGCACGTCGGTCACCGCGCCGCTCAGCTCGTTCTACGAGGCGGGCTGCGGCTACGGCGGGAGCTGCCTGCCCAAGGACGTGGCGGCGCTGGCCGCGCGGGGACGCGAGGCCGGATCGCCGCTGACGCTGCTCGAAGCGGTCGCCGCCATCAACGACGGCCAGCCCGCCCGGCTCGTCGGCCTGCTGAGCCGCGAGCTCGGGCCGCTGGCGGGGCGCCGGATCACGGTCCTCGGGCTGGCCTTCAAGCCGGACACGGACGACGTGCGGTCCTCACCCGCGTTCCCGGTGCTCCGGCTGCTGCGCGAGGCCGGGGCCGAGGTCACCGCGCACGACCCGGTGGTGGGCCCGGAGGCGCTGAACGGGCTCGGCGAGATCACGTACGTGGCGGACCTCGCCGACGCGGTGAAGCAGGCCGACGCGGTGGTGCTCGTCACCCGCTGGGACCAGTACCGGCGGCTGCCCGAGCTGATCGGCGAGCTCGACCCGCCGCCGCTGCTGGTCGACGGCCGGCGCATGCTGGACAAGACCTCGGTTCCGGCGTACACGGGGATCGGGCTATGAGGTTCTCCGGGACGGCGGTCCAGGGCGCGCAGATCATCGAGATCGACCGGATCACCGACGACCGGGGCTTCTTCGCCCGGGTCTGGTGCCAGGACGAGTTCACCCAGCACGGCATCAAGGCCGACTGGGTGCAGGCCAACGTCGGGCGGAGCGTCCGGGCGGGCACCCTGCGCGGCATGCACTACCAGCGGGACCCCCACCCGGAGGCGAAGCTGGTCCGGTGCACGCGCGGGGCGGTGTACGACGTGGCCCTGGACCTGCGGCCCGCCTCGCCCAGCTACCTGCGCTGGGTCGGCGTCACCCTGGACGCCGACGAGCACACCATGCTGTACATCCCCGAGGGCTGCGCCCACGGCTACCAGACCCTGGCCGACGACAGCGAGATCGTCTACTTCGCCTCGGCGCCGTACGCCCGGGACGCCGCCACCGGGGCGCGCTACGACGACCCGGCGTTCGGGATCGAGTGGCCGCGGGCCGTCGAGGTGATCTCCGGCCAGGACGCCGGCTGGGAGCTGTGGCCGCGACCCGGGACCGACGGAACCCAACAACCCTGAGAGGCAACCGGAATGATCATCGTGGACACGGCGCTTGAGCGCCGCCAGCAAGAGGGTAACCCGATCAGGATCGGCATCGTCGGGGCCGGCTACATGGGCCAGGGCATGGCCGCGGTGATCGAGCGGAACATGGTGGGCATGCGGGTGGTGGCGATCGCCAACCGCACCATCGAGACCGCGGAGCGCGTGTTCGCCGACGCCGGGGTGGAGGACAGCGTCCGGGTGAGCGACCAGGAGGCCCTGGACGGCCTGCTGGCCCGCGGCGGCCGGGCGGTGACCTCCGATCCGCTGCTGCTGTGCCGGGCGCCGGCCATCGAGGCGATCATCGAGTGCACCGGCGAGGTGGAGCCCGGCGCCCGGGTGGTCACCGAGGCGATCGCCAACCGCAAGCATGTCCTGCTCGTCAACGCGGAGCTGGACGCCACCGTCGGCCCGATCCTCAAGGTCCTCGCCGACCGCGCGGGCGTGGTGATCACCAACGCCGACGGCGACGAGCCGGCCGTGGCGATGAACATGTTCCGGTTCGTCCGCACGATCGGCTACCGGCCGGTGCTGGCCGGCAACGTCAAGGGGTTCCTCGACCATCACCGCAACCCGGACACCCAGAAGGGCTTCGCCGACGCGCACGGCCAGCGGCCGTTCATGGTGACCTCGTTCGCCGACGGCACCAAGCTGTCGCTGGAGGCCACCACGCTGGCCAACGCCACCGGTTTCAAGGTGGCGCGGCCGGGCATGGAGGGCCGCCGGCTGGGCCACGTCAGGGACCTGCTCGCCCTGTACGACCCCAAGGAGCTGCTCGACCAGCCGGTCGTCGAGTACGTGCTGGGAGCGGAGCCGGGTTCCGGCGCCTTTGTCGTCGGCTACAACGACGACCCCCAGCTCATGCCGTACATGTCGTACTTCAAGTTCGGCGAGGGCCCGCTGTACATGTTCTACCGGCCGTTCCACCTCACCCACCTGGAGGCGCCGCTCAGCGTGGCCCGCGCCGTCCTGTTCGGCGACGCGGCCATCGCGCCCGCCGGCGGCCCGGTGTGCGAGGTCGCCACCATCGCCAAGCGTGACCTGGAGGCGGGCGAGGAACTGGACGGCATCGGCGGCTTCGACTGCTACGGGCTGATCGACAACATCGAGAACGCCCGCCGGGACGACGCCCTGCCGATCGGCCTGGCCGCCGGCGCCCGCCTGACCCGCGCGGTCCCCAAGGACCAGCCGATCCGCAACGCCGACGTCACCTTGCCCGCGGGCCGCCTGGTGGACGACCTCCGCGCCCAGCAGGCCGCCCACTTCGGCGGGTAGGCACCGCACGACGAACAAGCCCCCCGGCGAGCCGGGGGGCTTGTTCGTGAGCTGGCGCGCGGCCGCGTGGTCAGCGGATGGTCTCGCGGGCGGGCTTGGGCTCCGCCGGGGCGCCGGCCTGCGGGGCCGCCGGGAAGAGCAGCCTGGACAGCTCGGCGAACTGCTCCTCGAGCAGCCGGGCCTTGTCCGCGTTGCGCTCCGCCATCGCCTGGCTCAGCTCGCCCGAGCGGGCCTGCAGCGCGGTGAACTGCTCGATCAGCCGGTCGACGTCAAAGGTGTTGGCGAACTGGCAGAACTCCGCAAGACCCATGTCCGCCATCACCAGGTCGTGCTTCTTGGCGTAGCTGAGCGACAGCGTGGGCTTGCAGAGCTTGAGCGCGCACAGCACGTTGTGGTAGCGGATGGCGACGATGGTGCCGACCGGCGCCATCTCCCGCATCAACTCGTCCAGCGAGTGCACCGGGTCGGCGACGGCCCACATCGGCTCGAGGTCGGGCCGGTGCGCGCGCAGGTCGGACAGGATCTCCTCGACGATGCCCTCGTCCCACAGGGTGTCGCCGCCGAACAGCCGGATCCGGTAGCCGCTGTCGGCCAGCCACCGGACGAAGCGCTTCATCTTCTTGACGTAGGCGACGTGGATCTCGTCGGCCTGCTTGCGGTCGTCGTTGGTGCCGTAGTACGCCATGACGCCCACCCCGACGGTCTGCGGGTCACCGGGGCCGGCCGGGGGCACCGGCAGGGCGAAGGCCAGGTCGGGGTAGACGCGGTCGTTGGTGACGTCGATCCCGGCCCGCTGCATCGCGTCGTACGACCCGGTGTCGCGGTAAGAGCGGTAGAAGGCGAGCTTGGCCGCCGAGGTGAAGAACACCTTGGTCAGCCGCTGGCTGAGCACGCTGGCCCCCACGCTGACCATCGCGACCTTGGTGCCGAATATTCTCCCGGACCCGCTGAGCAGGAACATCGCGTACGGATACCACCACGGCCCGACCGGGAGGGTCGCCTCGAGGACCCCGGCCCCGGGCACGATCACCGCGTCGTGCTTGCGGACCCAGGACGCCACCCGGACCGCGTCGATGCCCTTGCCCACGGTCCTGAGCGCGATCGCCGTCGCGCCGGTGGCCTGCTCGTGCTTGGCGAACCAGTTCATCGGGATGGCGGGGGCGCCGTACCGGGCCTTGACCTTCTCAGGCCCGGTGCACATGAAGTCGATGACGGCGTCGGGATGATCACGCTTGAGCCAGGTGACCACGGCTTCCAGCATGCCCTCGTTGCCGATGTTGTCCGTGCCGATGACGCCGAACAGGCCGACCCGCGGGGCGGCGGCCGGCCTGCGCTTCCGGTTGAATCCACGCGAGGTCATCAAGGCATCCTTTCCCGGCCGGCCACCAGGGTGTCGACGGAGACGATGGGGTAATCGGGGGCAGCGGGGCGCTCGGCGGGCGGCGGCTCCTGGGCCCGCGGCCGGGCCCGGCTCGTCATCCATTCCGCCAGGTAGCGGTAGCACTCACGCCGTTCGGCGGACGACAGCGGCGTGCGCCGGATCGCCGAGACGTATCCCAGGATGTACTCGCCGTACAGGCGGGCGGCCGGGTGCCGCCACGGGTCCGCCCGGCGCGGGTCCATGTTCGCGCACCGGGTGCGCAGCGTCGGGCACGCCCGTTCTTCCCGGTCGGGGTGGTCACGCCGGAAGTACAGCCACTCCGGGACCTGGTAGAACGGGCCGAGCAGGGCGAGGTCGGTGGTGATCGTCCGGTCCGCGTGATGGTGGCTGCCGTGCAGCGGCGTCTGGCGCAGGACATCGGCCCTGACCACCCCGTAGACGTCGTCGCCGCCGTTGGCGAACAGCATGCTGCGGAACCGCTCAGGAGCCCGCGGCGACGCCGTGGCCAGCGGATACTCCAGCAGCTTGGTCACCGCCCCGGTATCGTCGACCAGCGCCGTCCAGGAATGGGCCAGCACCACGTGCGGGTTCTCGTCGAGCGCGTCGACGCAGCGCTTGAGCAGGTCGCGGGCGTAGAGGTCGTCGTGCGACACCCACTTGAACAGCTCTCCCCTGGCCTGCCTGAAGACGAAGTTGTGGTTCGGGGCGAGTCCGATGTTGCGCGGCTGCCGGGTGTAGCGGATCCGGGAGTCCTGCTTTTCGTAGCGGCGGCAGATGCCGTCGGTGCCGTCGGTCGAGGCGTTGTCCGAGATGATCAGCTCGAAGTCCTCGTAGCTCTGGCCGAGCAGGGCATCCAGCGATTCGGCGAGGTAGTTCTCGCCGTTGTAGACCGCAAGCCCGAGACTCAGCCGGGGTGCCGCGTTCATGTCCTCATCCTTTTCACACGGTCGTGGCCATACCGGATCAGAAGTCGTCGCCGGCGAACTGGACGGGACGGCGACACACCCCACCCGCAGCTACGGGATCCGTCACGGCCGGGCCCTGATACATAACCCGGCGGGGTCTTCTCCCGGACCGCCACCGGCAGCGCGCCGGGCGGCCGCGGCCGGGCTAGGGCAGGTCGACGCCGACCGGAGGGGTCATGCCCGACCGTTCCGGGTCCCAGACCATCCAGGGGCAGGTCCCCCGGTGGTACATCTCCTCCAGTTGCGCGCGTTCCTTCACCGTCTCGGCGGGCGACCAGTATCCCTTGTAGGGGTAGGCGAGGACCCGTCCCTGGGGCACCAGCCGGGTGATCGCGTCCTCGACCAGATCCTCGCCCTCGGCGAGGTGATCGAAGATCTCCGGGCGCATCATGAAGTAGCCGCCGTTCTCCCACTGCCGCAGGTCCTGCACCGCGGTGACCGAGGTGATGAGCCCGTCGCCGTCGATATCCACCACGTGGTGCGACGACTGAGGCGGCACCGCGAGCAGGCCGATCACCGCGCTGCTGGCCTCGAACCGCTCGATCATGTCCGGCAGCCTCGCGTTGGTGAGGACATCGGCGTAGTTGGCCAGGAAGACCGGCTCGTCTTCGACGAAGCGCCGCACCCGGCGGAGCCGCTCCCCGATCGGCGAGGTCAGGCCGGTGTCCACGCAGGTGATCCGCCATCCGGAAATGTCGGTGTTGAAGAGCGTTACCTCTCGGGCGCCGTTCTCCAGGACGAAATCGTTGGACCTGGTCTCGTCGTAGTTCAGGAAGAAATCCTTGACGTACCCGGCGCCGTAGCCGAGGCAGACGATGAAGTCGGTATGCCCGAAGTGGGCGTAGTAGCGCATGACGTGCCAGAGCAGCGGCCGTTCTCCGACCATCGCCATCGGTCTCGGAGCGCTGGTGACGCCGTCGTTCAACCGCATGCCCAGGCCACCGCAGAACAGGACGACCTTCACGATCCACACCCCCCTGTTACCTGTCAGGCGTGGACCATCCTACAGCGCGGCGGCCGCGGCGGTGGCCGCCGCGGGCAGGGCGCCGGCGATGCGCGCGAGCGCCTCGTCGTCGTGCGCCGCGGAGACGAACCAGGCCTCATAGGGCGAAGGCGGCAGGTACACGCCGCCGTCGAGCATGGCATGGAAGAACGCGGCGTAGGCGGCGGGCGACTGGTCCTTGGCGTCGGCGAAGGACCGGGCCGGCGCCGTCCGGCCGAGGAACACGGAGAACAGGTTCCCCGCTTCTGACAGCCAGAACGGCACGCCCGCGGCGGTCAGCGCCGAGGAGGCCAGCTTGGCCACGGCCCCGGCGGCGGCGTCGACCTGCGCGTAGACCTCCGGGGTGCAGCCGCGCAGGGTGGCCAGCCCGGCCGCGACCGCCAGCGGGTTGCCGGACAGCGTGCCGGCCTGGTAGACCGGCCCGGCCGGGGCCAGCCGCGACATGACCGAGGCGCGGCCGCCGAACGCCGCGGCGGGCAGCCCGCCGCCCATCACCTTGCCGAACGTCACCAGGTCGCCCGCCACGCCGTCGACGCCGTACCAGCCCGACGGGGTCACCCGGAACCCGGTCAGCACCTCGTCCATGATCAGCAGGGCGCCGGCCGAGCGGCACAGCGACGCCAGCCGCTCGTTGAACCCGGGCGCGGGCGGCACGACCCCCATGTTCGCCGGGCACGCCTCGGTGATGACGCACGCGATCGACTCGCCGCGCGACTCGAACACCGCGGACACGGCGTCGGGGTCGTTGTAGGGCAGCACGATGGTGTCCCCGGCGGCGGCCCCGGTGACCCCGGGCGAGTCGGGCAGCCCGAACGTGGCCACGCCGGAGCCCGCGGCCGCGAGCAGCGCGTCGACGTGCCCGTGGTAGCACCCGGCGAACTTGACCACCAGCGAGCGGCCGGTGAACCCGCGGGCCAGCCGCACCGCCGACATCGTCGCCTCGGTGCCCGAATTGACCAGCCGGACCTGCTCCACCGGGGTGCGCGCGACGATCTCCTCGGCCAGTTCCACCTCACCCGGCGTGGCCGTGCCGAACGACGTGCCGTCCGCCAGGGCCGCGGAGACGGCGGCGACAACCGGCGGATGCGCGTGCCCGAGGATCATCGGGCCCCACGAGCACACCAGGTCGACGTAGGTGTTCCCGTCCACGTCGGTCAGGTAGGGCCCGGCCCCGCGGACCATGAACCGGGGCACGCCGCCGACCGCGCCGAACGCGCGCACCGGCGAGTTCACGCCGCCCGGGGTGACGTCGCGGGCGCGGGCGAACAGGGATTCGCTACGACTGGCCACGGGCCAACGCTACCGCCTAGCAGGCGTCCACGAGGTACTCGAGCAGGCGCAGCGCGTCCGGCAGCGGGTGCTCCTGCGGGGGGCGGAGCCAGCGCGCGGCCAGGCCGCCCGCGTAGCGCGACGGCGGGGCGGGCACGTAGCTGTCGCGGCAGTGCCACCGCAGGCCCGCGACCACGCTTTCCGGCTCGCAGTCAAGTCCGCACGACCACCACTCGTCTTCGTCGGCGGGCGAGCCCCTGGTCACCACGAAGAACAGCATCCGGTCCTGGCCGAGCACGGCCACCGGGCCGACGGCCGCCCCGGCCGCCTCCAGCTGCCCGAGGGCCGAGGAACCGGCCGCCACCGGCACGTCGAGCACATCAAAAACCCGGCCGGTGACGAGTATCACGTTCGCCTCCGGCCGGGTTTCCCACCAGCTCTGGATGATGTTGAGGTCTACGGTCGCCTGCATCTGCCAGGCAGGCGACTCCGGATGA
>Ga0335073_10016915_pt1 | contig 10200 bp, 10 predicted proteins | sample Lox_Sample_22_FD_207093 | JGI IMG/M metagenome (GOLD analysis project Ga0335073, IMG submission 207093) | Soil microbial communities from Loxahatchee National Wildlife Refuge, Florida, United States - Lox_Sample_2.2 | ecosystem: Environmental > Terrestrial > Soil > Wetlands | place: USA... | reverse complement strand
ATGGTGTCCATGGGTGGGTTCCCTGCGTCTGGATAGAATTCTCGTCCCAATCGTTCTGAAGGTTCTGTGCAGCAAACGGGTTGCCATCGGCTGGAGACTCAAAACAGGTGAGTTACGCGAGCGTCGTAGAGAGCGGCAGTGTAGTTTATTCCTGGAGACAGCTCCTGGTTGCGGCGCTGGCGGTTGGGGGATCCTCAACGGCAATCCGCATTTCCTGCGCCCTGTACGCTGTTTTCTGTCCTGATGCTGAGCGCGACGAAAACCCGCTTCCACGCCATCCGCCTGCGGCTGGAAAATCACGTGGCGCAGAGCCCCGGTCGGGCGCGGCTCTGGGAGTTCGGCCTCTTCGTCTTCAAGCAGGGATGGGCGTGCCTCTTCGGCGCGACCATGCTCGCGCTCATCCTGCTGACGCGCTGGCTGTGGCCTCCGCAGGCCGCGCTGGCGCGCTACGACTTCCTGTTTCTCGCCGCGGTCACCGTGCAGGTGACGCTGCTTCTCACCCGCATGGAAAGCGTGCGCGAAGCGAAGGTGATCCTTGTCTTCCACGTCGTCGGCACCTGCATGGAGCTGTTTAAGACCAGCGTGGGCTCGTGGACGTATCCCGAGCGCAGCTTCTTTCACGTAGGCCATGTGCCGCTCTTTTCAGGATTCATGTACGCGTCGGTGGGCAGCTATCTGGCTCGCGTGACGCGCATCGTCGATATGCGCTACACGCGCTATCCACCGCGCTGGATGACTGCCGTCCTCGCTGCGCTGATCTACGCGAATTTCTTCACACATCATTTCCTGCCGGACATTCGCGTGGCGCTGTTTGCGGCCCTGGCCCTGCTGTACGGGCGGACATGGGTGTACTTCCGGCCGTATCAGAAATGGCGGCGGATGCCGCTGCTGGTCGGCTTCTGCCTGGTGGCGCTGTTCATCTGGTGCGCCGAAAACATCGGGACGTTCGCGGCGGTGTGGGTGTATCCGCAGCAGCGCCACGGATGGCACATGGTCGGCGTGGGAAAGTTTGGAGCCTGGCTGCTGCTGATGGTGATCAGCTTCGTTCTGGTGACGCTGGCCCACACGCCGCAGCCGCCTCCCGCAGAGGCGCTGGAGCCGGCGCGCAGCCTCGGATCCGCCGAACTGGCGGAAGCAGAGTAGCTACGAAGCTTTCCGCGCGAGCGCGCGATCTTCCACCTCGACCGGCTCGGGTCGGGCACTTCCGTCAAAGCCCAGCAGGTTGAGGATCGGCGTCGTGCTGATGGTCGTCATCAGCGCCATCACGACCATCATCGTGAAGAGCGTCGGCGAAAACGCTCCCACGTTGTAAGCGATGTTCAGCACGATCAGCTCGACGAGGCCGCGGGTGTTGAGCAGGGCGCCGAGAGCCAGCGCATTCCGCCACGATTGACCCGTAAAGCGAGCCGCCAGCGCGGCTCCGCCCATTTTGCCGAACGCAGCGGCGAGCAGCACGATGCCGGCCCACAGCCACATCGAGGAGTCGTTCAGCAGATCGAGCCGCGTGCGCATGCCCGTGAGCGCGAAGAAGAGCGGCAGCAGCAGAACCGAGACGATCATGTCGAGGCGCGCCCGCAGGCCGGTGGTCCACGCGCCGAAGCGCGGGAAGCAGACCCCGGCCATGAAGGCTCCGAAGAGCGGGTGAACGCCGATGGCCTCCGTGGCCGCTGACGAGAACAGCGTGAGGGCGACGGCAATCCCCAGCAGCTCAAACGAAAGTGTGTCTTTGCCGCGTCGCCGCGCCAGCCGCGCAGCCAGCGGACGCGCGACGCCGAGCATTACCGCCAGATAAGCGGCGAGGCCGATCAGGCGCAGAGGCAGCGAGGAGGGTCCGCCCTCGGCGCCGATCAGAGCCATGGCGAGAGCGAGCAGGAGCCACGCCACGACGTCGTCGACCGCGGCGCAGAGGATGGCCGTGGCCCCCAGCATCGTCGTCTGCAGGCCGCGCTCTTCGAGGATCCGCGCCAGCACCGGGAACGCCGTAATGCTCATGGAGATCCCGAGAAACAGGACGAAGGGCAGATTGCCTACGCCGTGCGGGGCGAATCGGATCCTCAGCGAATGGGCAAGCACGGCTCCCATCGCGAAAGGCAGCAGAATGCTCGCGCCGCTGGCCAGCGCAGCGGTTTTGCCCTCGCTCCGGAGATGGTCGTCATTGACTTCGGTCCCAATGAGGAAAAGAAAGAGCACCAGTCCGACGGTGGAGAGATTCTCGAATGAGCGGAATGTGTCCGGGGGAAAAAGCTGCGCGCTGAAGTGCGGAGCGATGCGTCCGAAGACCGACGGGCCCAGCAGGATGCCGCCGATGATCTCGCCGATCACCCGCGACTGGCGCAGGCGGAGGGCCACCCACCCGCAGCCGAGGGTCACGAGCATCACGATTGCGATCTGGACGAGCAGAAGCGTCATCGAGCGTCCGCCGGAACGGAATTGGGTGCATCCAGAGGGTCCGTGGTTGTTGGATCGTCAGGCAGGGAAAGAAAATGCCGCAGGGGCGATGCAGGAATGCGCCAGGGACGTGAGAGCGGCGCGGGCTTTTCTGGATCATACAGCGACGGAAATGGCGGCACGCGAAAAATGCGCGACGGCCGGGGCGAGCGCCGAAGGATCGGGAAAAGGACGGCGGTGAGCGGCTGGCAGTCAGCACGGGAATCGGCCGCGGGAGCCGTATACTGGCGAGTCCGAATATCCTGTGGGAACCGGCGTCGTCTGCTTTGCGTATTCAGGCACATGAGCGCTGGAACCATCTCGTGGAACCTGGGAATGATGGGGTTCCCCTCCCGTGCGGCGGCCCGCGGCGAGGCAACTGTGCCTGGGCATCGCCGGGGACAGGACGGAGCGCCGGGCGCCGGGGAGCGGCGGCCGGCCGAGCGCTTGCAGAAGAAAGAAACGTCTGGAGCGAGGGCCGGCGAGCGGGCTCTCGATCGCAGCGGGCAGCACTATCTGGAGAAGCCGGTGGATGCGGAGTGGCAGGTCCTGGTCGAGCGGTGCCTGAGAGGGGACTCGTTCGCCTGGACGGAACTGGTGAAGGCGCATCACAGGCGCGTCTACGGCCTGTGTTATCGCTTTACCGGATCGCCCACCGACGCCGAAGATCTGACCCAGGAGGTTTTCCTCAAGGTCTACGGAAATCTCGCGACCTTCGACCTCACCCGCGGCACCTTCCAGACCTGGATCACCACGATGACCCGGAACCTGCTGGTCGATCACTTCCGGCGGTCCCGGGCGCAGCGGTCCACCGATTCGATCGACGCCGGCTGGGATGGCGATGGCGACGAGCTTCCGCTGCTCCAGCGGCTGGCGGATTCTTCCCCAACCCAGCACGACCAGGCGGTGCGGAAAGAAATCGAAAAGATGGTGCAGGAAGCGCTCACGAAGATTTCCCCGGAGTTGCGGGAAGCCGTGATCTTGCGCGATTTGCAGGACCTGGATTACAAGGAAATCGCTCAGGTTTTACACATACCCGAAGGTACTGTGAAATCGAGGATCAGCCGGGGCCGGGCGGAACTGGCTCGTTTACTGGAACGTAATAAAGGGCAGGTGGTATAGGGTGCCGGACCAGAACCAATTCGGGCAGAAGCCGGGCGGCAACCCGTTGACGGGGCCGGGCACGCTGCGCTGCGACGACTGGGAGGCGATGCTGACCGACGCGCTCGATGGGCAGTTGAGCGCGCGGGATCTGGCCGCCTTCGACGCGCACGCCGCCGCCTGCGCAGGCTGCGCCGATCTGCTGGCGCACGCCCGCCAGGGCCAGGAATGGCTGGTGTATCTGCAGGGCGAGCCCGAGGTTCCGGCCGGCCTGGTCAGCAAAATTCTGGATAAGACCGCGGGAGCCGGCGCGATTCCGCTTCCGGTGATCGTGGGCGCAGAGCAGGGCTCCGTCGCCGTCGCCGCCGCGATTCCCCTGCGGCGAAGCTTCCAGGAGACGCGGCTGCTCATGACGGTGGCCATGGCGTTCTTCTCCATCGCGCTCACGCTCAACATGGCGGGGATCAAGGTGACGAGCCTGCGGCTGGCCGATCTCCGGCCGGCCACCATCGGCAACTCGCTCTCGCGCCAGTTCCATCAGGCCGGCGCGCAGATTTCGAAGTTCTACTACAACACGCGGCTCATGTATCAGCTCGAATCGAAGATGCGCGAACTGCGCCGCGACACGGAAACGCAGCCGGCTCCGCAGAAGAAGGTCGAGCCCTCCAGCCGCAATGGCGGAGAGCAGGGCTCGGGACTCAGAGCCCAGAGCTCAGATGAACCGGGGAGTTGGCCGGGAGCAGCCGGCAGTCAGAAGTCAGCCATGAGCGGTCAGCGGTCAGCGGTCAGCACAGACCACGCACCAGAGAACCCGCAGCCGCAGGCAGTGCACACGGGGATCCAGCTTCGGAGATCAGCAGCACAGGCAGAAGAGAATACAACTGAGGTAAAGAATTTGACACTGCAGTACAACGACGAAGCCGGGCCGCGGCAAATGAGCGCCGGGTGCGACGGAAGGAGCCTGGCATGAACTACTGCGTGAATCATCCCGATGCTGTGGTAACGGCCTATTGCCAGAATTGCGGGAAGGGGCTGTGCTCGGCTTGCGTTCGCACGCTCCAGGGCAACACGTATTGCGAGCCCTGCATGAACGCGCGGGCCGCCGCTGCTGCTGCCGGCGCGGGCGCTGCGACCGGTGCGCCGGGAACCTACGGGACTCCGGGCGCGTGGGCTCCCGGACCCGGTATGCCGCCGCCTCCTCCTCCGCCAGGCCCCAATCCCGGCACCGCGACTCTGCTCGGGTTCATTCCCGGCGTAGGAGCCATGTACAACGGCCAGTACATCAAGGCCATCGTGCATGTGCTGGTCTTCGTCATCCTCATGGGCATGGCGGACCGTTACTGGTTCTTCTGGCTGCTGTTCGCGTTCTGGATTCTCTATCAGGTTTTCGACGCGCACCAGACGGCCAAGGCCCGCAAGTACGGGCTGCCGCTGCCCGATCCTTTTGGTTTGAATGAGTTAGGCAATCGCCTCGCCGGGCATCCGCCGGGCACCGTGCCTCCGGGCGCGGCTGGGCCGGGTATGGGTGTACCGCCAGGGCCGCCACCGGGAGCGGGAGTTCCGCCGCCCGGGCCGGGCATGGGCGCAGTTCCCGGCGCAGTGCCTCCGGGCGCGGCCGCCAATCCCTATCAGGACTGGGCCGAACACGTGGGACGCCAGGCCGGCTCCTGGGGCGAAGAAGTGGGGCGCCACGCGGAAGCGTGGGGCCGCGAAGTCGGGCAGTGGGGCGAGCAGCTCCGCCAGCGCATCGTGAACGAGGCGTCCCAGCCGCGTCCCGCACAATGGGGTGGTCCAACGTCGGCCGGCTTTACGTCCTCAGCGCCGCCGCCGAGCGGATGGCCTTCCGCGCCGCCGCCTTCAGGATGGGCCGGGCCCGTGCCGCCGGTTCCTCCCGCTCCGCCGGTTCCTCCTATCGCTCCGCAGATGGAGCTGGAGCGGGCGCGGCGTGAGCCCATCGGCGCGATTGTGCTGATCCTCCTGGGCATGCTGTTCCTGCTCAACACCATGGGCTTCTTCAGCTTTGGCTGGATCGGCCATGGATGGCCCTTCATCATCGTCGCCGTTGGGGTGTGGCTCCTCGTCCGCAACGCGCAGTCGCGCCACCGGTTCTATCCCCCGTATCCCCCCGCGCCGCAGCCGCCGCAGGAAACGGCCACAGCCAGCACGACGAACCAGCCGGGAGACGAAAAATGAACGGCTATTTGTTTTTGCGTCGCATGCGAGGGCCGATTTTCCTGCTGACGTTTGGCGTGACGGCCATTCTCGACGTGTACACGGGCATCGACTACACGCGGAGCTGGCCGCTGTACCTGATCGTGTGGGGCGTGCTGAAGCTGGCGGAAAACGCCATCCTCGTGCAAAATCCCCCGCCTCCGCCAGGAACGCCGGGGTACTCAGGCTATCCGGGCTATCCAGGGTATCCGGGGTATCCGGCCTACGGGCCGGGTGCGGCAGCGCCGATGGGAACGCAGGGCGGAGTGAACACGGGTTCGGGCACGAACACAGGAACGGCGTCGACCGCGATCGTGCCATCGCCGGGCGACGAGGGAAGGTAAGCCATGGGAAGCGCACCTCCGCCATATTCACCCCAGGATGCTCGCTGGCAGGCGCGGCAGATGAAAGAAGCCGCCCGCGCGCAGCGCCAGCAGTGGAAAGCCCAGGCAAGGGCTCAGAAGGAGTACTACAAGGCGTGCTGGAAAGGCGCGCGGCGGCCGACATTTGTGGGCCCGATCGTGCTGCTCACCATCGGCATCGTCGCGCTGCTGCTGGCCACGGGCCGCGTGGATGCCGTCGATTTCTGGGGCTGGTACGCGCGCTGGTGGCCTCTCCTGCTGATCGGCCTCGGCGGCCTGCTCCTGGCTGAGTACTTTATCGAGTGGAACAGCCCGTGGGCCGGACGGCGTCCCCTCGGCGGGATCGTGTGGCTCGTGATCCTGATGATCTTCTTCGGCTGGATTGCTCGCGAGGGACATCTGATCGGGCCGTTCGCCTGGGAATTCGACAATGACAACGGCAACGAATTCTGGAACTGGATGGGGCCGGAACACGACAATGACGTGCAGATCGACCAGGCCCTGTCCATGGCCAGGCCCACGGTCACCATTGAAGATCCCCGCGGCGATGTGACCATCACTCCCTCCACCGACGGGCAGATGCACCTGCGCGCGCACCAGATGGTGCACCGGACTTCCGACGATGAAGCGCGCAAGATCTTTGCCGAGCTCAAGCCGAAGGTCGACGTGTCGTCGGGCGGCGCGGTCGTCACCGTTCCGGAAAAGGAAGGCGCGCGCGTTGACCTGGCGCTGGAGTTGCCTCCCGCGGCGTACGCAGCGGTGACCGCGCAGCACGGCGACGTAACCGCTGACGGGCTGACGAATGGAATCCAGGTGACCGCCGACCACGGCGAGGTGAAGCTCGAGGACATTACCGGCGACGCCCAGGGGCATATGAGCCATGGGGATTTCTCCGCGCATAACGTGCAGGGGCGCGTCCTCGTCGACGGCAACGGCGACGACGTGACGCTGTCGGAAATCAAAGGCTCCGCGACGATCAACGGCGACTTCTACGGCGACATCCACCTTGAGCAGACGAGCGGGCCCATTCACTACCACTCCAGCATGACGACGCTCGATATTCCGAAGCTGGACGGTTCGCTCACCCTCGACAAGAGCGATCTGAGCCTGAGCCGCGCCAGCGGACCGGTGCGCCTCATTGCCAAAGCCAAGGATATGGACCTGTCGCAGATCACCGGCGACGCCCACATTGAAGACAGCGACGGCGACGTGAATCTGGTCGCCGCCATGCCCCTCGGTAACGTGCAGGTGACCGACCGCTCCGGCAACGTCATTGTCACCATGCCCGATAACGCGAACTTCAGCGTCACCGGCAGCACCAGCGGCGACGAAGATGTGCGCACCGACTTCCCGCTGCGCATGACCAACGACGGCGGACGTCAGACGCTGAGCGGCTCCGTGGGCCACGGCGGCGTGCAGCTGCAGCTGGAAACCGATCACGGAAACCTCGAGCTGCGGAAAGGCTCCGCGCTGGCCGCGGAGCAAACCGAACAGCCGGAGAAACCCGAGAAACCGGAAAAGCCCGGGAAGCCGGAAAAACCGGAAGTCAAGGAATTCTGAAAACAGCGTTGAGCGCCGAATCGCTCAACGCTGCTTTGCCCATCAGTATCCCCTCCGCGTGACTTTCGTACCGTAAAGTTCTGCGTCCCCTCAGCCTCTCCCCGGCGTATACGTCAATAGAAGGCAGAGGTTCACCCTGGACGCGCGCGAGTCTTCGTTCCGAGACCTCATGCTGGAGCACCAGTCGATGGTCTTCAGCATCGCCCTGCGCATTCTCAACGACCGCTTTCTCGCCGAAGAGGCCGCACAGGACGTCTTCCTGGAGCTGTACGCGAAGCGCGACGAACTCGAGTCACCCGGCCACATCGCCGCCTGGCTGCGCCGCGTCACCGTGCATCGCTCCATCGACCGCATTCGCCGGCGCGACCGTCGTCCCGAGGTCGCCATGGACGCAACCGATCTCCCGGAACCGCTCACCGACGCGCTCCCCGGCGATCCTCTGCTCAGCCGCCAGCTTCGGCATCTGGTGGCTGCTCTTCCCCCCACGCAGCGCGCCGTCATTGCTCTGCGCTACCAGGAAGATCGTTCGCCGGATGAAATTGCGGAACTGCTCGCGATGCCCGTCGCCACGGTCAAAAGCCATCTGCGCCGCACCCTCGGGCTGCTGCGCGAGAAATTAGCCCGCGTTCTGCGATAGGAGGGAATCATGATCGACACAGACGCCGAACTCGAACAGGCCCTCACCGCCGCCTTCGCCCGCGAAGCCGCGCCGGCCACGCTGATCCCCCGCGTCGAAGCCGCCATCCGCGAAGTCTCCGTCCCCGCTCCCCCACGACCGGCGCCCTTCGTCCCCACCTTCGCCGGACTCACCGTCCGCACTCAGTCGCGCTATACCAGCCTCATTTCGCTGGGCGCGCACGCCGTCCTCTGCTTCCTCATCGTGCTCTTCGTCCTGAATCAGTGGCACGAGATCCAGACGCAGCGCAAGCAGCTCGCCGACAACGCGACCTCCCTCATTCCCCTCTCCCAGATCAAGGACTACCTCGGAGGAGGCGGTGGCGGCGGCAACCACGAAACCGTCGAAGCCTCCAAAGGCAAACTCCCCAAATTTGCGAAACAGCAGATCGTCCCCCCGCAGCTCCTCAAGATCGAGCAGCCGAAGCTCGCGCAGGACCCCTCCGTCGTGATGCCCGACATCAAGCTGCCTGACGCCTCGAACCTGCCTGACCTCGGCCTCCCGCAATCCAATCAGGTCGCCTACGGATCGCAGGGATCCGGCTCCGGTTCCGGCTTCGGCAATGGATCCGGCGGCGGCATCGGCTCCGGCCGCGGCAACGGCATCGGCCCCGGCGAAGGCGGAGGCTACGGCGGCGGACTCATGCACCTCGGCGGCGGCGTCTCGGCCCCGACACTGATCTACTCACCCGATCCCGAGTTCTCCGACGAAGCCCGCCGCGCCAAGTACCAGGGCATCTGCGTCGTGGGTCTCGTCGTCGATGCCGGCGGCAACCCGCAGAGCGTCCACATCGTGCGCGCTCTCGGCATGGGGCTCGACGAGAAAGCCATCGAAGCCGTCCGCCAGTACAAGTTCAAGCCCGCCATGTACAAGGGCAAGCCCGTCGCCGTCGCCATCAACATCGAAGTCAACTTCCGCATCTACTAGCGCGCCAAAGCGCGGCTCCGTCCGCCCCGCCTCTCCCATCTGCCGAAGAGAGTTTTTGTTTTTGTATCAGGGCACGACAAAAGCGGCGATTGAAAACACATAACTTGCTGATATTTCAATTGGCTAGATTGGCACGATTTGCAGGATTGGCAGGTTGGAGAGGCAAATAAACGCAAATTCTCTCCGCTGCCTCACCGCAGCCCTCCAGATCCCCGTGCCGCAGTCCTGACGTTGACCTGCGGCTGCTTGTCTGCTGCGCGCCCAAGCCGAACTTCCGCAAACGCGGGTGATACGGCACCTTCGCCCAATCATTCCTTTTTTAGCGGCAGGTAGTCATTTGCAACCCCCATGACGACGTGCTTCCCAGCATCATCGATAATGAGATCAGCGCCGGGGTCGATGTAATCTCCGCACGCACCGAAGGCGTGCGGAGAGTTAATCTCGATCTCCAGTACGTGCGGGTTGTTAAATCCAATGAGTGACGGCAAAAAACCCCGCTCCTGCAGAAACTCATCTTCCGTTACTCGCCTCTCGGTCACAGTCTTTACAGGGATGTCATGCCCGCAGACCCGGAGGTGATCTTTTGTGTACACGATCCGCAGCCTTCTGAGCCGTGCCTCCTGCCGAGAATTGATTCCGATTGGCGGTTTCGTATCGTAGGGCGCGCCCACACTCCACGACCCGATCAGCACACCCGGTACAGACGGAAGCGACGCGGACGCTATCAAAAGCGTTCCCAACCCTCGAATTAGTATTCCGGAAGACATCCGAATCTCCGCGCAGGGCCACTCTATCAGGTGGGTCATGGATACCGGGATACTATCGCCAGCGACTTGTCGGCTTCACGGGGGTTTTGCGTTCGCTCAGTTTTTAGGCACCGTTCGGATGCGGTAAGGCAAAATAAAGGCAGATTTTGAATTGCCAGATAAAATCCAT
>Ga0335073_10016912_pt1 | contig 10201 bp, 8 predicted proteins | sample Lox_Sample_22_FD_207093 | JGI IMG/M metagenome (GOLD analysis project Ga0335073, IMG submission 207093) | Soil microbial communities from Loxahatchee National Wildlife Refuge, Florida, United States - Lox_Sample_2.2 | ecosystem: Environmental > Terrestrial > Soil > Wetlands | place: USA: Florida... | reverse complement strand
ATTCAAGATTTGCCCGAACGGACCGTTACTCCGCCTTGGCCGCAGATGGCAGGTTCCGGTCGCCGTCAATCCGGGCTGCGGCGGACGGGGTGCGGGCGGCGTTTCCCGCGTCGGGGTGCAGGCCGAAAATGCCTGGCAGGGCCCCGAGCGGGAGCAAGGCGAGCAGCAGGAAGGCGACCGAGTACCTAATCCGCAGAGCTCCCGACCCAGCCTGGCCGTCCACGATCCCGCCGACTCGCAGCGCCAGCGTCCCGACCGCTACGCCGAACCCCGCGGCGAGCTGCTGGACGGTCGCCGCAAGCGAGTTGGCGTGCGGCATCTGCTCCTCCGGCACGTCGGCGAAGTAGAGCGTGTTGTAAGAGGTCCCGCCCACCGAGCGCGCGACCCCGCTGACCACCGCGAGAAGGATGATCCAGGCGATCGGAGTGCTGCCGACGAGGAGCGCGACGCAGGCGATGGACGCTGCCAGGATGACGCAGGCGGCCAGGAGCACGGTCCGAAAGCCCCACCGATTGAGGATGAAGGTCGTCGCCGGCTTGATCCCGACGTTCCCGACGAAGACAAACAGGACCAGCGCGCCGGACTTAACAGGGGACCATCCGAAAACGTTCTCAAACAGCAGCGGAAGCATGAACGGCACCGAGGCGATCGCCATCATGGATAGCGACCCGCTGCCGATGGCGATTCGGAAGGTCGGGATGCGCAGAGTTCGGAGATCGACCAGCGGATGCTCCGTTCGCAGCAGATGGCGGATCGCCAGCGCCAGGGAGAGCGCGGCGGGTAGGCCGACCTCGGCGACCTGAGCCCACGGCGTCGCGTTCGCGGAGATGAGGCTGACGGCGTAGGCGAGGCCGCCCAGCCCTAGGCCGGTTAGCGCGACGCCGCCCACGTCAAGCGGCGGCGGCGCGTCCGCCGCTACCGAAGGCGGGATGAGGCGGACCGCGCACACGAACGCCACCACCCCGAGCGGGACGTTGATCAGGAAGAGCCAGCGCCAGCTGGCGTAGGTGGTGATGAAGCCGCCGGCCAGCGGGGCGATTACCGGTGCGAGGAGCGCCGGCCAGACGATGTACGAGATCATCCGCATCAGGTCGGACTTTTCCGTCCTGGCTAGCACCGAGAGCCGGCCGACCGGCGTCATCATGGCCCCGCCGATGCCCTGCAGGACGCGGAACGCCACCAGTTCCCCGAGGCCGGAGCTGAGCGAGCACAGGAATGAGGCGGCCGTGAACACGACGATGGCGCTGAGGAAGATCCTCCGCGTTCCCCAGCGGCCCGCCAGCCAGCCGCTCGACGGGATGAACACCGCCAAGGTGACGAAGTAGGCGGTGATCACCAGCCCGATCGAGGTCACCGGAACCCCGAGCGCCGCGCCCAGTCGCGGGGCGGCGGTGGAGACGATCGTGCCGTCCATGATTTCCATGAAGAAGCAGCCTGCGACCAGGAGCCCGATCCGTCGCTGTCTGGCGTCGATCACCGCGCGGCGTCCTCCTTCTCCCCAGCGGGCGCGGGACGGCCAACAACGGACTCAAGGAACCTCAAGGTGGTCTGATGCAGAGCGGGAGCGTCGAACTCGGGGCCACCGTGATCGGCGCCGGGGAGCACCACGAGCTCGGCCCGCACGCCGGCGCTGGTCAGGGCTTCGTGCAAGCGGCGGCTCTGCCCGATGCCCACCCTGTGGTCCGCGTCCCCATGCGCGATGAGGAACGGGGGACTGCCAGGGCCGGCGTAGCGCCAAACAGTCGCGCAGTCGGCTTCGGCGGGGTTCTCAGACGGGATGAAACCGAGGAACCGGGTGGCGGAGGAACCAGGGGCATCGGCTAGTTCGACCACGTCCGGCGGGGCATCCTCGTCCATCCGCACGAAGTCGGTCGGCGCGTAGTGATCGACGACCGCGGCCAGCCGGGATGACTCCTCGGGGGTGGGGCCTAGGTCGCCCAGGATGTCGGGATCGGTGATCAATGCGATCGCGGCCATGAGATAGCCGCCCGCGCTCGACCCGAAGCCAACCACGCGATCGACATTAAGCCGATACTCCCGTGCGTGGGTCCGCACCCAGCGGACCGCCGCGGCGACATCTTGCACCGGGCCCGGGAACGGGCACTCGCCGCTGAGCCGGTAGTCCACCGACGCGACGGCGTAGCCGGCGTCGAGCAGGAAGGCCCAGGGGCCCATCTCCCTGCTGCCGCCGAGGAAGCCGCCGCCGTGCGCGTACACCACCACCGGGACGGGCAGGGCGGCCGACCTGTCCGGTACGTGCAGGTCAAGCAGCAACGGGCGAAAGCCCGGCGGAGCTGCGTACTGGAGGCCGAGATAGCTCTGGGCGCCGTCGAAGAATCGACGCGACCCGCGCTCGGTCATTTCCGGACGGGCCAGCGGTCGCAGGTCGAAGTCGCGCGGTATAGGCATTGCCTGAGGCCGCTGGCTGCCCTCGGTCATGTCGTATCCGTCCGTCAGACTCGAATGAACGAGGTCGGCGGCGGCAGTTCGCCGGTGAGCTCGTACGATCCGATGATCACGTTCTTGGTGTCGGTCGGATCATGGGTGGCGAAAGTTCGGGCATTGCGCCAGAACCGATCGAGCCCGAACCCGCTCGCTGTGCTCCGGGCTCCCGTCAGCTCATGCACCAGCCCGGCCGCTTCGAGCCCAGCCTCAACGCAGGCCACCTTCGCCCGGATCCCGTCGACGGTGAGGGCGGCGACATCACGGCCATCGTCCGACCGCTCGATCCCGTCCGCGGTCGCGAACAGCAGCGCCCGGGATGCCGCCAGTGCGCTTGACATGGCGCCGATCCTGCGCAGGATCAGCGGATCCTCGCCCGCAGTGGCATATTGCGGAAGGTAGCCGCGCTTGAGCGTCTTGACGTGGGCGACCGCGGCGTCCAGGGCGCCGTCCCCGATGCCCTGCATGAGACCGGCGTGCAGGAGCATCACCGCTCCGAAAAACACCGGGGCCGGCGCATGGCCGGGGTAGTGCCAGCCATCGGGAACGAATACGTCGTGGTAGGTGATGGTCTGGCTGTAGGTGCCGCGTTGCCCCATGTTGTCCCAGTCGTGATGAAGTTCCACCTCCGGGAGGGTCAGGTCGACCAGCACGTGGTGACGGCCGGGACTCCCTTCCAGCGCACAACCGACATTCGCGAGACCGCGCGCGCCGCTGTTGGTGTTGAACGACTTGGTGCCGCTGAGAATCACGCCGCCTGCCGTCGGCTTGGCGATGACCGTCCCGTCGACGCCCGTTTCCGCGTTGGAAGCGACTAGACGCAGTCCGCCGTCGAGTAGTCGGCTCGCGATTTCACGCAGCGTCTGATAAGGCAGTGCGTTAGCGGGATCAAAGATTTCCCTGGCAACTAGGGCGCTGGTACCCCAGTTCTGGCCGGTGGGCCCGTCGCCGGCGCTGATCTCGGTCTCGGCGCGAATGAGCGCGCCCCAGCCGTCGAAGAGCGGGCCCTCCCAGAGGCCACCGTACTGCGCGGGGATCATCAGCGCCGTGGCTCCACTGTCCGCCAGCAGCGCCATGTTCTCGGCCGTGTCAGTGCGGTCGCGGTCATTGGCGAGGCCGTTAGCGGCCAAGGCCGGGCGCAGCGACCTGATCGACTGCACTAGCTTGTCGGCTGCCGTGGCTGTGGGCGACGTCGTCGTCATCGCACCCCTTAGATTCTCGAGCCCAACGTTCATCAGCGCATCCCAGCATATATACTACAGAAAATTGTCGCCCGTTCAATAAGTTGACGACAATAGTGCGCCCGAGCTCATGCCATCATCGACCAGATGTGCCGCCAGTCACTGCTCGCCCATCGCTGCCCATGATCGTGTTACGCAGCACGCCGAGCCGCTCCACTTCCACCTCGACGATGTCTCCCGGCTGGAGTAGCCACGGCGGCGTGCGGGCGTACCCGACGCCAGACGGGGTGCCGGTTGCCAGCAGATCGCCTGGGCGCACGGTGAATGTGCGGGAGAGCAGGCTGAGGGTTTCCCCGACCGTGTAGATCATCTCGTCGGTCCGCGCGTCCTGCACCGTGATCCCGTTGACTCGGGTCTGCAACCGCAGCCCGTCTCGCAGGTCGCCGACCTCCGCCGCCGGGACCATCGGCCCGAGCGGCCCTGACCGGTCACCGTTCTTGCCGATAGTCCACTGGCTTGTGCGCTTCTGCGCAGTCCGGCCGGTGAGGTCGTTGAACACGGAGTAGCCCACGACCGCCGCCAGCGCCTCCTCGGGCGTGGCGTCGGCCAGCGGTGCCCCCACCCAGGCAACCACCTCGCCCTCCCAGTCCAGCCCCTGCTCACTGGCCGGAACCGGGATCTGCGCCCCGTCCACCGTCAGCGACTGCGTCCAGCGGCCGAAGATCGTCGGGTACGGCGGCAGCTCCTGGTCACGAAAGCTCCCTTCGGCGACATGCTTGAGGTAGTTGAGCCCGATGCACATCACCCGGGCGCCGGGGAGCACCGGGGGCACGAACGTGACCGACTGCGACGCGATCGCCTCCCCCTCGCGCTGCGGCGATCCGCTGGACCCGGCCGACGTGAAACCAAACGGGGCGGCCCAGAACTCGTCCACCGGGGCAAGCGCGGTGACTTCCGAGCCATCGTCTGACAACCGAGCGACATCCACGCCGCCGCCCTGGCGAACTCCCACAATCCGCAACTGCCTGCCTCCCCGCTAGTCGCCGCGAACACCCAGTATCGAGCTCTGGGCATGTGATGCCAAGCTGGACGCACGTCTAATATGATGGACTACGCTGGCTCTCGGCCCTCGTTACGCTCGCTTGCGGGCCGCGGTCCTCGCCGACCCCTGTTCTAGTCGGTGGCAGTTCCTCTCAATGCTGGCAACCGCCGGCCGAAGCTAGTAGCCTTCGCCCCTACGTGGTGCCAAGATGGACATGCGTCCAGCCTGATGGACGACGCTGTTCGGCAGGTGATCGCTGTGACAACCGATAAATTCCACCTCGTGGCCCGGAACGTGCGCAGGCTCCGGCGTGAGCGGGCGTACTCCCAGGCCGAGCTGGCCCGGCGCGCCGGGCTCGCTAAGCAGACGCTGTCCAGTATCGAGGCGGGCGAGGCCAACCCGACCGTGCTGACTCTAACCGCGATTGCCGAGGCCTTGGCCGTGCCCGTGGCGCACCTGCTGACGGAGTATGGTTCGCCGATACTCGTCAGGCGAGGCCAGGACGCTGTCTGGTCGCCAGGACTGGGCGGCGAGTCCCGGGAGCTCGACCAGATATACGGCTTTGGGTACGTCCGCACTACGCTCATCCGCTACGCCCGGACAGGCGACGCCCCGATCGCTCACCGACGGCATCGTCCGGGGACGCTGCACCACGTCTACGTGATGAGCGGGAAGGTGAGCATAGGGCCGACGGGGGAGGAGATCACCGCCTCGCGCGGCGACTTCGTCCGCTTTCCCGGCGACGTGCCGCACTCGACGTCCGTCTGGTCCGAGTCGGCCGTCCTGCACATGGTGACGACCATCCCGCAGGTCTCCCAGATCGGGACCTCTGCGCACTGAGGTGCGCAGGGTCACGGTCGCGACCGGCCCAGACGTCAGCGCCCGGCCTTCGCTGCCTCTTCGCGAAGCACAGGCATGACGTGGTCCGCGAATAGCCGCATGGTGCGGTGGACGTCGTCGGTTCGCGTGCCGGGCAGCCGCACCTCGAGACCGAGATGCGTGATCAGGCCCCGTTCGCCACGGACGACCGGCACAAATCTCTCGATGATCTCATCGACGGTGCCCGGGCCGGGGACGGCGAAGGCGAGAGGCTCCCTGGTCTCAGCCGCCCGGCGCACCGTCTCCATCGTGACGCGGGCCGATTCCGACGGCTGAACCCCGTCCAAGTCCTTGCGCAGCGCGTACTGATTGCTCACCCACACGGCCGGCTCCGCGACCGCCTGGAATGCCTGCTCCCAGCTGTCGGCGATGCTGACCGGGTTGTTGAAGCCGATGAGGTAGTCCTCAGGCCGCCGTCCCTGCTCGCGCATGACCCGCTCGTAGGTGCCGGTGACGTCGGGAGCGATCAGGTGGTACCCGCGCTCGGCGGCCCGACGGACCCCCTGCGGCCCGAACCCGCCCCACAGGACAGGGATGCGCCGCTGCACCGGCTGCATGATCCAGTGAACGTCGGGGAAGTCGTAGTACTTGCCCTTGATGTCGAACCGCTCGTCACCGGAGTACAGGCAGCGCTCGATGATGTCGAGGATTTCCCAGGTGCGCCCGAACCGTTCCCTTGGGTCTATGCCGAACGTGTTGAACTCCTCCCACTGCGATCCGACGCCGATCCCCAGGTCGAACCGTCCGTTGGACGCGATGTCGACCGCGGCGATGTCCTCCGCGAGTCGCAGCGGGTTGTGGAACGGAGCGCAGATGACCGAGGTCCCAATGCGGATGCGCGAGGTCTTCGCGGCGACGCTCATGGCCAGCGTCAGCGGGGAGGAGTTCCCGGAGGCGAAGCAGAAGTGGTGCTCGCCGAAGTAGACGGCGTCGTAGCCGAGCTCCTCGGCGAGGACCGCGTCGTTGTGGTAATCCCACCACGCCTCGGCGGCGGACTGGCCGAGATCGGGTCGCTGGCGGGGGCCCGCGATGATCGAGAACCGCATGACTTACTCCTTCGTAGTCGGCGGCCTGTAACAGTGGCCACTGGGTCGGCAGAGCGCCGATTACTGACACTTCAACATGCGGTGTCTGATATATCAGTTGATCGTAAGGCTTCGGATGACGCCGGGCAACGGCCCTGCGGGCAGTGCCGGGCGGGTGGCCGTCCGACATATTCGACGCCCTGAGGGTTGTGCCGGCCCTCGAAAAAGAACTACAAATGGATGTCAGGCGTCAATTGAAGTGTTGAATAACGACAGGTTGGATCCGAGGGTTTGATCAGGAGCTACAACATGGCCAGCGACACCGGCGTTCAACTGTCCCTGTTCGCACCGCCGCGCATCGCGATCGAAGAACTAGGCAGCGGCACGGTTCTCCGTTCTGCTGAGCCGCTCGGCGACCACCCGGTTACCGTCGTCCACAGCATGCGCGCGTACGCGCGAGCCGATCCCGGACACCTCCTGGTCGCTGAGCGCCACGCTGATCCTGCTGCGGGCTGGCGGGGCTACAGCTACGGAGACTCGGTCGCAGCCGCCAACTCCATCGGCCAGGCGCTGCTCGACCGGGGCCTCGGCCCGAACCGGCCGCTGCTCGTTCTCTCCGCTAACAGCGTGGATCATCTGCTGATTACGCTCGGCGCGATGACGGCGGGCATCCCCGTCGCGCCGGCCAGCGCCGCCTACTCTCTGCAGAGCAAAGACCACGCCCGGCTGCGCGCGATCACCGAGTTGATCCGGCCGGGTGCGGTGTTCGCCGACGACGCCGAACGGTACGCGCCGGCGCTCGCCACGCTCGGTACCGTCCCCGCGATCGTCTCAAGCGGGAGCAGGGCGGGAGCCGAGTCGCTCGCCGCCCTGCTCGCCACCGAGCAGGGCCCCGGCGTCGAGGCGGCGTTCGCCGCGCTCGGGCCGGACTCGGTCGCGAAAATCCTGTTCACGTCCGGGTCGACCGGTACGCCAAAGGGTGTGTTGAACACCCATCGGATGCTCGCGGCCAACCAGCAGATGATCAGACAGGTGTGGCCGTTTCTCGCGCGGGAGCGCCCGGTGATCGTCGACTGGCTGCCGTGGAGCCACACCTTCGGCGGCAACCACAACGTGAACATGGTGCTCGCCAACGGCGGAACGCTCTACGTGGACGGCGGCCGCCCCGCCCCCGCCCTGTTCGGCCAGACGATCGCCAACCTGACCGACGTGCCCCCGACGATCTACTTCAACGTCCCCGCGGGCTACGCCCAGCTGGTCCCGGCGCTTGAAAACGACCCGGACTTCGCGGCCCGGTTCTTCTCCCGGCTGCGGCTCATGTTCAACGCGGCCGCCGCGCTCCCGGAAGGGCTGCGCAACCGGCTCGGCGCCGTCGCCGAGCAGACGGCCGGCCGGCGCATCCCGGTGACTGGCTCGTGGGGGGCGACCGAGACGGCCCCGGCCGTGACCTCAGCCCACTTCGAGTTCGCCGACGCCCGCTGCATCGGGGTGCCGCTGCCAGGCGCCGAGGTCAAACTGGCCGCAGTCGAGGACGCCTACGAGATCCGGGTCAAAGGCCCGATGGTCACTCCGGGCTACTTCGCGCGGCCCGACCTGACCGCGGACGCGTTCGACGAAGACGGCTACTACCGGACCGGCGACGCTGTGGTGCTCGCCGACCCCGCCGACCCCAACGCGGGACTGCTGTTCCGCGGCCGCGTCGCCGAGGACTTCAAGCTGGAGACCGGGACGTTCGTCCGGGTGGGCGCGGTGCGGACTGCGCTGCTCTCCGCCATCCCGGTGCTGTCGGACGCCGTTCTGGCGGGCGAGAACCGTGATTACCTGTCGGCGCTTGCCTGGGTGAACGCAGCCGAGGCAGCAAGGGTCCTCGGCGAGGACCTGCACCAGGCGCTCGACCTGATCAGAGGTGAGCCACTGCGCAGGCACCTCGCGCAGGCGCTGGCCGAGCACAATGACGCGGCCGGGTCGTCCGCTCGCATCGAGCGGTTGGTGATGCTGATCGAGCCGGCCAGCCTTGATGAGGGGGAGATCACCGACAAGGGATACGTCAACCAGCGGAGGGTCCTGGCCCGCCGGGCGGGGCTCGTGGAATTGCTGTACGCCGATCCGGTCCCGGACGGTGTCATCGTCGCAGGAAAGTCGTCATAACCATGCGCTTTAGCAACGCCGCCATCCCGGCTGGGATGGCCTGGAGCTCGCCTTTCGTCAAGTGGCAGGGCTCGCTGTCCGAGGTGCCGACCATCGACCTGGCCGCCGACGTGACTGGCCGCGCGCTCGCCGCCCGGCAGGTCGATCCGGCCCAGCTTGAGGGCCTCGTCCTCGGCTGGACCACGCCGCAGAAGGACATCTTCTACGGTGCGCCGGTCCTGGCCGCACGGCTCGGCGCGGGCGCGCTGAGCGGCCCCATGATCAGCCAGGCGTGCGCTACCTCGGTGGCCTGCCTGGCGGCGGCGGCCGCCGCTGTCGAGACTGGCTCTGGGCTGCAACTGGTGGTCGCCGCCGACCGGATCAGCAACGGGCCGCAGATCCTGTACCCGTCGCCATCTGCCATGGGCGGCTCACCGATCGCCACCAACTGGGTGCTTGAAAGCTTCGCCCGCGACCCCTGGGCGGGCACGTCGATGCTGGCCGCAGGGGAGCTGGTGGCCGCCGAGTCGGGCATTTCCCGCGCCGAGCTCGACGAGCTGACGGCGCTGCGGTCCGACCAGTACGGCAAGGCGCTGGCCGATGACCGTGCCTTCCAGCGCCGCTACATGGTCGAGGCGCAGATACCGCGGCGCCGCAAGCCGCCGGTGGTGATCGACGCTGACGAGGGCGTCCGTCCCGCGGTCCTCGAGGAGATCGCCGGGCTGCCGCCGGCGTCAAAGGACGGGCTGCACACTTTCGCCAGCCAGACCCATCCAGCTGACGGTGCGGCCGGCGCCCTGGTCACGACCGTGGAACACGCGCGGGACATCGCCCGCGGCGAGGGCGTCGTGCAGATCCTCGCCGCCGGGTTCGCCCGGGTGGCGCCGAGCCACATGCCGCAGGCGCCGGTGCCCGCGGCGGCGGCCGCCCTCGCGGCCGCCGACCTGGACATCGGCCAGATCGACGCGGTCACCACGCACAACCCATTCGCGGTCAACGACATCTACTTCTCCAAGCAGACCGGGTTCCCGCTGGAGCGGATGAACTCCTACGGCTGCAGCCTGGTCTTCGGCCATCCGCAGGGGCCGACCGGGCTGCGCTCGGTCACCGAGTTGATCGAGGAGTTGCGCCTGCGTGGCGGCGGAACGGGCCTGTTCACCGGTTGCGCCGCCGGCGACACCGGCGCCGCCGTCGTCGTGCGCGTGACCGACTGACTAATCGAGTCACCAGTCAACCTAGGGCCTCGTCTGCCCAAATATGCTACATAAATATTAAGTTCATATACAAGAATGTAGAATGTTTTGAGAGTGACAGTGGAAGGAACGACCGTGACGATCCAGGCCAGTGACACTCGGCCAGCAGCCGAGGACAACGGTTGGTCGGCCGCCGCGCCGCCGAACGTAGAGTTCAGGACCGACCCGGGCCGCTACCGGCACTGGAGGCTGACCTTTGACGGCCCCGTCGCCACCTTGACCATGGACGTGGCCGAACAGGGTTGCCTGGTG
>Ga0335073_10016911_pt1 | contig 10202 bp, 9 predicted proteins | sample Lox_Sample_22_FD_207093 | JGI IMG/M metagenome (GOLD analysis project Ga0335073, IMG submission 207093) | Soil microbial communities from Loxahatchee National Wildlife Refuge, Florida, United States - Lox_Sample_2.2 | ecosystem: Environmental > Terrestrial > Soil > Wetlands | place: USA: Florida... | reverse complement strand
AAGATCGAAGCGCTGCAATGGAAGCTGGCGCAGGCTCTTCTTGCGCGCGGTGTCTCCGTGATCATCGAATGGGGAACATGGGCCAGATCAGAGCGGGACACGTTGCGGCTTGGCGCGCGGGCACTCGGAGCGGATGTCGAACTGCATTACCTCGCCGTTCCGGTCGAAGTGCTCTACGAGCGCGTGAAGGATAGAGGGATGGAGTATCCGCGCATCGATCGCGATGACATGAATCGATGGGCAGAGGCATTTCAGGAGCCTGCGGCGGAAGAACTGGAACTCTTCGATCCTCCGCTCACCTGAGCCGTGCTCGCCGAGCTCTCGCTGCTGCGAGGTCGGGTGAAGCGTCGCCGGGTTGCTCGTCGAATTCAAACGTGCAGGGCTGAGGGCGAGTGAATCCTCGCGGTTCTGAGTGGAACGGCGGGTAAGCTTATCTTTCAGCGAAATGGATCCGCCCGGCCGGCGAGTGGCAATGGGCGGAGACCCCAGCCTCTAACCCCAAGTTTTGAAAGGGCATAGGCATTGCGCCGATTTCTGTTGCACTCTATCGCAATTTGCGATATAGTAATTGCAATTTGCGATAAAGCATTGAGGAAATGTATCGCAGAAGTGCAAGGAACCAGGAAGAAACGAATGAAGCTCGGCGAGAAAATCCGCTACCTGCGCGAGGTGGAAGGAAGCCTGCGGGGGATTGGCCGCGCGATGAGCCAGCAAGAGCTGACGCGGGCGATCTGCGCGGAAACGGGTTCGAAGCTGAGCCAGAGTTATCTTTCGCAGATCGAAAGCGGAACGCGGCCGCACCTGACGAACACGACGCGGCAAATCCTGGCGAAGTTTTTCAAGGTGCACCCCGGATACTTGGTGGACGATCCCGAAGGGTATTCGCCGGAGTTGCAAAGTGAACTGCGCAATGTAGAGGACAAACTCGACCTGTGGCTGGTGTCGGGTGCGGAGCGGTTCCGGCGCGATCCGGAACTGAAGCAGGCACTGATTGCGGTAGCGCGGCACGAGCACACGCGGGAGTGCCTGCTGCTGCTCGAGACGATTTTGGAGACGCCCGGATTGATGCCGCGACTGGCGGAGGTGCTGAGGCCGCAAAGGCAGGGACAAGGGACGGGGGGCTTAGGGACTGAGAAGCTCGGAGCGAGCGACTTGCGTGAGCACAGTTCGGTCAACGGAAGAAAGCACAAGAGCCAAGACCCGGAGAAAAGGCGCGGTAAGTGATAGGAGCGCAGCAATGAACTGGGAAACCTTTTACATGATCTGTTTTCTGTTGGGGCTAATGCTGAGTGCTGTGTCGCTGCTGGGAGGGATGGGGCATTTCGGAGGACATGTTCATGTGCCGCACGTGAGCCACGCGCCGCATATTCCTCACGGCGCTCCCGGTGTTTCTCATCCGGGCAGCGTGGGTGGCAGGGCGATTGCCAGCGTTCCCTGGTGGAACGCGTTCAGCTTGATGATTTTTCTCTGCTGGTTTGGTGCGGCGGGATATCTGCTGACGCGGTATGGCAGCCTTGTGGCGCTGCTGGTTCTGGTCCTCGCGGCTGTTTGCGGTTTGATTGGCGGAGCCATCGTGTTCCTGTTCCTGACCCGGGTGTTGATGCCGCACGAACGTGAACTGACCGCGGACGAGACGGAGGTGGTAGGCGCGGTGGGGCGTGTCTCCTTGCCGATCCGCGCGGGAGGCACGGGAGAGATTGTGTACGAGCAGCTGGGCGCCAGGCGATCAGCGCCCGCGCGAGCCGAAGACGGCGGAGCGATGCCGCGCGAGGAAGAAGTGTTCGTGGTGCGGTACGACAGAGGGATCGCGTACGTGCGGCGTTGGGAGGATGTTCGTGACGCCGCTGGGCAAGAGGACCAGGAAATAGCTGGTCATAACAAGGAGCAGTAGGGAATGGCGAATTCGACTTCACTCATCGTTGAAATGAGCATCCTGGTAGGGATTTTCCTGCTAGGGCTGCTGGCGAAGTTGTTTCCGAAGAACCGGCATAGGGCAAAGCAGTGAACGTGCACAGGACCCAGGGATCGAATCGATTGACGTTGATCTCTGTTCTCTGTCGACTGCAGTGAAACCATCAACCGAATGTAACCCCTGTTGAAAGGACAGGGAATGCATGAACAACCCACAGGTGATTCTGATTGTCGGATTGTGTGTCCTTGGACTGATCTTCGTCCTCGGAATTTTGGCCAGGATGTATCGCAAGGCAGGTCCGAACGAGGCGCTGATTGTGTACGGATTCCGCGGGCCGCGGGTTATCAAGGGGCACGGCACCGTGATCTTTCCCATGGTCGAGAACTGCCGTGAGCTCTCGCTTGAGCTGATGAGCTTCGATGTGGCTCCGCAGCAGGATCTCTACACCAAGCAGGGTGTCGCCGTAACCGTGGAAGCCGTGGCCCAGATCAAGGTGCGCAGCGACCAGGCGTCGATTCTCACCGCGGCAGAGCAGTTTCTCACCAAGCCTCCGCAGCAGCGGGAAGGGCTGATTCGCCTGGTGATGGAAGGACACTTGCGCGGAATCATCGGACAGCTGACCGTGGAGCAGATCGTGAAAGAGCCTGAAATGGTGGGCGACCGCATGCGCGGCACTTGCGCGGACGATATGAGCAAGATGGGCCTCGAGGTGATTTCGTTCACCATCAAGGAAGTTCGCGACAAGAACGAGTACATCTCGAACATGGGCCGCCCCGACATTGCGCGCATCAAGCGCGATGCGGAGATGGCGACCGCGGATGCCGAGCGCGACACGGCGATCAAGAGGGCGACAGCGCTGAGAGAGTCGGCGGTGGCGAAGGCGCAGGCTGACCAGGAGCGTGTGATCGCGGAAACGGCTTCACAGACCCGGCAGGCGGAAGCGCAACGCGATCTGGACATCAAAAAAGCTGAGTTTGCCGAGCAGAGCCGCCGCCAGCAGGCTCAGGCTGACAAGGCCTATGAGATCCAGACCAACATCATGCAGCAGCAGGTGACTGCTGAGCAGGTGAAGGTGCAGCAGGTGGAGAAGGAGGGCCAGATCAAGGTGCAGGAAGCCGAGATTTCGCGGCACGAGAAGGAACTGATCGCGACGGTGCTGAAGGAAGCCGAGATCAACCGCCAGCGCATCGAGACGCTCGCCGCAGCAGAGAAGAACCGGCTGGCTGCGGAGGCAGAAGGCCGTGCATCCGCAATCCGCACCCAGGGCGAAGCCGAAGCCAGCATCATCTTCCAGAAGGGCGAGGCGGAAGCGAAAGCCATGAACGTGAAGGCCGAAGCCTACCAGGAATGGAACCAGGCCGCGGTGGTCGACAAGCTCCTGACCAACATGGCCGACGTCGTGCGCGCGATGGCCGAGCCGTTGGCCAAGGTGGACAAGATCACCATTGTGTCGACGGGCGGAGACGGCGCAGCCGGAGTCAACAAGATCACCGGCGACATGACCAAGATCGCGGCACAAGTTCCGGCGCTGTTTGAGGCGCTCAGCGGAATGGACATCAAGCAATTGATGGCTAACGTTCAGGCAATCCGCGAGAAACCTGCGAACGGCAACGCCGCGGCCGGCAAGTAATGCGATACTCCCCACTCTGCCGCTGTTTCGGCAGATGGCAGGGTGGCAAGCCGCTCAGGACGAAGGTCAAGGAATCGAGGAGACGATGAAGAGACTGGAAGGGGTTGCACTCATCGCGGGAATCGGAATGGCTCTGATGGCTGCGCAGCCTGCATCAGCCCAGGCATACTCCGTGGGATCGAATGGAGACATGTCGCAGGAGAAGCCGGATTCCGTGCTTGCCATTCCCCAAGCAGATCAGGCGAGCAAAGAGCAGCTGCTGAAGCTCTTTGCGGTGATGCGGATTCGCGAGCAGGTTCAGACCCTGCGAACCAATGTTTCGCAGATGGTCGAGAGCCAGCTGAGGGAGCAGATCCAGGAGATCGGCGGGACAAGCGGCAACTCGAAACTGACACCGGAACAGCGAAAGGCCGTCGAGAACCTGATCAACAGGTATATCGAGAAGGCCGTCGACGTATACCCGGTTGACGAGATGATTGGAGATATGACGACGGTCTATCAGCACCATCTGACTCGCGAGGACGTGGATGGCATGATTGCGTTCTATTCATCGCCTGCGGGCCAGCATTTGCTGGAGGCGCAGCCCAAGATCGCCCACGAGTACATGCCGCTTGTCACACAACGGGCCGAAGAGCGGACCAAGCTTCTGCGGGCCGAGATGATGAAGGATCTCGCGGAGATGAAAGAGTCGTTCAATTCGAACTCGGGCCCAGCCAAGCAGTAGGGATGCATTGGGATTGAAAGAAGAGATGAGCAAGGTGATGCGAGAGGAGGAAGAATATGTCACTACTCGACAGAGTGGGCACGTTGCTTCGCGCGAATCTGAATGACCTGGTTGAAAAGGCTGAGGATCCGGAGCGGATGTTGAAACAGGTGGTACTGGACATGGAAAACCAGTTGCTGCAAGTCAAGACGCAGGTAGCGATCGCGATTGCCGACCAGCACCTGCTCGAAAAGAAGCGAGCCGAGCATGAGCAGCTGGTCGCGGAGTGGCGGCGCAAGGCGGAACTCGCCGTCGACAAGGGCCGCGACGACCTCGCGCGCGAGGCGCTGGAGCGGTCTTTAAGCCACGAGCAGCTGGCAGTGGGTTTCACGACGCAAGCTGAGGATCAGAAGCACGAGGCCGACAGCTTGCGCCAGGCGCTGCATAAGCTGGAGCAGAAGCTGAGCGAGACGCGAGCACACTGCGAGATGCTGGTGGCGGAGCATCGCCGCGCCAAGGTTGTGGGGCGGGCCTCAAAGGCGCGTGAAGTGGTGGGGACCCAGCAGGAACACACCATTGACCGCATGAAGAGCAAGGTGCATGTTGCAGCGGCACAGTCGGCGGCGGCCGGAGAATTGCTGTCGCCGGAAACGCTGGAGGACAAGTTCCGCGCCCTCGAGAGCGAGGATCGAGTGGAAGCTCTGCTTCAGGAGATCAAGACGCGTCAGCTGCCAATGCCGAAATGATTGTCGTGCTGCAGCGTGTAAACCTGGAACCGCCGGCGTGGATGCCCTCTATCTGCGCCGGCCTTTCCGCTGGTTTTTAAAGTTCGCTTCCGCTCTCGTACTGCGTCAGCTGCTCGTTGATCTTTGACTTGTCGCCGACCACAACGATCGTCAGCTGTTGAGGCTTGATGTATTCGTCCGTCATTTTCTCGACCTCTTCGGGCGTTACGGCATTCACCTTGGCGACGTAGGTCATGAGGTAATCATCGCCGAGTCCCTGAAAATCGACGTTCTCCAGCTGGCCGATGAGCGCGCCGCGGTTGGAATTCCGAATGATGAACAATCCTGAGAGATAGTTCTGGATGCCCTTGAGTTCCTGCGGCGAGGGAGGCTCGCTGCTGAGCCGCTTGATTTCAGCGAGGATCTCGTGGATGGAAGGGCCAGTGAACTTCGTGGTCACGTCGGCCTGCTCTTCCCAATAAGAATCGTGATAGCGGCTTGAGATGACACCGAAGGGCGAGTAGGTGTAGCCCTTCTGCTCGCGAATATTGGCGGTGATCCGCGAATTGAACGAGCCGCCGAGCAGAGTGTTGGCCACGCTCAGCGGAATCGCGTCGGGACTATTGGGCGGAATGACAGGAAGGCCGAGAATGATGGTGGATTGCGGCGCGCCCGGCCGGTCGGTCACGTCAAGGACGCGATGCGGCGCGGGCGAGGGCGGATTCGGCGCGCGGGCATTTTCGCCCTTGGGCCATGCACCGAAGCTTTCTGCGATGGCATGCTTCATGGCGGCGGAGTCGAAGCGGCCGGCCACATAGAGATGGGCCCGCTGCGGGCCGAAGTTGGCGGCGACGAAGCTCTTGACATCCTGCAGCGTGATTCTCTGTACATCTTCATTGGTTGGCTCGACAATCGCGTACGGATGATCGCCGTAAAGGATGTTTCGGAAGTGCATGGCCGCGACGGTCTGCGGTTGTGCGGTGGCAACGGCGATCTCGCGGAGCTTGTTGTTCTTGAGGCGCGGCAACTCCGACTCGGGCAGCCGCGGATGCTCGAGCACATCGGCGAGCAGGCGAGCCGCATCGGGCCCGAACTCTGACAGCACGTCAAGTTCGGCGTCGGTCTGGTCGTCGCCGGCCGTGACAGTCAGCGTGCTGCCCATGCGCGCCGCGGCATCGGCTAGCTGCTGCGAGGAAAGTCTCTCGGTGCCTTCCTGCAGAAGGTCGGCGGTCAAACCCGCGACTCCGACGTGATCCTTGCCTTCATCGATGCTGCCCGCATCGAGAGCCACACTCAGCGTGACCTTGGGGATCTGGCCATAAGGGACGAGCGTCACCTTCATGCCATTGGGCAGACTGTACGTTTCGTGTGCGGGAACAGTAAAAGCCTTCGCTGGTCCGCCCTCCGGAGGAAGTTGTTTTTGCGCGAGCGCCGGCGCGGCAGCAAGCGTTGCCAGCGAGGCGAAGAGGCAGGTGTTGCGGAGAGCCATCGTCTTCATTCCGGTTTTCCTCGTTAGCGGCCGCCCGCAGCGGGCGTTTTTGGCGCGGTTTTCAGCTCGATGATCGTGCGATTGCCGGGGCGCAGATACTCCTGCGCAGTTTTCTGAATCAACGCCGGCGTGACCTGATCGAACTTCGCGTCGAGCGAGTTGACGAGTGCCGGGTTGTCATCGAAGAGGGAAAAGCTGGCGAGCAGGTCCATCAGGCCGAATCCGCCAAACTGGCCCATGGTGTCGTAGAGGCTCGAGCGAAGTTTCACGCGCGCGCGCTCGAGTTCCTCCTGGCTGACCGGCTTCTCGCGCAAGGGCGCGATTGCGGTGTCCATTGCCTGCAACACGGTGTCAGGTTGGGTCGAAGGATCAAAGCGCACATCGGCGATGAACAGCATCGGGCCGCCGTAGTCGAACATGTTGCCCAGCATGTTGATGCCTCCCTCGATGCTGTCGGTGATACCCCGCTTCTGCACCAGCTCCTTGTAAAAGGCGCAGTCGTTGCCTTCGATCAGCATCTGGTCGATGAGGCCCATCGCGTAGTATTCCGGCGTGTTGCGCTCGGGCATGTGATAGCCGACGGCAAGCGCCGGGCGCGGAGCGAGAGGGTCGGTCTTGGTGACGCGCTTCTCGGTCTGCTGGCGCGGCTCGCTCAAATCGGGTTGTGGCGGAAGCGCGGATGGCTTGAGAGGACCGAAGTACTTTTCAACAAACTTCTTCGCCTCGGCCGGTTCGAAGTCGCCCACGATGGCGAGCACGGCATTGTTGGGCGCGTAATAGGTGGCATGGAACTTGTCGACTTCATCGAGCTTGGCGGCTTCAATGTCCGTGAGGTCGCCATAGAAATTATGTGCGTTGTACCAGTTCGAATTGGCCGCCATGGGCATATCGATCCAGGGAAAGCCGCCGTAGGGCGCATTGAGCACGTTGACCTTCACTTCATTGCCGACGACACCCTGCTGGTTCTTCAGGTTGTCTTCGTTCACGGCCAGGCCGCCCATGCGGTCGGCTTCGGCCCACAGCACTGTTTCCAGCTTGTTCGATGGCAGCACCTCAAAATAGTTCGTGAAGTCAAAGCGAGTGGATCCGTTGAGGATGCCTCCGTTGGCCTGAACCAGCTTGATGAACTCCATCTTGCCCAGGTTCGTCGAGCCTTGAAACATCATGTGTTCGAAAAGGTGCGCGAAACCTGTGCGGTCGCGAGGCTCGATGCGAAAGCCGATGTGGTAGTAGACGCCAACGCAAACCGTAGGCGCGGTGTGGTCAGGCGAGAGGACCACGCGAAGGCCGTTCGGGAGCTTGTAGTACTCGACCGGTACGTGGAATCTCTCTGCGGCGGGTGCCGCTATCGCCGGCATTACCGACACAGCGGCGGCGAACAGAGCCGGGACGATGCGATGCAACTTGTTCACTGGCAGAATTCCTCCCGGCGAGATGCGCTCGCCTCGTAAGGAGACAACCTGAAACAAAGTAACCGCGCGCAGGCGCGGATGGGGGCGCTCGCCGATTCTACCTTATTGAACGGCGACGAGCATGAATGGATCGGGTGTGACTCGGCAGGCCTGTCCCTGAATTGGTTTCCATGTTGAGCCGTCCGCATAGGTGACTGAAACAACGTCGATAGAGGAGACGGACGTAAAACCTGGCAGAACGAGGTGTGTGGAGACCGACTTGTCCCCATCGGGAGTGAAGGAAAGCTCGAGGGCACGGGTCACGTCCGGGTGACCGACACGGATCGTATTGGCTTGGACCATGTGCGAGTTGCCGTTGAGACCCTGGACAATGACCGAGGCGTGAGTGATTTCGGCGCGGCCGCCCGTCAGCGTGAGGATGAGTTTCATGGCCGGAGCTTCGGGCTTTGAATCACGAGCGACATACCTTTGCGCATGAAGACCGGGCTCGTGGCGGGCATGCATGACGGCGGGGCACGCACCAGTGCCTGGAAAGACATCGACGCTGAAGGTTGTTTGTGGCTGGGGGTTGAAGTTTTTCGGAAACTGGAATATCGGAGTGCTCTGGGCTGAGGAAATGCATGGTGCAAACAGGAGGGCGAAAGCGAAGACCGCAGTATGCTTCATGGCGGCGCTCCTCGAGAAGAGAAATCCGCGTACAAAAACACGATACGCCATACCCAAAACGGGATCAATGTCAAGATGGCATGGGAGTTACCGCGCGGGCCGGCGATTCGGACCAACGGCCCTCTCCTGTGATACCGTTGCAATACGGCACTCGCTGCCCGGGATGAATTCGACTCCGGCTGGCGGATGATTGGATCAATGTCTCAGCAGCCGGAATTGATATCGCCTATGATGCCCGCGAGCCCGGCTCCTGAGTCAGGGGCAACACCCGAAGATCATGTCCCGCCTGAACGAAGGGATGTGGCGACACCGGAACCGCAGAGAATTCCGAGATGGCTGGAACGCGCCGAGCTTTTCTTGCGCGTGCTTCTTCGGATGTACATTGGGCTGGCGGTCTGTTACGCGCCCTGGTCGCCGTTGTTTTGGGATCAGAATCCCTTGTTTGTTCAATTCCCCACGCTATCAATCTACGCAGCCAATGGTGCGGTGCGCGGGTTGGTTTCAGGACTGGGACTGCTGAATTTGTGGATCGCGTTTCAGGATGCGATTCGCTACCGAGACAGGTAAGCCATGAAGAATCAAGGTCAGGGACCGACCGCAGCGGCGGGCAAGGAGACTTCGCAATCGCAAGGCGAAGAACGATCGATCGAGGGGGTCGAACCAGCCCAGGGAGCCTCGAGTGCAACACCGGACGGCGCACAGCAGGTGGCGAAACTGCCGGGCAACGGAACGCCCCCGCCGCTTCAGACTGCGCCGCTCGCCTATGAGAACTCCGCGTTTCTGAACAGCGCCGATGGACGCCTGATCCGGATCGTTTCCGAGTACATGGAACCACTGGCACGATTCCGCCGCGAGCAAATCCAGGACACGGTGGTGTTTTTCGGATCGGCGCGTTTTCGAGGCCGCGAGGAGGCAGATCATGCGCTCGAACTGCTTGAAAACACCGGTTCGACGCGGCCAGCGCCGAGCGAGGAACAACCGGCCAAGCCGCCGGAGATCGCCGCGGGAAAGGCAACGGACCTGCAACGCAAGCGCGCTGTGGCTGCCGTGGAGATGGCGCGCTATTTCGAGGATGCGCGGCGACTCTCAAGCCTGCTGACGCAGTGGGCAATGAAGATTCCATCGCGGCGCCATCGCTTCGTAGTTACCTCGGGCGGCGGGCCGGGGATCATGGAGGCGGCCAATCGCGGAGCCCGCGAGGCCGGTGGCAAGACCATCGGGTTGAATATCCGGTTGCCGTTTGAGCAGTCTCCTAATCCGTACATCACGCCGACGCTCAACTTCGAATTCCACTACTTCTTTATGCGCAAGCTGTGGTTTGCCTATCTCGCGAAGGCGCTGGTTGTATTCCCAGGCGGGTTCGGGACTCTCGACGAGATGTTTGAGATTCTCACCCTGGTTCAGACACGCAAGGTGGCGAAAAAAATCACGGTTGTGATTTACGGCCCGGAATATTGGAAGAAGGTCTTCAACCTCGAGGCCCTGGTCGATACCGGCGCGATTTCCCCCAAAGACATCGAGTTATTCCAGTATGCCGAAACGCCGGAACAGGCGTTCGAACTGCTGCGGCAGGGGCTGACCGAGAATTTTCTGATCCCCGAGGCGAATGCCCAGGCGGAACATCCGCCTAAGGAAGATGTGCTTCCCATTACGCTCGAGGACTTC
>Ga0335073_10016910_pt1 | contig 10202 bp, 9 predicted proteins | sample Lox_Sample_22_FD_207093 | JGI IMG/M metagenome (GOLD analysis project Ga0335073, IMG submission 207093) | Soil microbial communities from Loxahatchee National Wildlife Refuge, Florida, United States - Lox_Sample_2.2 | ecosystem: Environmental > Terrestrial > Soil > Wetlands | place: USA: Florida... | reverse complement strand
TCGCGCCGACGATATGGGCGACGACCGCGTTCATGCTGGTGTCGCGGGTCGCGTCGTCGGCGATCACCGCGCCCTGACGCAGCACAACGATGCGGTCGCAGACCGAGAACACGTCGGTCAGCCGATGGCTGATCAGAATCACGGAAATGCCGTCCCGTTTGAGAGTGCGGATAAGGTCGAGCACATGCTCGACCTCGCGCACCGCAAGCGCCGCCGTCGGCTCGTCCATGATGACGAGCTTGGGGTTGAAGGTGAGCGCGCGAGCGATCGCGACCGATTGTTGCTGCCCGCCAGACAATTGCCCGGTCATCTGAGTGACGGACGGAATGCGCGCGCCGAGACGCTCGACCATCGCCTCGGCTTCGCTGCGCATGCGCTTCGTATCGATGAGCTTCATGCCGAGGACGGAGCGCGTGAGCTCACGGCCAAGAAAAATGTTCGAGGAGACGTCGCGCATGCGCGCGAGCGCGAGGTCCTGGTAGATCATCTCAATGCCAGCCCGGCGAATTTCGCCCGGATCCTTGCCGACGATGGAGACGCCGTCGAAGTGGATCTCGCCCTCGTCGGGACGATAGACGCCGGTGATCGTCTTCATCAGCGTCGATTTACCCGCGCCATTGTCGCCGACGAGCGCGACCGCGCTGCCCGCCTCGACCGAGAATGTGACGCCGCGCAAAGCTTCGATCGCGCCGAAGGTTTTACGGACGCCCTTAAGTTCGAGCAGGCTCATCGGCGCCAGCCCTCTCTGCTGTTGATGCGATCGAGCCAGACAGCGAGAATCAGCACCGCGCCAATGGCGATCTGCTGGTAGAAAGGGCGCACGGCCATCAAATTCAGTCCGTTCTGCAATACCCCCATGATCAGCGCGCCGATCAGCGTGCCGACCACGCTGCCGCGGCCGCCGAACAGGTTCGTGCCGCCGAGAATCGTCGCGGTGATGGCCGTAAGTTCGTAGCTCAGACCTGCGGTCGGCTCGCCTGAATTGATGCGCGCGGCGAACAAAAGGCCAGCAAGGCCGGAGAGCAGCCCAGAGAGCGTGTAGATGAGCACCTTCATCCGCTCGACGCGCACGCCCATCGCGCGCGCCGCGCCTTCGTTGTCGCCGATGACCTGGGCGTAGACGCCGAAGCGCGTGTGGGCGAGCAGCACATGCGCGACGAGCGCGGCAAGCAGAAGGATAATGACCGGGGTCGGCACGCCGAACGGCCGGCCCTGGCCGAGCCACACGATCTCGGGGGGCAGGCCATAAATCGAAACGCCGTTGCTTAAGACCAGCGCGAAACCGCGCGCGACGCCGAGCATGCCGAGCGTCACGATGAACGGCGGGATCGCGCCTTTGGTGATGAGGAAGCCGTTGAGTGCGCCGGTGAGCGCGCCCATCGCGAGGCAGCCGATGACGCCGATCCACCAAGGGAGATCGAGGTTGGAGGTCAGCATGGCGCCGAAGACGCCTGAGAGCGCGAGTATCGATCCGACCGAGAGGTCGATCCCGGCCGAGCAGATGACGAAGGTCATGCCGATCGCGAGCACGCCGAACACCGAGGTCGAGAGCAGGATGTTGAGGATGTTGGAGATAGAGAGGAAGGCGTTCGACAATAGCGCCATCGCCATGCACAGAACCGCGAGCACGATGAGCGATTCGAGCCGCAACGCGGCTCCGCCGGCGAAACGCGCGCGCCATGACGCTGGCGCGGCGGAGGTTGACGCCGAAGTCATCAGACCATCCTCGAAACAAGCGGCGCCGCCCGTTCGGGCTAGTGGACGGACGGCGCTGGCCCGCCTACTTGACGTATTGCAGCATCGGGTCCTTGTTCGCCTCGATCACCTCTTTGGTCAGGACGAGGGTCGGGACGTAGGTCATCTCCGGGACCTTGTCGCCGGCAAGCAGCTTCTTCACGCCCTCGACCGCCTGCATGCCGACGAGATAGGGCAATTGCGCGACCGAGGCGTTGAGCCGACCGGCCTTGATCGATTTGACTGCGTTGGTGTTGCCGTCGACGCCGATGACGATGAGCTTGTCCTTGCCCGCGGAGCGCGCCGCCTCGACTGCGCCGAGCGCCATGTCGTCGTTGGCGCAGAAGATGGCGACCAGGTCCGGGGTGCGCTGAAGCGTGTCGTTGGTGATGTTGGCGGCCTTGAGACTATCCCAGTCGCCGGGCAGCGACGCGACGATGTTGAGGCCGGGCGCCTGCTTCTTGAGTTCTGCGGCGAAACCGCGAGCGCGCTTCTCCCCGGTGATGTTGCCGGAAAGCCCTTCGATCACCAAAACCGGCCCCTTGGCGTCTTTGCCGAGCACGCTGACCAGATAGTCGGCGCCCTTCGCCCCGGCCGCCTCGTTGTCCGAGCCGATATGGAAGGCGACGTCGACGCCGGCCTTTTTGGTGATCGCCGGATCGAGGTTGTTGTCCAGGTCGACCACCGGGATCTTCATCTCGTTCGCCTGCTTGAGGCAGGGAAGCAGGATGGTCGAGTTGATCGCTGCGGTGATCATGGCCGCCGGCTTCTTCTGCAGCATGGTGTTGCAGGCGTTGAGCTGGGGCTCGGCCGCCTGATCAGATTCGACCGCGTCCAAAAAGATGTCGACGCCGGCGTTCTTGGCGCCCACGTCGACGCCTTTCTCCATCGCGCCCCAGAAGGGGTTGGAGAGGGTCTTCATCAGGACGCCATAGACCGGCTTGTCGGCGGCGAAGGCGGCGGAGGCCGCGAAGCCGAGCGCAAGCGCCGCGATCGAGGCGCCGAAGATCAAACGTTTCAGCATGGCTCACTCCCTTGACGTCTGTTCGTGGTTCAGCGGGCCTCCGCGACGGCTTTCAGCCGAGAGCGGGCGGGGCCGGTGGATTCCCGCACCTTGAGGGTGCAGGGAAGCTCCATGCGCTCGACGTCGCTCGCCGCCTCGCCTTTGAGGCGTCGCATCAGGAGGCGCCAGGCGGCGGAGGCGAAATCGTCGACCGGCTGCGCGACGGTAGTGAGATACGGCCTCAGGGCCGACATCCAGTCGAAATCGTCAAAGCCCACGATCGACACGTCGCCGGGGATGTCGAGGCCGAGACCACGCGCGGCCTTGATCGAGGCCAGCGCGCAAATGTTGGTGAGGGCGAAAATCGCGGTCGGCCGGTCCGCGCGGTTGAGTTCGAGCTCGATTGCGCCACGCAAGCTTTCGAGATCGTGCCCGCCGCAGATGACGCGGTCGCGCTGCTCAAGCCCCGCTTCGCTGAGAGCGCGACGGCAGCCGGCGATGCGTTGCTCGATGTTGTCGAGACGCTTGGAGTGGGTGAGGATCGCGATGTCCCGATGTCCAAGATCGACGAGGCAGCGCGCCGCCGCGTAGCCGGCGGCGAAGCAATCGGCGCGCACGGTGTCGAATCCGCGCGCCCCGCCCCCTCGGTCGATCAGGACCGCCGCGGGCAAGCGCGAGCCATCAGCGCCGTCCTTCAGCATGACCATCGAATCATCGCTCACCGGCACGACGATGAGCCCGTCGATGCGGCGGGAGATCAGCGCCTCAACGCGCCGGCGCTCCTTCGCAGCATCCTCGCTCGTGGAGACGATGAGAAGATCGTAGCCGTCGCGTTCGGCGAGCGCTTCGACCCCGTGCACGAGGCTGGCGAAGAAAACATTGGTGATGTCAGGGACGACCATGCCGACGAGGCGGGTAGACCGGCCGCGCAGGGCGCTGGCGGCGCGGTCGAGCCGGTAGTCGAGCGCCGCGATCGCTTCGAGCACCTTGCGGCGGCTCGCCTCTCCGACCGGGCGATTGCCGTTCACGACATTGGAGGCAGTCGCGACCGACACCCTGGCGCGCAGCGCGACGTCCCGAATGGTGGGCGCTCTCCCCATCGATCCGTTCGCCTCCCGGCGCCGCCGATATTCGAGCCTGGCTCGTAGTCGGCTTCTCTATAACGTTTTAAGCTACGTCCCGTCCGAACGCGATGTCAACTGCGCTCGATCGGCTTCGAGCGCGATCGGCCGACCGTCTCGCGCTGGGCGCGGCGGCAGGAGAGCGGCGGCAGGCCGCGCAAGATGAGGTCGGCGTCCGCGACCGTCTGCCGGCCGATCTCGTAGAGCGCATCCGTCATCGCGCCGGCGCGATGCGGCGATAACAGCAGGCCCTCGACCTTGCGCGCCGGATCGTCGAGCGGCGCGGGCTCGCGCGGAAAGACGTCGGTCGCGGCTCGGAAACGCCCGGTTGCGACCTGGCGGAGGAACTCGGGGAAATCGACCACGCCCGCGCGGCTCATCAGCAGAAACACCGAGCCCGGAGCAATCATCTCGAACTCGCGCTTACCCAAGAAACCCTGGTTCTCGCTGGTCACGGCCGCAAACACGACGATGACCTGACTCGTCGTCAACACCTCCTCGAGCGACGCGGCGGCGACGCCGAAGCCGGTCATAAAGTGCTCGGAAACCCATGGATCGTAGGCCTTGACCGGGCAGCCGAACGGCTGAAGCAGGGGAACGAACGCGCGCGCGAGATCGCCGAAGCCAATGAGACCGACGCGCGCGCCGTACAACGAGAAGCAGCCTTCCGCGCCGTCGAGCAGCCACTTCTCGTGGCCCTTGCGCATGGCGCGGTCGGCCGCGGTCACCCCGCGGCAGAGGTCGATCGCCATTCCGAGCGCCATTTCGGCGACGGGCTTGGCGAAAGCGGAGCTCGGCGCCAGCACGTGGATTCCGCGCTCAAAACAGGTCTCGTAGTCGACGTTCTGGAGGAAGTTGGTCTCGACGTTGAAGATGGCGCGGAGCTTCGGCGCGCGATCGAGGCGGGCCTTCGGCATGTCGCCCTGGCCGATCAGGAGCGCCACGTCGGGGAGGTAAGATTCGAAGCGCTTGGCCGGCATCCGGCCGGGCCCCTCGTGGATCGCAAGCTCGCCGAGGTCCTCGAGCCGCGCCCAGATCTTCGGCTCGAAGATTTCCTCGAAGGCGCGCGGCTGCGGATCGATCACGATCAGGGGTCTGGCCACCAATCTCCTCCCAAAAAAGCCTCGGGCCGGGCGCCCGTCGGCCTCGGCTGAGCGCCTTCCCACGTGAGCGCGCGGAGCGCAAATGCAACCTGCCGGCGAGTCCTGCGCAAGCAAACGCCAACAAAATCCCCACAAACGCTCGTGCGCGGCGCCGCGCTTGGGGCGCAACCCACTCGAAAGGATAGGTTCGCCCATAAGGATCGACATATTGTAAGCGCCCGCCGCGGAAAGCAAAATTCGAGTGCAACCTCGCCTCTTCGGCGCTGGGTCGTCCCTGCCATTATTCAGGACTGATGGAACGCAATGAACCGGAACGGTAGCGCCAAGGCTTAACCGGCGAACAACACCAGGGACGCTGCGACACCGCCTCGACCCTCGATCTGCCCGGCCGCAAAACCACAACAAGCACTCGAGTGCGTCTCGAGCGGAACTGATGCGCAGTTCAGCGCCCACGAACACGGGCGCTCCGCCTCCGGTCCAGTGAGCGCTGCCGACGTTCAAATGAAGGAGTAGAAATTGTGAATGCGATCGTTCGCACGTTGGCGAAGTCGGGTCTTATGACCAAAGACCTCGACTACCATCTCATCCGGGCCTCGATGGTGCTCATCTTTTTGGCTTTTGGCTACCAGAAATGGTTTTCCTACGAGGCGGAGGTCCTGATTCCATTCATTAAGAATGGCCCGCTGATTTTCTGGATGTATCCGATGTTCGGCGTCCGCGGGGCGAGCTGGTTTCTGGGCGTTTCCGAATGGACGTTTGGCGCGCTGCTGTTTCTTGGATTCTGGAACAAGCAACTGGGGATCTTGGGGGCCCTCGGTTCGATTGTCACTTTCGTCATGACGGTCACGATCATTCCGTTCATGCCGGATGGCTGGGATACGGTCGCCGGCGGCTTTCCCGCGATGACCGGCAATGTTCCGTTTCTCATGAAGGACGTGGTGCTTCTCGCCGCGTCTTTCTATTTGCTGAAGCAGGATGTCGCCCGGGCGATGGCTGCAGCCGAAGGAGGCGAGCCGGCGAATTATCTCACCAGGACTCTCGCAAAGGCGCTGGCCCGCATCGACCTTCACAATGGCGATCTCGAAGACAATGTCCTGCGCGCCTCCATGGTGCTCATATTCGCGTTTTTCGGCTACACGAAATGGCACCCCTATGCGGCGCAGCTCATGGTTCCCTTCATCAGCCATAGCCCCTTTATCTTCTGGCTCTACCCCGCTTTCGGCCTCCGCGGGGGCGCCCGATTCCTGAGCGCGTCGGAGTGGACGATCTTCGCCCTCCTCTATGCCGGGTTCTGGGACAAGCGGATCGGAGTTCTCGGGTCGCTCGGTTCGACTGTGACATTCGCGACGACCGTCACGATCATTCCCTTCATGCCGGACGGTTGGGATCCAAGCGCCGGCTTCCCGGCGATGGCCGGCCTCGTGCCCTTTCTGATGAAGGACGTCGTTCTCTTGGCGGTGTCGATCTACTTGCTCAAACAGGACGTCGTGCGCCTGCTTGAAGCCATACCAGGCGAAAGCTCATCGCTGGACGCGGAGGATCTCGCACGGTCCGGCCTCGCGCCCGGGCGGCGACAAGCGGCGCCGTCTCCCCTATATGAGCGCCATGCCTCGACCCTATAGCGCTCGCTTTTCCGTGGCCCCGATGATGGACTGGACGGACCGCCGCTGCCGCGCGTTCCATCGCGTGCTTACGCGCCGGGCCCGGCTCTATACCGAAATGGTGACGGCGGACGCGGTCGTGTTCGGCCCGCGCGAGCGGCTGATCGGCTTCGACGCGGTCGAGCGTCCGGTCGCGCTCCAGCTCGGCGGAGCGGAGCCCAAACGGCTCGCGCAAGCCGCGCGCATCGGCGCCGAGTTCGGCTATGACGAGATCAATCTCAATTGCGGCTGCCCGTCCGACCGGGTGCAAAGCGGTCGCTTCGGCGCCTGTCTCATGCGCGAGCCCGGGCTGGTGGCGGAATGCTTAGCGGCGATGTCGGCTGCGGTCGACGTTCCGGTCACGGTCAAGTGCCGGATCGGCGTCGACGAGCAGGAGCCGCGCGCCTCTCTGTTCGCCTTCGCGGACAAAGTGAAGGCTGCCGGGGCGGCGGCGCTCGTTGTTCATGCGCGCAAAGCCTGGCTCGAGGGCTTAAGCCCGAAGGACAACCGCACGATCCCGCCGCTCGACCACCAGCTCGTCCATGCGCTGAAGCGCGCGCACCCCGACTGGCCGATCATTCTGAACGGTGGCCTCGCCGACCTCGACGCGGCGCGCGCGCACCTTCAGCATGTCGATGGAATCATGCTCGGGCGCGCGGCCTACCAGAACCCGGAGCTGCTCATCGGCGTCGACCCTGAACTGTTCGGCGAGCCGGCGCCAGTCGCCGACGCCTTCGAGGCGATCGAAACCTTCATGCCGACGATCGCCGCCGGCTTGAAGCGCGGCGAGCGCCTGCACGACTACACGCGCCATCTGCATGGTCTGTTCACGGGGCGGCGCGGCGCTCGCGCCTACCGGCGCGTGCTGGCGGGCGAAGCGGTCCGCGCCGGCGCGGGGCTCGAGGTGTTGCGCGACGCGGTCTCCCGCGTGGAACGAGAGTGGGAGCGAGCCATAGGGCGTCCAGAAGGACGCCCGTCTCTCGACGGGCTATGGGCCGCGGAGTAGCCCTTCACCTGGCGACCAGGATGAGCCGATCGCGTTCGACTGTGTAGCTTTTGAGCCGCTCGAGGAAGCTCATGCCGAGCAGGCTCTCGTCCAGCGCGCCGGGGCGCGCGACAAGCGCGGCGACATTGCGCATGACGATTGGCCCGATCGCGATCCGGTCGAGCCGCACTTCCGCCGCCATGGCCGCGCCGTTGGCGGTCGCGACGGGAGCGTCGAAAGTAAGGCCGCTCGCGTCCACGCCGGCCCGCCGCGCGTCGCCGGCGGTCAGCACCACTGCGGAAGCGCCGGTGTCGAACAGGAAGGTCACCCGCGCGCCGTTGACCCGCCCGGCAATCGCGAACTCTCCGCTGAGGCGCCGATTGACGATGACTTCCCCGCCCCGCCCCACCTGCGGCTCAGAGGGAAGGAATTCGCCGGCGATGCGCCCGACAATCTCGGCAGCCTCGAAGCGATAGGCGTAGACGCCGGTCAGCGCGACCAGAAGCGCCGCCCAGATCGCAGCTGAAGTCACCATGCGCGCAATGTCGCTCGGCCGCGCCGAACGCAATCGGGAGAGCGCGAGCCAGAGCAGAATTGCGGCGCCGATCGCGGCGCTGCCGAAACGTCGATGGTCGAGCCCGAGCAAGGTCGCGTGCGGCGGGGCCATGAGCAGCGCCGCCGCGGCGACCGCGAGCACCGCGACGGGGGCGATGAAGCGCATCAGCGCGGCCGAGTGCGGGACGCGACCCGCCCTCCGCGCGCCGCTCGCGATCGCGCTTGAATGAGACGCTCGCCGAGCCCGGCCATGACGACGACGCGCTCGGCCTCGCTCATCGTCGGCCAGGCGGCGATCTCCGCGGTCGTTCGGCCGCAGCCGACGCACAAAGCCGACAACGGATCCACGACACAGACGTTGATGCAGGGAGTCGAAATCGGCGCGGACATATTCCGTCACTTAAGGAGCCGCGCGCCCGATGAGAAGGCCGCACCAGGCGGCGATCTCGCCGCATTGTTGCGCGGCGCCGGCGACGTCGCCGGTCTGTCCGCCGATCGCGCGCTGCGCCAGCACGACCATCGCCAAGGCGCCGGCGCCGCTCATGAGCGCCGCAAGGAGCGCGTGGGCCATGCCCAGCGCGACGAGGCCGAGCGCGAGCGCAATGACGAGCGCCGAGCCCCAGGCGGCCGCGAGCGCGTTCGGCTCGAGCCGCCCAGCTGCCGCGCCGGCGCCGTCGGCGCGCGCTGGCGGCAGAAGCGCGAGCGGAGTCAGCGCGGCCGCGCGGGAGAGCGCAGAGACGAGCATGAGGCTCAAGGCCGCGCGCCAGAAGCCGCCGTCGAGCGCCGCGGCGAGGGCGCCGACGCGTAGGATGAGCGCGAGCGCGATCGCGATCGCGCCATAAGCGCCGATACGGCTGTCGCGCATGATCTCGAGCTTCGCCGCACGGGTCGCGCCGCCGCCGAAACCGTCGGCGACGTCGGCGAGCCCGTCCTCGTGCAGCGCGCCGGTCGCGGCGGCGAGCGCGGCGGTCGCGAGCCCGGCGCGAAGCAGAAGGGGCAGGCCGATGAGCGCAGTCAGCGCGACGGTGAGCGCGCCGATGAGGCCGACCGCAAGGCCGGCGACCGGCGCCGCCCAGGCGATGCGGTCCATGTCGATCGGCGCGCTTGGGCCCGGCGCGCCCACACGCAGGCGGGTGAAGAAGCGCAGGGCGTCGGCGAGGTCGCGCGAGGCTGAAGCGAACCGGCGGGGCGAGCCAGCGCCCATGAGGCGCGGCTCTACTCGGCCCACAGAAACATGAGGACCGCCGCCGCCCCGATCGCGGTCAGTCCCGATTCGACGATGCCCCACTGCCGGACGAGGGCGCGCGCCGCCGCCACCTCGCCGCCGCGCAGCGAGCGGATCTGGTTGTCGAGCGGCGCCATGACGAAATAGGCATAAATCCAGCTTGCGATGATGAGGAGCGCGCCGAACGCCCAGCGCACGTCCTGCGACTCGAAATAAGCGATGAGGCCGGCGATCGCCGCCAGAAGCGCAAAGACGGCGAGAAGCGACACGCCGCGGCTGTCGCTCGGCCCCCATTCGCTGAGCAGCGCCTCGTCGTCGAGCTTGAGGCGCGCCGGCTGCTCGACCCAGTTGACATAGAACGAGGCGCCGGTGAAGGCGGCTGCGAAGGCCAGCGCGAGCATTCCCCAACTCATGACGGCTCCTGATTGCAGAGGCTCGTCTAACACGAACCGGAGCGGAAAGCGCGCGATTGACCGGATGGTCGCACGCGCGGGGCTTGACACGCGCAGCAGCTGCGTTGTTTCGGGGCGTTCGGGCTTCTTCTTGTGCTCGTCCTGGGGCTGACGTTGGCGTATTAACAAAAACAAGGCGGACTATGTGGACCTATGTCGCGATCGCGATCGGCGGCGTGCTCGGATGCTGGGCGAGATTCGCGCAGACGAACCTCGTGCAGGCCGTCTACGGCCGCGATTTCCCGTTCGCGACCATGAGCATCAACGTGATCGGAAGTTTCCTTATGGGCTTCCTGTTCATCGAAACCCTGGAGCGCCTCACGATCGCGCCGGCGCTTCGCACGGGGATCCTGACCGGCGCCCTCGGCGGGTATACGACCTTTT